>Ga0066798_10000087_pt1 | contig 50670 bp, 44 predicted proteins | sample PersoiDNA2013203_FD_70961 | JGI IMG/M metagenome (GOLD analysis project Ga0066798, IMG submission 70961) | Permafrost soil microbial communities from the Arctic, to analyse light accelerated degradation of dissolved organic matter (DOM) -... | ecosystem: Environmental > Terrestrial > Soil >... | reverse complement strand
TTGGTCAACGATTGCGAATACTTGAAGTAACCAGGACCGTAACCGACCTGACCATACAGTTCAAACGTATTTGCATTCTTTACGCCGCTATTTGCCAACGTATTGGTAGGGTAATAGTAGTAGAGGCCACCGACGTCATAAGTGAAACCAGCACCGATATCGCCGCGCTTACCTGCATACAAATCCCATTCAACAGGACCTTTGGTATTGGTGCCGGCCACTGTGCCAGCATCCTTGATCCACTTGATAGTGCTCATCCATGTACCGGCATAGAGGCCTGTCGGATTATTTGTGTAGTCTGCCCCAACTTGCAGTGCAGGGTCGAAGCGTGTTTGTGTCAGACCGCGGTAACGGTAATCGCTGACCACGGCCGCATTGAAGGTAACTTCGTTGTCTGGCTTAGGTGGGTCTTCTGCGCGAGCGAAGCTGGTAACAAACGATGCAGCGATTGCGGTTGCAAGAATTAATTTTTTCATGGCGTCCCTCTAGGTTCTGTTAAACAACAAATTTTTCGTTCTGCATGAGCTATATAGCAGGAGCCATGCCAACCCAATTCTTTTGATTTGCGCGACTTTTTTTCGTGCAAATACACATTCCCGCTCGGCATTTTTTATTTTTTCACTAAATAAGTGCGAAAATGTCATACTTATGCGTATGCTCACCAAAAAAATGCAGACTAATTTACAACCAGCAATTGCCACTGAGAAATAAATGGGCCTTTCTGGTGCGCACCGGTCCACCTTTGCGCTGCCCAGTGTGGCTCGGTATCTTTATTCATTGCCAAACAAATAATGCGACTGAACGAAGCGTTGTAGACGCAACCAAACAGCACAGCTTCGGCAGTCTTTCCCATTTCCTTTGGGGCAACGAACGCGTACACTTGCCGAAATGTCATTGCCGCTCACGACGATAAGGAACCATCATGGACAAACCACAGTTTTTTGAAGATATTCAAGCCAAGATTAATAAGGCCATCGAGAACTCGCCCGCCAAGGACATCGAAAAAAACGTCAAGGCGATGTTGAGCCAAGGCTTTTCCAAACTTGATCTGGTTACCCGCGAAGAATTCGACATTCAAGCGCAAGTACTGGCCAAGACCCGAGCCAAGCTTGAAGAGTTAGAAGCGCGCGTGATCGAACTGGAAGCGCGACAGAAGGCATCCTGATCAGATTTGCTCAAGTCTGCGGTCGTCATCAGACCATTACCTTGTTTTTTGTACGCGACCACCATCATTGGCGGTCGCGTCCTTTTCGGAGCAGCACTCAAGGCGGCTCGCTCCTTCCCAGAAACGCACGGTTGAGCCAGAATGAAAGAAGCAGCTCCAGCGACAATAAACTGCTGCTAGCGATTTTGTCCCATTGAAGACGCGGTATGACTGCGCCATGCTTGCCAGATCTCTTATTTCTACCGGCCTCACTGTAGCAACTTTCGAATTGCTCGCAGACCGGCCTAAATCCCCATGAGTCTGGCAATACTCAAAAGCCGCGGCCTAGCCGGCATGCAAGCTCCACAGGTAACGGTTGAAGTGCACTTGGCCAACGGTCTGCCCTCGTTCACCATCGTTGGCTTACCGGAAACCGAGGTCAAGGAATCCAAGGACCGTGTGCGCGCGGCTTTGCAAAATGCCCGCTTCGAATTCCCCAGCCGACGCATTACTGTCAACCTGGCACCAGCCGATCTCCCAAAGGAATCGGGCCGCTTTGACTTGCCAATTGCACTTGGCATCCTGGCCGCCTCCGGGCAAATGCCAGGTGAGCAGTTGGACGACTATGAATTTGCGGGTGAATTATCTCTGTCTGGCGAGTTGCGGCCGATCCGTGGTGCGCTGGCGATGACCTATGCCATGCACCAGTCACATAACACCGATCAGCGGCAACGCAGCTTCATACTGCCGCGCGCCAATGCTGACGAAGCTGCATTGGTCAGCGCCGCAGCCATTTATCCAGCCGACTCCTTGTTGCAGGTATGTACGCATTTTGCCACCAGCGATGCCGACGCCAGGCTTACCCGTCATCAGCCCACACTCGTCACGGCGGCGCCGCATTATCCAGACTTTGCCGACGTCAAAGGCCAGCTTCAGGCCAAGCGGGCGCTCGAAGTGGCGGCAGCGGGCCAGCATAGTGTCTTGTTGCTCGGTCCACCTGGCACTGGAAAGTCAATGCTGGCCGCGCGTTTTCCCGGCATCTTGCCGCCCATGCACGACGACGAAGCGCTAGAAGCCGCCGCCGTGGCATCATTGACAGGCAGCTTTTGCGCGACGCGCTGGAAGAAACGGCCCTATCGCTCGCCGCACCATACAGCTTCTGGCGTCGCGCTGGTGGGCGGCGGCAGTACACCGCGACCGGGCGAAATCTCGTTGGCGCACCGTGGCGTTTTGTTTTTGGATGAATTGCCCGAATTCGACCGCAAGGTATTGGAGGTGTTGCGAGAACCGCTAGAATCAGGCCGCATCACAATTTCGCGCGCCGCACGACAGGCTGATTTTCCAGCTTGCTTTCAATTGATCGCCGCGATGAACCCCTGTCCTTGTGGCTACTTTGGCGCAATCCAGCGCCAATGTCGCTGCACACCAGATCAGATCAACCGTTATCAAGGCAAAATCTCCGGACCGCTGCTCGACCGCATCGATCTGCAAATCCAGGTCGGCGTCATTGCGCACGAGGAGTTATTACAAGCCTGTACCGGCGAAACCTCGTCGCAAATTGCAGTACGGGTGGAACACGCCTATCAGCGCCAGTTAAGCCGTCAACACAAAAGTAATCACCTCTTGTCGACAGCCGAAATCGATTTGCATTGCAAGCCGGACGACGACGCGGAGGCATTATTGCTCGCTGCGATGCAAAGGCTCAACTGGTCGGCACGCGCCTATCATCGGGTGCTGAAAGTAGCGCGAACCATCGCCGATCTGGCGAGTGAGCCGGTCATCGGGAAAGCCCATATCGCTGAGGCGATTCAATATCGACGGGCATTGCGTGAGCAATAGATCCATCACAACAGATCGGCGCTCAAAACTCAACGCAAATTGCAACGTCGATTGGCTGTCGCCATCCGCGCTCAATACCCTCCGCAATTGAATTCAGCCACCCGCATCCACGATGGGCGAGCGCTATGCAGTGCTGACTTGATACAGCCCCTTGCTCTGCTCCAGATATTTTCTTTTCCATTTTCTCGATATCGCTTTACCAAGCCGCCTCGACAAGCAATTGTTGCCAAAATAAAATTATTGCCTTTTTGACATTTATTGACATCTTCGCCTCAGATGAAAGACCTCGTAGCAACTTCAATCCTCCTTTATGATGGCTCTCTCTTCATTACCATCGCCAGCCTCATGCGCCTGTCCGCTTCATTTGCTGTCGCCCCCTTACTGCTCGCAATTGCCTGCGCCGCGCACGCCGCACCGGTCGCCAGTGCCAGCGACATCGACAAAGCGATGAACCTGCTGCCGCCGGACGTACAAAAAGACTTGAACCAACCACAACCGGCAGATACTCACCCCAAGGTACCAGCACCACCGGTGGCGCCACCGATGAGCCAGCATTGCCGCCAGTTGCTGGCCGCAATTGATAACGCCCGTTATACGCCCCAACAAATGCCGCGCGACAGCTATCCCTCGGGTCCGGGTCGGTATGGTCGGTCACCGTGGCCAGCAACCTCGCCAGCCGAAGGCTGGCAGGTCGATGCCGGCAACAGTCTAACCGGCCGCTCCGGCAGCAGTGCCTATAGCCGGCGCGTCCGACTCGAGACGCAGTTTGATCGGGAGTGCCGCTGATGACTGCATTGGCCAGCAAGACACGGTCATTGCGACGCTGGCGCTTCGCGCTGCTTAGCTTGGTCGTGCTGTTGAACGCTTGTTCGCCACGGTACAACTGGCGCGAAAACCATGGCGAGTCTTTGCCGTTCAGCGTATTGCTGCCCGCCAAACCGACGACGTTCACGCGCCGTATTGACCTCGATGGCATCGCCGTCGACATGACGATGACTGCAGCAGAAGTCGACGGCGTCAGTTTTGCCGTTGGCACTGCCAAACTAGACCATGCAGCGCAAACCCCGCAGGCATTGGCAGCGATGCGCACGGCGTTACTCCATAATATCGCCGGCGTTACGCAGCCAACCGCAATTCCTGGACGCAACAACGCCACTACCAGCAGCCTTGACCTGGTTGCCGATGGCACTGCCAATGGTCGGCCCGTGCGCCTGATGGCGCGTTTGCTGACCCAGGACCAGCGGCTTTATCAGGTCCTGATGATCGGCCCGCCCGGCAATTTTGCTGCGGACCGCGCAGATATGTTCTTCGGCTCGTTCAAACCCGGCTAAACTGCCGCTCAAAGCGCCCTGCCAGCGGCTGCAGATGACAAGTCGATATTGTCCGAGGTATCCTGTAGGCAGGCCATCACGCCGAAATTGGCGCAATTTCGACCTTTTTATTGCAGTCAGCGAATTCGCCTTCCAATGGCAGGTTCGCATTTATTCACATTCATACCCCGAGGAAATATGCTGGTCACGTTCAAATCAAAAGCGGCTGCCGATGTTGTCATGTATGAATCGCACGCCAAACCTATCCTTGACCTGCTGCACAAGGATCTCACGCGCGGCGTCATCACCGCGGCCGAGAGTGCCGCTGCGATCGCCTTGCTGGAAAAACAGGTCAACAACAGCAAGGCGCACGATGCCGCCGAAGCTCTGGAACGCGATGTGCACAAACATCACAACGCCAACGGCGATGACCATGGCCATGAAAAAATCGAGCCGGTGACCTTCTCCGCACGCGTCTATCCTTTGCTGGATATGCTGCGCGAAGCCCAAAAAGGCAATTTCGACATCCTCTGGGGCGTCTGAGGAAACTCATCCGACGCAGCGGCAATGCTGCTGCGTCCTGATACCGGGTCAGCGTTTGTGGTTGAGTTTATTGCTGAATTCGGTGCAGTAATACAGCAAGGCCAGCGCCGGAAACACCAATCCGAGCAAGGACGTGGCGCGCCAACCGCCATAGGCATAAATCCACGCGCCAAGTGCCGAGCCCGTGGCTCCGCCGACAAAGAATGTTGCCATGAACAAGCCGTTGAGACGGCTGCGAATTTCCCCCCCCAACGCATAAATGGCGCGCTGACTGAGCACCAGATTGGCCGATACCCCAAAGTCCAGCAAGATCGCCGTCGCCAGCAAGGCGGCCAGCGAGGACGTGCGGCCACCTTCCCAGAAATGCGCCAACAAGAAAGCCAGCGCTACCGACAGCATGGCCAGGCCGGTAGCTGGCCGGCTCCAGCCACGATCGGCGACGCGCCCGGCAATGGGTGCGGCGATCACGCCAATGACGCCGGCAAATGCAAACAAGGCGATCCCGGTTTGCGACATATTGAATGTCGGTCCCGCCAAATACAATGGCACGGCAGTCCAGAACAGGCTGAATGCGGCGAACACCATGGCATGGTAGAGCGACCGGCGGCGCAGCACCGGCGTATATTTGACCAATTGCCACATTGACCCTAACAAAGCGCCATAGCGCATGCCGGCAGGTGGTCGACGCATCGGCAAGAAGCGCAACAACACCAGTGCCGTCACGGCAATGGCCAGTGCCGACAAGCCGAAGATCGCATGCCAGCCGAACCAGTCAGCCACCAGGCTGGCCAAGGGTCGGGCCAGTAAAATCCCCATCAGCAAACCGCTCATGACATTGCCAACCGCGCGCCCGCGCGTTTCGGGCCGCGACATGTGGGCCGCATAGGGCACCAGCACTTGGGCACCGACCGAACTCACGCCAATCACAAAGGCGGCGCTGAAGAACTGGCTGGCGCTACTGGCGCAAGCTGCGCCGATCAAAGCTAAACAGGTGACGACCATCAGACTGACCACCAGTTTGCGGTTTTCCAGCAAATCGCCGGCCGGGACGATGAACAGTAAGCCTAGACCATAGCCAACTTGCGCCAGCGTCACAATCAAACCAGCAGCGCCAGGTGAAATGCCGGTGGCGGCAGCAATCGGCCCGATCAGCGGCTGGGCGTAGTACAGATTGGCGACGATGATGCCGCAGGCAGCGGCCAGCAGGGTAATCATCCAGGTGGCGATCTCCGGTTGCGTGTCGGCGTCGGTTGGATTGGCAGCGGCAGAGGTGGCGCGATCCATGGCTGGAGCTTTCGATAAAAAAGAGGGGGACACTGTAGCTGAATTGGGCAATTCCTGCCGAACCGCATGCCGCCCTGTGCGCCGGGTTACCAATGTAAAGTTCCAGCGCGAAGGGCGGTGCAAGGCCATAATGACGCGCCCACGCAGCAGGCATTCTGGCCAGTCAGCCATTTTTGCATGGCGATAGGTCCCGCTCGACTGTTACACTGGCGCTCCTGCGCCGAAACCGGCGCCTCAGCAGTCTTCGGCAAGTATGAATGTGATGCAAAACTCCTTGAAAATCGATTCCCTCGCGTACAGCCTGCATGGCGCTGCCCACACCGTGGCCGCCGTGCGTGACGGCACGGCGCTGCCGCAAGCCCTGGCGCGACTGTTTGCCTCAATTGAGATCACCCCGCAAGCGCGCGGTGCCATCCAAGATTTGTCCTATCTGGCGATGCGCCGGCTCGGCATTGCTGACGGCTTGCTGACGCTGCTGGCGAACAAACCGCCACAGCCAGAGACCTTGCACGGTCTGCTGATCTGCGCACTGAGTTTGCTGGTCGAGGAAGAAAATCCCGCCTATGACGCCTTCACCGTGGTCAATCAAGCCGTCGAGGCAGCCGCTGCTGACACCGAGATGAGCCATGCCAAGGGTGTGGTCAATGCGATTTTGCGGCGCTTCCTGCGCGAACGCGCAACGCTGCTGCCGCAAGCGCAGAAAAGCCCGCCCGGCACCTGGAATTATCCAACCTGGTGGATTGACCGCATCAAAGGCGCTTATCCCGATCAATGGCAAGCCGTTCTTAACGCCGGCAATGCCGCGCCACCGCTGAGCCTGCGCGTGAACCGCCGGCGCAGTACGGTGCCGGATTATTTGCATCTGCTGGCCTGTAATGGCATGGGCGGACGTCAGGTCGGTCCGGATGCAGTAAGGCTGGACAAACCCGTGCCAGTGACCCAGATACCTGGCTTTGCCGACGGCCTGGTATCGGTACAGGACGCTGCTGCCCAATTGGCCGCGCCGCTGCTCGATGTACAAGATGGCATGCGCGTGCTCGATGCCTGCGCCGCGCCCGGCGGCAAGACCGGGCATTTGCTCGAATATGCCGATCTCGACCTGTGGGCGCTCGACCATGATCCGAAGCGCTTGCGCCGTATCGAAGAAAATCTGACGCGCCTGCAATTGCAAGCCCAGCTCAAGGCTGGCGATGCTCGCTACGGCCTGGGCGACGCCGCCATGCCAGGACAGGACTGGTGGGACGGTCAATTGTTCGACCGTATCCTGGCCGACGTGCCATGCACCGCCTCCGGCATCGTGCGCCGCCATCCCGATATCCGCTGGTTGCGCCGCAAAGCTGACACGGCACAACTTGCAACACTTTCCGAGCAAATCCTCGACAACCTTTGGCAGATGCTCAAGCCCAATGGTAAATTGCTTCTGGTAACGTGTTCGATATGGCCACAAGAGTCGGAGCAGCAAGCCGCCCAATTCGCCGCACGTCACCAAGCAGTTCGACTGCCCGCCCCAGGTCAATTGTTGCCGACAGCCAGTGCAGAAGCCGACCATGACGGGTTGTTTTATGCGCTGTTTCAAAAAACTGGACCATGAATTGACGCTATCGGCCCTCTCCCCTTTGTACCTGCCTGCGCCTGTGCGCAGCCGTGCGCCAATTGCCGGCACGCGCTGCGCTAATGCATGGCACCTGCTGCAACGGCTGCTGTTGCTTATTGTGCTGCTATGCGGTCATGCCCATTCGCATGCTGCCGAGATTGATATCACGCAAGCCTCGCTGGAAGCGGTGGAGGATGGTTATCGACTTTCCACGTCGTATTCCTTTGAGCTCAATCGTAGTCTGGAAGATGCCTTGATTCGCGGTGTACCACTTTATTTCACGACCGAAGTGCAGTTGACGCGGCGCCGCTGGTACTGGTTTGATGAAGTCTCGATCTCGGCCTCACGCACCGTACGCATTTCTTACAATGTGCTCACGCGTCAATATCACGCATCCACCACTGGCCAATTGCAGCAAAGCTTCAGCACGCTGGAAGACGCCATGTCGCTGATCCGACGACCACCGCGCTGGGTCATTGCTGACAAAAACACGCTCAAGTCGGGCGACATCTACAACGTCGGCTTGCGCATGCGCCTGGATGTGGCGCAATTGCCCAAACCATTCCAGATCAACGCGCTCAATAACAGCGATTGGCGGCTTTCGTCGGACTGGAAAGAATTCACCTTTAAAGTCGAATGACCCGCACCCTCCGCTATCTCTTGGTAGTTGGCGCCGGCGTCATCAGCATCTTGCTGTTCCTGCTGGCCTCCGCCTCTGAAAATTCTGCACTGTTCGACCAGCATTACCCGTGGCTACTTGGCCTCAATGCCCTGGCCGCTATCGCTCTGCTGATTTTGGTAGTGCTGCTGCTGGTGCGCTTGTACAAACGCTACCGGCGCGGCAAGTTCGGTTCCAAGCTACTGGCGCGACTGGTATTGATGTTTGCGCTGGTGGGCATTTTGCCCGGCGCAGTGATTTATCTGGTGTCAGTACAATTCGTATCGCGCTCAATCGAATCGTGGTTTGATGTGCGTATGGAAGCGGCGCTGGAATCGGGTCTCAATCTCGGCCGCAATGCGCTCGATTCTTCGCTGACCGACCTGACCTCGCGTGCCCGCGCGATGGTGCAGGAGTTAGCCGATATGTCGGACTCGGAACAGGTCACCTATCTGTCGCGCCAGCGCGATCAGAGCATGGAGATCACCATCGTCAGCGCCAGCGGCCAGGTGTTGGCCACCGTCGGCGGACGCATCGGCGTGCTCACACCGACCATGCCGAGCGCCACCATGATGCGACAGGCACGTCTGACGCGCGGCTTCTTCGTCGTGGAGAGCGACGATACACGCCCGATCAACGGCGATATGGACTCAGAAGCCAATTTGCGACTGCATGTGGTCATCGCCATGCCCAACTCCAGTCACGGCCTTGGCTTGCAGAGCGAAACCCGCTATCTGCAAATTCTGCAACCGGTACCGACCTATCTGGCCTCGAATGCGGAAACCTTGCGCCTGGCTTACAGTGAATACCAGCAGCGCTCAGTGGCACGCTCAGGCTTGCGCAAGATTTATCTGGTCACGCTCACACTGACGCTGCTGCTGGCGATTTTCGGCGCCATCGTCAGCGCCTTCCTGATCGCCAGCGATCTCGCCAAACCACTGCTGCTACTGGCCGAAGGCACCAAGGCGGTAGCCGAGGGCAATCTGTCGCCGCGCCCGATCGTTGCCACCTCGGACGAACTAGGCACCCTGACCCAGTCATTCAATGCCATGACGCGGCAACTGTCCGACGCCCGCAGCTCGGTCGAACGCAACCGTGCCGAGCTGGAAAACGCCAAGGCCTATCTGGAATCGGTGCTGGCCAATATGTCGGCCGGCGTGTTGGTGCTCGACAGCGAATTCAACATCGTCAGCGTCAATGACTCGGTGCGCCGCATCCTCGGTTATGACTTCAGCGACCGTGTCGGCACACCATTGCATACCATCGAAGGCCAGGCGCTGTTTGCCGAAGCAGTGATCAAGGCGTTTTCCGAACAGCGCGCGCAACGCGCAGCCGGGGCCGATTCAGCCCAGGACAGTTTGCACTGGCAACAGCAGATCGAACTGGGCGGTGCCAGCGTGCAAGCGCATGGCAAGGAGCAGGACAGCACCGCCAGCAAGATCACGTTGCTGGCGCGCGGCTCCCATTTACCGGTAAAAAATGGCGTTGGTTACGTCGTGGTGTTCGACGATATCAGCAATGTGATTTCGGCCCAGCGTTCGATTGCCTGGGGCGAAGTGGCGCGCCGGCTGGCGCATGAAATCAAGAACCCGCTGACACCGATCCAATTGTCGGCAGAACGACTGCAGATGCGCCTGTCCGGCAAATTGCAGCCAGCCGATGCCAGCATCCTGGAAAGGAGCACAACCACCATCGTCAACCAGGTCGCCGCGATGAAACGCATGGTTGATGACTTCCGCGACTACGCCAAAACCCCTCCGGCCAAACCCACTGCACTTGATTTGAACGGACTGACCGAGGAGATCCTCCATCTGTACCTGGCCGGCGATGGCCGCGACGTGATCCAGGCACGGCTGGCACCAGATCTGCCCAAAGTGATGGGCGACGCCACCCAGTTGCGTCAGGTGATCCATAATCTGCTGCAGAATGCACAGGATGCCGTCGCGGAAAACGGCGATATCGTGCCGCGCATCGATGTCGTCACCGAAGTCATCAAGTATCAAGGCTCCGATGGATCAACGCGCAGCGCAGTTAGTCTGTCGATTACCGATAATGGTCCCGGCTTCGGCACAAAAATTCTCGCCAGCGCGTTTGAACCTTATGTAACATCAAAACCTAAAGGAACAGGTTTAGGCTTGGCGATGGTCAAAAAGATCGTCGATGAACATGGCGGGCGCGTCGACATTCAAAATCGCCATGAGACAAGAGGCGCAAAAATACTAATTTTGCTGTTAAAGTTAGCACCCGATGCATAAGGATCAAGATTTTGTCGTTACTGCCGTTGATACATAGGTCTTTACCAAGTATGGTTGTGGCATAGATGTTTTGTGAACGATTGATGGAATATCTTGCCATTGATCTTGTCCGACAAATCATCAACCCGGTGTTGGCGTGTTTTCGGTTGCAGTATCCTGAGTATTGTCTTTGCTGACACGCCTGTCCGGATTGATTTGGCAAATGTGGTGCGCTTGAAGAGCACGCCGCTTGCACAGCAATCTCAAAAAAATATCTAGTGAGGAAAGCAGGCACATGGCTAACATCCTGGTCGTCGATGACGAAATGGGTATCCGCGAATTGCTCTCGGAAATTTTAGGCGATGAGGGACATGTCGTAGCAACCGCCGAAAATGCGCAGCAGGCCCGCGAGCTGCGTTCTGGCAGCGTACCCGATCTGGTATTGCTGGATATATGGATGCCCGATACCGACGGCGTGACACTGCTCAAAGAATGGCAGCGCGATGGCTTGCTGACGATGCCAGTGATCATGATGTCCGGCCATGCCACCATCGATACTGCAGTGGAAGCCACCCGCATTGGTGCGCTCAATTTTCTGGAAAAGCCGATTGCGCTGCAAAAACTGCTCAAGGCTGTGCAACAAGGCTTGACGCACAGCCGCGATCCGGTGCGCCCGGTTTCCTATATCCGCCCCAGCGTGACCACCAGTGCCGACAGTGGCGATCATCATGCCGTGCCAGCGTCGTCTTTCAGTCCTCCCGGCGCGACGGATCTGCATCACGGCCATGGCATGGCGCTGGCGCCCGCCTTTGCACCGGTGGCCGACAACGCCTCCAATATTTCTTTCGATCTGCCGCTGCGCGAAGCGCGTGACGCCTTTGAGCGGGCTTATTTTGAATATCACCTGGTGCGTGAGAACGGCAGCATGACCCGCGTGGCAGAGCGTACCGGTCTGGAACGCACCCATTTGTACCGCAAACTTAAGCAACTCGGTGTCGAACCGGGCAAGCTCTCCAAAAAAGGCGGCTAAACCCCGCCCTGACGCGTCTGGCTGGCACTGGGGACATTGCCGGGCAGCGCATCTGCCACACTCCCTACCGCGTTTCAGGAACCTTCCTGCGCTTGAGCGTCTCCATCAAACAGGCCCGAAGCCTGCCTTGCATGTCTTTTTGATATGATCGATCACATCAGGGCAAAAGTTATCGCCTAATCCGCCGTAACCTAACTTAAGGAAGGGTAATCCAGCAGGGTTGACCAGCGGCAATATCGTAGTTCTGTCTTGACCCTTGAAATCCCCGTCGATGACGCCATTTCTTTCACCAAGATTGAGCATTTGATAAGGAGCCATCATGAACACGATCTATAACAGTGACCAATACAGTGTCGTTGAATTCGGAGCCGATGGAGATCACGAAGCCTTGCGCTTCGGCGGCTATGAAATCATGGACAAATCGGGCCAGCGTGAAATTTTCATCGATGGTCCCGCTGCCGAACTGTTCCGTAAAGACGTGCAAGAGCTGATTGCAACCGAACCGACGATGGAAGACATTGACGCCTTTTTAAGCAAATATGACGTGATGATGCGTCATCGAATGACCTTGCATTAACTACCGCTGCACTGCCTTGTCGTCGCCATGTCCACTGCGGACGACGACGGCAAGGCTGCTTCGCTTGTTGCGCGAAGACAAGGCGACAATCGATATAATTCAGGCAAAAAGCACTATTTCCTTTTGCCGCGATTATTCTCAAATTGAACTCCTCCGCCATTTCCAGCCGGCAAACCGGCATTCACGAACAATTGTCGACGCTGGTCGCACGTCATGCGACAGCGCCATTCCGCAAACCCGTCACCGATTACAACCGCGACGCCTTCGCGCGCAGCATTGCCGTCTGGCAGGCTGCCGGTGCAGCGCCACTCATTCTCGATACCGGCTGCGGTGTTGGCCTGTCAACACTGCATCTGGCGCAACAATATCCTGACCACTTTGTCATCGGCATCGACCAGTCGGCCGACCGGCTCGCGCGCAATACCGACAACCGGCATTGGCAAGGCGCGGAACCCGACAATCTGTGCTTTGTCCGCGCCGACCTGGTCGATTACTGGCGGCTGTTGCTGGAGGTCGGGATTTCCCCGGCACGGCAATACCTGCTCTATCCCAATCCCTGGCCCAAGATTGGCCATCTGGCACGGCGCTGGCATGGCCATGCGGTGTTTCCCACTATCGTCGCCTTGGGCGGTCATCTTGAATGCCGCAGCAACTGGCAAGTGTATGTGCAAGAATTCGCCGCTGCCTTGAACCAGTTCGCCGGTGATCGGCTGACATCAGCTGCCGCTTGCGAAGCCTTTGCCACTGGCGCACCGATCACGCCGTTCGAACGCAAATACCTGGCCTCTGGCCAAACACTATGGCACTGCCAGGTGCAATTGCCGGCAGCACCGGCCTGAAAAATTGCCGTCATCGTATTATGATGATGGCTTTTTGGCCGCAGGCCATCCCCCTCAAATGCTCCCGATGAACCCTGTTGACGGCTGGCCGACATGCGTCTTGGCGTGATCTTGTTGGTACTGTGTGCAGCGCTGTTGCACGCATCCTGGAATGCCATGCTCAAGAGTAGCGGAGATCGCCTCGGTGCCTTGACCATCATGACCATCGGCGCCGGCCTCGGCGGCCTGCCGCTGGTGTTGCTGACGCCCTTGCCGCCAGCCTCAGCGTGGCCCTATATCCTACTGTCAGCGCTGCTGCATACCGGTTACAACCTATTCCTGATCCGCGCTTATCGTATCGGCGACTTCGGCCAGTCCTACCCGATTGCACGCGGCTCGTCGCCGCTGCTGGTGTCGCTCGGTGCTGCCTTGCTGGTCGGCGAACAGATGAGTGCCTATACCTGGGGCGGGATTGCGCTGGTCTCCGTCGGCATCATCAGTCTGGCGCAGATCAAGGATCGTCATCAATTGTCCGCGCCGCTGGCGGCATTCACCACTGGCGCCTTCATTGCCGCCTATACCGTCACCGATGGTATAGGGGCGCGCACCGCCGGTAATGCAATGGCCTATTCAGGTTGGTTATTCGTGCTCGACAGTGTGCCGCTGGCCTTGATCTTCCGGTGGCAGCACGGCCGCCTGCCGTTCACCGGCCCGCGCAAGCAGATCGGGCTCAATCTGGCCGGTGGCGTAATGTCCTTGCTGGCCTATGGCATCGTGATTTGGGCGGTAACGCTCGCGCCGATGGGAACCGTCTCTGCCTTGCGCGAGACGTCTGTACTATTCGCAGCCTTGATCGGCGCGCTGTTCCTTGGCGAAAAACTGACTCTGCGGCGCATCGGCGCCTGCCTGCTGATCACCTGCGGCGCTATCGTGCTGGGCCTACACCGATAACGCCGCTGATGAATTAAATCTCGACCTTGGTGCCGAGTTCGACCACGCGGTTGGCCGGGATGTGGAAGAAATCGGATGGCTTGGCGCCGTTCTGGTACATCCAAGCGAACAACTGTTCGCGCCACAGCGACATGCCCAGCAACTTGCTCGGCACCACCGTATCGCGCGCCAGGAAGAACGAGGTGTCCATCAAGTCGAATGCCATGTCAAACTGGGTCGCAGTCAGGTCCAACACCTTGTTCACTTCCGGTGCTTCCTTGAAGCCGAACGCGGCGCGCAACAAATAGACGTTGCCGCCCAAATCCTTGAGCGTGAGCCGGCTGGCGTCGCTGACATACGGCACGTCCCAGATACTGATCTTCAGGAAGACCACACGCTCATGCAGAATGCGGTTGTGCTTGAGATTGTGCAGCAAGGCCACCGGTACGGTATTGACATTGCCAGTCATGAACACCGCCGTGCCGCCGACACGATGCGGCGGATGCGCCAGCAAGCCTTCGATGAAGGGTTCCAGTGGAATACCGTCATCCTTGATACGGGTGCGCAACAGCATGCGGCCCGAATACCAGGTCATCAGCAGGAAGAATGCAACTCCGCCGAGCAGCAACGGGAACCAGCCACCATCGGTGATCTTCAGCAAATTGGCGGCAAAAAATGCGAAATCGACGGTAAAGAACGCAGAGATCACCAAAGTCACCAGCACCGGATGCCACTTCCACTCGATCCGCATCACCACTGCCGCCAGAATCGTCGTGATCACCATCGTCGTGGTCACCGCCACGCCGTAGGCTGCGGCCAGATTGTCGGACTTCTTGAATGCTAATACCACCGCCACCACCAGCACCAGCAGCATCCAGTTGATCAAGGGGATATAAATCTGCCCGCGTTCGTCGGCCGAGGTGTGTTGAATTCGCATGCGCGGCACGAAGCCCAGCAGAATCGCCTGGCTGGTCAGCGAAAACGCCCCCGAAATCACCGCCTGCGAGGCAATCACCGTAGCGAAGGTCGCCAGGATCACCATCGGCACCAGCAGCAAGTCCGGCACCATGCGATAAAACGGATTGTCGACAGCCGCCGGATTGATCAACAAATTGGCGCCCTGGCCAAAATAATTGATCAACAAGCACGGCATCACGGTGTACAACCAGGCAAAGCGGATTGGCCGGATGCCGAAATGGCCCATATCGGCATACAACGCCTCGGCACCGGTCAACACCAGCACCACCGAACCCAGCACCACAAACGCCTGCAACGAGTGCGTCGTCATGAAATGTACGGCATAGATCGGATTGATCGCCAACAAGACTTCCGGTGCTTTGACAATATTGAAGATGCCAAGCACGCCCAAGGACACGAACCAGACCAGCATGACCGGGCCAAACAGCTTGCCCACTACGGTCGTGCCATGGCGCTGGATCAGGAACAGGATCACCAGAATGATCAAGGTCAGTGGTATTACGAAGCGCGAGGTACCCGGCACCGCAATATCCATCCCCTCCACCGCCGAGAGCACCGAAATGGCCGGCGTGATCACCACGTCGCCATAGAACATACAGGCGCCAAAAACACCCAGCATCATCAGCAGTTTGGCGCGCGGCGAACCGCTCACGGCAGTTCGTAGCGACAGTGCCATCAAGGCCAGCACACCGCCTTCGCCATTGTTATCGGCGCGCATGACGAACAGCACGTATTTCAGCGACACCACTACCGTCACAGCCCAAAACAACATCGAAATGATCCCCAGCACCGCCGCTGGCGAAAATGGAATGCCATGCTCGATATTGAAGCACTCCTTGAGCGCATATAAAGGACTGGTGCCGATATCGCCGAACACCACGCCGAGCGCTGCGAGCGTGATCAGATGCAGTTTTTTCGACCGGAAAGAATAATTTGCTTTGGTCTGCGTGGAACTCATTGTTATCCCGTATTAATTGACGTGCGTTGAATCTTTACTGCCTGGATTTATTGTTTGTCTTGTCAAATGGTCGATGCGCGGCACATCCCGTACCGGATAGCGCGTACTTTATCGCACTATTCCACCGCTGGGCGGTGTCGTTGCACAAAGACCTCTCCCCCTTGACAGCCGGCAAATAGCAGCAGCTACCAGCAGCAGCGACGGCCGTGACACACACCAAATACGCACGAAAATTTCAAGCTGCAACAATCACAGAGAAAATGCAGCGAAAATCGCATAAAGATATGCAATAAACGCGTTTTTCATTCTTGCTCGGGCTTTATATACTGCGTGGTTATAACGAACTGCATCAACTATGCGAAATCAGCAGCTTCGTTCCCCTGCCCTCAGATTTGCGTAAAGAAATGTGAGGCTCGTCGCCGTCTTCCATGGAGCAAGCCATGTTGTTCAAACAAGTCCTCAGCGCTGCCTGCGCACTCGGCCTGCTGGCAGCGATGCCAGCCCACGCCGAAGGTCAGATCCGTATTGCCCAGCAATTCGGCATCGGTTATTTGATCCTCGATGTCGTGCAAGACCAGAAACTGATCGAAAAATACGGCAAACAGCAAGGCCTCGATATCAAAGTGGAGTGGAATAGCCTGTCCGGCGCCACCGGCATGAATGAAGCACTGCTGGCTGGCGCGCTCGACGTGGTCTCGGCCGGTTTGCCGCCAATGCTGACCTTGTGGGATCGCACCCGCGGGCGCCAGAACGTCAAGGCGATTGCCGCGCTCGGGTCCATGCCCAATTACCTGCTGAGCAACAATCCCAAGGTCAAGACCCTGCAAGACTTGACTGAAAAGGACCGCATCGCCGTGCCGGCCGCCGGCGTCGGCTTCCAGTCGCGCACGTTGCAGATCGAAACTGCACGTCTGTTCGGCAAGAACGACTACAAGCGCTTCGACAACATCTCGGTGAGCCTGTCGCACCCCGATGCCACCGTTGCGCTGATGGCTGGCGGCTCGGAGATCGACACGCACTTCTCCAGCCCGCCATTTCAGTATCAGGCGCTAGAAAACAAGAACGTGCACAAAATTCTGAGTTCCTACGACATCCTCGGCGGTCCGGCCACCTTCAACGTGCTGTACACCACGCAAAAATTCCACGACGACAACCCCAAGACCTACAAGGCCTTTTATAGCGCCCTGCTAGAAGCGGCGCAATTCATCCGCGCCAACAAGGCCAAGGCTGCCGATACCTTCATTCGTGTGCAAAAGTCGAAACTATCACCTGACTTCGTGCGCAAGATCGTCAATGATCCCGAGATCGACTTCACCATCTCGCCGCAACGCAGCTATGTCTATGCCGACAAGCTCTACGAACTGGGCGTGCTGAAGAATCACGCAGCATCGTGGAAAGATTATTTCTTTGAAGAAGCCCATGTCCAGCCCGGTAGTTGAGCCTGCGCCGCTGCTGCAGGTTGACCGGGTCGGTCTGCAATATCGCAGCGCCACCGCCGTGGTGCAGGCCACCCACGATGTCAGCTTCGATGTCTACCCGGCTGACCGTTTCGTACTACTGGGGCCGTCCGGCTGTGGCAAATCGAGCCTATTGAAAGCGGTCGGCGGCTTCCTCCCACCGGCCGCTGGCGAGATCCGCCTGGATGGCCAGATCATCCGCCAGCCGGGACCAGACCGCATCGTGGTATTTCAGGAATTCGACCAATTGCCGCCATGGAAAACCGTGCTGCAAAACGTCATGTTTCCACTACTAGCCTCGCGCACGCTAGGCAAGCGTGAAGCCGCTGAGCGCGCGACCCACTATCTCGACAAGGTCGGCCTGACACGCTTTGCCGACGCCTATCCGCATACGCTGTCGGGCGGCATGAAAGCACGCGTGGCAATTGCCCGCGCGCTGGCGATGCAACCCAAAATGCTGCTGATGGACGAACCGTTTGCCGCGCTCGATGCGCTGACCCGACGCAAGATGCAGGAAGAATTGCTGACGCTGTGGGACGAAGTCCGCTTCACGCTGCTGTTTGTGACCCATTCAATCGAAGAAGCATTGGTGGTCGGTAACCGCATCCTATTGCTGTCACCGCATCCAGGCCGGGTGCGCGCCGAAATCAACAGCCATCAATACGATCTGCAAAGCCTGGGTGGCGTCAGCTTTCAGGAAACCGCGCGCCGTATTCACCGGCTGCTGTTCGACGAAAACCAACCGGCTGCGGCCCCGATCCATTTCCAGGACGTGCGCTTTTCCTACTAATTACGCGCCGTCCCCGCCCCTTCCTGCTGCGAGCCTCTGATGCCTTTCGATCCACCTGTCCGCGCTGAATATGAAATCGCCCTCACACCGTTGGCCGATGTCCCACTGGAGCGGCCACTGGGACTGTGGCACCGCATCTGGCAACAAGGCTGGCTGCGCAAGAGTGTGATCCTCCTGGTACTGGCCCTGCTGTGGGAGCTGGCCGCGCGCTGGCAAAACAATGACTTGCTGTTGCCCAGTTTCAGCCAGACCGCGCTGGCATTTGTAGATGGCGTCGTCACCGGCGAATTGCCTGGCAAAGTGTGGATCTCGCTGCAAGTGCTCCTCAAGGGCTATCTGATCGGCATCGTGCTGTCCTTGATATTGACCACGCTGGCCGTGTCGACGCAACTAGGCCGCGATCTGCTCAGCACGCTCACCTCGATGTTCAATCCACTGCCCGCCATCGCGCTGCTGCCGCTAGCCTTGCTGTGGTTCGGTCTGGGCGACAATAGTCTGATCTTCGTGCTGGTGCATTCGGTGTTGTGGGCCTTGACGCTCAATACCTATGCCGGCTTCCTGGCCGTCTCCGACACCTTGCGCATGGCCGGGCGCAACTATGGTTTGCGCGGCGTGCGCTTCGTGCTGTTCATCCTGGTACCGGCAGCGCTGCCATCGATATTGGCTGGCTTGCGTATTGGCTGGGCGTTTGCCTGGCGCACCCTGATTGCCGCCGAACTAGTGTTCGGTGCCTCCAGCGGCAAAGGCGGCCTGGGCTGGTACATCTTCCAGAATCGCAATGAACTCTACACCGACAAAGTGTTTGCCGGCCTGGCCATGGTCACGCTGATCGGCTTGCTGGTCGAGCATCTCGGCTTCAACACGATCGAGCGCTTGACCGTCAAACGCTGGGGCATGCAGCGCTAACACACTGGCGCGACCTTACCAGCCGGCCAGGATGCCGCCCTTGAACTCGGTCTCGATGTATTTCTTCACCTCATCGGACTGATAGGCTTTGACCAGCTTAGGCAACCAGACCTGGTCCTTATCCTTTTCGCGCACCGCGATCAGGCAAGCATAGGGACTATCGCCGCTCTCCACCACCAGGCTATCGCGCACCGGATGCAGACCCGCCTTGGCGGCAAAGTCGGCATTGATGGCCGACGCATCAAGATCATCGAGCGTGCGCGCCAATTGGGCGGCATCGATTTCAATGAACTTCCATTTTTTCGGGTTCTCGACCACATCGATTGGCGTCGCATTCACGCCGACCAAAGGATCGATGCCGGCACGCAACTTGATCACGCCATGCTTTTGCAACAGCAGCAGGACACGACTTTCATTGGCGGGGTCATTCGGAATACCGATCTTGGCACCCACCGGGAGATCCGCCAGCCGCCGGTATTTCTTCGAGTACACCGCCATTGGTCCGATGAACGTGGTGCCAGTGCCATAGAGTTTGTAGCCGCGTACCTTGATCTGCGCATTCAGGAAAGGCCGGTGCTGATAACTGTTGGCGTCAAGCTCACCGGCATCGAGTGCAGCATCGGGTTGAATGTAATCATTGAACTCAACGATCTGTACTTTATAGCCAGGATTGTTGCGCTCGAATACGCGTTTGACCACGTCGAAAATCTGTGCATGCGGGCCACTGGTGACGCCGACTTTCAAGACCTTGTCTTGCGCCGATGCGATGGACACTGCACTCAACAACAACAAACCTGCCAGGCAACGATGAAAGAAGAGAGACATGGATTACCTTCAAAAAAGCAATCAATGTAGCTGCGCTGCTAGCGCAACAAAACGAATCTTTTATCGTTTGAATATTTGCTTTCTGATCAGGGCACAACGACTGCCGTCGCTCTGCGAAAGCTGGCGCCAGGATGACGTGACGGCAACCGCGCATCGGCTTGGAACAACTTCTCACGCAGGCTGCCCGGCGCGTAATCGTGCTTGTAGGAGCCGCGACTTTGCAGCTCTGGAATCACCAGATCGACGAAGTCCTCGAAGCTCTCCGGCGTCACGGTACGGGTCAGGTTGAAACCATCGATATCGGTCTCGCGCACCCAGGCCTCGAGCGCATCGGCGACCTGCTGCGTCGAACCGACAATGGCCGCATAGCGCCCGCCCAGTTCCATTTGCTGCAGCAGCTTGCGCTTAGTCCAGTTCAGTTCCGGATTGGTGACGGTCTTGACCAGCGATTCAATCGAATTGGTCTTAACCTGACGAATCGGTTCATCGAGTTCGTACTGCGAAAAGTCGATGCCGGTACCGCTGGAAAAATGCGCCAGCCCGGCTTCGGGGTTAGCATAGCGTTGGTATTCGCGATATTTTTCCTGCGCTTCTTTTTCGGTCGCTGCCACCACCACGGTCAAGCCCATGAACACCTTGACGTCCTCGGCGCGCCGCCCTGCGCGCACTGCACTGGCGCGGATGTCGCTGACCAGCTTGCGCACCGCGTCCTTGCTTTGTCCCGAAACAAACACGCATTCAGCATGACGTGCGCCGAATGCCTGGCCGCGCCCCGATGAGCCGGCTTGATACAACACCGGCGTGCGCTGGCGCGATGGCTCACTCAGATGAATGCCTTCGACTTGGTAGTAGTCGCCGCGATGGGCGATCTTGTGCACCTTGTCCGGTTGCGCATAGATGCGCTGACCACGGTCACGTAGCACCGCATCGTCTTCCCAACTACCTTCCCATAACTTGTAGACCACCTCCATGAATTCGTCGGCGCGATCATAGCGTTGATCATGTTCGAGCTGCTCCGACAAACCCATGGCGCGCGCAGCACTGTCAAGATAGCCGGTGACAATGTTCCAGCCAACCCGTCCCTTGGTCAAATGATCGAGCGTCGACATGCGGCGCGCAAACAGGAACGGCGCCTCGTAGCTCAGATTGACAGTGATACCGAAGCCCAGATGTTGCGTGACATGGCCCATCGCGGAAATCAACAACATAGGATCGTTGACCGGCAACTGTATCGATTCGCGCAACGTCAGATCGACGGCGTTTTGATACACATCGTAGACACCGACAATGTCAGCCAGAAACAAGCCATCGAACTTGCCACGTTCGAGCAACTGGGCCAGCTCGGTCCAGTAGGCGATGTCCGTGTAATCCTGCGAGCGGTCACGTGGATGCGTCCACAGGCCGTGATTGATATGGCTGACGCAATTCATGCTGAACGCGTTCAGGCGGATTTCTTTTTTTCCGGTAGGGCTCATGCAGAAGGCAATAAAAAGATCAAAGCGCGCCGTGCCGCGGCGGATTCTTGTCGTTGAGATAATAATTGCCGATGGCGTGGTACTTCCAGCGCACTGGATCGTGCAAGGTATGCGTGCGCGCATTGCGCCAGTGGCGATCGAGATTGTGTTCGGCCAAGGTCGCTTGTGAACCCGCCAGCTCGAACAGCTTGCTGCCCGCGGCCAGCGACACATCTGTGCTCAGCACACGTGCCTCCGCGACCGCAATCGATGCCGCCGCCACAGTGTCTGCATTGGCCTCGGCGCGCGCGTCATCGACCTTGCGCGCAGCGCGTTCCAGCAAAGCTTCGGCCGCATGCAGTTGTATCGTCAAGTCGCCGACGGCATGAATCGTAAAAGGATCATCGCTGGCGCGTTCCACGCCGCTGTCTATCCATGGTCGCGAGCGCGTCTTCACAAAGCGGATCAAATCCGCATAGGCGGCACGGGCAATGCCGAGATCAATGGCCGCATGCAGCAATTGCGCCAACGGTCCGGCCGGTGTCGGCTGTTCATAGGCCGCCTGAAAGCCGAGCACGGCATCCGCCGCAACCGCTACATTGTCAAACACCGCCGAACCGCTGCCGGTGGTACGTTGACCGAAACCCGACCAGTCGTCGATGATGCTCAGTCCGGTCGCCTGACGCGACACAATGGCCAGTTGCTGTACGCCGTTGTCGTCGATGACCGAAGTCGGTACCCAATCGGCAAACAGCGCGCCGGTTGCATAAAACTTGCGTCCATTGATGCGATAAGCGCCATGGCCGTCAGCGCTCAGGCGCGTACGGCGTTCGGCCGAGGTCTTGGTACCGATTTCCGCCAGCGCATTGCCGAAACGCTCGCCTTGCAATACGCGCTCGAAATAAAAACGCTGCTGTGCTTCGCTACCATTGAGCCGGATCAATTCCACAGCATAGTAATGATTCTGCGGAATCTGCCCGATTGCGCCGTCTGCCGCCGCGATGATGGCCGTCACTTCCGCCAGCGTGACATGCGAGACCCCAGCGCCGCCATAGGCTTGCGGCACCGTGATGCCCCACAGGCCAGAGCGCACATAGCGCTCCAGTTCCGGCCACGGCAGCCGCCGCTCGCGGTCACGCACGGCGGCTTCGCGCTGCAGTTCGACGGCCAATGCATGCGCAGCGGCCAACGCCTGCGCATCATCGTGGATACGGGCAACCAAGGGAAATTCAGCGACAGATGCGGAGGAACTCATTAACCAGACTTTCTCGGAATGACGGCGTAGCCGCAATGCGGCCAACGCAGACAGAGTTGAATGTCGGGTGATTAAATCAAAATCGCTGTTTTTGCAAAACGAAGCATTTCGTATTTGCTAGTACGGAATTTGCATGGCGTCCGGTTCCGAGGTCCATCCGCGCTTGCATGACACCAAGCAATTCCCGCTAAAAGTCATTCATCAATAAACGTGAGATGCGCTCTCATCATGGGCCCGCTGTGGCAGGCGCTTTCCTGGGCTATCGGCGCCGGCGTACAATGACGCCATGACCGAAACCACAATTTCTCTGACCGAGCTGGAAGATGCCATCAATTACTGGCGGATTCAACGGCCCGCCACTGGCGAGGAATGCGCACTCTCGCCCGAGGTCAATGCCTTGGCCGATGTGTATGCCATGATGATCATCGACCACTTGGCAGCCGTCGGCACTGACACCATCGGTCCGCAAGCGCGCCAGTTGCTCGACCAATGGCGCCAAGCTCGCCTTGCGCACCCACGCTGAAACGCACTTTGGCGGTGTCAGACGCCTGTCAACTAATTAACGTATCATTTTGTTCATTCGCGGCCAGGAACAAGGTGCCGCGCGCGCAATCTGTATCGTGTATGCCAACGCAAGGATCAAGATGCCACGTCAAGCTACTGCCCGCCGTTCCGCGACAAACTCCCCTGCCCAACCCAAAACCAAAGATAAACCGCGTATCGCCCTGGTACTGCAAGGCGGCGGCGCATTAGGTGCGTATCAGGCTGGTGTCTACCAGGCCATGCATGAGCATAACCTGACACCCGACTGGGTGGTTGGCACCTCGATTGGCGCTATCAATGCCGCCATCATCGCTGGCAATCCGCGCGAAGTACGTATCGAGCGCCTGCGCGCATTCTGGGAAAGCGTCTCCCATCCCGACCTGCTCAACATGCAGCAGGTCCCCGATGCCACGCGGCAATTGTCGACCTGGTTCACCACCATGGATACCTTTGTGCGCGGCGTACCAGGCTTTTTTGCACCACGTCCGCTCAATCCGTTCGCACTTGGCCTGCCGGTGCCGCCAGAAGAGGCCAGCTTTTACAGCACTGATGAATTGCGCCTGACACTGGCCAAATACGTCGACTTCGATTACCTCAACAACGCCGCCGCTATCCGCCTCACTGTCAGCGCCGTCAAAGTCACCTGTGGCACGCTGGTCAATTTTGATTCAGCCCAGCAACCGATCCAACTCGACCATGTGATGGCCAGTGGTGCCTTGCCGCCCGGCTTTGCGCCCGTGCGCGTGGACGGCGATTTGTATTGGGATGGCGGACTGTATTCAAATACCCCGCTCGAATCCGTTCTCTCCGACGAACCGCGCCAGAACACCTTATGCATGATGGTTGACCTGTGGCATGCCGATGGCCCCGAACCGCGCACGTTGGAAGCGGTGCAGACGCGACAAAAAGACGTCACCTTCGCTTCGCGTTCGCAACGGCATATCGACGCCTATCTGCGCCAATATCAATTACGCAAGCTAGCGCGCGAATTGTATGAGCGCTTGCCATCCGATCTGCGCCAGCCCGGCGACCGCAAGCAACTGGCCGCACTTGGTGCCGATACAACCTTTCACATCGTCCGTCTGCCCTATGCCGGGCGCGACTGGAACATGGCCTCCAAGGATGTCAATTTTTCCAAGGGTTCAATTCAATGGCGCTGGGAGCAAGGTTATCAGGATGCCTTGCGTGGCATCGAGGTGAGCCAGGGCTGTCCGTTCGATACCGCCGACGCCGGTGTGGTGGTGCATGATTTGCCGGTGTTGACAGAGCTCTCACGGGGTTGATGCAGCAGTTGATGACGACGTTGAAATCGGGCGTACACTCGGCTGGAAGGGGATTGAAAATAGGCTTTCAAACATACGGATTATCAGTATGTTTTTGACAAGATGGCATAACCAAAATTACTGATTTTTTGGCGCGCCATATCATTTTTGTGCAGTGCATGAAAAGTGCTTGACCGGGTCAAGCATCTGCGTAAAATACGTTTTGTTGCGGCGCACAATAAAAATTTCTTGAAGGAAGCCGCCACTTACCATTCCGTTTGTGAACCAAAGGAGAAATTCATGTTTTCATATCAAGATCAATTTTCTGCAGCAACCAAGACCCATTTCCAGGCTCAACTGGATTTGATCAACACGCTCACGACCAAGACCTTCGAAGGCGTGGAAAAGATCATCGAGTTGAACCTCAGCGCCGCCAAGGCATCGCTGGAAGAATCGGTCGCCACCGCGCAGCAATTCGCCGCGGTCAAAGACCCGCAAGAACTGTTGGCACTGGCCACTGCGCATGCTCAACCAACTGCTGAAAAGGCTGCCGCTTATGGCCGTCACTTGGCATCGATCATTTCGGCGACGCAAGCTGAACTGACCAAGGCTTCGGAAGCGCAAGTTGCCGAATCGAGCCGTAAGGTCAGCGCACTGGTTGACGAAATCGCCAAGAACGCACCAGCCGGTTCGGAAAACGCAATTGCCCTGTTGAAGTCGGCCATCGGCAACGCCAACGCCAGCTACGAGCAATTGACCAAGAACACCAAGCAAGCGGTTGAATCGCTGGAAGGCCATCTGAGCAACGCCGCCAAGCAATTCACCCAAGCTGCTGAAAAAACCACTGGCCGCGCCAAGAAGTAAGCGCTGTCCGTCGTTGATTGCCTCCAACGGGTCGCATTTGCGGCCCGTTTTTTATTGCCTCGCAAAATGCATGCTCTTGCCGCAATAAAATAATTTCTAGGTTTTCTTGCAAAACCGACAGCAGTGCCACTCCCATTTCTCGATTTCTCATTACCATTCCCAAATAACGAGAATTTGATTTTCAAATATGAGAAAAATCGGGAATCATGGCCGCATGAAAAGTGCTTCCTCGCAATCAGCCAATGAACCTGTCGTCGCCACCAGTGAACGCTCGCTGTTGGTGTTGTCGGTGATTGCCCGCCACGGCAAGCCGATTGCCGTGCGCACGCTGAAAGAATTGACCGGCTTGCCGCAAAGCACTTTGTACCGCCACCTGCTGCCGCTCAAGAAATGGGGACTGGTGCAGGAACAGGATAATTTCTACGCACCCGGTCCACTGAGCGTGCAATTGGCCTGGGGCTTCGATCACACGTCCTACCTGATGAGCAATGCCCAGCCGGAAATGCAAAAACTGGCGCGCAAATGCGGCGAAAGCGTGGGACTGATGGTGGCCGTCAACGATCAGGTGACGTGCCTGGACATGGTCGATAGTGAGCAATCGCTGCGTTGCTCGTTTTCCAAGGGCCGCTCGCATCCGCTCACCCGCGGCGCCTCGGCCAAGGCCTTGCTGGCACACTTGCCGAATACCATCAGCGCCGACATCGTGGCACGCCAGTTGCGTAACAACCGCAACGACATCGAACAACTGCAGGCCGAACTCAATGCCATCCACACCCAAGGCTATGCCGTCAGCGAAGGCGAAGTCGATTGGGGCGTCTGGGGCGTGAGTGCACCGGTATTTTACAAACCCGGCCAGGCCGCCGGCGTGATTACCTTGATGGCGCCTGCCGTGCGCGTGCAGACGCGCGCTCAGGAATTGATTACGGCCACAGTGGATGCCGCTGCGGCCATTACCGAACGTCTTGCCCTGTTCTAAGTCTCTCCCACTCAACCCATTTCCGAGGAGCAACCATGACCCAACGCCGCAGCTTCATCCAACGCAGCACGCAATTGCTGGCCGCCGCCGCACTCACCACTCTGGCCAGTCTACCGCTCATGGCACAGGCCCAAACCGTCGACGTCATCCGCGTAGCAACCGATGCCACCTTCCCACCGTTCGAGTTTTACAAGGATGGCAAGCGCACCGGTTTCGACGTCGAACTGATCGAGTTGCTGGCCAAGAACATGGGCAAGAAAGTGGAATGGACCGATATCGATTTCAAGGGTTTGATCCCTGGTCTGGTGTCGCGCCGCTTCGACGTCGCCTCGTCCGCCATCTACATCACCGAAGAGCGCCGCCGCGTGGTCAACTTCACTGATCCTTACTATCCCGGTGGTCTGGTGGTGCTGACCAAGGCCAGCAACACCACCATCAAGCAGCCATCCGACCTGGCAGGCAAGAAGGTCTCGGTACAGGTCGGCACCAAGTCGGCCAACTACCTCAAAGAGTTTTATCCGCAAGCCGAACGTATCGAAGTCGAAAAAAATCAGGAAATGTTCAACCTGGTGGAAATCGGCCGTGCCGACGCGGCCGTAACCGGTAAGCCAGCAGCGCTGGAATACATCAAGACCCGCCCCGGCATGAAGGTGCTCGACAAACAGGTCAGCATCGAACTGTATGGCTATGCCGTGCGCAAGGACTTGCCGCAACTGACCGAAGAAATGAACACCGCGCTCAAGAAGGTCAAGCTCGACGGCAGCTATGACAAGCTGGTGCAAAAGTGGCTGTCGGCCAAATAAGCATCGGGGCGCGATTGCGGTAACAAGGAGAACACGTGAATTTTGATTTTTCGCCAGTACTGCAAGGCTGGCCCGACCTGATGCACGGTGCGCTGGTGACCGTAGAAATCACCGCCAGCTCGCTGTTGCTGGGCTGCGTGCTGGGGTTGCTGGTCGGCTTGGGCCGGCTCGACCGCAGCAAGCGCTGGCGCTATGGCATCTGCACCACCTATGTCACCTTTATCCGTGGCACGCCGTTGCTGGTGCAATTGTTCCTGCTGTTCTTCGGCTTGCCGCAATTCGATATCCTGCTGCCGGCCTTTGTGTGCGGCGTGCTCGGACTCGGCATCTACTCCGGCGCCTATGTTTCGGAAATTGTGCGCGGCGCCATCCAATCGATCGACCGTGGCCAGATGGAAGCGGCGCGTTCGCTCGGCATGTCGTCGGCCAAGGCAATGCGCACCATTATCCTGCCGCAGGCAATCGTGCGCATGATTCCGCCGCTGGGCAATGAATTCATTGCATTGATCAAGAACTCGGCATTGGTGTCGCTATTGACGATTGCCGACCTAATGCATGAAGGACAAAAAATCATCAGCGTCTCCTACCGTTCGCTGGAAGTCTATCTGGCCATCGCACTGGTCTATCTGGTGCTCACCAGCATCACCAGCCTGGCCTTGCAATACGCCGAAAAGCGCCTGCGCGCAGGAGGGGCCATCTGATGTCACAAGCTTTGCCTCCCATGATCGATATCCGTCAGCTGAGCAAATCGTTTTCCGGCCAGCGCATCCTGCATGACATCGACCTGCAGGTACAGGCCTCGCAAGTGATCGTCATCATCGGCCCCAGCGGTTCCGGAAAAAGCACCCTGCTACGCTGCTGCAACGGCCTGGAAGTTGCCGAACAAGGTAACGTGCGCATCGCCGGTCAAGACTTGCTGAGCAACGGCAAGATGATCGACGAAGCAGCGCTCAACGACTTGCGTACTCAGGTTGGCATGGTGTTCCAGTCGTTCAATCTGTTTCCGCATCTGTCGGTGCTGGAAAACGTCACCGTGGGTCCGCGCAAGATCCGCCACATGCCGCGCGACCAGGCCGACCTGCTGGCGCGTCAGTTACTGGCCAAGGTTGGTCTGGCAGCCAAGGCCGATGCCATGCCGTCAACCTTGTCGGGCGGCCAGAAGCAGCGCGTAGCGATTGCCCGTGCACTGGCCATGCAACCAAAAGTGATGCTGTTCGACGAACCGACTTCGGCGCTCGATCCGGAATTGGTCGGCGAAGTCTTGCAAGTCATGAAGACCCTCGCCAATGAAGGCATGACCATGATCGTGGTGACGCATGAAATGGGCTTCGCCCGCGAAGTCGCCGATGTCGTGGTGGTGATGGACCAGGGCCGTATCGTCGAGACCGGCAGGCCACAACAGATTTTCGTCAATCCGACGCAAGAGCGCACCCGCAGCTTCCTGCAAGCAATATTGACACGCAATAGCTCGACCGCATCGACGGATGCGGGTTGAACATAAGGACAAGTAACATGGATTCTTCGCTCTGGAGCGGCCGCCTCGATCACGATAGTGCCGGCGACACCCACCGCTTGCATCAAATCGTGCAGCCATTCGATCACAACATCCGCGCCGGCGCCGTCTTGATCGGCTTTGCCTGCGATGAAGGCGTCAAGCGCAATCACGGCCGCATCGGTGCCGCGCAAGGACCGGATGCGATTCGCCGCATGCTGGCCAATCTACCGGTGCATCGGCTGGAAGCGCTGGCCGATGCCGGCAACATCGAATGTCTCGACGGCGAACTGGAACAGGCCCAGCAACGGCTGGCCGCCAAAGTCGCCGACGTCAAGGCGCAAGGTGCTTTTCCGCTGGTACTGGGCGGCGGCCACGAAGTTGCCTATGGCACCTTCCTGGGCGTGACGCGCCACTTCGGCCGTGCCATGGCACAGCGCAAACTGTTAATCATCAATTTCGACGCCCACTTCGACCTGCGTGAAAGCGACCGCGCCAGTTCCGGCACCCCGTTCAAGCAAATGGCGGATTGGTGCGACTGGGCCGATATCGAATTTCAATACCTGTGCTACGGCATCAGCGAGCTAGGCAATACGCCAGCCCTGTTCGCACGCGCCCAGCAGCTGGAAGTGGAATACTACACCGACAGCGAAGTGGCCCAGCGCAGCACCGACACCTTGCATGCCCAATTGCAGCAACGGTTGCGCGACGTGACCGATGTCTACCTGACCATCGATCTGGACGTGCTGCCCGGTGAAAAGGCGCCCGGCGTCTCTGCCCCGGCCGCCTTCGGCATGGCGCTGGACCGCGTTGAACGCCTGGTCACGACCATCCGCAACAGTGGCAAGCTGGTCGCCGCCGACATCGCCGAGTGCAATCCGGTCTATGACCGCGACGGCCTCACCGCCCGTGTCGCGGCACGACTGGCACACTTGATCATGCAACCCGTTTAACCGTTCGCCAAGCGCCCCCTCTGTGGGCGCACAGCCCACTCTATGCCGATACTTCTCCCGCAATCGCAACAACGCCTGATGCGCTGGAAAAACGGCGGTGGCGTGACCTGCGAAATCCTGCGCCATCCAGCCGCAAGTACCTTGGAAAATTTCGATTGGCGCATCAGTGTCGCCACCGTGCAGCAAGGTGGCGCATTCTCCATCTTTCCCGGCGTTGACCGTTCGCTGGCGATGCTGGCCGGCAATGGCGTGGCGCTGCAAATCGACGGCCATCAGCAGCGCCTGTTACCGGGCGATACCGCGTTGCGCTTCGATGGTGAGCTACCGGTACAGGCCGCCTTGCTGGACGGCGCCGTGGTGGATTTCAATGTGATGACACGACGTGCCGACTATACCCACACGCTGGAAGCGCTGACCCTGAGCGGGCCGACCGTGCTCAGGCTAGAGTGCCTTGCGGCCGTGCTGTATGTAGTGCGCGGCAGTTGCCATCTGACCCAGGAACAAACCTTGCACGCCGGCGATGCAGCCTGGTTTGCGGCAACGGAAAGAAGTTGTATCGCCACCCCGGCAGGCGCGGGCGTGCAATTGATGCTGGTACGTTTGCAGCAGGTCGCCGCTCAGCCTCCGGCCATCGCCAGCGCCACGGCCTCGGCCACCTTGATGCCATCGATCGAGGCCGACATGATGCCGCCAGCGTAACCGGCGCCCTCACCGGCCGGATACAAACCCTTGGTGTTCATGCTTTGCAGCGTTACGTCATCGCGCCGGATACGCACTGGTGACGAAGTGCGGGTTTCGACACCAGTCAGCACAGCATCGTGCATGGCATATCCGCGAATCTGCTTTTCAAACATTGGCAAGGCTTCGCGTATTGCATCGATCGCATAGTCAGGCAAGGACGTGCTCAGATCGCCCAGCAGCACGCCCGGCTTGTAGGAAGGGATCACGCTGCCGAGTTGGGTCGAAGGCCGCTTGGCCAGGAAATCGCCCACCAGTTGCCCCGGTGCGTCATAGTTGCGGCCACCCAGTTCATAGGCGCGCGACTCCCACTGGCGCTGGAATGCCACGCCCGCCAGCGGATGGCCGGGATAGTCGGTCGGCGAAATGCCCACCACGATGCCGCTATTGGCATTGCGCTCATTGCGCGAATACTGGCTCATGCCATTGGTGACCACGCGCTCCGGCTCGGAACTGGCTGCCACCACCGTGCCGCCCGGGCACATGCAGAAACTGTAGACCGAACGGCCATTGGCGCAGTGATGTACCAGCTTGTAATCAGCCGCACCGAGAATTGGATGGCCAGCGCTGGGACCAAAACGGCATTGGTCGATCAGCGATTGCGGGTGCTCGGCGCGAAAACCAATCGAGAACGGCTTGGCTTCCATATAAACGCCACGGTCGTACAGCATCTGGAAGGTGTCGCGCGCACTGTGTCCAATTGCCAGCACCACATGCGCGGTGGCGATATGCTCGCCGCTGGCCAGCGTCACGCCGCGTACCTGGCCATCTTCGATGACAATGTCGTCGACCTTTTGCTCGAAGCGAAATTCACCGCCCAGCGCGACAATCTTTTCGCGCATCAATTGCACCATCTTGACCAGCCGGAAGGTGCCGATGTGCGGCTTGCTGACGTAGAGGATTTCTTCTGGCGCATCGGCGGCGACGAATTCGGTCAATACCTTGCGGCCGTAATGTTTGGGGTCCTTTACCTGGCTGTAGAGCTTGCCGTCGGAAAAGGTACCGGCACCGCCTTCGCCAAACTGCACATTCGATTCCGGCTTGAGCTCGCGCTGGCGCCACAGGCCCCAAGTATCCTTGGTGCGCTCGCGCACGGTCTTGCCGCGCTCCAGAATCAGCGGATTAAAGCCCATCTCGGCCAGCAGCAAGCCAGCGAAAATGCCACATGGTCCGGTGCCGATCACCACCGGGCGCTGGGACAAACCGGCCGGTGCCTTGGCCACGAAGTGGTAATTAGTGTCCGGCGTGGGCACGATCGGATTTTTGTCCTTGAGCGACTGACGGCGCAATACGGCGGCTTCGTCGCTGACGTCGACATCGACCGCGTAAGTGAGTATGACGGCCGACTTCTTGCGCGCATCGTAGCTACGCCGAAACAGCTTCACATTCAACAATTGCGCGTCCGGAATATCCAGCCGCGCCAGGATGGCCGCGCGCAGATCAGCTTCGGGATGGTTGAGAGGGAGTTGAATTTCAGCGATTCGCAGCATGTGCAGTGGTCCGGTCAAACAAAGAGGCCATACGGGCCGGGTTTGGTGAAAATGCACGCCAGCAATACTGTTGTCGCGCCGAACGCCCGTATGCAAAAGGCGCCATTTTACTCTACCGCAGACCGGATCCGCCGCGATTGCAGCGCCGGCACTTGTGGCTACTTTGTCTAATGCTGACAATAAACTGACAACGAATTTGTTTCACGCTATTTCCAGATGACCGCAATGTCAGTTTCAGGAAACACATCCTTACAGTTGTCTCGTACTAACTGATCTAAAGTGATGGCATTGCTTAACCGTTTTTTACACCGACTTAATGTAAGTCATGCCAGGGAGCACAATATGCAACACAAAAAGATCATCCTAGCCGTTTTGCTTGCGACCAGCAGTGCCGCAACGCTGTTGACCACGCCAATGGCCGAGGCGCAAATGCGCGATTCGGTCGATATCCGTATCGGCCAGGCACCGCCGCCACCGCGCTACGAAGCAGCACCACCGCCACGCCGTGGCTATGTCTGGGCACCGGGCTATTGGGCCTGGGATGGTCATCGTCACGTCTGGGTCGGCGGTCACTGGGAACGCGTGCGCCGTGGCTATCACCACTATGCGCCACCGGGCTGGCAACAGGGTCCGGGCGGTTGGCGGTTCGACCACGGCGGCTGGCAACGCTAAGCCGGCGACCATCGGCGCAGCAAAAAAGCCTGCATGTTTGCGCATGCAGGCTTTTTGCTTTTTCATGATCTTGCTTAGTGGCGCCGATGCGCCTTCAGGGCAAAGCGTGCCGGGTCGAGCAGTGCTTGCGCATCCTTGCCCAGCGGTGCTGGTTCACCATTGAGCTGACACGCCAGCAACTCGGCTGCCAATGGCGCCCAGATCAAACCGCGCGAGGCATAACCGAGCAAGCCAAACAACTGCGCATGGCGCGGCAACGCACGCAATTGCACTTCGCCAGCGCCAGCCAATGCGGCCAGGTCCGGCAATTCACCCACCAGCGGCAAGCGGTCGGCGGCGACGCAGCGAAAACCGACGCGTCCCTTCCACCCCTCAGGATTGAGGCTAACCTGCCATTGCGGCAGCATCTGCCGCAACTTGGCCAGATTACCAAGGTGACTGTCCAGGCGCAGACTGGTGTCATCGTCTTGATCGTAACTAGCTCCCAGGCTGACCAAACCATCGACGGCGCCAGTCAGATAACCATCGCCGCACAAAGCCACCGGTAACACCGGCAACTGTGCCACCGGCACATGGCTGACCTGGCCCCGAATGGCCTGTAACGGCAACCCCTGCGCCTGTTCAAAATGCAGCGCCTGCAAGCCGTTGGCCAATATCAGCACCGGCGCCTGTGCAATCAGCGCGCCCGCGTCATCGAAGACTTGCCATTGTTCGGCACGCCGCCGCAGTTGCACGGCGCGCTGATGAAAATGCCGTTGCAACTGGCTGCCGCAGGCCTGCAACATGGCTTCACAGACCGCACCAGGGCGTAACCAGCCACCCGACGGAAACCACCAGCCGCTGCCCGCAGCCATACCGAGCAAGGCGCTGGCCGCCGCTGCCGACAACCACTGCGCATACTCGGGTGGATACTGCCAATGCTGCGCAGCCTGTTCAAATGCCTCGGCCTGCGCCGCATCGCGCGCTAGCTGCAGCACGCCGCAGGCCAGCCCGATATGGCGTGCCGGATCGAAGATGCCGAGCCGCTGCCATACCTGCTGAGCAAATAAAAAGGCGCTACGACTCAGGCGCGCAGTGGGATTGTCATCGCGTGAAATTGCCGGCATATACACACCGGCCAGATTGCCAGAGGCTTCCTGTGCCGCTTGTCCATGCTGCTCCAGCAGGGTGATCTGCCAGCCGCGTGCCGCCAGCCGTTCGCAGATAGCGCTGCCAGCCAGACCGGCACCGATCACGATGGCCTGCCGTGCTGATGATGGCGCGGCAACCGGCATCGGCCAGCGTGGCGCAAACTGTGCCTTGGTGCCGGACACCACGAATCCGGCCGCAGCCAATGCAGCAATCTGTGACGCCAGCGCCTCCATGCACAAATACGCTTGCGGCGCCGCCAAGCGCGCCAGCCGCTTGAACAAAGGCGGCGTCCACAGGGCATCCTCGTGCAACAGAAAACAATCAATGCTGGCATCGAGCTGCTGCAGTGCCGCCGTTACCTCGCCGATGATCAGGGTCAACACCACCTGCCCTTGCGCCAGCAACAAGCGGTGATAGCCAGGTGTCAGCGGCGGCCAGGCAGCATCCAGTTGTGCCGCCAGACTGCCGCCATCGGTGACGGACGGTCGCCGTATGGCCTGCTGCGGCGCCATGATCAGGAAATGCAGCGTGGCAGGCGCACCGGTACGCTCACTGCGCTCCTGCCAAGCCGCCCCACTGTGCAGCAATTGACGGCAGTCATCAAAGCCGGTCTGCAACACGGTATAGCACGCCCCCTCGTGCGCCTGCCAGGACGCGCGCAAATCATGCACGGCAGCGACAGCAGGAGCAGAAGAAATAGGCAGCATGGAATCAGGAAAGAAACGCGATAAAAATAATTGCTGCAATTAGCAGCCCAGTCGTCATGATACGCCGGCCGCGCACAGCCGATCAGCGCCAATGCAGTGCAACAAAAACCTCCAACGCAAAAACCATTAGAATCGTTAAGCCTACCGCCCCCCACTGCCGCTCATGCTCGCCATTTTCAATGTTGTCTTTCCGGTCTTTGCGCTGATCTTTCTCGGCTTCCTGTGCCGCAAGCGCAACATTCTCAGCGTCAACGCGGCCAGCGAACTGAACCGTTTCGTGATTTACCTGGGCCTGCCGGCCTTGCTGTTCGATTCGATTGCAAGGCTCACGCCGGCCGACTTCAGCAACCTGCGCTTCATCGCCGTATTTGCCATCGGCATCGTGGCGGTGTTCCTGTTGACAGCCTGGATCAAGTGGCGCCAAGGCGCAGTTGCGGGCGACATCATCATCGACAGCCTCAGCGCCTCGTATGCCAATGTCGGCTTTCTCGGCATTCCACTGTGCCTGCTCAGCTTCGGCCACGACAGCATGCCACCGGCGGTGATCGCCATGATCATGACCGCCTGCCTGCTGTTTGCAGTCGCCATTGTCTTGCTGGAAATCTGTCTGCATGCCGACAAGCATATCGGCCGCAGCCTGCTCAATACCGGCAATTCGCTGATCCGCAATCCAATACTGATTGCCCCCATCCTCGGTGCCATCGTGGCCGCTAGCGGCTACGCGTTGCCCAGCGGCGTGCAGCAATTATTCAAATTATTGGGCGCTGCCGCCAGTCCGTGTGCGCTGGTGTCGCTCGGCCTGTTCCTGGCGCAGCCGATTGCACGCAAGGATGGCAATGGTTCAGTGGCCATGCTGGTCGGCTTTAAACTATTGCTGCATCCGGCGCTCACGGCACTGCTGGCGTACTGGATCTTGCCGCTGCCCAAGCTGTGGGCCGATACCGCGCTGCTGCTGGCGGCCACGCCGATTGGCACCGGGCCATTCATGCTGGCCGAGCTGTACCAGCGCGAGGCCGCACTGATGTCGCGCGCCATCTTGATTTCGACCTGCTTGTCGTTGATCAGTATTTCACTGATCCTGGCCTGGATTGCACGCTAACGCACATTTCATCCACAGGCGTGCTTACGAGCAGTGCCAGCCTCAACATGCACTGCTAAGCAATGCCGCTGCGCTCGGGATATTCTGTTGTTGCAGTAATTGTTCGAAACGAGCGGGCGGTACTGGTGGACTGAACAGATAGCCTTGCATGGCATCGCAACCATGCAGCCGCAGATAATCCAATTGTTCGACCGTTTCCACGCCTTCGGCAATCACATGCAGCTTGAGGCTGTGCGCCAGCGAGATAATGGAAGCAGTAATGGCGGCATCGTCGACGTCTAGCGTGATATCGCGCACGAAGGATTGATCAATCTTGAGCACGTCAATCGGGAAACGCTTGAGATACGACAAGCTGGAATAGCCAGTGCCAAAATCGTCAATCGACAAGTGCACGCCCAGGTCTTTGAGCTGGCGCAGGATATTGATGGCTTGATCGACATCGGTCATCACCAAGCTCTCGGTCAGTTCCAGTTCCAGACTGTCTGCTGGTAACCCGGTTTGCCTGAGCACGCTGGCGATCGACGAGACCAGATCCTTTTGCACGAACTGCCGCACCGACAGATTGACGGCCACGCGCAAATTGCCCCAACCAGCATCTTGCCAAGCCTTGGCTTGCTGGCAGGCGGTGCGGATGACCCAACTGCCAATCGGCAGAATCAGGCCGGTTTCTTCGGCCAGACTGATGAAGCGCAGCGGCGAAACCATGCCCAGTTCCGGGTGATTCCAGCGAATCAGCGCTTCCATGCCAACGATCAAGCCGCTGGCCAGATCGACCTTGGGTTGATAGTGCAACAGGAATTCATTGCGCTCCAGCGCGCTGCGCAAATCACCTTCAATGCGCAAACGTTCCAGCGCCTGTTCATTCATTGCCGGCGTATAGAACTGGTAGTCGTCACGACCGCTCTGTTTGGCACGGAACATCGCAATGTCGGCATATTTGACCAGTGTTTCGGCATCGCTGCCATCTTCGGGATACGCCGCCACACCGAGACTGCAGGTTGGGAAGAAAGTATGTCCTTCGATCGTCATGGGTGCCGCAATCGCTTCCTGTATCCGACGCAAACGGCGCGTATCGAGACCAGCATCGGTATAGTCGGACATGACGATCACAAACTCGTCGCTGCCCAGTCGTGCCACCGTATCGGTATCGCGCACAGCGCCGCGCAAGCGCCCGGCCACGGTTTTGAGCAGCAAGTCACCGGCCTTGTGGCCGAGCGTGTCGTTGACGAACTTAAAGCGATCCAGATCGACGAACACCACCCACAGGGAACGGTGATAACGCGCCGCATAGGTAATCGCCTGGGTCAGTTCATTGCGCAAAGTATTGCGATTGACCAGACCGGTCAAGACATCGCGGTTGGCCTGGAATTCCAGTTCTGCCTCATAGCGCTTCATCGAGGTGATGTCGTACAGTGCCGCGACGAAGTGCGTAGGCTCGCCGCCCTCGCCCTTGACGGGCGCAATATAGAAGTCGTTCCACATTTGCTCGCCAGCCTTGTTACGGGTGACCAGCACGACATTGCCTTCGCGCCGCTCGGCCATGGCGCTCCAGATGTCATCGAAGCCCTGCGTGCTGCCGCCGTCATTTTCCAGCAAACGGATGCTGCGACCGCTGACCTCGGCGGCGCTATAACCGGTGATACGCTCAAACGCCGGATTGACATAGTCGATGGGATATTCCGGCGCCACGGCCTGCAGGATGATGATGGCATTAGCGCTGGCATCGATGGCACGCTGGCGCAATTGCAGCGCGCGTTCTGCCAATTGGCGCGCATGGATATCTTCCTTGAGCAAGACATTGGTCAGCCGCAGTTCCGCGGTGCGCTCCTCGACCGTACGTTGAATGCGCCGCGAACGCATCGACAACGCATACAGATAAGCCGCCGTGAGCAAGGTCAACAAGGTGCCGGCAGCCAGAATCAGCAGCGAATTGGCGTGATTGGCGGTCAACGGTATTGGCGCCGATTTAACTTCCAGATGCCAGGCTTGACCGGCGATATCGAAAGTGCGTTGCACGCGCACCGGCTTGCGGTAGCCGAAAGTGACCGGCAGCAACGCCTGGCGCTGCGCTGCCGGGATATCGTTGGAGCGATAGACCAGGTCGGCTGGTGCGGCGCTGGTGCCGATATAGACACTGACATCGACATCGTCGGCGCGGATCGGCTGTACTGTGTTGAAAATCTTTTGCAACAGCACCCGCGCATGGAACACGGCAGTGGTGTCGCCGACCACGGCCGCACGTCTTTGCTGCACGGTCTCAAGCGGTGCGCCGACACGATAGACCGGCATCAATACCAGCAGGCCGCGCTCGCTGGTGGCCGCTTGTGCCAACTGCAAGGCGCCGGTCGAGACCGGCTTACCGGTTTCGATGGCTTGCTGCAAAGTCGTCATGACCACTTGATTAGCTGACAGGTCGAGTCCCAGCGCGGCGCGATTGCCCTGCATCGGCGCCAGATAATCAACCACCAGATAGCGCTCGCGCAGTGGCGCCGGTTGGCTCACCCCTGCGCTCAAAGTCGTGATGCCAACAAATCCAGGAAAACGTTTTCGCATGCCAACTTCAAACGCCTCGCGCTCGTCATGCGCCACAAAACGCTGAAAACTGAAGGCCTGCACATACGGATACTTTTGCAGCAGCGGCTCGGTAAAGGTGTTGAATTGCGCACGCGTTGGATTGTCGACGGCCACGAACAAACGGTTGATCACCGTAAGCACCTGCACCGCCTCTTCCAGACCATGCTGCAGGGTTGTCATGCGCAAGCTGGCGCGCCGCGCGAAGTCGATATTGAAAGCATCATCTTCGAGCTTGCACGTACCCAGGAACAACAAAGCCGTTGCGCCGAATCCAATAAGCAGAGTCATCGATACCGAGATCGATGTCCCCAAGCGTTTGATCGTTTTGTACATGCAGGGATGGCGTTTTACGTGATCAATTGAAGATCATCATAAACGCGGCTACGGCTGCGCAGGATGTTTCTTTATTAATTTTTTCGGCTTGATTAGCGGCAATAAAGTGGCCCGCCACTAACGTTATACCGCTGCACTTAAATGGCCGCATTGTCCTACAACGACAAACATCGGCGGTAGCAGGGTATGCCCCAATTAAGAGCATGCGCACCGGAAATTTGTTGTCCGGCGGCAGTGGCAATTCATTTCAGCAGGGAAATAACTTGCGGCGAAGAAATGCGCCGCGGTGCAGCTTTTTTACCACGCACCTGTCGGCTTGGCAGGGCGCGTACGTTGCTCTGCTTCAATTGCCTGCGCCTGCATGAAGGCGGTGAAGGAGCGCTCGATGGTGGCGCGCTCGACATCCTTGGTAATAAACACAATGCGCGTGCGATGGTCCTCGGATGGCCACGCCGGCAAGGTCACCGTCGGGTGAAAAATATGTTGCACGCCATGGATGACCACCGGTTTATCCTCGCCGGCCAGATTGATGATGCCCTTGATGCGCAGGATATTCGGCCCCTTGAAGCCGACCAGCAGACTCAACCATTCATCAAACAGATGCGGTTCGATCGGCTGATCGAAACTGAAACAGAAGGCGCGGATATGATCGTCATGACGGTTGATATCATGAGCGTGCGAATCATGGTGCTGATGATCGTCGTGCTTGTGATGCCCATGATTGTGGTCGTGATGCGCGTGATGGTCATGCCCATGGTCTGTGCCATAGGCTTCTTCACTGAGCCAGCGCGCGACATCGGCATTTTTTCCGGCGCTGTCGAACAAGCCGGCTTCGAGCAATTGCTGGGGCGCTACCTGTCCTTGCTGCGAGAGGATTTGTTTTGCTGCCGGATTGATCTGGCGCAGGCGCGCCTGCAATGCCTGCAATTGCGCCGCATCGGCCAGATCGCTCTTGGTCAGTAACAGGCGGTCAGCCACCGCCGCCTGCTGTACCGCTTCCAGATGCTGGTCCAGGGTATGCGCGCCATTGACCGCGTCAATGGTGACGATGACGCCATCGAGCCGGTATTTCGAGGCGATGAAACTGTCCGTCATCAAGGTATGCAGAATCGGAATCGGCGACGCCAGCCCCGTGGTTTCGATAATGACACGATCAAACTTGCGCTTGCCGCCTTCGGCGAAACGCCAGGTGATGTCCTTGAGCGTCTTCTTCAGATCGCCGCGGATCGTGCAGCACAAGCAGCCGCTGCTCATTTCCACTACGACGTCTTCCTGACTGTGCGCCACCAGCAGATGGTCCAGACCGATCTCGCCGAATTCATTGATGATGACCAGCGTGTCTTTCAACTCCGGCTGGGCCACCAGATAATTGAGCAAGGTAGTCTTGCCGCTGCCGAGAAAACCGGTCAACAGCGATATCGGAATCAGGGGAGTGGTTTCTGCTGTCATGGTCGTAAAGAGAAGTTAAGGTCGGCGAGGACACCGCATGCCGCAGTTTGCCTGTGCAAGACGTCTTATCGTATTGCCTATCATCGCTTGCGGCAATTGCGGCTCAATCATTGTCGTGCCCAGGTAGCAGGTGTCCCAGTTTGGTCGCTTTGGTACGCAAATAACGCAGATTGAAGGGATTTCGGTTTTCCACCAGCGGCATGCGTTCGACCACATCAATGCCGCATTCCTGCAAGGCCGAAACCTTGCGCGGATTATTGGTCATCAGCCGTAATGCCTTGATGCCAAGATGCTTGAGCATCGGTTCGACGATGGTGTAACGACGCATGTCGGCTGGAAAACCAAGTTGCTGATTGGCTTCCACGGTGTCGGCACCGCCATCCTGCAAATGGTAGGCGCGCACTTTGTTGAGAAAACCAATGCCGCGCCCTTCCTGGCGCAGATAAAACACCACGCCGCGCTTTTCCTTGGCGATCCGTTTGAGTGCGGCTTCCAGCTGTGCACCGCAGTCGCAACGCTGACTGAACAGCGCATCGCCGGTCAGACATTCAGAATGCACGCGCGCCAGCACCGGCTCGCCGCCGCTGACATCGCCCAATACCAGCGCCAGATGTTCCTTGCCAGAAACATGATCAACAAAGGCATACAGTTGAAACGTCGCCCAGGGCATGGGCAAGGCGCAGGAACTAACGAATTCCAGGTTTTCTTCTGGAATCACGACATCAACTTCGATTTTTTCTGGAGACGACATGAGTGACCTATCTAAGCGCCCGAACGCGGCGCAGCCCTCTATCTTACAACGCCGCTCCTTTTATTTCAGGCCGCCTGCTGCTTTCTTCAAAAGCCACTGTCGTGAGACCATCTGATCATGGTGATTTTTAATCAGGTGCCATCGGTTAATGGCCTCGCGACAGATCGTGAACAAGTTCTTAAGGCCTTGACTGACGGCTCGGCCACAAACGTACTACCAAGGCGCTCAAGGACATCGCCACGGCCAGCGTCACGACACCTATCCAGCCCCACTGTGCCAGCAGCACACTGCCAAGTGCCGCGCCGCTGGCCATGCCAATGAACATGCCGACGAACAAGACGGCATTGAGACGGCTGCGGGCACCCGGTTCGATGCTGTAGACAATGGTCTGGTGCGCCACCAGGGTTGCCTGCACGCCCAGATCGAAGCCGATTGCCGCCAAGGCCAGCAGAACCAACTGCCCATTGATCGCAAACATCGGCGCCAGCGCCATGGCGGCAAACGACAGCGCCGCCAGGCTAATACCCAGGCGCGTCACCAATTCCGGCCCCTTGCTATCAGAGATGCGACCCGCCAGCGGTGCAGCCAGGGCGCCAGCGGCACCGGCCAAACCGAATGCACCGGCGGCAGCGCTGCCGAGGTGAAACGGTGCACCATGCAACATCACCGCCAGCGTCGACCAAAACGCGCTAAAGCCGACCGACAGCAAACCCTGCGCCAGCGCAGCACGGCGCAAGGCCGGATGCTTTCCAACCAGCTTGCCCAGCGAACCCAGCAAGGCGCCATAGCCCAGATGGGTGGTCGCTTTGAAGCGCGGCAGACCACGCCAGGCAGCAACCCCGACCAGCGCGATACTGACCGCCGCCCCGACGAACATGCTGCGCCAGCCAAAATGCTCAGCCACAAAACCACTGACCACGCGCGACAACAGGATGCCCATCAACAGCCCCGTCATCACCGTGCCGACCACTTTGCCGCGATGCTGCTCAGACGCCAGGCTCGCCGCTGCCGGCACAATGTCCTGCGCCAATGTGGCCGACAAGCCAATGGCCAGACTGGCCAGCAGCAACAGACTGATGCCGGGCGCAGCACCGGCCACCAGTAGCGCCGCCGTCAGCACCGCCGCCTTGAGCAGGATGATGCGGCGCCGATCAAAGCGATCACCGAGCGGTGCCAGCAACAGGATGCCCAGCGCATAACCGAGCTGGGTCGCCATCGGCACCATGCCAACGGCACGGTCGGATGCGCCAATGTCGGCACCGAGCACGCCCAGCATCGGCTGCGAGTAATAAATCGACGCCACGCCAAAACCGGCCCCGGCGGCCAGCAGCCACATCAGCGACGCTGGCAGATTGCCATTGACCGTCGTTACCGCCGCCGGTTGCGCAGCGTTTATATGCGTTTTTTGAATGGAAGACATCTGCTTCACCTCAGGGATAATGATTAATGGAGCGGAGTTTGCGCGGTTTTGCTGCGCTACGGTAGTGGCAAAATACGCAGAACTGATATACGCTCAACGTATGACCAAACCAAGTTCCGCCACCAATCCGCGTAACAATGCCAGCAGCAACGCCAGCGCCTCCGACCGCATCGAGCTGATCCAGACCTTCGTGCGCATCGTCCAGGCCGGCAGCCTGTCGGCCGCGGCAGCGCAACTGGGCACCACGCAACCGACCATCAGCCGCCGCCTGCAACTGCTGGAACGTTCGCTGGGCTTGCGCCTGCTGCAACGCTCTACGCATGCGATGAAGCTGACCGAAGATGGCGAACGCTGTTACGAACGCGCGCTCGACTTGCTGGCCGGCTGGGAGTCATTCGAATTTGATTTACGCGGCGCAGCGCACCAGGCCGAGGGCTCCTTGCGGGTTGTCGTGCCGCATGCCTTCGGACAAAAGCAGTTGATCGCCGCGCTGGCGGAATTCATGCGGCGTCATCCCGGCATCACGCTGGAATGGCTGCTCTATGACCGCGGCGCTGATTTCATTGAACACGGCATCGATTGCGCCATCCAGGTCGGCGAAGTCACCGATCCGTCGATGGTGGCCATCCATCTGGCCGAGGTGCCGCGCACGCTGGTGGCGGCGCCCGCGTTGCTGGCGCAATTCCCGCCGCCGACGCATCCGCGCGATCTGGCTGCGATGCCATGGCTGGCCATCCCCCACTATTACCGCCGCAGCATCACGCTGACCCATCGCAGCAGCGGCGAAGTGTGCGAGTTGAATTTTCAGCCACGCCTCATTTCCGACAGCCTATATGCCTTGAGCAATGCCGCCGTTGAAGGCATCGGCGTCTTTCTCGGTTCGACCTGGCTGCAAAACGAACATCTCGACAGCGGCCGCCTGGTGCAGTTGTTTCCCGATTGGGAGGCGGCGACCTTGCCGGTGTCGATCATCTATCCGCATGCGCGCTTTTATCCGGCGCGGCTGCGCCATTTCATCGAAACCATGCGCGAAGCGATGCCAGCAGCGGTGGGCAGCGATGCACGCTGGCGCAGTCCCGCCTGATATTGCGACAAGTGTAAGGACGCCAACCAGGCCTGGAGCAGCAACGTCGGAACAGACTACAATTCCGGTCTGCATTTTTTGAAAGGAAACTCACATGGCCATCACCCTCGACAAACCCGACCGCGACGAAGCGATCAACTCCCTGCAACGCTATTTCCGTACCGAGATGGACCAGGAAATCGGCAACCTGCAAGCCGGTGCACTGTTGCACTACTTTCTGGAAGACATCGCCCCGCTGGTCTACAACATCGCCATCCGCCAGGCCCAGGAAACACTGCAAAGCCGCGTCACCGAACTCGATATCGACTGTCACGAAGCGCCATTCTCGTATTGGTCAAAACAAAACAAGCGCCGCTGAGAGTGCGCCAGAAAAACTTCCAACCCCGCCATAGGGGTTTGGATGTCAGTGCTTTCCTACACAAAATTACCACTTTCTCCCAGTCAACTTTCGTATTCAATCCAGTATAATTTTTGCCGCTTCGCGGAATAAATTTTGCAGGCTGTTTGCGTGCCACCATCGTCAGCACGCCCCCATCGCACCACCCACATAAGAATACGGAGCTCGCCGTGCCTGTTTCCCTGCAAGCAGAAGAACGGATCCATTCCCATGCATCGCGCAGCAAACGCGCCTTCAGCATCGCGCCGTTGCCGCCTGGGCCGCTGATCGGTTTCGGCTTTGCCATACTGGCGGTGCTGCTGATTGCCTTGTTTTCCTACCGTTCATTGCAGGCCCGCGCCAGCACCGAAGCGCTGGTGTCGCATACCATCGAAGTGCGAGAACAACTGCAAGCGGTACTGTCGGCGCTCAAGGATGGTGAGACCGGGCAGCGCGGTTATCTGTTGACCGGCATCGAAACCTATCTGCTCCCCTACAACAATGCCAAGGCAGCGCTGCCGGGTGAAATAGCCAACCTGCGCCGGCTGGTCAGCGACAGCCCGGAGCAGTTGAAGCGGCTCGACGCTATCGCCGGGCTGACCAATGACAAGCTGAACGAGCTGGCCGAAACCATCGGCTTGTATCGCGACCATCATGTTGACGACTCCTTGTCGGTGGTGCGCTCGGATCGCGGCAAGCTGGCCATGGACAGACTGCGCGCCTTGCTTACCGAGATGAGCAATCACGAGCGCGACCTGCTGGCGGACCGTCAGACCGACTGGCAAGCTGCGGTCAACTTTTCCTCGGCAATTACCTGGGGTGGCTCGACGCTGCTACTGGTCTTGATCGTGGCGGCGGCCATCACCACCTCGCGCGACTACCGTGTGCGCGAACGCCAGGTATGGATACGCGCCGGCCAGATCGGCTTGTCCAAGCAACTGCAGGGCGAGCAACGGTTGGCGGTGCTCGGTGAACAGGCACTGACCTTCCTGGCCGATTATCTGGGTGCACAGATCGGCGCCATCTATATACAAACCGATGGCGCCACCTTCCAGCGCTTCGGCACCTATGCCCTTGGCACCGACAGCAGCCACGCCGAAGTGCAGCCCGGCGATGGTTTGTTGGGGCAAGCGGTCAAGCTGAACCGGCCGTTGCACGTCCTAGAGGTCCCGCCAAACTACTTGCCGGTGTCCTCGGGACTGGGGCAAGCAACGCCGCGCGAACTGTTGATTGTGCCGGCCAGCATCGATGGTGCCGTGCAAGCAGTGGTGGAGCTGGGCTTCTTCCGTCACGTCAGCGACGCCGAAGAAGAACTGCTCATGCGCATCACCGATCTGATCGCCATTGCCGTACGTTCCTCCAAGGACCGCTCGCGGCTGGAAGAAGTGTTGGAAGAAACCCAGCGCCAGGCGGAAGAATTGCAGGCCCAGGAAGAAGAATTGCGCGTCAATAACGAAGAGCTGGAAGAACAGGGACAAGCGCTCAAGAATTCGCAATTGCGGCTGGAAACGCAGCAAAGCGAGCTGGAAGAAACCAATGCCCAGCTCGAAGAACAGGCACAGATGCTGGAAGCGCAAAAAGACGATTTGTCCAAGGCCCAGGTCGTGTTGCAGGAAAAAGCCGACGAATTGCAGCGTTCCAACCAGTACAAGAGCGAATTCCTGGCCAATATGAGCCATGAACTGCGCACTCCGCTGAACTCCACCCTGATCCTGGCCAAACTGCTGGCCGACAACAAGGATGGCAACCTCAGCACCGAACAGGTACGCTTCGCCCAAACCATTTCCTCGGCCGGCAACGACCTGCTGGCCTTAATCAACGACATTCTCGATCTGTCCAAAATGGAAGCCGGCAAGATCGACATCCATGCGGAACCGCTGGTCATCGCCAAACTGAGCGATCAGATGCAAGCCACCTTCCGTCAACAAGCGCAGCAAAAAGGCCTGGCTTTGCGTATCGTGATTGAAGACGGCACGCCACAGCGCATCGACACCGACGCGCAACGACTAGGCCAGATTCTCAAGAACCTGCTGTCGAATGCCTTGAAGTTCACCGACCGCGGTGAAGTCACGCTGACCATCTACGCCGCCGCGGCCGATCGCGTGGCGTTTTCGGTGCGCGATACCGGCATCGGTATCGCTGTCGATCAGCAGCACTTCATTTTTGAGGCGTTTCGCCAGGCCGATGGCAGCACCCATCGCAAGTATGGTGGCACCGGCCTGGGCCTGTCGATTTCACGCGATCTGGCGCGCTTGCTGGGTGGCGATATCCAGGTGCAAAGCCAACCCGATGAAGGCAGTATTTTCACACTCACGCTGCCCGCCACTTACACTGCGGCAGACGCCGGCAACACCGCGCTCGGACAAGACCTCAGCGAGGCCGTTGGCAGCCTGCCGCATGCGCTGACGACCACCGACATCGTCAATTATCCCGCCACGGCAACACCGCCCAAGTTGCGCCCGATTGCGCTCGACGACGACCGCAATCGTCTGGATACCGGCAAACGCCTGATCCTGGTGATCGAGGATGACACCTCGTTTGCCGCCATCCTGCGCGATCTAGCGCATGAAATGGGCTTCCAGTGCATCGTCACGCATTCCGCCAACGAAGGCGTAGCGGCCACGGTATTGCACAAGCCCAGTGCCATCCTGCTGGACATGAACCTGCCCGACTTTTCCGGCCTGGGTGTGCTCGACCAGATCAAGCGCAATCCCAAGACGCGCCATATCCCGGTCCACGTCGTTTCGGTCGCCGACTATGCCCAGGAAGCAATGGAACGCGGCGCCATCGGCTATGCGCTCAAGCCGGTACAACGACTGCAACTGGTAGAAGCGTTCCAGAAACTGGAAGCCAAGTTCTCGCAAAGCCTGCACCATGTACTGGTGGTCGAAGACGACCGCCGCCAGCTTGACAGCATCGGCCAGTTGCTCGGCAGCGACGATATCAACATCGTCGGCGTCGACACCGCTGCCGCTGCGCTGGAACAGTTGCGCAGCACCACCTTCGATTGCATGGTAATGGATCTGAACCTGCCCGACCTGAGCGGCTATGAACTATTGCAACGCATGGCCGAGCAAGAGCATGTGGCCTTCCCGCCGGTCATTGTCTACACCGGCCGCTCGCTGTCGGCGGAAGAAGAACAGCGCCTGCGCCGCTTCTCACGCTCCATCATCATCAAGGATGCGCGCTCGCCTGAGCGCCTGCTCGATGAAGTCACGTTGTTCCTGCATCAGGTTGAAACCACCTTGCCAGCGGAAAGCCAGCGGCTGCTGAAAGTCGCGCGAGATCGTGAATCGGTATTCGAAGGCCGCTGTGTGCTGGTAGTCGAAGATGACGTGCGCAACATCTTCGCGCTATCGAGTGTGCTCGAACCCAAGGGCATCAAGGTCGAGATTGCACGCAACGGCCTGGAAGCGCTAGCGGCGCTGCAACAGCAACAGCAGGCAGGCGTCCAGCAGATCGATCTGGTCTTGATGGACATCATGATGCCGGAAATGGATGGCATCACCGCCATGCGCGAGATCCGCAAGCAGCCGGCCTGGAAAAAACTGCCGATCATTGCGTTGACCGCCAAGGCCATGAAGGACGATCAAGAAAAATGCCTGGCTGCCGGCGCCAACGACTACATCGCCAAACCACTGGATGTGGAGAAGCTGTTATCGCTGGTGCGCGTATGGATGCCGAAATAAGCCCGCAGCGTTGTGCCCAGTGACAGGAATACGATGCCTCACCGCCACTTCGACATCGAAATGCATCTGCTGCTCGATGCCATCTATCTCAAATATCACTGCGATTTTCGCGGCTATGCCGGCGCGTCGCTCAAACGCCGTTTGACGGTGGCAATGTCGCGCTTCAACTGCGCCACGCTGTCGCAGTTGCAGGATCAGGTGCTGCACGATCCTGCCGTGTTTCCGGCGCTGATGGACTACCTGACGGTACAGGTCAGCGACATGTTCCGCGATCCGGCCTACTTTCGCTCCTTGCGCGAGAAGGTAGTGCCGCTGCTGCGCACTTATCCTTCGCTCAAGATCTGGGTGGCCGGCTGCAGTGCCGGTGAAGAAGTTTATTCACTGGCGATTCTGCTGCGCGAAGAAGGCTTGCTGGACCGCACCCTGATCTATGCCACCGACATCAACCACAGCGCGCTCAAAAAAGCCGAGACCGGGGTCTATCAACTCGACCGCATCGCCGGCTTCACCAGCAATCACCAGAAATCAGGCGCATTAACCTCGCTGTCGGATTACTACACCGCCGCCTATGGTCATGCCGTATTCGACAAAAGCCTGCGCCAGCATATTGTGTTCTCCGACCACAGCCTAGCCACCGATAGTGTGTTTGCCGAAATGCAGTTGGTGTCATGCCGCAATGTATTGATTTATTTCAACCGCCAGTTGCAGGAGCGCGCGCTCGGTCTGTTCCGTGATTCACTGTGCCGCAAGGGGTTTTTGGGACTTGGCTCGAAGGAATCGCTGCGCTTTTCCAGCCATGCCGGCGGCTTTGACGAGCTGGTACGGGAAGATCGCCTCTTCCAGAAAAAGAGTGACGCATGAATACCCCGATTGCCGAACTACCTGCCATCGCGGCAACCATCACGGGCCCCTTCGACGCCATCGTCATCGGCGCCTCCGCGGGCGGTGTCGAAGCGCTGTCGTTGCTGCTGCCATCGCTGCCGGCACAGGCACCGGCGGTACTGGTAGTGCTGCATTTGCCACGCGACCGGCCCAGCCTGCTGGTCAATGTATTTGCGCCGAAATGCGCCATGCACGTATGCGAAGCGCAAGACAAAGAGCCCATCCTGCCGGGCACCATTTATTTTGCACCGCCGGACTATCATCTGCTGGTCGATGACGGGCCACAAGTGGCCTTATCGGCCGATGAACCGGTGAATTTTTCGCGGCCGGCGATTGACGTCCTGTTTGAAACCGCCGCCGACTATTACCGCGAGCGCCTGCTCGGCATCGTGCTGACCGGCGGCAACCACGACGGCGCGGCTGGCTTGCAGGCAATCCGTGCTACCGGCGGCACCTCCCTGGTACAACAACCCGACGATGCACAATCGTCTTACATGCCGGAACAGGCAATCAAGCTGGGCGCCGTCGATGGCATCCTGCCGCTGCACGAGATGGCGGCGCTGTTGCACGCAGTAACGAGGAGAAAATAAAATGAACAATCTACCCGGACTACTCAATCACGCGCAGGACACAAAGCTACCGCGGGTGAAATTCCTGCTGGTCGACGATCTCGACGAAAACCTGCTGGCCTTGTCAGCCTTGCTGCAACGAGACGACGTCGAGCTGCTGCAAGCGCGCTCCGGTTTTGAAGCGCTGGAACATCTGTTGTTGCACGATGTCGCGCTGGCCTTCATCGACGTACAGATGCCCGACATGGACGGCTTCGAACTGGCTGAACTGATCCGCGGCAGTGAGCGTACGCGCCATGTCCCGCTCATTTTCGTCACCGCCGGTGCGCGTGATGAACGCCGCCTGTTCAAGGGCTATGAAACTGGTGCGGTAGACTTCCTGTACAAGCCGATCGAGCCACATATCCTACGCAACAAGGCCGAAGTATTTTTTCAGCTATACCGGCAAAAACAGCAACTGGCACTGGAATTGCGCGAACGCACCGAAACCCTGCGGCTCAACGAAATGTTCGTGGCCATGCTCGGCCACGATCTGCGCAATCCGCTCGGCGTAATTCTGACTGGCGCGGCGCTAATCCAGCGCAGTCAACGCGACGATTTGGCGCAAAAAGCCACCGGGCAAATTCTCAGCAGCGGCAAACGCATGAGCCGGCTGATTGACGACATGCTGGATCTGGCGCGTGCACGACTGGGCGGCGGTATTGCCGTGCTACCGACCGAAGTACGGCTCGATGACGTAGTGCAACGCGTGGTCGGCGAATGCCAAACCGTATTTCCGCAATGCCTGATCGATATCGACGTGGCCGGCGATCCGGCCGGCAATTGGGATGGCGAACGCTTAGCCCAGGTCGCCGCCAATCTGATTGGCAACGCCGCGCGCCACGGCGAACCTGGTGGTCAGGTACGCGTCTGTATCGATGGCACGCGACCGGAACAGGTCAATCTGTCAGTCGCCAATGCCGGCATCATTCCAGCGCAATTGCTACCCAACATCTTTGATCCGTTTCGCAGTGGCAGCGACAACAAACGACTGGCTGGACAGGTCAACGGACTGGGACTAGGCCTGTATATCGTGCATCAGATTGTCGCCGCGCATCGCGGCAAGATCTCGGTGCAATCATCACCAGAAACCAATACCGTCTTCACCGTCTGCATGCCGCGTGATGCCAGCAGCCGTGCCGGCAATGACTGAAGCCAATAAAAATGCCGACGTCGCTATGGCGACGCCGGCGCAACGCGGAGGACCGCGAGGAGACGCTCGGGAGATCTGGGTAGATCGAAATCAGTAAGTCAGGGTAACCGTCACAGTGTCGGTATAGACGCCAGCCAGTGGTGTTTGTGCGCTGGCAATACGGCCATAGACAGTCAAGTTCTGAACCAGACCGTTACCGGTGCCGGCTTGGGTATCAGTACCGATGGTCGAACCCCAGTTGGTAGTCCGGCCAGAATCGCGATACAGCGCGTAGTTCAAGGTGCCGCCCAGGGAACCGCTCAACTTCCGCACGCTGGTGGTAGCGCCAGTGCCGGCACCGGCATCCAGACCGATGGTGTAAGAAGTACCGTTGGTGCACACCACCGCGATGTTGCCGGTTTGATCGACTTGCGACGAAGTGTAGTTGCCGAAGGCGATGGTGGAACCCACCACGGTGCAGGAAGCCAGCACCGTCGCAGTGTTGATCAGTGAACCAGTAGCAGTTGACGACGCCAATACCGGTGCGCTCGACGCCAGGATAACAGTGGCGAGAACGGCGCTAAGGGCACGATTGGTTTTGGTGATGTTCAACATGGTCATTCTCCTGAAAGTTGGCGGCTGCTTATTCGTCTTTCCGGTTTGATCGTTTCGTTCTCGCCGGGCACAGATGAACTTTACGTTTTTGACATACCGTTGCGTATCGGGAGTTTCCTGAAACTTGTCTTTTGTGCCTCAGGAAAAACCTGAGTAGCGACATTCTTTGTGGTTTTTGCAACGGAATTGAGAAAAATACAGCGGGTTTCATTTCTGCCTGGTAATGAATCAAGGCTTTGGGTGGGGAGGTAGTTTTCAGGCAGTGCCGTTCGGCTCGGTTCCGCTCCGTTCCATTCCACTCAAAAAACGGCGGTCTCTTTTCTTGGTTGCTGATGCTTTGTTTTCTTCGGACAACCTTGCCGAGAGCGGCCCGGCAGCCGCTTACTTTTCTTGTCTCGCCAAGAAAAGCTAAGCAAAAGAAGGCGACCCCGCGATCCCGGCCC
>Ga0066798_10000085_pt1 | contig 51031 bp, 52 predicted proteins | sample PersoiDNA2013203_FD_70961 | JGI IMG/M metagenome (GOLD analysis project Ga0066798, IMG submission 70961) | Permafrost soil microbial communities from the Arctic, to analyse light accelerated degradation of dissolved organic matter (DOM) -... | ecosystem: Environmental > Terrestrial > Soil >... | reverse complement strand
AATAGTCTTGCATGGGGTGCAAGGGGGCGTGTGTTCGAATCACACCATCCCGACCAAAGAAATCGAAAGGGGTTACGGCAACGTAACCCCTTTTTCTTTTGTCTGTCGCCTGATCCCTGTGTTTCCGCCGTTTCCTGCTGCGCCATCAGATCGACAAAAAGTTGTTTGCATCCGATACGGGCAGCGCACGAACAATTCGATTTCGGTTATCACACTCATGGTAGGATGCTCCGATTTAACGGAGGCAAGTATGGAAACACCAGCGCCAGACGCGTGGACAGAACGTACCAATGAGTTGAAGCAAAAGATCGAGGTTTTGCTCGAAGCTCAGCTTTGCGAATATGAATTGCTGAATTCGAAGTTGGAAGAGTGGAAAAAGAATGCCGATGGCACCTGGTTGACCATGGCCGATTATCAGCCTTGGCAAACTGCCTTGCAGACGCTGGAAGCGGCTCAGCGTGAGTTCGACTTGCATATCGCTGAACGTCCACCTGAATAAACTGCCATTGACTGGCCGATCCGGCCGTCAATGTCTGCATGGAATCTGACGCGCCCTCAGCACTGGGCGCGTATCCAATGCGCCGCCATGGGTGCATCAGGCAAGTCTGCCACTATCGCCATCCCCACAACATCGCAACAAACCAAGGTCTTGTGTGAGCTCGCTCAGGCACCGGCACGCTGACGCAGCTGGGCGGAACATCCATATCCTGCGCACTTTCCTCATTTTGTGACAGCATCACAAAGATGAGCGAAATCAAAGGGCTAAGCGACTTGATAGCGAGTTATCCACAAGCCTATCCCCATTTTCTGGGGATAACTCTGCAGACTTGAGTGACTGTCGATCAGCACCCCGAAGACGAAGCAACTACCTGCAAGTAGGTCAATTTCGGCGTACAACGATGAGCGAACGACTACGGGCAAGGTCCGGCGAAAAATAAGTTCCACGTAAGCAAGCGTTTGTATGATGAGGCGAGAATAGGGGGACGCTGTCCGCAGGCTTGCACAAAAATCAACAAAGACGAAGCCATTGTCATTACGCGCTAAATGCGTGACCGCTGTGCCGGCAGTCTATCCCCGTATCATCATCGTATTGAAGATTTCGCCGTACCTGCCACGCAATGATGTCCATAAGCGTACAAGGCACGACGGTCATTTTGTGAGGAGACAATTGTATGTACCAGAGCAAAAGTGCGGTGCTGTCGCGCGTCATGATGGCCTTGATCAAGGGCGTGCTGTTGATTGCTATCGGTGGCGGCCTGTTTGCTGCAATGAGCGCCTGGCCATTGCTGGAGTCCAGAGTGGCGCCGCCGTGGCTGGCGATGGCGGCAACGGCATTGGTGTTGATCCTGGCGCGCTTGGGGCAGGGACGCAAGCGCGAGCAGGGTGCTTCTTTCATTGACAAGATCGGCGGTGAAATCGATCACATCATGATCGGCGCAGCCGAGACATCCTATTTTGTCGATTCGATCAAAAACAAGATCGCCCAGGATGTGCAGGCAGCCAATGGCATCGTCGCCGGTGCCGAACAAAATGCCAGCACGACCGAGCAGATTGCGGCCAATGCCGAGCGTGCCTCGCAGGTCGCAGCCGATGTCCGTACCCAGAGCGTGGCCGGTCGCGCTGAAGTCAATCAGGGCTTGGAGCAGATTGGCAAGGCGCGCAGCGATGCGCAGAATGCATCGGCGATGATGGCCGAGCTGCAGGAAAAATCGCGCCGCATCCATGGTATTACCGAAGTGATCAGCGAAATTGCGGCGCGCACCAATCTGCTTGCGCTCAATGCTGCAATCGAAGCGGCGCGCGCCGGCGAACACGGTCGCGGCTTCGCCGTGGTGGCCGGCGAGGTGCGGCAATTGGCGCAACGGACCAAGGAAGCGACCGATGATATCGGCACCATGGTGCGCTCGATCACCGAGCAGGCCGAGCGCGCGGCCGGCGGTATGCAGGCGCTCAGTGCCAAGGTGATGGAGGCGTCGCAGAATGTGGAACGCGTGCATGGATTTTTGGGTGATATTGAGCGCTCGGCGGGCATCTCTGAAGGCGAAATCCAGCAAATCGCCAAATCCTCCCGCGAGCATGTTGAGACGACCCACCGCATTGCGGATGCCATCTTGAAAATCCGCGATGGCATGCTGGCCACCGATGTCGAATTGCCGCGTGTGGCTGCCTCGGCAATGGCCTTGTCGGAACGGGCCGAGCTGGTCTACGACGCCATTGCTGCCAGCAATGCCAAAACCCAGCACGATGACATCCAGCAAGCGGCAACGCAGACGGCCAAACGCATCGGCAAACTGTTTGAAGAATTGATCGCAGCCGGACGCATTACCGAGACAGCCTTGTTTGATCGGCGTTACCAGCCGATACCGAATACCAATCCGGCCAAACACACCACGCAATTCGATGCCTTCACCGATCGTGTCCTGCCGGAAATACAAGAAGCCCTGCTGGCGGCGATGCCGCAACTGGCCTATGCCGGTGCTGTGGATAACAACGGATATTTTCCTACGCACAACAAAAAGTTTTCACAGCCGCTGACCGGCGACTATGACACCGATCTGGTCAATAACCGCACCAAGCGTATTTTCAGCGATCGCACCGGCAAGCGTTGCGGCGCCAATACCAAGCCCTTTTTACTGCAAACCTATAAACGCGATACCGGCGAGGTGATGCACGACCTGTCGGTGCCAATCTATGTCGGCGGCAAGCATTGGGGCGGGTTTCGGGTAGGCTATCGCTCCAGTCATGCGCCCGATGCCAGTCTGTTATCAGAGCCTTCGGCCAGTCTGGCAGTACGCTCGCCAAGCGCCAGCCCAATAACAAACCAGCCATCGGCGGTTTCCAAGCCGAAGAACAGCAAGGGATTGGCACGCCAGCTTTCGGCTTGAACAGCTTGACCGTGCGGCAGAGGTTGATAGACTATTCGACCATGGGGAAAGCCCGTCCGATACTGTGACAGGCTTGGCCGGGTTAGAAAAAGGAATTCAACTTGAAAACTGCAGCGCAGGGCAGGCCTGATTCCGTCAAGGAATTTGATTTTACCAATCGTGATTTTGAGCGTGTGCGCGACTTGATCTACAAGCGCGCCGGCATTGCCTTGGCTGAAAGCAAGCAGGAAATGGTGTATAGCCGTCTGGCGCGCCGTTTGCGCGCCACCGGCATTGGCTCTTTTGTGCAATATCTTGATCTGCTCGAGCGCGGCGGCGATGCCGATGAGTGGGAAGCGTTCACCAATGCGCTGACGACCAATCTGACATCGTTTTTCCGCGAATCGCATCATTTCCCGATCCTGGCCGATTTCGTCAAGACCTTGAAGGAGCCTGCCACGGTCTGGTGTTCCGCCAGTTCGACCGGTGAAGAGCCGTATTCGATCGCCATGACCTTGTGCGAAGCCTATGGCACGCTGACGCCGCCAGCCCAGATCGTTGCCACCGACATCGATACCAATGTATTGGCCACTGGCGCCAATGGCGTCTATCCGATGGAGCGCATCGAGAAGATGTCACCGGAGCGTGTCAAGAAATTTTTCCTGCGCGGCAAGGGTGCGCAAGAGGGTTTTGTGCGTGTGCGTCCCGAGTTGCGCAAAATGGTAACGTTCAAGCAATTGAATTGGCTCGGTGATGGCTGGCCGGTGAGCGGCCCGTTCGACGTGATCTTTTGCCGCAATGTGATGATCTATTTTGACAAACCGACACAGAGTAAAATCCTGTCTCGATTTGTTCCGCTAATGAAACCGCATGCCTTGTTGTTCGCCGGCCACTCTGAGAATTTCTTGTACGTGTCCGACGCTTTGAAGCTCAAAGGAAAGACAGTCTATGAGCTCAATTCAGCATCGCCCCGTAAGGCAGGAAAGTAATTAATGAGCTCTCAAGGCCAGAATCAGTTCGCCACCAACGTCTACTACGACCGTACTTTTGATTGCGACGCAGCGAAGATTCTTCCCGGTGAATATTATTTCACGCACAAAGATATGATGATCGTGACGGTGTTGGGTTCGTGCGTGTCTGCGTGCATTCGCGACCGCGTCACCGGCATCGGCGGTATGAATCACTTTATGTTGCCCGATAGTGGCGATGGTGACAGCCCGATTTCGGCATCGATGCGTTATGGTACCTATGCGATGGAAATCTTGATCAACGATTTGCTCAAGGCCGGTGCCAAGCGCGAGAATCTGGAAGCCAAGGTGTTTGGCGGCGGCAATGTGTTGCGCGGCTTTGTGGCCATCAATGTGGGTGAGCGCAATGCGCAGTTCGTCCGGGATTATCTGCGCGCTGAAAATATGCGGATAGTGGCCGAAGATCTCAATGATGTCTGGCCGCGCAAAGTGTATTTCTTCCCGCGTACCGGCAAGGTGCTGGTCAAGAAGCTCAAGCAATTGCACAATAATACCTTGGTCAACCGCGAGCAGGATTACGCCAACAATCTGGTCGCCAAACCTGTGGGCGGTGCGGTCGACTTGTTTTAATCGTTTCCGCGCCTGGCTGAGCTAGCGCAGTGCGCGGTGTTTTATGCCTTTTGCCCTGGCGGGTGAGGCTGAGTTTCTGGAAAGTAGTGGTCAAATGAAAATAAAAGTATTGATCGTCGACGATTCTGCCTTGATCCGCAGTGTCATGAAAGAAATCATCGGTAGCCAACCCGACATGGAAGTCGTGGGCGTTGCCCCTGATCCGATCATCGCGCGTGATCTGATCAAGCAAACCAATCCCGATGTATTGACGCTGGACGTGGAAATGCCGCGCATGGACGGCCTCGATTTCCTGGAAAAACTGATGCGGCTGCGGCCGATGCCGGTGGTGATGGTGTCCTCGCTGACCGAGCGTGGTTCTGAAATCACCTTGCGCGCACTGGAACTGGGTGCGGTCGACTTCGTCACCAAACCGAAGATTTCGATCCAGAGCGGTATGCAGGAATATACCGACATGATCGCCGACAAGATCCGCGCCGCCGCCAAGGCCAGCATCCGGCCACGCACGATTGCCCATGCCAACGCCGACAAGACGCCGGGCGAATCCTTGCCGCAAATTCGTAATCCCTTCACCAGTAGCGAAAAGCTGATCATCATTGGCGCCTCCACTGGCGGTACCGAAGCAATCAAGGAATTTTTGATCAAGATGCCGTCGGATTGCCCGGGCATCCTGATTACCCAGCATATGCCGGAAGGTTTTACCCGTTCGTTTGCGTTGCGACTCGACAATCTGTGCAAGATTTCGGTCAAGGAATCCGCCGGTAACGAGCGTATCCTTCCAGGTCACGCCTATATTGCACCTGGCCACTCGCATCTGAAGCTGGTGCGCAGCGGTGCCAACTATATGACGCAGATCGATCAGGGGCCACCGGTGAATCGTCATCGGCCGTCGGTGGATGTGTTGTTCAATTCGGCCGCCGCCTGCGCCGGCAAGAATGCAGTCGGCGTGATTTTGACCGGGATGGGCAAGGATGGTGCGCTGGGCATGCTGGAAATGAGAAATGCCGGCGCCTACAATTTCGCCCAGGATGAGGCTTCTTGCGTGGTGTTCGGCATGCCGCGCGAAGCGATTGCAGTCGGTGGTGCGCATGAGGTAGTGTCGCTGCAAGCCATGCCGGGGCGCGTGCTCGCTTATCTGGCTGAGCACGGTAGTCGTGCATTGCGGGTGTAGTTGGCGTACCATGCAGCCTATCGTTTCATCCGTAGTCTGATCTGTAAAAAGATCAAAGCCGAGGTAAGCAGTAGCTTTTATTCGCAACTGGGCCTTAAGTTTCGACATTTACATGTCGTTATAGTCAACAATTGTTTTGAATCAATGGAGTGATCATGGCCGGCCCAAATACCAAATTTCTCGTTGTAGATGATTTCTCCACGATGCGCCGCATCGTTCGTAACCTGCTCAAAGAGCTTGGTTACACCAATGTCGACGAAGCTGAAGATGGCGTACAAGCGCTGCACAAGCTGCGTAGCGACCAATTTGATTTCGTCGTGTCCGACTGGAATATGCCAAATATGGATGGCTTGACCATGTTGCAGGAAATCCGCAAGGATCCTGCATTGTCGAAGTTGCCAGTGCTGATGGTCACCGCCGAAGCCAAAAAGGAAAACATCGTTGCCGCAGCGCAAGCTGGCGCCAATGGCTATGTGGTCAAGCCGTTCACGGCTGCCACGCTAGATGAAAAACTCGGCAAGATTTTCGAAAAGCTGGATGCCGGAGGTTAATATGGACAGCACTATCCAAGGTGCTGCTGCGCCGGCTGAAGTAGGTCAGCCAGCAGATCACCAGGACCAGTTCCTGGCCCGTATCGGGCATATGACGCGCAGCTTGCATGATAATCTGCGCGGTCTCGGCTTTGACCGTTTGCTGGAGAAGGCTGCCAGCGACATGCCGGACGCGCGTGATCGCCTTGAATACGTGGCGATGATGACCGAGAAGGCGGCACAACGCGTGCTCAATGCCACCGAGACCGCCGGTCCAATGCAGGACCGCATCGGCGAGGGTGCTGCGACGCTGGAGAATGAGTGGAAGGCAGTTGCCGAAGGCAGTTTTTCGGAAGCCGATTACCGTGTCCTGGCGGCCAAGACCCAGGCTTATTTGCACGCCACGCGCGATGATGTCAATCAAACCAAGCAACAGTTGCTCGACATCATGATGGCGCAGGATTTTCAGGATCTGACCGGGCAGGTGATCAAGCGTGTGACCGAGGTAGCACATAATATTGAAAGCCAATTGGTGCAATTGTTGGTTGATTACGCACCGTCGGAAGCAAAACGCGAAGATAACGGCTTGCTCAACGGGCCGCAGATCAATCCGACCGGCAAGGACGTCATCGCCGATCAAAGTCAGGTCGATGATTTGCTGGAGAGCCTCGGTTTTTAAGTGGCTTTCTTGCTAAGCTCTTGTTTTTGTTAGAAATTTATTCTCGGCCCAGCACCGTTGACGATCTCCCATCGTGGTCTTTTCGCAATCTATCTGGTCTGATTTTGCCTGCATATCTCGTTTTGCATCGCACAACGCAGATGTGCTGCGCATCTCCTGCATCGAAAAACGGGGCGTTTCGCCTCTTATTCCTACGATGATTTAATCCCCGTTTCGCCAATAATCCTCTCTGATAGTCTCGAAAATCCGTCTTTTTAACTGACGGCGAGCAACAGGGGAGCCGCAGTGGCCGAAGAAAGCGATCAAGAACGGACCGAACAGCCCACGGGGAAACGCCTAGAAAAGGCCCGTGAGCAAGGTGACGTGCCGCGTTCACGCGAAATGGCTACCTGCGTCATGTTGTTGATCGGCGGCAGTGCCTTATGGATGTTTACGGGTCCTTTGGTGCAAAGCTTGAATCGATTGATGACCGACACCCTCAGTTTCGAGCGTGAAATGGCGTACGACCCGGCCTTGCTGTTCGGTTTTCTGGGCGGGCGCTTCATGGATGTGGCGGTTGCCTGTATTCCGATTGCTTGCATGATGTTGGTGGCAGCCGTCGCGGCGCCGCTAATCATGGGTGGCTGGATGTTCAATAGCGGCGCGCTGTTGCCCAAGTTTGAACGGATGAATCCAATCAAGGGCGTGATGAATCTGTTTTCGCTCAATTCACTGGTGGAATTGGGCAAGGGCATTCTGAAGACGATCCTGGTCGGCACGATTTCCTGGTTGGCCATCAAGCATCAAATTGATTCCGTGCTCAACCTCAGTGTCGAGCCGCTCAAGACCAGCAGCAGCCATATGCCGTATTTGCTGTGGTCGAGCTTTATCACTATGGTGTGTGCACTGATTGTGATTGCTGCCATTGACGTGCCTTATCAATTGTGGAGTTACACCCGCAAGCTGAAGATGACGCGGCAAGAGATCAAGCAGGAGCACAAGGAGTCCGATGGTGATCCGTTGATCAAGGGCAAGATTCGCCAATTGCAACGTGCTGCTGCACGGCGCCGGATGATGTCGGCAGTGCCGACTGCCGATGTGGTGGTGACTAACCCGACCCACTTTGCCGTGGCGCTGAAGTATAGCGAAGGCGCAATGTCGGCGCCGACCGTGGTGGCCAAGGGTACCGATGCGGTGGCCTTGCGCATTCGTGAAATGGCCGCAGAAAACAATGTGCCATTGCTGGAAGCGCCGCCGCTGGCGCGTGCCTTGCACTACAACACCGAAATCGGTGATGAAATTCCTGAAGCGCTCTATACCGCAGTGGCCGAAGTGCTGGCCTATGTGTTCCAGTTGCGTACTTATAACACCCGTGGCGGCATGCGCCCGGATGCTCCAGATGAGCTTGAAGTGCCGAAGGAAATGGATGATCCGTTGTACAAACGCAAGGCCGCAACTGCTGCCGCACAAGCTAGGGCTGCCCGATGAACGTTGCTAGTTTGAAACAACTGCCAACCTGGGTTCAGGCCAAGCACGCCAAGGCGCTGGCAGCGCCGATTCTCATCGTCATGATGCTGGCAATGATGGTGCTGCCGTTGCCTGCGGTGTTGCTCGATATCCTCTTCAGTTTCAATATTTCGCTGTCGGTGATTGTGCTGCTGACGGCCTTGTACACGGTCAAGCCGCTCGACTTCGTGGCCTTCCCAGCGGTGCTGCTGGTGAGTACCATGCTGCGGCTGTCCCTGAACGTCGCCTCGACCCGCGTGGTGCTGACCGAAGGCCACACTGGTCCCGATGCTGCCGGTAAGGTGATTGAAGCGTTCGGTCACTTCTTGATTGGTGGTAACTATACCGTCGGTATCGTGGTGTTTGTGATCTTGACCATCATCAACTTTACCGTGGTCACCAAAGGCGCCGGCCGGATTGCTGAAGTGGGCGCCCGTTTCACGTTGGATGCGATGCCTGGTAAGCAGATGGCAATCGATGCCGATCTCAACTCCGGCATGATCGGCGAACCAGAAGCGCGCGCACGCCGCCGCGAAGTATCGCAAGAAGCTGAATTCTACGGCGCCATGGACGGTGCCAGTAAATACGTGCGCGGCGATGCCGTGGCCGGCATCATCGTCACCGTGGTCAATATCGTCGGCGGTCTGGTGGTCGGTATGATTCAGCATGATCTGGCGTTTGATCAGGCATTGAAGAACTACACCTTGCTGGCCATCGGTGACGGCCTGGTGGCGCAGATTCCTTCGCTGATCATCTCGACTGCCGCCGGTGTGGTGGTTTCTCGTGTGGCCACCGATGATGACGTCGGTAGCCAGTTGGTCAATCAATTGTTTGCCAAGCCGGAAGTGCTGTACATGACTGCTGGCATCATTGGTGGCATGGGCCTGATTCCCGGCATGCCGCATATGGCCTTCGTCGCCCTGGCAGCGATCCTGGGCGGTAGTGCGTATGCCGTCTCCAAGCGGATTGCCAAGGCCAAGTCCGATGCGATGCCAGTGGCACCTGCCATTACCTCGTCGGAAGTGGAAGAGGCGACCTGGCAAGATATTCTGCCGGTCGATACGCTCGGTCTGGAAGTCGGTTATCGTCTGATCCCGCTGGTCGACAAGGGACAGGGCGGCGAACTGTTGCGGCGGATCAAGGGTATCCGCAAGAAGTTTGCGCAGGAAGTCGGTTTCCTGTCGCCGCCAGTGCATATTCGCGACAATCTGGAACTGAAGCCATCGGCTTACCGGATCGCCTTGAAGGGTGTCGAAATCGGCAAGGGCGAAGCCACCTTTGGTCAGTTTCTGGCGATCAATCCGGGTATGGTGACCGGTCCCTTGCCAGGTCTGATGACCAGCGATCCAGCCTTCGGCCTGCCTGCCGTGTGGATCGAAAACGGCATGCGCGAAATGGCCCAGACCATGGGTTACACCGTGGTCGATACCGGCACCGTGATTGCCACCCACCTGAACCATTTGATTACGTTGCACGCAGCCGAGTTGCTGGGCCGCCAGGAAGTGCAACAATTGCTCGACCACATCGGCAAGGAATCGCCCAAGCTGGTCGAAGATCTGGTGCCGAAACTGATCCCGTTGGGCACTCTGCAAAAAGTGTTGCAAAACCTGCTCTCCGAAGGCGTGCATATTCGCGATATGCGGACTATCATCGAAGCGTTGTCGGAACATGCGCCACGGATTCAAGAACCGACCGAATTGACCGCCATCGTGCGTATCGCATTGGGCCGGGCCATCGTGCAGCAGATCTTCCCGACCGAGAGCGAACTGTCGGTGATGACGCTCGATGGCAAGCTCGAACGTCTGCTGATGCAGGCGCTGCAAGCCAGCGGTCCGGATGGCGGCGGTATCGAACCAGGTCTGGCCGATGCCCTGATTTCACAAACAGAAAATGCAGCACGGCATCAAGAGCAGTTGGGTTTAACCCCGGTATTGTTGGTTCCCGGGCCGTTGCGGGCATTGCTGGCGCGCTTCCTGCGACGCGCAATGCCTCAGCTGCGGGTACTTTCGCACGCCGAAGTTCCTGATTCAAAAACGATTAAAGTTACCAGCCTAGTTGGAGGGCAAGCATGAACGTTAAAAAATTTATCGCGGGATCATCTCGAGATGCATGGCGCCAAGTGCGTGAATCGCTCGGTCCGGATGCCGTCATTTTGTCTAACCGCAATATTGACGACGGCGTTGAGATCCTGGCGATGGCCAATGAAGACATGTCTTCATTGGCTGTGCCTGCTGCTTCCAAGGATGGTGTGCCGCGACCGCCGGCGCATCGAGCGCCAGCAGCGCCGGCCGCAACGGCACAAGCTGCGGTGCCGCGTCAGCGTCATGAAGTCGCGCCGCCAGCCGACCCGACGCCAGCCATTGAACACAATACGGCACAAGCCGATGCACGCGTCTGGCGTACTCGCAATGCCGCGCGTGTCAAGGAGCAGATTGCCGCTCCTGCTGCTGCCAAGACTGCCGCAGCGCCTGCTGCCGCGGCGACTCGCCAGCCAGCCAATCCGAAAGCACCAGCTCAGCCAGCCCAACAGCCCTCCAGCGTTATGGCCGAGTTTGATGGTAAGGAATACGACGAGATCCTGTCAGATGTGATGACGGAAATCCGCTCGATGCGTGGTGTGCTGGAAACCCAACTGGCAGAAATTTCCTGGGGTGGTACGCAAAAGCGTGAGCCGGTCAAAGCCGCAATCATGCGTGAAATGCTGGCAGCTGGTTTCAGCGCCAGCCTGTCGCGTCTGATCACGGAAAATCTGCCGGCCAATGCCAAGCCGCAGGATGCGATGTTCTGGGTCAAGTCGGTGTTGGCCAAGAACATGATGACCATGGCCAACGAAAATGAGTTGCTGGAAAATGGCGGCGTCTATGCGTTGGTCGGCCCGACCGGCGTTGGCAAGACCACCACCACAGCCAAGTTGGCGGCACGTTGTGTAATGCGTCACGGTCCTGGCAAGCTGGCACTGATCACCACCGACGGTTACCGTATCGGCGGCTACGAACAGTTGCGTATCTACGGCAAGATTCTTGGCGTGATGGTGCACTCGGTCAAGGATGAATCCGATCTGCGTATCGCGCTCGACGAACTGCGTGGCAAGCACACCGTGTTGATCGACACCGCCGGCATGGGCCAGCGCGATCAAATGGTGGCCGAGCAGGCAGCCATGCTGTCTGGCGCCGGTACCGACATCAAGCGCTTGCTGTGTCTGAACTCGACCGCCACCGGTGGCACGCTCAATGAAGTGGTCAGCGCCTATTCGAGTGAAGGGCTGGCCGGTTGCATCATCACCAAGCTGGATGAAGCGGCGACCATCGGCAATGTGCTCGACGTCGTGATTCGCCAAAAGCTCAATCTCTATTACGTCGCCAACGGCCAGCGCGTGCCGGAAGATCTGCACGTTGCCAACAAGTTGTATCTGGCCGATCGTGCTTTCAAGCTCAAGCGCGAAACTGGACCATTTGAATTCCAAGATGCCGAATTGCCGGTCGTGATTGGACCAACCGCAACTGCAATGAATGACAAGACCCTGCGCGAGGTGATCCTTGGCTAGTTACGATACAGATCAGGCAGAAGGATTGCGGCGGCTGTTGGAGCGACCAACTCCGCGCGTGTTCACGTTCTTCTCAGTGCTGCCTGACGATGAAAAGGGGGCCATGCTGATCAATCTGGCAGCCTCGCTGGCGGCCAATGATCACAACGCCTTGCTGGTGGATGCCTGCATGACGCCGTCAGGTGTGTTGTCACGCTTTGGCGGTATCGTGGTGGCGACTTTGCTCGATGTGGCGCGCCAGGAGCGCGGCATGGATGAGGCCGTGCGTATGGTGCCGGAGGGTTTTGCGCTGGCCCGGCTGTCGCGCAAGAATGTGTCGGCCTCGACCCATCCGCAAGCTTCGCGTCTGGCAGAAATCTTTGATGCATTGACGGCTGAATCCGATGTTACGCTGGTCAATGGCGAACTCAGCGATGAAGATGCCTTGCCGGTGCCAGCCATGGAAATGGGCGAAATCGTGGTGCATATGTCGACCACGCCGAGCTCGATCAAGGCCGCCTATGTGTTGCTCAAGGATTTGAGTGACCGCCTTGGCCGCCGTCCGTTCAGCTTGCTGGTCAGTGGCGGCTCGGAAGCGGAAGCACAGATGGTGTATGCCAATATGGCGCAAACTGCCAATCGTTATCTGGCAGCGCAATTGAATTTCATGGGCTCGATCCCGGCCGACGAACACATCCGTCGTGCATCCGGGCAGGGGCGCACCGTGTTGGAAGCGTTTCCGCTGACCGGCGCCAGTTTGGCCTTCAAGCGCCTGGCTGGTCAGTTTTCGTTATCCAACCTCACCAAAGGCACGTACGGTATGGCAACCGATGGTGCCAGTCTCGGAGTGTGACGTGTTATGTATAACGTCAATGGCAAGACGGAAAAAACAAGTTTGCTAGAACGGCATGCGCCGCTGGTCAAAAAGCTGGCGCATCAGTTGAAGGCAAAACTTCCTCCCAGCGTGGAGGTTGATGATTTAATTCAAGCCGGCATGATGGGCCTGCTTGATGCCGTCAATCGCTATGAAGAAACGCATGGCGCGCAGTTTGAAACCTATGCGGTGCAACGCATCCGCGGTGCCATGCTGGACGAACTGCGCAGCAGCGACTGGCTGCCGCGCAGCATCCGTCAAAGCACGCGCAAGATCGAGGAGGCCATCCACACGCTGTTGCAACAGCTGGGACGGCCGCCCACGGAAGCGGAAGTGGCCAAGCAGCTCAAGCTGAGCCTGGCCGACTATCAGGACATGTTGACCGAGTGTGGTGGTCATCAGTTGATCTATTACGAAGATTTTCATGATGCCGATGGCGGTCATGAGCATTTTCTCGACCGCCATCAGACCAGTGAGAGCGACGACCCGTTGCAAAATCTGGTCGACGGAGGCTTCCGCGATGCCGTGATAGACTCGATCAAGGCCTTGCCTGAGCGCGAAAAAATGCTCATGGGCTTGTATTACGAACAAGAGATGAACCTGAAGGAAATCGGCGCCGTCATGGGCGTTTCCGAGTCGCGGGTGTGCCAGCTCCATAGTCAGGCGATTGCCCGTATGCGCTCGACATTGAGGGAGCAAGCTTGGACTGGAGTAGCGTAGCGGGATTGTTGTTGGCCTTGGGCGGTATCATCCTGGGGCAGCTTCTGGAGGGCGGCCATCTCGGTTCGTTGTTGCAACCGACGGCCATGCTGATTGTGGTGGCAGGGACGGTCGGCGCGGTGTTGTTGCAGACCCGCCTCGACAGTGTCGTGCGCGGCGTCAAATTGCTGGCCTGGGTCTTTTCACCGCCCCAGCGCGATCATCGTCAATTGATCGAGAACATCTCGGCATGGAGTACCATTTCGCGGCGCGAAGGTTTGCTGCATCTGGAAGAGCAAATGAACCAGGCCACTGATCCCTTCATCAAAAAAGGCCTGCGCCTGTTGATCGATGGCATCACGCCAGCCAAACTGCTCGAGATTCTCGAAATCGATATTTCCACCTACGAAACCCAGCAACGCCAGGCCCTCAAGATCTGGGAGTCGGCGGGTGGCTATGCGCCTACTGTCGGCATTCTGGGTGCGGTGCTGGGCCTGATTCATGTGATGGAAAATCTGTCCGATCCAGCCCGTCTGGGCGGCGGTATCGCAGTGGCATTCGTGGCCACGATTTACGGCGTGGGTCTGGCCAATCTATTCCTTCTTCCGGTTGCCAACAAACTCAAAGTCTTGCTGGCGGCACAGGTGCAGCAACGCGAAATGATTGCCGACAGCTTGTTCGGCATCGCCAGTGGGGATAATCCGCGCGTTATTGAAGAACGCGCCAATTCCTATTTCGAGAACGCCTGAGTCATCTTCCCCGGAGCCTAACGCATGGCGCGCAAGAAACCTGAAGAAGAACATGAGAATCACGAGCGCTGGCTGGTTTCTTACGCCGATTTCATCACGTTGTTGTTTGCCTTCTTCGTGGTCATGTATGCAATTTCCCAGGTCAATGAAGGCAAGTACAAGATTCTTGCCAATGCGCTGGTCACCGCCTTCGGCAATGCCCCGCTAGCCACCGCACCGATCATCGTACAGACCGGTGGTCCGAACACCTCAACCGCCGTCACACCTAAATTGCCGACGCCCAAGCCGCGCAGCAATGAGGCTTTGCGGCGCGAAAAAGAGCGCATGACCGACATGGCGCGCGACATCATGCAAGTGCTGGCACCGCTGGTACAACAGGGCAAGGTACGGGTGACCCAGACTAGTGTCGGCGTGAATGTCGAAATCAATGCCAATGTCTTGTTTGCCCCGGCCGATGCCAAACTCAGCAAGACGTCGGAAGAAACGCTGATTGCCATTGCCAAGGTGCTCAAGAATGACGATCACGCTATTCAGATCGAAGGGCATACCGATAATTCGTCGATTAATACCAGCCTGTATCCCTCCAATTGGGAGCTGTCGGCGATTCGCGCCAGCACGGTAGCGCGCCTGTTCAACGATCATGGTATCGACCCGCTGCGCTTGACTGCGGTGGGCCATGGCGCCAACCAGCCGGTGGCATCAAACGATACGCCGCAAGGGCGCGAGCGCAATCGGCGGGTCGATGTGATGATTCTGTCGCGTCTGGCAGAAGCCATCACCGACGTGCCGCTGGCACCGGCAGGCACAGACAGTTCGGTGGTCGCACCAGTGCCGCCGGCGCAATAAGGTGCACGGCGGCCAAGCTGGAAATAGTGCAGATGAAAAAAAAGCGCTCGGAAGAGCGCTAGTGCGGTGTCTTAACCAATCGCCAGCGGTCGACCGCTGGTGCGTACGCTGGATTGACCATCGGGGCCATAGAAGCTGCCGTTGGATTTGCCTTGCAATACGTTGAGTGCGCCTTGATTGAGTGCCATTTGGCGTCCCACCAGCAAACCGTTGAGGCGGTTCAGCTCACGTGCGGCCTGGGCCAGATCGAATAATTCCGTCCACAGTTGCTTGTCTTGCGTGGCGCCATGGCGATCAATCCATTGTTGCATGCCATCTTCGCTGGCCACCAGGCCCAGGCTGGCCAGAATCTTGTGACGGGTATCGGCCAAACCGGCCATTTCTGCCACGATGTTGGCTTTCTCGCCAATCACGTTGGGAATCTCTTCTGCTTCTCCATTGCCGCTCAGCAATTCTTGCTCTTGCTTGAGAATGTCGACCAGACGCTGCGTGACCAGTTTTTCATCGGCCAGGCTATGCGAAGGGAGCAGCGGGGAGTTGCTTGTCATCATGTCAATATTGTTGGCGCGAGTTGACCAAATCCTTGGCCGTGTTGAGTACGCCGTCGGCTACTTTGTCAGGATCGACCTGGAAAGTGCCATTGGCAATTGCCGCCTTGATTTCGGCGACTTTCTTGGCGTCGAAACTATCATTCGGCGAATTCGATTTGACGCCCAGTGACTGATATTGCGACGACAACTGCACATTGGCTGCGCTGTTGTTGGCCGCAGTAGTGCTCGCTGTCTCAGCGCTGGCATCGGTCTTGGTTGGAGCTGCAGCAGTGGGGCTGGGGCTACGCGTTTGCGTATCCGTCAGGCCTGTGCTGTTAAGTGCATCATTCACATTCACGGCGTCATCCTTGTCTGGTTAGGGCACGACGGCCCGCCTCTTGCAGTGATTATCGGCCATATATTCGCAAACTTTAATACTTTTATAGGACTGGCTTAACATTTCAGTGAGACAACGATAGTCTTGCTGTTCAGTAATTAATTTCAACGATGCCGCCGGCACGCGCAACTCCGCTGACTATCTGGCCGTTGGCAGTTTTGACCTGGGCTACCTGGCCTTCGCTGGCGTTGCTCATGGCCCGTCCTTCGACAGTAATCTGGAAGCCGTTGCCGCTCGATACCACCCGCACGGCTTGTCCTTGTTGTACCACGCGCACGCTGCGCAAGGCATCTTGACGCAAGGGCGCGCCAGCTGCCAGCGACATTCCGGCAACCCGGCCAATGGCTTGGGATTCGTCGGTAATGATGCCGCTTGGCAAGGTCGACAGGTCGCCCTTGAGTTTGGTGATGTCGCCGGGACCAATGGTTTGGCCTATCGATAGTGGCGTGCGTGCGGCGATGTAGTCCGCCATCACTTGCACCTGGGCCGGGACGTAAATGGTCCAAGGGCTCGGCGCATTGCATTTGACGCCAATCGTGGTACGGCCCCACAGGCGGCCACCATTGGGCAGGAATGCTTGCGGATCGGCGCAGGCTGGCAGGCTCAGTCGCGGATCAACCTGCTCGACATTAATATTGACAGTGCCGGACAGGCCAGTCGTTTGCACTCTGACAAACTGTTCGACGATCTTGCGCAACGACGGCAGATTCTGACGCTGGGCATTGGCGTTGGGGGTTTCAGCGGGGGGCTGGGCAGGCATCTGGGCCAGCGCAGGCAGCCCGAGCACGGGCAGCAGCAACAGCAGCGCAAGCGCTTTGGAGAATAATTTCATAGACAACAACGTTACACCTTAAGTACTGGATGCACAAACATCCTGCCACTAATGGTACTTGCGCGCGCGAACGTCAAAAGCCCGAACAAGGCATAGTTTTCTGGCTTTCTCATGCAATCGACTTGCTAGTGGGGCCGTATGATGCAACGGTATGTAAATCCCATTATCGGCGCAATGCGTGCCGGCTAACGGATCTTTGGAGAGCTCGATGGTCGCAAAACTGGATGATTACCTGCGTTTTAATGAAACGGCGTTAAACCTGCGCGCGCAGCGTCAGCAATTGCTGGCGTCCAATATTGCCAATGCCGATACACCCAATTACAAGGCCCGCGATATTGACTTCGCCAAGACGCTGGAAGGCGCGATGGCAGGCAAGTCGAGTACCGTGAAGCCGGTCGAGATGGCGCGCACTTCAGCCGGTCATCTGGCGGGTACGGCGCCGAGCGACCAGGGCATCGGTGGTTCGCCCGTGCAATATCGCACGCCGACCCAGGGCAGTGTGGACGGCAATACCGTCGATCTGGATGTGGAACGTACCCAATTTACCGATAACGGCATTCGCTATGAAGCCGGTATCACCGCGATCAATGGTCAGCTCAAGGCCTTGCTCGCTGCTATTCAACCGGGCTAATCATTATGTCACTCTCTAATATATTTAATGTGTCGGGTTCGGCCATGAGTGCGCAGTCGCAGCGCCTCAATGCCACCGCCAGCAATATCGCCAATGCCGACAGTGCCACCGGTCCTGATGGTCAGCCGTACAAGGCCAAGCAGGTGGTGTTCAAGGCGGTGCCGTACGGCAATATTGAGGATAGTGGCGTGCAGGTGGCCCAGGTGGTCGAAAACCAATCGCCACCCAAGCTGATGTATGACCCCAAGCATCCGCTGGCAGACGCCAATGGTTACGTGGCCATGCCTAACGTCAATCCGGTGGAAGAAATGGTCAACATGATCTCGGCGTCGCGTTCGTATCAGACCAACGTCGAGACCATGAATACCGCCAAGAACATGCTGATGAAAACACTCACTATCGGTCAATAAGGAACAGCCTAATTATGTCCACGATCTCCAATGATTTGATGTCGTCTATGTCGAGTGCTTCGGCAGCTGCCGCTGGTTCCAGCGGTGCGCCGGGATCGACATCGAGTTTGAATGACAACTCCCCGGAAGCGATTCAGAACCGTTTTCTGAAACTGCTCACCGTGCAGATGAAGAATCAGGATCCGAGCAATCCAATGGATAACGCCCAGCTCACCACGCAGTTGGCGCAATTGTCGACCGTGTCGGGTATCAGCAAGCTCAATACCACGCTGTCTTCGCTGATGTCGGACATGTCGTCGTCGACATCGCTGCAATCGGCTGACATGATCGGTCACAGCGTATTGGCGCCGGGTAGCAGCATGAACCTGACAACGGATGCCAAGACCAATTCCGATGGCACCATGAGCACCTCGCAAAAAGCCGTGTTCGGCGTGCAGTTGGCGGGTGCTGTCGATAGCCTCAAGGTCAATATTCGTGACGGTTCCGGCAAGGTCGTGCAGTCGCTTGATCTGGGTCCGCAGCAGCCGGGTACCTTGCCAGTGGTCTGGGATGGTGCCAGCGATTCTGGTGCCAAGATGGCCGACGGCGCTTATACCTTTGATGTGGCGGCCACTTCGGCTGGCGAAGCAGTGGGCGCCAAGGCGCTGACCTTCGGCACAGTCTCTAGCGTGAGCACCGGTACCGACGGCGTCAAGCTCAACGTTTCCAATATCGGCACCATCAAGCCGACCGACGTAATCCAAATTCTTTAACCCACAGACGGCATCAGTTCAAGGAGAAGCATATGAGTTTTCAACAAGGCCTGAGTGGCTTGAATGGCGCATCGAAGAGTCTTGATGTGATTGGTAATAACGTTGCCAACGCCAGCACCGTGGGTTTCAAATCTGCACAAGCACAGTTTGCCGACATGTACGCCAATTCGATGAACCGTTCCGGCAATTCGCCGGTCGGTATCGGCGTAGAGGTGGCTGGTGTGCAGCAATCGTTTACCCAGGGGAATGTCAGCACGACCAATAATCCGCTTGATATCGCCATCAATGGTGACGGTTTTTTCCGTATGCAAAGCAATCTGACCGATGCTTCGCCATTGTATGGTCGTAATGGCCAGTTCCAGTTGGACAAGAGTGGCTACATTACTAACCCGAGTGAAAAGGGCGCCTACCTGACCGGTTGGCAAGGTGACGTGGTGGGTGGCGATCCGGTAGCACTGAAGATCGATACATCGAACATCCCTGCTACCCAGACCACCAAGGTCAACAGCAAGGTCAATCTGGATTCGCGCATGGCAGCGCCGACAGCGACGCCGTTCGATCCGGCCGATGCCAACAGCTACAACAGCACCACCGGTGTCACCGTGTATGACAGCCTGGGCAATAATTACAACGTCCAGACCTACTACGTTAAAAACGATTCGGCTTCGAGCTCGACCCAGACTCAGTGGGACGTCTATTCGACAGTTGACGGCGAGCCTTACCCATCGTTCAGTTCGCCATCGTCGCAGTCGAAGATAGGCGCGCTCACGTTCGACAACAACGGCGTGCTCACCAGCACCGATCCAATTGCCACGCTGAACCTGACACCGAAAGCCGGTGCCTCGTTCGCCTCTGCAGGTATCGCGCTGGACTACAACGGCACGACCCAGACCGGCGCGCCGTTTGCAACAGTCGCACAAACCCAGGACGGCAAAGGTCCTGGCGTGTTGTCGAGCTTCGCTATCGGCAAGGACGGCAAGATGGTCGGCAGCTATTCCAACGGTGACTCCAAGACCTTGGGACAAGTGGTGCTGGTCAATTTCGCCAATCCGAATGGTCTGTCGCCATTGGGCAGCAATTTGTACACGGCGACCGCGGACGCTGGCGAGCCACTGGTGGGCAAGCCGACCACAGGTCAGTTCGGTGTTCTGCAAGCGCGTGCGGTGGAAGATTCGAACGTCGATTTGACGACAGAATTGGTCAACATGATCGTCGCCCAGCGCGTCTATCAGGCCAACTCGCAGACCATCAAAGTGCAGGATTCTGTGCTGCAAACGCTGGTCAGCCTGCGCTGATCGGTCGCACGGACTGAGGTTTGAATTAAGTTGGCAAGCGCGCGGATGTTCCGCGCGCGCATATAGGGGTAATTATGGATCGCATGATCTACACCGCGATGTCGGGTGCCAAACATACAATGGATCAGCAGGCCAATGTGAGCAACAATTTGGCCAATGCGACCACGACCGGCTTTCGCGAGCAGCTCAATACGTTTCGTGCGGTTCCGGTCACCGGTCAAGGACTGGCGACCCGTACCTATGTGGTCGATTCGACCGTGGGTTCGAATTTCACCGCGGGTTCGATTCAAGACACCGGACGTCCGCTCGATGTGGCTGTGCAAGGCCCCGGCTGGTTCGCCGTGCAGGCCAGCGATGGCAGCGAAGCCTATACCCGCAACGGCAGTTTTCAGTTGAGCCCGAACGGCGTGCTGCAAACACAATCGGGCCAGAATGTGGCAAGTGATAGTGGCAGCATCAGTGTGCCGCCGAATACCCGCGTGTCGATCGCCGCCGATGGTACCGTCTCGTCGGTGCCGGATGCCGGTGGTGCTGTGGCACCGGCGATTCTGGGTCGTCTGAAGCTGGTCAACCCGAATGATAAAACCTTGAAGCGCGGCGATGACGGATTGTTCCGCATGACCACTGGCGTGCCGGCACAGGCTGACGCCAATGTCCGTGTGGTGCCGGGCGCGCTGGAAGGTAGTAACGTGAATGTGGTGGAGTCGATGGTCAGCATGATCAATCTGGCGCGCCAATTCGATTTGAATATGAAGTTGGTGCAAACCGCGCAGAACGATGCCGATAAAGCCAACCAAATTTTGTCGTTGTCCTGAAGTTAACCTGAAGTCAGCCTGAGAATCAGGTACTGGAGAGAAAAATATGATTCGTTCCCTGTGGATTTCCAAAACCGGTCTGGATGCGCAACAAACGCAACTGGACGTGATCTCCAATAACTTGGCCAACGTCAGCACCAATGGTTTCAAGCGTTCGCGCGCGGTGTTTGAAGATCTGCTGTATCAAACCATTCGCCAGCCTGGTGCGCAGTCGTCGCAGCAGACGCAATTGCCATCGGGCCTGCAAATCGGTACCGGTGTGCGTCCTGTGACCACGGAGCGTATTCATACGCAAGGTAACGTCAACCAGACCGGCAATGACAAGGATGTCGCGATCCAGGGTTCTGGTTTTTTCCAGGTGCTGATGCCGGACGGCACTACCGGCTACACCCGTGACGGCTCGTTCCAGACCGATGCTCAGGGCCAGTTGGTGACCTCCAGCGGTTACGCCGTGCAGCCACCAATCACCGTGCCTGCCACTGCCAACAAAATTACCATTGGTCGCGACGGTACCGTGTCGGTGACGCAAGCCGGTTCCACTGCGACTACCCAGTTGGGTACCTTGCAGGTGACCACCTTCATCAATCCAGCCGGGCTGGAAAGCAAGGGCGAAAATCTGTACGCCGAAACTTCGTCGTCTGGTACGCCTTCTGCCAATACGCCAGGTACCAATGGTGCCGGTGGTCTGTGGCAGGGTTATGTGGAAACCTCCAACGTCAACGTGGTGGAAGAAATGGTCAACATGATCCAGACCCAGCGCGCTTACGAAATCAATAGCAAGGCAATCACCACTTCGGATCAGATGCTGGCGAAATTGTCACAGATGTAATGTGTCAGGGGATGAGGCGAATATGAATAGCCCGAGCGTATTTGCAGTGACCATTGTCGTGCTGGCCCATGCCAGCGGCATAATGGCATCCCCGTTGTCGGCTGCCAGGATGAATTACCGTACTACTATCGGGTCGCATGTTGCGGCATTGATGTCTTCGTTGTCGCGCTTTTACCCGGCGTCTCACCGTGTTGATTTGGGAGTCGCATGATGCGCATACCTTTATTTTTTAACCAGCAACTGCGGGTTTGCCAAGCGCAGGCTAGCCGTGTCACGGCATTGGTACTGGCAGCGGCGACCTTGCTGGGCAGCGGTGCGGTGCATGCCGAGCGACTCAAGGATCTGGCCAGCATCCAGGGCGTGCGCCAGAATCAATTGATCGGCTATGGTCTCGTGGTCGGCCTCGACGGCAGCGGCGACCAGACTACCCAGACCCCATTTACCGTACAAAGCGTGGTCGGCATGTTGCAGCAATTAGGTGTGAATATGCCCGCCAATGCAGCGTCGACCATGCAGCTCAAGAACGTCGCCGCAGTCATGGTGACGAGTTCCTTGCCGGCCTTTTCGCAACCGGGGCAGACTCTTGATGTAACGGTGTCGTCGGTTGGTAATGCCAAGAGCTTGCGCGGCGGCACCTTGCTGATGGCGCCGCTCAAAGGTGCCGATGGCCAGATTTATGCGATTGCCCAGGGCAATATCGTGGTCGGTGGCGCCGGTGCCTCGGCTGGCGGTAGCAGTACTACCATCAATCATTTGAGCGTCGGCCGTATTTCTTCCGGCGCGACCGTGGAACGTGCAGTACCGACCGCATTGGGGCAGGGCGATGTGGTCACGCTGGAACTTAACGATAGTGATTTTTCCACCGCCAGCCGGGTGGTTGATGCGGTCAATTCGCGCTTCGGCCTCGATACTGCGATGGCCCAGGATGGTCGCGTGATTCGTGTGCGCGCACCGCAGGCCAACGGTGACCGCGTGGCTTTCCTCGGCGCGCTGGAAAATATCGATGTGCGTCCGGCACGTGTGTCGGCCAAGGTGATTTTGAATGCCCGTACTGGTTCGGTGGTCATGAACCAGGCGGTGATGCTGGACAACTGCGCCGTCTCGCACGGTAATCTGTCGGTGGTGATCAATGCCGACAACAGCGTCAGCCAGCCGGGCGCTTTGTCCAATGGTCAGACCGCAGCCAACACCAATGCCGATGTGTCGATCACGGCTGCACCGGGCAAGGTGCTGTATTTGCAAGGTGGAGCTGCTTTGTCTGACGTGGTCAAGGCATTGAACAATATCGGCGCGACACCGCAGGATCTACTGGCAATTTTGCAGGCAATGAAGGCAGCGGGTTCGCTGCGTGCCGAACTGGAAATCATTTAAGCGGGGCAAGATTATGATCAACAACATCAAGCCGGCCGATCCGACCGAAAGCCTAGCGATTGATGCAAACAGCTTGAATCGTTTGCATACATCCGCTTCGCAAAAATCGCCGGAGGCGCTCAAGGGCGCGGCCAAGCAGTTTGAAGCACTGTTCTTGAACATGATGTTGAAGAGCATGCGTGACGCCACGCCGCAGGACGGCATGTTCGACAACCAGCAGACCAAGACGTTTACCAGCATGCTCGATCAACAGTTGGCACAGAACATGTCGCAGCGCGGCGTGGGGCTGGCTGACATGCTGGTGCGGCAATTGTCGAACAGTATCAACAAGCCCCTGCCGAGCGACGACGATGGTGCCGCTGGTGCGGGCGCAGGTGCTGGTGCGACCATTGCCGGTGGCAACTCAGGAACCCCGGCTGGACCGGATATTCCGCTCTTGCGCGGCATGAGCGACATGGACAAGGCCGCCCTGTTCCAGGGTATCGCCAACAGTACCGACAGTGGTTCGCAAGGGGGCAAAGGGCAGTCGCATCGCAGCGGTGTGCAGCGACCGGCGCATGTGGAAGCATTCCAGAATCGTCTGCAAGCCGATGCCGAAGCGGCCAGCAAGGTCACCGGTATTCCCGCCAAGTTCATGCTGGCGCAGGCCGCACTTGAAACCGGTTGGGGCAAGAAGGAAATCCGTAGCCGTGACGGTGTCTCGGCCCACAATCTGTTCGGCATCAAGGCCGGCAGCAACTGGAAGGGCAAAGTGGTCGAAGCGACTACACTGGAATACATCCACGGCAAGATGCAGCGTCGGGTCGAAAAATTCCGTGCCTATGATAACTACGCCGATTCGTTCCGCGATTACGCCAACTTGCTGCGCAGCAATCCACGCTATGAAAAGGTGTTGGCCAGTGCGCAAGACGTACATGGCTTCGCCAGCGGCTTGCAACGGGCAGGTTATGCCACCGATCCAGATTACGCCAAAAAGCTGTCACAGATCATTCGGCAAAACTTCTCGGTTTGATCGAGGCAGCGGCCAGCGACTGTCGATTGCATCTGCGCTTGTTGCTCATACAGCACCAAGTACCAAAATACGCTCCTTTGCTGCGGATAAACCGTGGTTTATGCCCTCGACATTGATTCGAGGCGTAACTAAAGTTTCCCGGCAAACTGCCGTTGATCATGATATTCCGTTAAAGAAAATAGAGCATGGCAACCAACATCTTTAGCATCGGGCAAAGTGCACTTGCTGCCGCTCAGGCGGCACAGGCGACCACCGGGCATAACATTTCGAATGCAACCACCCCCGGTTACAACCGTCAGGTGGTCGAGCAGGCAACGGCTGGCGGCATTAACTATGGCTACGGTTTTGTCGGGCAAGGTACCGAAGTTGGCAACATCAAGCGGGTCTATGATGACTTCCTGTACAAACAGGTGTTGTCGTCGCAGACCACGGGCAGCTCGCTCGACTCTTATTCAGCGCAGATCGGCCAGATCAATAATCTGGTCGCTGATCCGTCGGCAGGTTTGTCGCCGGCGCTGCAAGGCTTCTTTACGACATTGCAAAACCTGGCTTCGACGCCGAACAACGAAGGTGCGCGGCAAGCCGTGCTGTCGTCCGGAGAAACCATGTCGGCTCGCTTTCAGAGCCTCAATGATCAACTGGCGCAAAGCCGCAATGCGGTCAATAGCCAGATCACCACCAGCGTCGACACCATCAACGCCTATGCCAACCAGATTCAGGCGCTCAATTCGGCCATTCTGAAGTCGGCTGGCGCCAGCGGTTTGGCGCCGAACGATTTGCTCGACCAGCGTGATCAAGCGGTGCTTGAATTGAACAAGATGGTCAAGGTCACCACGGTGCCGCAGGATAACGGTTCGCTGAGCGTGTTCATCGGCACCGGCCAACCGCTGGTGTTGGGCGATACCGTGTCCAAGCTGGTCGCCACCAAGGCCAGCAATGATCCGACCCGGCTGGAGATTTCCTATCTGACCAATGGCAGGAACGTGCTGATTCCGGATAATGCCTTCGCCGGTGGCAGCCTCGGCGGCACCTTGCAGTATCGTTCTGAAACGCTGGACATGGCACAGAACTCGCTTGGACGTGTCGCCATTGCCCTCGGCAGCGCCTTCAACGACCAGCACAAGCTGGGACAAGATCAAAACGGCAAGCCGGGTACCGATTTCTTCGTGATTGGCAAGCCGACCGTGTACAGCGATAGCCGCAACACCGCCGGTAGTGCCTTGACCGCTACCATCACCGATTCCTCGCAGTTGACCAACAGCGACTACAAGCTCGGCTACGATGGCAGCAAATATACCTTTACCCGTCTGTCCGATGGTCAACGCACGCTGGTCGATGCGTCTGCAGTTGGTGGTGGTGGTGGCTTCCCGGTGACCATCGATGGTGTGACCTATGCGGCGCCAACCATGTCTGCCGGCGACAGTTTCATGATCAAGCCGACCGTCACCGGTGCGGCGTCGCTCAAGGTGGCTATTAACAACACGCAACTGATTGCTGCGGCAACACCGATCCTGACGTCAAGCAATGCGGTCACCGAGATGGGCATGGATGTCAGCGGCAACAAGGGTACCGGCGTGGTGACCTCGGCCACGGTTGACAAGGACGCCTTTACGCCTAATGCGACCCAAACCTATACCTACAGCGCCACCGGCAATTCGTTGTCGCTGGAGCCTGCTGCGACTGTGACGGTGACGACACCCGATGGCGTGACCAAGACCTATGGCGACGGTACCACTGGTGCATCGATTCCCTACACTGCGGGTGCAACGATCTCCAGCGGTGGTGTCAGCTTTGTGCTCAGCGGCACCCCGGCCGACGGCGACGAATACAAGTTCGCACCGGTGCCGGCCAATACCGGTACTGCATCGATTTCGACCGGTTCGATCGATGACGACTATTCGCCGCTGCCACCAGGTACGCGCCAGGCGCTGACCTTCAATGATGCCACCGGCCAGTTCATTCCTTCGGCTGGTATGGCCGCAGTGTTGATTACGCATACCGACGGTACTACGTCTAAATTTGCTGCCGGTGCACCGATCGATTTCACGCCCGGTGACAAGTTCACCACCGCTGGCATGAGTTTCAAGATTACCGGCCAGCCAGCCAATGGTGACCAATTCTATGTTGGTACCAACAAGGATGGCGTGATCGACAATCGCAATGCGCAAGCGCTCAATGCCTTGCAGACGGCGATGACGATCGGCAATACCTCGTTTCAGGGGTCTTACTCACAAATGGTCAGTTCTATCGGTAACAAGACCAATGAAATCAATGTCACCAATACCGCAGAAAAGGCGCGTCTGACATCGATTCAGCAACAACAGCAATCCGAATCCGGGGTCAATCAGGATGAAGAGCTGGCCAATATGATCAAGAACCAGACCGCCTATCAGGCGGCGGCCAAGATCATTCAGGCGGCCAGCGATATGCTCAACGTCTTGTTCACCATCGGTCGATAAGTTTTAAGGAATACAGCCATGCGCATTAGCACCAATACGCTTTACGACCAGAGCAATACCGTATTGACCAACAAGCAGGGTGCCATCAACAAGCTCTCGCAACAGGTCAACGCGCAGCAAAAAGTGCTGCTGCCATCGGACGATCCGGTGGCCGCCGCACGTGCGCTCGATTTGTCGCAAACGCAGGCGCTCAATAGTCAGTTTTCGATCAATCGCAACAATGCCAATAGTTCACTGGCCACCGTCAGCAGCTCCTTGACCGGCATTACCGACATGATGTCCAAGATCAAGTCGAACGTGATCCAGGCCGGCAATGCGGCGTTCTCCAATGACGAACGCGCTAATATGGCGACCGAATTGCGCGGCAATCTGCGTGAAATGCTGGGCTTTGCCAATGCTACCGACGGTTTGGGCAACTTTGTGTTTGCCGGTTTTAAGGGCACGACGCAACCATTCACGTTTGATGAAGGCGGCCACATCGTCTACAACGGTGATCAGGGTGCGCAGACGCTGCAAGTTGATTCCACGCGCAACATGGAAGTGAGTGTGTCCGGTCAGGCGATTTTCCAGGGCAATGGTCAAGATACCTTCAAGATGATGCAAAGTCTGATCACCTTGCTGGCCATTCCAACCACTGAAGAGGCCAACAAGGCCGATGATCTGGCGGCGCGCTCGTTTGAATTTCCTCCGGGTTCCGGCGCGCGTCCGATTGCGGACTTCATGGATGCGGAAGCGGCATTGAAAGCGGCCAGGCCGACTGATGAAAATTACCTGACGCTGATGGCACAGGCAGACAATGCCAAGCTGTTGGCGGACAAGGCCAATGCTGCGCGTACGCCGATCCCTGGCAGTCAGGCTGCGCTCACGCGCAGTCTGGGTACATTTGGCAGCTCAATCGACAAGCAGATGAGCAATATCGAGGCGGCCACCGCTTCGGTTGGTGCGCGCCAGAATGAACTCGATAATCTGGAAGCACAGGGCAAGGTGCTCAATGAGCAATACACCCAGACTACCAACGATTTGCTGGGCCGCAATGGCACCGACGTGACCGACCTGATCAGCCAGTTGGGCTTGCAATCGCAGTACCTGCAAGCGGCGCAGAAAGTGTTCGTCAATACCAGCAATCTGTCGCTGCTCAATTATCTGAAGTAATCCCCCGGCCGGGCGTGCTTGCTGCGCGCCCGGTGTCTGCAGTCCATTTACCTTGGGTTTTTATTTTTCCTCGACAGCGTCGTTGTGATCGCTTTGTTGTTCAGCATCGGTGCGTGCGTCGCCACCGAGTGCCTGATACAAGGTCATCTGATTGAGCAGCCGGTTGTAGCGGTTTTCTGCCAGCGTCACTTCGGCAGTACGGCGGGTTTCCTGTGCGTCGAGCCAGTCCTTGAGCGCGGAGTAACCGCTGCGGTAACGCCATTCGTACAAGCGTTCCGTGGCACGTGCGGCTTGCAGATTCTGTTCCAGCAGGCGTGCCTGTTCGGCGTAGTGGCTGCGCGCCGACAAGGCGTTTTCAACATCGGCCAGGGCGGCATACAGTGTTTGCCGGAACGTCACCACCGCACTTTCATCATCGGCTTGCGAGACCTTGATGTTCAATTGCATCTGCGTCCATTGCAGGAACGGCAGCGTCAGGCCGGCGCCGAGCGTGCCGATGGGATTGAGCAAGACATTGCGCAAATCGACGCTACTGCCACCGGCGGCGGCGGTCAGCGTCAGGCTCGGATAATAGCTGGCGCGTGTGGCGTCTACTGTGGCGAGCGATTCGCGCAGACGTAATTCGGCGGCGCGCAGATCGGGACGGCGCGCCAGCAACTCGGCCGGTACCCCGGCTGGTATGGCGGGCAAATCGTGTTCCGGCATGCGCTGCGGGTCGGCAAAGCTGTCTCCGGGCGGGCCATCGAACAGGATTGCGAGCGCATTGTTGGCTTCCACCAGTTGCTGTTGCAGATCGTGGGTGCTGCTTTGCTGGGTGGCCAGATTCTGTTCTGCCGTTAGCAGTTCCAGCGACGATACATAACCGGCCTGATATTGCGTGCGTACCAGTGCTAGCGTTTTCTCGGCATAGGCGATGCTGTCGGCGCTCAGGCTCAGGCGCTGGTTCAGATAGGCAATTTGCCAGTACAGATCCGCGGTGGTGCCGATCAGCGTCAATGCGGTGCTGGCGCGATCCTGTTCGGTGGCAATCGCTTCCCATTTTTTCGCATCGTACTGACTGCCCAGCTTGCCCCACAGATCGGCTTCATAACTGAGTGTGACCGCAGTGGAGCTGCTCTTGTAGCTGCTGCGGTCATTGCGCAGATAACGGTTGTAGCTGGTGCTAGTGCTGGAACTGAGTGCAGGCAGGCGGGCATCGCTGTAGATACCGGCTTCGAGCTGGGCGCGCTTGACCTTGATGCTGGCCACGGCCAGGTTGTTGTTGCGGCGCAGGACTTGTTCGATGAGCCGGTCGAGCTCGGCGTCGCCGAACTGTTGCCACCATTGGTCGTTGCTGGGGTTGGTTGTCGCACTGGCGTGCTGATTGCGCCAACTGGTCGGCAGGCTGGTAGTGGGTGCGACATAGGGCGTGCGCACCAGGCCGCTGCAGGCCGATAACAGGTTGGCGGCCAACAACATGGCGGCCAGCGGTTTGAGCAAATGGTACGGGGAGTGGAATTGCTTCTTCATTATTCTCTCGAAAGCGCGTCGACTGGATCGAGCTGCGCGGCATTGCGCGCTGGCAGGAAACCGAAGACCACGCCAATCAGGGTGGAGCAAGCGAAGGCAGAGACGATCGAGGTAGTCGAGTACACCATTGCAAAGTTGCTGCTGAAGCTGGCGAACAGCAGCCCGAACGACAGTGCCAGCAACACCCCCAGCAAGCCACCGGACAGGCAGACCAGCACTGCTTCAATCAGGAACTGTTGCATGATGTCGCTCTGGCGCGCGCCGACGGCCATGCGCACGCCGATTTCGCGGGTACGCTCGGTGACCGAGACCAGCATGATATTCATCACGCCGATACCGCCGACGATCAGCGAGATGATGGCAATCATCGACACCAGCAGCGTCAGCGTGGCGGTGGTTTTTTCGATGGTCTTGCGGATGCTGTCGGTGTTGAAGACATAGAAGTCCTTGGTGCGGTGGCGCAGCGTCATTAGCTTGATGATGCCTTGCTCGGCCGCAGATGGTGCCACCGCATCGCTGACCCGCACGGTAATGCCCTTGAGGTAATTCTGTCCCAGCAAACGGCTCATTGCAGTGGTGTAGGGCACCCAGACATTGAGGCTGTCATTGTTGCCGAAGCCGTTTTCCTGCTTCTTGGTCACGCCGATGATGCGGCACGGCACGCTGCCCAGGAAGATCACTTCGCCCAGCGGATTTTTGCCATCGGGGAACAGCTTGGCATAAGTATTGGCATCGATCACCACATCCTGGCGGCGGTTGTTGACGCTGGCGCGGTCGAAGCTTTGGCCTTGCGTCATGTCCAGCCCGCGCACGCGGAAATACTGTTCGCCCACACCGCTGATGGTGGCGCTGACCGAGATATTGCGATAGCGCACCGAGGAGCTGGTCGATACGCTCGGCGTAACGCTGTCGACGTAATCCTGTTCGGCCAGTGCATCGGCATCGGCCGGCACCAGCGTCTGGATCGCGGCCGACTTCATGTCGCCGAAGTCGCTGCCGGGAAAGATATCGATGGTGTTGGTACCCATGGCGCTGATATCTTTGAGGATGCGTTCGCGCGAACCGGCGCCGAGCGCCACCACCGAGACCACCGAGGCGATCCCGATGATGATGCCGAGCATGGTCAGGAAAGTCCGCAGGCGATGCGCATTCATGGCCAGCAGCGACATGTGAAAAGCTTCCGCCAGACGATCCAGACTGGCGCGCCAGGGGCTGGTCACGCGGGTGCTGCGGGCTTCTGGTGCTTGCGGTGGTAGGGGGGGCTGGGTGCTATTGGGACGGTCGTCGATGATGACGCCATCGCTGATTTCGATGATGCGCTGGGTATGCTCGGCTACCTGCATGTCATGGGTGACGATGATGATGGTGTGGCCCTGCGCATGCAAGCCCTTGAGGATGTTGATCACTTCCTGGCCGCTGCGCGTATCCAGCGCGCCGGTCGGTTCGTCGGCCAGGATCACCTGACCGCCATTCATCAAGGCACGCGCAATACTGACGCGCTGTTGCTGGCCGCCCGACAATTGACCGGGCTTGTGCTGCATGCGGTCGGCCAGGCCGAGCTTGTTCAGCAAGGCGCTGGCGCGTGCCTGACGATCGCCGCGTTCACGACCGGCATAAATGGAGGGGATCTCAACATTGCCGAGCGCCGTCAGATCCGACAGCAGGTGATAGCGTTGGAACACGAAGCCGAAATGTTCGCGCCGCAATTGCGCTAATGCGTCGGGATCGAGATTGCCGGTTTCGCGGCCATCGACCAGGTAGCTGCCATGACTGGGTTTGTCGAGGCAGCCGAGGATATTCATCAACGTCGATTTGCCGGATCCGGAAGCGCCGACGATGGCCAGCATTTCCCCTGCGTTGATACGCAGATTGACATTGTTGAGCACGGTGATGGTTTGATCACCGGCCGGAAATTCGCGATACAGCGCGCGCAGTTCAAGTAAAGGAGTAGTCATGCCGACCCGCTTACATCATCGGCGGCGGACCGCGGTGTTTGTTGGTTGATTCCGCTGCGTCGGCAGCGCCGCTGCTGGTGCCGATGACGACCCGTTCGCCGGCGCGCAGGCCGTCGAGGATTTGCACGCTGGCATTGGTGTTGATACCAATCTTCACTTTACGCAGCGCGGCTTTGCCGTCGGCGTCGAGGACCTGCACCGTATAGCGGCCGTCGCTATCGCGCTCGCCCAGCGCAGTGGATGGCACCACCAATGCCCGCTTGGCTTCGCTGAGTATGATGTTGACCTGGGTAGTCATCGAAATGCGCAGCTTGCCATCGGGGTTGGGTACATCCAGCAAACCGTTGTAATAGATTGCGGTCGACGTCGAGCTGCTGCTCGACGAACTCGATGAACTCGACGCGCTGGAAGAGGTTGATGAGGTGTCGTCATCGAGGATCGAATCCGGCGCCGGTTCGATCGCCCGCAAGGTAGTCTGATAACGGTTGTCCGGCTCGCCCAGAATGGTGAAGTAGACGCGCTGTCCGGCTTTGACGCGGGTGATGTCGGCTTCCGAAATCTGTGCCTTGACGGTAACCACATCCATGCGTGCCACCTTGATGATGGTTGGCGTGCTTTGCGCCGCGTTGACGGTCTGGCCTTCCTGCGCCACGATCGCCACCACAGTGCCGTCGATTGGTGCCGTGATCTTGGTGTAACCGAGACTGACGCGGGCCGTGTCTACCGAAATCTTGCCGGCATCGATCTGTGCCAGGAGTGCGGCAATATCGCTCTTGGTAGTGTTCAGTGTGGCTTCAGCGGTTTCGAAGTTTTCCTGCGAGATGGCGTCATGGCTGCGCATTTGCTGCTGCCGGTTGTAGGCCAATTGCGCCTGCTTCAAGGTGACTTGCTTGGATTGCAATTGCGCGCGCAGGTTGTCGACATTGGCTTCGGCGGTCTTGAGTGCATTGACCTGGGTCAGTGCATCAATCTCTGCCACCAATTGGCCTTTTTTGACATGTTCGCCGAGTACAACCTTGAGCGACTTGATCTGTCCGGAGGCCTGCGAACCGACGCTGACTTTCTGAAACGCCTTGATGGTGCCGCTGGCCAGCACCGTATCCTGGATATCTCGCGTGGCGACGATGGCAGTCAGATAACTGGGCGGGGTGTGCGAGGGAAAGAAGCTCAATTTGACGATCACCAGGGCAATGATGATTGCAAAGGCGATGACAGCTAATTTGACGAATTTTTTCGGGCGGATATGCATGCGCAATAACAGTGGGTACAAGGTGGCTCGCGCTGGCGACGCGGGAAAACTGCTTGAGGGTGGGACTGGCTCCCGGAAACTACCTGGAAAATAACGATGACATCACTAAGCAGAGCTTGGAGTTTGCCTGTGAACTGGGCTCACAAAAGTTAAGAAGTGCAAAATATCTGTAATTTAGCTGTAAATCACAGCCGTGTTCTTGCCCGTTTCAAGCAAGTCCGCTAGCGCTTGGGCATCGGCGGTATGGTGGCCATGCCGCCCAGCGTGCGCACCAGATCGACGGCGTCGGCCAGGTAATGTTGCAGCGGCGTGAGCATGTAAGGCAGGCAGATGGCGATCAATAGAAAACCGACCACCATGGTGATCGGAAAGCCGATGCCGAACAGATTTAGTTGCGGTGCCGAGCGGGTGAGTACACCCAAGGCGATATTGGTCATCAGCAGCGTGACCACCACCGGCAGTGACAATTGCAGCCCCATGCTGAAAATACGCGCACTGGACAGGGCTAGATAATGAAAGCCTTCTGCGGTGATTGGCGCGGCAGTAATGGGCAGAGTATTGAAGCTGTCGGCCATCACGGCAATCAGGATCAGGTGGCCGTTAATGCTCAGAAATACCAACGTCGCCAGCAGCGCCAGCATCTGGCTGATGGCTGAGGAGCGGCCTTGCGACAGCGGATCGAAGAACACCGCAAATCCCAGGCCCATGGTGGAAGAAATCAGTTCGCCGGCCATTTCGACGGCAGCAAACACCAGACGCACGGAAAATCCCATGGCCAGGCCGATGACCATTTGTTCGGCTAGAATCAGCAAGCCGGTCAGTGAGGCCGGGTCAAGCGCTGGCGGTACTGGCACGCTAGGGGCGATCACGACGGAAATCATGACGCCCAGCAGCAGTTTGACCAGCATCGGCACGCTGGAACTGCCGAACGGTGGCGCCACGGCCAGCAAGCCGAGCACGCGTGTGAGCGGCCACAGGAACGAGGCAACCCAGATGGCGAGTTGGGTGCTGGTAACGTTGATCATAACGGGCGGGGTGGCAAAGGGGGCGCAAGCAGGCCGCCCATAGCGTGCCTGGGCAGCACTGTTACTGCACCATCGCGGGAATGCTGCTGAACATGAGGCGCATGTAATCGACCATTACTTCCAGCATCCACGGGCCGGCAATGATCAGCGCCAAAAATACCCCGACCAGTTTGGGGATGAAGGTCAGCGTGGCTTCATTGATCTGGGTGGCGGCCTGGAAAATACTGACGATCAGGCCGATCACCAACGCCGTCAGCAGCATCGGTGCTGCGATTAGCAGGGTCACTTCGATGGCATGGCGGCCAAGAGTCATTACGCTTTCGGGTGTCATGGTCGTGCCTTAATAAAAGCTTTCCGCCAGGGAACCGATCAACAACTGCCAGCCATCGACCAGCACGAATAGCATCAGCTTGAACGGCAGCGAAACGATCGCTGGCGACATCATCATCATACCCATCGACATCAGAATACTGGCGACCACCATGTCAATGATCAGAAACGGAATGAAGATGGCGAAGCTGATCTGGAAGGCGGTTTTCAGTTCGCTGGTGACGAAGGCGGGGACCAGCAGACGTAGCGGCACATCTTCCGGACCTTGCAGATCGGGATTGTGCGACAGCTTGACGTACAGTGCCAGATCGGCCTGACGGGTCTGCTTGAGCATGAATTCCTTGAGCGGGCCAGCGCCTTTGTCCATCGCTTCGATGATCGAGATCTTGTCGGCTGCAAATGGCTGATAGGCATCGACATAAATCTTGTCAAACACCGGCCCCATCACGAATAAGGTCAGGAACAAGGCCAGACCGACCAGCACCTGGGTCGGTGGCGTCGATTGGGTGCCGAGCGCCTGACGCATCAGCGACAGCACGATGATGATGCGCGTGAAACTGGTCATCATCAATAGCGCGGCCGGAATGAAGGACAGCGAGGTCAGCAACAGCATCGTCTGGATGCTGAGATTGTAGGTCTGTCCACCGCCTGCCGATGGGGTGCTGGTGAAGGCCGGCAAGCCTTGCTGGGCTGCGGCTGCCAGCGGCAGACACAATAGCAAGATCGGTAACCAGCGTCGCCATTGATGCAAATGCAAGGCCGAAAGGGGGTGTTTAGCTGCGGCCATTACGTTTGTCGATTGTTTGTTTCAGCCAGGACGAAAAATTGGCTGCTGGTGTGGCATCGGTGGATGAACCTGTGGCGCCCAAATGTTCCTGGCGTGGCATGGTTGCCAAGGTATTGACGCGTCCCGGCGCGACACCGATCACGATCCATTGGTCGGCTACTTCGATGACCATCACGCGTTCGCGCGTGCCGACGCTGACGCCGCCGACGATCTTTGCGACGGCATTGCTACTGATCCCTTTGGCCAGCCCACTGCGCTTGAACAGCCATGCCAGCGCTGCCATTAATCCCAATACTGCGACCAGGCCGAGCAGCATGGTCAGCACGCTGCTGGCGGTGGAGCCGGCAGCTGCATTGCTGACCGCTGCCGCTGCTGCCGGCGCTGGCGAATCAACGGTCGCATGCGCAACGCCAGCAATCAATGCTGGCAGCGCTGCGATGATGCGGAGTACGGGAGTGGTGAAACCAGTGCGTAACTGAAGGCGAATACGGTTCATCTGTTGAGCTTGCGAATGCGTTCGGCAGGGGTAATGATGTCCGTGAGGCGAATACCAAACTTGTCATTGACGACCACCACTTCGCCTTGCGCGATCAGGCAGCCATTGACCAGCACGTCCATCGGTTCACCGGCCATGCCGTCGAGTTCAACCACCGAGCCTTGCGCCAGTTGCAGCAGGTTTTTGATGGCAATCTTGGTGCGCCCCAGTTCTACCGTCAATTGAACCGGGATGTCCAGAATGAAGTCGATGTCATTCGGTGTATTGGTCTGCATCTCGGATGCGCTGAGATCACGGAAGATCGTCGCTTCCGCTGCCTTGGCTGTGACACTGCCATCTTCACTAATTTTTTGTGCTTCTTCAGCCTGCGTCTGTTCTGCCAGCGCGGCACCCCACGGATCGTCTTCCGCAGCGGTTTGATCAACGTTATCTTCAGCCATTCAGCTCTCCTTGAATACTTTCTGGTGTTTCGTTTTGTGTAATGGAAAGCAGCTTTTCGACGCGCAATGCGTATTGACCGTTCAATTTTCCGTAGCTGCACTCCATCACCGGTACGCCATCGACCTGTGCGGTGACCGGCTTGGCGGTCTGCAACGGGATGACGTCGCCAACCTGCATGTTGAGCAGGTCGGTAAATGTGACGCGGGCAGTGCCGAAGTTGGCGATTAGTTCCACTTCAGCGGTCTGGATCTGCTGCTTCATCAGGCGGATCCAGCGTTTGTCGACTTCCAGCGCTTCACCTTGCATGCTGCTGGTGAGCTTGTCCCGGACCGGTTCGATCATCGAATACGGCGTACAAATATGCAATTCGCCGCTGACCGGACCCAATTCGACCGTAAACGTGGTCGACACCACGACTTCATTCGGGGTGGCGATGTTGGCGAACTGGGTATTGAGCTCGGAACGGATGTATTCAAATTCGATCGGGTAGATCGGTTCCCACGACTTGGAATAGTTTTCGAAGCAGATTTCCAGCACGCGCATGATGATGCGTTGCTCGGTCGGCGTGAATTCACGACCTTCGATGCGGGTGTGGAAACGGCCATCGCCGCCGAACATGTTATCGACCAGCAGGAATACAAACTGCGGATCGAACACGACCAGGCCGATGCCGCGAAATGGCTTGATGTGGACCAGATTCAGGTTGGTCGGCACTACCAGATTGCGGATGAATTCGCTGTACTTCGATACCTTGACAGGGCCAACAGAAATTTCGGCCGTGCGGTGGATGAAGTTGAACAGGCCAATACGGAACAGCCGGGCGAAACGTTCATTGATGATTTCCAGCGTCGGCATACGGCCGCGCACGATACGTTCCTGCGTTGCAAGATTGTAGGTGCGTACCGTACCAGGGGCTTCTTCGGAGACTTTTTCGTCGTCCTCATCCCCGGTCACTCCACGTAGGAGTGCGTCGACTTCTTCCTGAGATAGAAAGTGTTCGGCCATAGTGTTACTGCTGTTGAATCACGAAAGACGTATAGAACACGTCAGTAATCGATGGTCCCTTGCCGCCGCCGGCAAACGGTTCGCCCAATTGATCGATGATTTCATCGGTCAGATTGCGCTTGCCTTCGCTGGTCAGCAATTCAGTCGCTTTTTTACTCGACAACACCATCAACAGACGGCTGCGTACTTGTGGCATGAACAATTTAATCGTTTCTGCTGTTTCAGCATTTGGTACTTGCAGGGTCAGCGCAACTTGCAGGAACTGGTCGCCATTTTCCTGTTGCAGATTGACGACGAACGGTTCGATCACGACAAATACCGGCACCTTGGATGGCGCCGACTCTTCAGCGTGCGCATCGTCCTTCTTCGACTTGCCGCTGCTGCCCATGAGCATGAAGGCCGCCGCGCCACCACCGAGCACCAGCACCAATACGACGCCGATGATGATGAACAGCATTTTTTTCGACTTCGGCGCTGCTTCTGCTTCTGCTCCTTTGCCGGCTGCGGGTTTTGCTGCTTTTGTTGCCATCTATTTCTTCCTTTCGTGCGTTGCACAGTGCAGATAAAGACTCTATCGGCAAGAAACCGCAGATATTGAGTACCGCGGCCGCAACACCTGTTTTATTGTTGAATTCTATATCGATTGTTTGGTTGCCAGCGGGAATCAGGCAAATGTATCGACCAGTCCCTGACCACCTGTCGCTGCCCGGCGTACCGGCACGGTGGCGACATGCAATTCGGTGTCGTCGCTGCCGCCGCCGTCAATACGTCCAGCGCTGCCGCTTTGCGCCTGTTGTTGCTGGTTGGCGCCCTGTTGTTGATTTGGCATGCCGGTGTTGACGGTGGCCTGGCCAAGTTGAATGCCGGCCAGGTCCAACATTTCGCGCAACTTCGGCATGGCTGCTTCGAGCGCCTGCTTGACTTCTGGTTGTGCGGTGATGAAGGTGGCGTCGGCTTGATCGTTGTTGACGTGTAAAACTACCTGCAACGGACCCAGGTCCGGTGGGTTGAGCGTCAACGAGGCGCTTTGCAGGCCGCCGCTTGCCATCCAGACCATTTTTTGCCCGACTGCCTGATCCCAGCCCTGGCTACCGACCGGCGGCGTCAGGCGTTCCACGGCATGGCCGCTAATGGCGGCTTGTTGATTGAGTGACATGGCTTGCTGCATGCCTGGTACGACCGTGGCAGCCGTTGGCAATTGTTGCTGCGGCGCGGCTTCGGCGCCTTTCAGCTTGGCTGGCTCGAGGGTGAACTTGGCATTGTTGTGCGTCAGGGCAGAGGCATCTGGTCCTGAGCCGATGGCATTCTTCGATAAAGCGTCGGTTCCGGACTGGCCCTTTTCGCCGAGCAAGGCATTGCGTGCCGGTACCGCAGGTTTGCCGTCGCCGCCATCCTTGTCCAACATTTGTTTGCCTTCGACCGCGCCGGCACCGAGTGCCAGCATGTCGCCCTTGCCCTTGCCGTGCAGATTGGCTTCGGCTTGCAGTTCGGCATGTTCTTGCTTGGCATTGGCACCAATTTGACCGATGGCTTTCTTGCCACCTTTTTGATTGGCCAGCGCGTCCATATCCTGTTCCGCGCCTTTTTTGCCGGCCGATTGCACATGCTGTTGCTGCATTTGTCCGACATTGGCGACCAGCGCCAGCATTTGTGCTGAAGCGGCAGTGCTGTCCTTGTCTTCGTCGTCCTGTTTGGCCTGGTCGGCATCCTTGTCCGCATCGGCGGCCTTGGCCGGCTTGCTAGCATTGGTGTCGGCTGGTGCGGCGGCAGCAGCAGTGCTGGCCTGGGCCGGTTGTTGGGCGCTGTTGTCTTTGGGTGCTTCGGCCGGCTTGCTCTGCACTTGCGTCTGGGCCTTGGCCTGAGGCTGGGTATCGGGAGCGCTGACCGGTGTGCTGTTATTGATGGCGTTGTTGCGATTACTGACTTCTTTGCTCAGCATCTTGTTGAACGGTACCTCGGCAGTGAAGGACTCCGCTGGCGAGGTCGGCAACGCCGCAGCTTTGCTGCTGGTGACGTTGATATTCGGCATTTGTGTGTTCATCGTTTCCGCCTTGCTACGGTATTACCGTTTGTAAAACATGATGCGAGAGGCATGTTCATCCATCTCTTTTTGATCACGTCGATTCTCGCGTAATTGCGCTGTCTGTTTGGCCCGTGTCACCAGCGTGTCGTACGACATGCGCTTGCGTTCACAGGCTTGCCAGGCGGCGCGCGCATCTGCCACACGTTGCTGAGCATTTTTGACAACACCAAGCTGACCGGCAATCGCGCTATCGATTTTCTCGATGAACAGCTGGAAATTGCGGTAACTCAGGGCCGTCAAGCCGGATGACAAGCTTTCCTGAAAGCGCAAAGCGTAATCATCGCGGTATTGTTCCAAAATAACAAGTTTTTGCTGGGCCTCATCACTCGTGCGCACCATCCGTCCCAAGCGTTTAGTCGCTTCGTCGGTTTCTTTGGTCGCCAAATCAATCAGCGTTTCGAGTGCGGAGGTCGTAGCCATGATAGCTACGATTATATTTTCCGGGCGTCTGGCTCAATCACTTGAACAGAGCGGTAAGTTGCCCCAAGCTCTCGGTAACACCGGCGCGCTCCGGAATGCCCTGCTGCAGGAAGGCCTCGATCCGTGGCATCAAATGGATGGCCTGATCCAGCAAGGGATCGGTGCCGGCGGCGTAAGCGCCCACGCTGATGAGGTCGCGGCTGCGTTGAAAGCGTGAATACAACTGTTTCAGGCGGCGTGTATCGCGTTGGTGTTCCGGCGAGGTGATGCTGTGCATGGCACGGCTGATCGATTGTTCGATGTCGATCGCAGGGTAGTGGCCGGCTTCGGCCAGGGTGCGGTTGAGCACGATATGGCCGTCCAGAATCGCCCGTGCGGCATCGGCGATCGGGTCCTGTTGGTCGTCGCCTTCAGTGAGTACCGTATAGAAGGCCGTGATCGAGCCGCCGCCGATGTCGCCATTGCCGGCGCGTTCCACCAGTGCGGGCAATTTAGCAAAGACCGAAGGCGGGTAGCCCTTGGTTGCAGGCGGTTCGCCGATGGCCAAGGCGATTTCGCGCTGGGCCATGGCATAGCGGGTCAGTGAATCCATGATCAGCAAGACATTCTTGCCTTGATCGCGGAAGTATTCGGCAATTGCGGTCGCATAGGCGGCGCCTTGCAAGCGCATTAGCGGTGGCGTGTCGGCAGGTGCGGCCACGACCACCGAACGCGCCATGCCTTCGGTGCCAAGAATGTGTTCGATGAATTCCTTGACTTCGCGTCCCCGTTCACCGATCAGACCGACCACGATCACATCGGCGCTGGTATAGCGCGCCATCATGCCGAGCAAGACGCTTTTACCGACGCCGGAACCTGCGAACAGACCCATACGCTGGCCACGGCCAACTGTGAGCATGCTGTTGATGGCACGCACGCCGGTATCCAGAATTTCGGCAATGGGGGCACGGCCAAGCGGATTGGCGGCGCGCACGCTGAGCGGTGCCGAGTGTTCAGTATGCAGCGGGCCGAGGTTGTCGAGCGGGCGACCGGCGCCGTCGAGTACGCGGCCCAGCAATTCGTCGCCGACCGGCAGGCGGCGGCTGTGTTCGTCGGTGCGGCGGATATAGGCGATCGGGCCGGTGCGCGGTGGTGGTTTGATCGGCTCGACCGGGTACACGCGGGTGCCGGGAATGATGCCTTCGACGTCGCTTTGCGGCATCAGGAACAGGCGGTCATCCTGAAACCCGACCACTTCGGCTTCAATCAGGTTGCCATTTGGCAGCGGGACGGTGCAGGGACTGCCGACCGGTAATTTCAGGCCGACCGCTTCCATCACCAGGCCGGCCACGCGCGTGACACGGCCGGACACTTGGGTCGCTTCGGTCATGCCGACCAAGCCGCTGCAGTTATGCAGATAGGCTTGCCAGCGACTGAAGTGCGAGGGCATCGGTGAATTCATCGTGGCACCTCCTGCTGGCGAAGTTGGCCGGACGCTGACATGCGCTTACTCCAGCCAGTCGAGTTGTTTGCTGAGCGATTCTGCCAGCCGGCGCCAGCGCGTTTGCGTGGTGGCATCGATCTGGTTGGTGCCGGTTTCAATGCGGCAGCCGCCGCGATCGAGCTCTGGATCATCGACGAAGCGCCAGCCGTTCTGGATCAGATCTTCGCCAATATGCTCGCGCACCAGTGTGGCATCGTCGGGATGCAGGTACAGCAGCGCTGGCAATTGCAAACAGGGCAGGGCATGGATGGCGCTGGTGACGGTCGGCAGGATCAGTTCCGGCTTTACCGTCAGTGCGGTTTTCAGCATGGCCTTGCTCAGATCGAGACTAAGATTGAGCAATTCTGGTGCCATGCTTTCGCTGCATTGTGCAACTTCGGTGCCGAACGACATGGCAACGCCGCGCAGATGCGCGATGATGTCATTGATTTCCTGCTGGCCTTGTTGCAGGCCGCCCATGTAACCTTCGTGATGACCATCCTGCAGGCCTTGTGCATGGCCTTCGGCATAGGCTTCCTGGCGTGCGTGATCGCGAATGGCGTCGAGCTCTTCGGTCGTCAGGGCCGGTGCAGGCGGTTCTTCCAGCAGGTCGTCTTCGACTGGCTCCGGTTCTGGTGCTTCGTCGAACGAAGCCAGTTCCCAGCGCTGGTAAGGCGACATTTCTTCTTTGGGGATAATCGACTTGCGGGGCATCGCTTAGATCCGTTCCAACTGAGCTGCGCGCGTGACCAACGCCACGCCTTGATACTTGAGGCAGGCGCTGGCCTGGAGGGCGGCGTTAGATGAACGCATCTTCGCCCTTTGCGCCGAGCACGATTTGACCTTCGTCGGCCAGACGGCGCACGATGAGCAGAATCGCTTTTTGCTGGGCATCGACTTCCGACAGGCGCACCGGGCCCTTGGATTCCAGATCTTCCCTCATCATTTCTGCCGCACGTTGCGACATGTTGCCGAAAATCTTGTCGCGCAGGCCTTGCGAGGCGCCCTTGAGTGCCACGATGAGCGACTCCGACTGGACTTCGCGCAACAGCAACTGAATGCCGCGGCCGTCGATGTCGATAATGTTTTCGAACACGAACATTTCGTCCATGATTTTTTGCGCCATATCTTCGTCGTAGGCGCGCAAATTGTTCATGACCGAAGTCTCGTTCTCGCCCGACAAGAAGTTGAGGATTTCCGCTGCCGTGCGGATACCGCCCATTTGTTGCTTCTTCAGGCTTTCGTTACCGGTCAGCAGTTTGGTCAAGACGTCGTTCAACTCGCGCAAGGCTGCTGGCTGCACGCCGTCGAGCGTGGCGATACGCAACACCACGTCGTTACGTAGACGTTCGGTGAAGTGGTTGATGATGTCGCAAGCGTGATAACGCTCCAAGTGAACCAGGATGGTGGCGATAATCTGCGGGTGTTCGTTGCGGATCAGTTCGGCCACCGATTGCGCGTCCATCCACTTCAGGCTTTCGATACCGCTGGCATCGCGACCGCCCAGAATACGGTTGAGCAGGGACGTGGCCTTGTCGTCGCCGAGCGCCTTGGTCAGCACGCTGCGGATGTATTCGTCCGAATCCAGGCCGAGCGACGACGCTTGACCGGTTTCGCCGACGAATTCCACCAGCACTTCGTTGATTTCTTCAAAACTGATGTTCTTGAGCGCCGACATGGCTGCACCGAGCTTTTGCACTTCGCGCGGGCCCAGATACTTCATGACTTCGGCGGCTTCGTCCTCGCCTAGGGCGAGCATCAGAATGGCACCTTTTTGAACGCCGTCGTTACTCATTGTTCACCCATGTCTTAATGATGCTGGCTACCAGTTTAGGATCATTCCTGGCCCACTGTTTGGCGGTTTCCAGATTGGCCTTGTAGGCGGCGCGTTCGTCGATTTCTTCGGGGTCGCCCGACAGCTGCACGATGGCATCCGGATTGTCCGGATCGTACATCGCGGCAGCGGCGGAAGCAGCAGCGGCGGCTTCGGCGGCTTCGGCGTCGGCGCGGGCCTTGGCTTCTCTTTCTTCCCGGCCGCTGATCTTCCAGATGATCGGACGCAACACACCAAAGTAGAGGTACAGCAAGACCGCACCCAGCAATACATACTTGCCGATTTCCTTGGCCAGTTCGATCATGCCAGGTTGCTTCCACAGTGGCAGCTCTGGTTCGACATCGGTGCTGAACTGGGTATTGACCACGTTGATCGAATCGCCACGATCCTTGTTAAAGCCCATCGCTTCCTTGACCAGATCGGAGATCTGGCTGCGTTCAGCGTCGGTCAGCGGCTTCATGGTGACCTTGCCGGCGGCATCCATGGTGCGCTTGTAGTTCACTACCACCGCTACGGTCAGGCGCTTGACGCCGCCCATTGGCTGTTGCACGTAGCGTACGGTTTTGTCGACTTCGTAATTGACAGTCGAGTCTTTACGCGAGACGCCATTGGTGGCGCTGTTGCCAGCGGCGGCGCCTTGATTGACGATCGGTGCATTGGCTGGTGTTGGGGGTTGATTGGTCAGCGCGCCTGGGATGCCGGAAGTGCTGGAGCTGCCATTGAGCGATTCACTGCTTTGCTTGCTGCGTACGGCCGCAGTGTCAGCGGTCTGGTTCGGTGTAAAGGTTTCGGCAGCTTGTTCGGTGCGCGAAAAATCGACATCGGCAGTGGCTTCGGCGCGAACGTTACCGTTGCCGACGATAGGCGAAATGATGGACTCAACCCGCTTGACGATGTCCGATTGCAGGTCTTGCACATACTTGAGCTGGCTAGGATCGAGGCCGTTGGCCAGTTGTTTGGTGGTGTCCGAGAGCAGGTTGCCGTTCTGATCGACGATGGTCACGCTCTTAGGGGACAGTTCCGGCACGCTGCTGGCGACCAGATGGACAATCGCGCTGACTTGCTGCGCATCGAGCATGCGACCCGAATACAGGCCGAGAATCACCGAGGCAGTGGGTTTTTGCTGATCGCGCACGAACACCGATGCCTTGGGCATGGCCAGATGCACGCGGGCGCTCTGGACTGCCGAGAGCGTTTCCACCGAGCGTGCCAGTTCGCCTTCCAGAGCACGCTGGAAGTTGACCTGTTCGAGGAACTGGGAAATGCCGAGTTTCTGGTTTTCCATCAACTCGAAACCGACATTGCCACCCTTGGGCAAGCCCTGGGCGGCCAGTTTCAGACGCGCATCGTGTACCATGTTTTCTGGTACCAGAATGGCGGAACCGCCTTCCGAATACTTATAGGGCACGTTCATTTGCTGCAATGAGGCAACAATGGCGCCGCCATCACGGTCGGTGAAGTTGGAAAAAAGTACGCGATATTCGGTCTTCTGGCTCCACATCCAGATGCCGATCATCAATGCGATGACTGCGGCAGCGGCAACCATGAGCAAAACGCGGCGACCCTGCGGCGATTGTGCATAGCCGACCATGCCGCTGGCGGGCGGAGTTTGGGCGGCGTTGCTGTCGCTGGACGTTGCGTTTTCGCTGGCTGCGGTGCTACCGTCGTTAGTCAGCGTGCCGTCGGCTGCTACCGCCATGATTTCCCCTTGCGTGTGCCGCTCAACTTGTGGCTTTGTATGATTTGCTTCACTGCTTGCTTGCCTATATAGGTTTATTCCTTAGTGTAGATTGTCCAGCCAGAGCGGAAATTTGATCTTTGGAACAGAATGGCTATTTCCCCCCTTATTGTTGCGAGTTGAGACGGCCGACATGCTAATCTGCCGTTGTAGAAGCGGAAAGTGTTGTCACGCCAATGTGCGTGTCGGAACCGAATTGGAAGGGGAAAGAATTGGCAACGAGCATGATAGATACCAGCAGAATTGAGGCCATGGTGGCGCAGCTCAAGGCCGTTGCAGCGCGCGCCCAAGGTACCGATATGGCGCCAGTGCAGGGCATTACCGGCGTGGAAAAACCTGCCACGCGCGTCGATTTTGCCAGTGTTCTGAAGAATTCGCTCGATGAAGTCAATGCTGCCCAAGACAAGTCCAAGCAGATGTCGGAAAGTTTCTCCATGGGCAACGATGATGTCAATTTGTCCGATGTCATGATTTCCATGCAAAAGGCGAGTATTTCCTTTCAGACAAGCTTGCAGGTGCGCAATAAACTTGTGTCGGCCTATCGCGACATCATGACCATGCAGGTGTGATCGTTGGGCGCTTGAATAAGGTGACATAAGTTGCTGTATCACCAACAAAAAAGGCTGCCGCGGCAGCCTTTTTTGTTGCTCGGGCAAGATTTTTACATCATGCCCGAGGCTTTGGCGTTTTGCTCGCGCTCCAGTTTGGTGATGAATCGCTGAATCGCGGCCAACACTGCGCGTGGCAGATCGACGAATTCACAACCGAAGCGGTTGACGGTCTTGCCGGAAGCCAGTTTGGTTTCCTTGCAATCGCGTACTTGCAATTTGACGGTGACCACCGTGTTGTCAGTCATTTCCAGTGAGCAGTCTTCGTAAATGCGGCCGGGTGTGGTATCGAGCACTTTCTTTTCATCGGTGATGCCGACGCCGCCGGCGCTGATGTTGTTCATCATTGTCACGATGCTGGTGAAAGTGCCGTCTTCCTTGGTCACGCGGAAGGTCACCCGCAATGGCTTGGCAATCGGCGTGGCAATGCGGAAGTATTCCCGCCGTTGCAGGCGGATCAGACTTTCTGGAATTGTAATCTTCAGTGCTGGACGGCCCTGAAAATCGCATTCGCGTGCCTGGTCGACATTGAAAGTGATGCGGATATTGTTATATAGCGCTTCAAAACCGATGCGATTGCTGTGCAGGATACTGTCATTGAGCGATGCGCTTGGCGCAGCATCAATTACCAGACTGTCCTCATCGTCGTCGATATCCAGAATCGAAGTGATGATGGATTCCGAGCCGCCCTTGATCAGAAGGCTAAGCAGTTGATTGCGTTCCATCATGCTTTGAAGCAGAGACACAATCTCCCGCCGGGAATGGACTCGGAAGGGGCTGTCGTCTTTAGTGTCGTCGTTGTTTGCCATCTGTGCTGTGCGTCTTTTACTTGCGTCTCAAATCGAAGAGCAGCAAATTTACATTGCTACTCTATAGGGCTGTTCTTAATCCAACCCCTAATCATACATCACTGCGATCTAATTGCATATTTTCAATACGATACAACCAGGCAAGCAATTCAGCTGCGGCGCGATAGAGCGCCGGCGGAACCTGCTGATCGAGGTCGACTTGCATCAGCAGGGCGACGAGTTCTTTCGATTCATGGACAAAAACACCACTTTCCTTGGCACGCGCGATGATGGCTTCGGCCACCAGGCCGCTGCCCTTGGCAATCACAGCCGGCGCCGATTGATTACTAGTGTAAGCCAGCGCGACGGCATTTTGTAGGGGTAAATTAGGTTTCGGCATCGCGCTTGACGATCAATGAGTCGAGGGAGGAGCCGGCTGCTTCCATGGCGTCGGACAGGTGTTTGCCATGCAAGCGCAAGGCGCTGGCGGCAATGTCATTGTCAGTGCGCAATTGCATGTGAATCTGCTGGCCGACCAGACGAATCGAGGCGGACACGGTGCCAAGATGGTCAAAGTTGAAGCGCATCAGGCTATGCCAGGTCGGTACGGCTTCGGCATCTTGCTCATTTTTTTGCGGCGAGCCCTGGCTTTCCTGGTTGATTTCCCAGTCCATTTGCTGGCCGGGCCAGACTTCGCCATGCCAGACGATGCGTTGCTGTTCCAGCGTATTGAGTTGCAGATTGACGATCTGCCCCATCTGGGTATGGACCGGATCGCTGCTGTTCAACAAGTCGGTGCCGCTGGCCAGCGCTTGCAGGCCCAGTTGCGCCTGAGTTTGCTGTTGCAATTGTGCCTGCGGTTCCCGTTGCAACAGTGACAGTGGGCGCCGGCCTTCGCTCCAGGCTGCCAGATGCGCTTCGTAGAATACACCGCTGAAGGTAATGGTGTCATGTAGCGCCCCGGCCAACTGGGTGGTGTTGGTGGGCGTCGTCACCAATGGCGCACCAGGTTTGATGGCGTGCGGCAGATGACTTTCTTCCGAGGCATGCAGCAGGGCGTCAACCAGTTTGCCGACGGTGCTCAATGTGGTTTTGGTGCTTTCCGGCACTGGCTGGCCGGGCATGCCCGCTAGCGCAGTCTGAACGCTGCCATCCGGCAGCAGAGCATCGCGGCCGACTACGGCTGGCATGCCGCGCGGGGTTGCCGCTGTCAGCGATTGCAAGTCCTTTTCCATCGAGCGACCAGCAGCACTGAGCGAGACCGAGCTGCTGGCTTCGTCCGGATCGGCGGCGCTGGTCTCGTTGAGTTGAAAGGTCGGACGCGGGTCTTTGCCGACCATGGTCAGCACCAGATTGTCGCCGGTGCGGGTGGCGGTCGGCAGCACCATGCGTGCAGCCGTGTTGGCGATGCGCACCAGATAGCTGCCGTCGTTGTAGGTCGACAGCACTTTGGCCTGTAATTGCTGGCCGACCGCAATTTGGGCTAGGCGGCTAAACGCTTCCTGTTTGGCATCGGCGACCGCAATGATCGCCGTTGGCGCATCGACGGCAGCGATGGGCTGGACGATGTTGGCGATGTCGGCCCGTGGAATCACGCCTAGCCTCGCGGATTGGTGCCGTAGGCGTTAGCCAGTTTGCGCTCAGTGCTGGTGTTTTTGATCAAGGCTGACAGTTTTTGCAGGCCAGGATCGGTCAGGTTGCGGATATCCCGATCGTCTTCCAGGATCTTCTTGAGGATGGCGATCTTGCGATCACGACGGTCGTCGCTCAAGCGCACGCTGGCCTCATTTTGCTTCAGCACATTGACGACGTGCGCGCAATCCGATTCCAGTCTCGACAACAGATCCCAATCTTCCTGACGGGCGGCCGCCAGCATCTGATCGGTCAAGTCGGCGACCGATTCGTAAAGGGAGATGACTTCTGCACCATCCATTATTTTTGCTTTCGCGTTGCGATTTGTAGGTATTGCCAGCGGCTGCTGCCACCTGACAATTTTATGCGGCTGCTTGTGCTCGTGCGTCGGCCTGTTGCTGGGCCAATTTGGCGACTTCGCCGCCGATGCCTTCCCAGGAACTGCGGATATCTTCGAGCAGTGCATGGACTTCATCGAGCGGCTCTGGCGTGTTTTCTACATTGGCCACGAACAGGCGGCGCGCCATGTATTCGTACAAGGCGTCCAGATTGCCGGTCAGCTCGCCACCGACATTCTTGTTGAGGCTGGCGCGCAGACCGCTTTCGATAATTAGGATAGCCTTGGTGATCGACTCGCCTTTGTTCTTGATGTCGCCAGCTTTCATGTATTTCTGGCCCATGGCAATGGCCACCAGCGCACCATCGAATAACATCGTGATGAGCTTGTGTGGACTGGCAGCCAGTACGCCGGTCTCGACTCCGATATTGGCATAAGCATTGGCGCCTTGCGGCATGGACCCGAACATTTTGCTTCTCCTGTGCTCGACTTAACGGTTAGCTAAGGCTACGAATTTTTTGGCAAGTTGGCCAATTGCTGCGACAAATAGCTCTGTGTGGCGGTCATGCTAGCCAACGTGGTATTGAGCGAATTGAACTGATTGGTGTAACGGTCTTGCGTGTTGCTCAAACGACTGTTGATGGCAGTCTGACGATCGGCATTGATCTTCAGACTGGCTTGCAAGCCTTTGGTCTTGGAGTCAATGATACCGCCATCGGCCAGAAAGCCCTTTACCATACTTTGTAAATGGGTCAGCACGCCGGTGTTGCCGTCGGCAATCGGTTTGCCGTCTTCATCGACACCCGGTGTCGCTGTGAACAGATTGGTCAGGCCGGCAAAATTGCCTTCGACTGCCTTCGACAGTTTGCCTGCATCAAGCGCCAGGGTGCCGTCCTTTTGCACCGAAATGCCAATGTCCGACAGTGAGGAAATACCATTGCCGCCCTTGACTGTCGTGAATAAGGCATTGCGCATTTGCGACATCATGCTTTGTACGGCAGTCTCACTGGCCAGTGGCGAGGAGCTACTGGCTTTGCCCAGTTGGGTCGATGGCGTTTGTTGCGTCATGCCGGCCACAGCCTTGGCCAGCGTGTTGTAGGCGGTGATGAAGGTATTGGCCGTAGCGGTCACGCCGGTGGTGTCATTGGCGACATTGAGCGTGAAGTTGTCTGACGCATTGGTGGTTTTGGTCAGGTTCAGCGTCATGCCGGAAATCGCATCCGAGACCTTATTGGTGGCACTGGTGACGGCGACGCCGTCGATGCTCAACTTGGCATCTTGCCCGGCCGTCATCTGGCCCATGCTGCTGCCGGACAGACCGGAAAAGCTGCCGCTGCCATTGAGTGCGATGGCGCTGCCGCTTTTGTCGCCGGTGGCGCTCAATACCAAATGGTCGTTGCTGCCATCATTGCTGACACTGGCGGTGACACCGAGCTTGGCGGCATTGATGGCATCGCTGACACCGGCCAGCGTCATGCCGCCGGCACCCAATGGGACATCGGTAGCGGTGCCGTCGACGGTGAGGCTTAGCCCACCCGCACCAGCATCAAAAACCTTGCCGGGGGCAACTTCGGTCGAGCTGAATTTACCGCTAGGATCAAAGCTGAGCGCGGCATAGCTGCCAGTGCCGCTGACACGAATGGCGTTGTCGGCGCCGGTTTCCTTGGAGGCGATCACCAGGTGCGACAATTTGCCGTCACTGACCAGCGACGCGGTTACACCAGCATCGCTGGTATTGATGGCATCGCGAATGCCGGAAAGGGTATTGGACAGTGGCTTGATGACATTGGTCGCGCCTTTGCCTGTCTTGATTGCCAGGATGCCGGTTTCGAATGAGGCATCGTCGGCGAAGCCGGACGAACTGATCTTTTGCGCCTGCGCCAGTTGCTGCACGGACACGTTGTAACTGCCCGAGGTGGCGGCGGAAGCATCGCGCGGGCCTTGAATCTGGCTCATGCTGCTGGGGTTCGGCAGCGAGGGATCGTAGGCCAGGCCGGCCAGCGAATTATTGGCTTGAATCTTGATGGTGCCAGCGGCGCCGCCGGTATTCGACTCCAGCACCAGATGGCTGCCGCTGCTGTCATTGGTAATGCTAGCCGATACGCCTGCCTTGGCAGCGTTGATGGCATCGCGCAGGTCGGTCAGCGAGGAATTCTTTTCCAGCGTAATGAATTTGGGTGCGCCTTTGCCGATCTTTACGGCCAGCGAGTCGCCGGCGTTGAACATGGCAGTACTGGCGACGGCTGTCGATTGCAGTTTTTGCGCCAACACCTTGTTGCTGTTGTCGGTATTGACTTCGGCGGTCAGTGGATCGGTAGTCAGCGACGTGCCGGTACCGCTGTTGACCAGGGTGGCTTTTTGCGCACTGAAGTTACTGGTGTTGAGGCCGTCGATCGCAGTTTGATAGGTCGACAGCGTGCTCTTGAGCGTGCCATATGCCGAAATCAGGCTGTTATAGCTGCTAGCCTGCTTGGTCAAGGGCGTAAGCGCAGTACCCTCTGCGGTCATCAGCTTGGAGACCAAACCCCCAACGTCAAGGGGGCCGGCCGACGATGTTACGGTCCCTGTGGAGGTGGCCATGTGTGCTCCTGAATGCGATGCGCTTGGCGCGTAATACTATATGACAGGGCCAGAATCAGAGCAGTTATCAGAGCGGTCAACAATCACTTGAAAACTGGAATCAAGCCGAAAATTTCAACTCCTGAGATGGTCTGGGCGGGCCGCCGTCAGCGGAAACTCAAATCTGTTATGAACTATCGGGGAAGAATATATCATGGGCGGTGCCAATGACGACTCAGGATCTCCAACAGTTCATAGCAGACTCAAGCAGTATGGTTGATCAGAACACCTTGCATTTTATCGATCGATTTTGCAATCGAAATCGCTTCTTCGCTAGGAATCTGGCGAATCACGGTATCGGTTGAGGTATCGACGACCTTAATAATGGTCTTGCCTGTTTCTTCATCGCGCGAAAAATCCAGCGTCGAGGCATTCTTGCGGGCAAAGTCATTGAGTGCATCAACTGCAGCCGAGATTTCACTCTCAGTGGCACGGCGAGGTTGCACTGGGGCACCAGTAGTCACTACCGGGTCAGGTCGATTAGCCGCTGGTTGTAACTGCGGATAGGCGCCAGAGTCACCAGCAGCAGTAATATTTAATGGGGAAACCGACATAGTGTTGCTCCTCTCTCACATGAATGTGCGGAGAATATCAAGATATCCTCCGCACCTCATCCTACCTAGCTCTTAAGACTACTTCAACAGCGACAGCACGCTTTGCGGCGACGAGTTGGCTTGCGACAGCATCGCAGTACCAGCTTGTTGCAGAATTTGCGAACGTGTCAGTGCAGCAGTTTCGGAAGCGTAGTCGGCGTCCATGATGCGGCTGCGCGACGAAGTGATGTTTTCGCTCGAAATTTGCAAGTTGCTGATAACGGCGCTGAAGCGGTTTTGAACTGCACCGAACTCGGCGCGCTTGGACGACACCAGGTTGATGGCTTGGTCCAGGTTCTTGATCGCTTTTTGCGCATCGCTTTGTGCCGATGGTTCTGCGATTGCTTTGTCCAGCGACAGCTTGGCAGTATCGATCGACTTTTGCAGCATCACAGCCGAAGATGCCAGTGCGTTCGAAGTCAGTGTCGAACCCGTCGAGAACAAGTGGTCCAGTGCTGCCTTGGCCGATGTGTAAGTGATTTGAGCTGCATCAACCTTGCTTGTATCGCCCAGACCAACCAGGCCGCTGGCGCTGGTGCCGATGACTTTCGCTATGGTCGAGTCGTTCGACAGATCGGACAGCGAGATGCTGATTTGATCGTTGAGCTTGTTGTCGA
>Ga0066798_10000084_pt1 | contig 51065 bp, 41 predicted proteins | sample PersoiDNA2013203_FD_70961 | JGI IMG/M metagenome (GOLD analysis project Ga0066798, IMG submission 70961) | Permafrost soil microbial communities from the Arctic, to analyse light accelerated degradation of dissolved organic matter (DOM) -... | ecosystem: Environmental > Terrestrial > Soil >... | reverse complement strand
ACGACTTTGCGCCGATGATAGTGCTGCAACCAGTGTGAAAGTAGGTTATCGTCAGGCTGTTATATAGAAAAACCCCCGTCCAGTGATCTGGTCGGGGGTTTTTTGCATTCCAGGCCATGCTATCGCCAGCCAGGCACTGCCTGACTTTGCCCCCCGTCCATTGATTTGGTCGGGGGTTTTTGCATTCAACGCCCCTCAAATGCGTCCAAAGTCCGGCACTGAGGAATTTAGTTGCCCCGAAACCGATGTCAGACACCAGTTTTGAGGATTTTAGTTGCCCCGAAACCGGTGTCAGACACCAGTTTTGACACCTAAATCAAGACACCTGAATCACGTAGCTTGAAAACCGGTGTCAGGCCGCTACTGTGGCGGACCGACCAGTCTTCAAGCAACTGTGCCGCCAGAGCGGTGTCCTGCCGCTGCGGCGGAAAGACCTGTTTGGCGGGGGCACAGCCCTTCTATGCCGTCGGCAGCCCAGCAATGAAGCATTAATTCTTGTTGATCCCCCATTATTTCTCCCCGTCACTCCACCTTCAGTGTTGTTGCCCAGGCTGAGCTGGCTCAACGCTTACATATTTAGGAAGTTTTCACGGTTGAAGTCGCTATAATTAATGGCACGCAATTTCTCTTTTTAAATATGCTTCCATTTCTCAGCATGGGTTCCCAGATCGGCGTGGCGATGACGGCGCTGTATGGACTTCTTGGGCTGACTTCTTTGTCCGTGCGGCTTGCTACCGGTGCTGCGCCGTCAGGAACGCTGAGCGCCCAGGTCAATGCGTGGTGGCGTATTTTTCCATTTATTAGCGTGGCCCTGCTGATTTACCCCGTCGGCCCGACACTGCTGGCGTGCACGATCTGGCTGCTGGCGATTGCCGAGCTGGCGCCTTACCAGGGTGGGACCAGGCCACGCTTCTGGGCTTGGGCGCTGGTACTGTGCGCGTTCGCCCTGGCCCTGCAGGCTTTTGTGCCACATCTGCTGTCAGGAGTGTTTTCCACATTGATCGTCGTGCAGTACTGGCGGTTCAATGCCCGCCCGAGCCACGATAAACTGGTCAGCCTATTATTATTGGTGACGGTTGGCGCCCTGAGTGTATTACCACTGTTTGCGCAACTGCCTTTCGATTCCCCGACTAGCTTGGCCTGGCTGTTTTATCTGTTCGTGCTGACGGCATTGAACGATATCGGCCAGTTTATTTCCGGAAAACTCTTCGGCCGCCAGAAAATCGCGCCGCATATCAGCCCGAATAAGACCTGGCAGGGTTTGATGGGCGGCGTGGTGGTTTCACAGCTTGTCACCCTGGCTCTCGGGCGATATTTCGAACTTGGCAGTGTGCCGCGCCTGGCCGTTTATGCGCTGCTGTTGTCGCTGGGCGGTTTCGTCGGCGACCTGATGTACTCGGCGGCAAAACGCCACCTGGGCATCAAGGATTTTTCGCAACTGATTCCCGGCCACGGCGGCATTCTCGACCGGGTCGACAGTCTCGTCATCACCGCGCCCCTGCTGTACTGGCTAATCCGCACATTTGAATAAGGTTTTACCATGAAGATCGAGCACCCAGCGGCATGGACCGGCATCGAATCCGGTTTCGCCGGCAACGACGGTACCCATCTGTTCTACCGCGCCTGGCAGCCCCGCTCGCCCGCGGCGGCGGGTCCGGCCCGTGCGCTGGTGTTCCTGCACCGGGGCCACGAGCACTCGGGCCGCATCACGCAGCTGGTCGAGCGCTTCAACCGCCAACAGGACTGGGCCTTCGCCTATGACGCGCGCGGCCATGGCCACTCGCCCGGCGAGCGCGGCGACGCACCTGGCTTCGCCACCCTGGTCGACGACCTCGATGTCTTCGTGCGGCACATCGGCACCCGCTACGGCATCGCGCCGGAGAACATCGTCGTTGTGGCCAACAGCGTCGGCGCCGTGGTGGCCGCGACCTGGGTGCACGACTATGCGCCGCGCATCCGCGGCCTGATCATGGCCGCCGCCGCGTTCAGCATCAAGCTCTACGTCCCCCTGGCCAAGCCCGGCCTGCGGCTGGCGCGCCGCTTCAAGCCAGACCTGTTCGTTACCAGCTATATCCGCCCCGGCATGTTGACCCATTCCGCCGCCGAGGCCACGGCCTACGCGTCCGACCCGCTGATCGCCAAGGCCATCTCCGCCAAGATCCTGCTGGAACTGGCCGACACGGCCGAGCGCATCGTGCAGGACGCGGCCGCGATCGACGTGCCAGTGCTGATGCTGGCGGCCGACAAGGACTTCGTCGTCAGCGAGGCGCCCCAGAAGGCCTTCTTCGAGCGGCTGTCGTCGCCGCTGAAACGCTACGTCAAGCTGCGCGACTGCTACCACGCCGTCTTCTACGAACGCGATACCTCGGCGGCGATGGCCGCCAGCACGGCCTTCATCGACGAGTGCTTCGATACGCCGCCGCTGCCCGCCGCCCATTACGCCGCCGCCGACACGACGAGCCATAGCGCGCGCGAATACGCGGCCCTGCTGCGCAACGAGAACGGCACGGCGGTGAGCCGCGCATGGTTCGGCCTGCAGCGCCGCATGCTGGGTGTCCTGGGTCCGCTGAGCGACGGCATGCGGATCGGCCTGACGCACGGTTTCGATTCGGGCGAATCGCTCGACTACGTGTACCGCAACCAGGCCGGCGGCAAGCTGGGACTGGGGGCGATCATCGACCGCGGCTATCTCGATGCGGTGGGCTGGCGCGGTATCCGCGTGCGCAAGGTCCAGCTGCAGCAGATGCTGGCCGAACGCATCGCGGCCCACCCGGCCGGTGCACCGCTGCGCATCCTCGATATCGCCACCGGCTCGGCGCGGTACGTGCTGGAGACGGTCAAGCGCTTCCAGGACCGCGACATCGACGTCACCTTGCGCGACTATGCCCAGCATAACCTCGACCGGGCGCGCCAGCTGGCCGTCACATTGCAGGTGCGCGCCACGCTGGACTTCCAGCAGCGCGACGCCTTCAGCGAAAGCAGCTACGAGGGCCTGGAAGGACGTTACGACATCGCCATCGTCTCGGGCCTGTATGAACTGTTCAGCGACAACGCGATGGTGCGGCGCTCGCTGGAAGGGGTGGTGCGCAGCCTGCGTCCAGGCGGCTACCTGATCTACACCGCGCAGCCGTGGCACCCGCAGCTGGACATGATCGCCGGCACACTGACCAACCACCGCGGCGGCGCGTGGCAGATGCGGCCCCGCCCGCAGGCGGAGATGGACGGACTGGTCGCCCTGGCCGGCGCCGAGAAAATCGACACGGCCATCGGCGTGGAGGGAATCTTTACCGTGTCGCTGGCGCGGAAAGGCGCAGGGCCTGGCGCAGGCGGTTGAACACCGTCAGCAGCGACAGCAGCAGCACCACGGTCAGCAGGCCGTTCCACCACATGGGCGCGGTGCCGAGGCCGATCAGCAGCGCGATCAGGCCGAAGGCAAAGGCACGGTCGCTCTTGCCCATCGGGCCATCGAAACGGCGTGGCGCGCCGATGGCTTGCGCCAGCACGCCGGCAAATTCAGCCAGCAGGGCGAACACCACCACCACCACGACCAGCGGCGCCGACACGCCCGCCACCAGCGCGAACGGCAGGTACAGCGCCGCGTCGGAGACCTGGTCGCACATCTCGTTGAGCAGTGCCCCCAGCGGTGTCTTGTTGCCGGTGGCCGTGGCCAGCATGCCGTCAATGGCATTCAGGGCCATGCGCGCCAGCAGGAAGGCGGGCAGGCCGAGCCACCATCCGGCGCAGGTGGACATGAATGCCAGCGCCACGCCGTAGGCGATCGACAGCGCCATGGCGAACAGCGTCACCTGGTTCGGCGTGATGCCCGCGCGGGTCAGTGCCGACAGTACGGGCCGCAGCAACTGCTGGAAGCGCGGCTTCAATTGGTAGATCGAGAAGGACATCGTGATTTCTTTCGTTGGTAAAGGCGGGCGATGAAACGGCTGCGACTGTAACCCATCGCGCAATGAAGATAAACCGGCTGGCCGGCGCGTTCGCAGTCCTCCAGCAGCGCCAGCACCGCGCGGATCTGCGCCGGCTTCGGCGCATGCAGGTCCAGCAGCGGCACATGGCGATAACGGGCGTGGCGCAGCGAAGGCGTTTCGGGCAGCTCGCATGACAGGTCGATCACGCAGCAATCCGCCGGCAGGTGCCGCGCCTCGCGCTCGGTCAGCCGCCGGCCCACCCACAACTGGCCGCTGTGCCGGACGAAGGCCGGGCGCCGCCGCTCGCGCAGCAGCACGGCCGCCCACGTCAGCCGGTAGCCGGCCAGGTAAGGCCAGTACAGCAGCCAGCTTGCCAGGCCATGCCGGCCGCCCTGCTTGCCGAGGAAGCCGGCTCGCCTGCGCCAGTAAGCCACTGACACCAGCGCCAGGCTGACGGCGACATAGGCCAGCAGCCAGCTGCGCATCGCCCAAGCGCCGGCCAGCAGCAGCATGCCGGTGCCGATGGCATAGCAGAACGCCACCGTATGACGCCGCGTGCGGCCCGGCCGTATCAGCAGCGCTGCGAAAAGGCCAAGTGCCAGGCCGCCCGCCACGTCCACCACGTGGTGCTGCCACGTGAACACCGTGCTGGCGACGATCAGCGCCAGCCAGGCACCGAGGAGCGTGCGCAGTCCACCACGCGTCAGCTGCGCCAGCGCCAGCCAGAAGATCACGCAGTACGCCACATGCAGCGACGGGAACTGGTTATAGGGCTGGTCGACCAGGTCGAGGCCACCGTATAGCAGTGCCAGCGCGCCATCGACCGGAGGCCGCGCCAGCGAGAAGCGCGCCGGGAAGAGGGCAAACGCCATCGTGCCCAGCACGGTGGCTGTCAGCAGGCGCCGGCTCGCCACGCGCAGCTGCTCCGGCGTGCGCACCAGGAAGAACACCAGGGTGAAGAAAGCGCCGGAGGTGGCATAGGGCAGGATCATCCACGGCAGGAAGGGGATGTGCGCGTCGAGCGCCAGCGCCAGGCTGCGCCGCACCTGCTGCTGTGCAGCCAGCTGGTTCCCGAGCGGGTAGCACAGGGCGAACGCCAGCCAGTTCAGCACCAGGTGCATCAATCGTGCCGGCAAAGCGGCGCTGCCGACAGCGTTTCGCGCCTGTTGTGGGTTTGGCCGCATTTGGGCATTATGCATTCGATGGAGATACCTGAAAAGTACCGGCACTGCCTGGTCCTGGCCGGCGGCGGCTTCCGCTTCGGCTACTACCTGGGCGTGCATGCGGCCGCCGAGGAGACCGGCAATGCGCCCGACATCCTGCTGGCCAGCTGCGGCGGCGCCATCGCGGCGGCGATCATCCAGGCCCTGCCCGATGCGACCGCGCGCCGCGACTGGGCCGCGTCGCCAGCGATGTACCAGTTCCTGTGCGCCGTGCAGCCGACGCGCTATGCCGCGCCACGGCGCGCACTGGCCGACATCGCGCGGCGCTGGCTGGCCCGTTCTCCCGTCGCCACCATTCCCGACCTGTTCAACGACTACCTGTTCGACGTGCCGGCCGCGCTGCCCTTGCCGCCCCCGAGCGCCACCGGTCCGGCGCTGGCGATCGTCGGCGGCCGGCTGCTGTTCCAGCCGCACGACGCCGGCACCGCCCGGGCAGGGCGCCAGCTGTACGAAGAAATCGTCTTCGGCCCCACCCGTGCCGCCGCGCTGCTAGCGGGTACCGCGCCGGCGGCGGACAAGCGCTGGAGCAGCGGTGCCGTGGCGCCCAGGCTGGCCACGGACAGCACCATGCCGGTGGCCGACGCCGTGCGCATCTCGGTGGCGGACATGTTCTACTTCCGCAGCCACCGCCACCAGGGCCGCGACTACACGGGTGGCGTGATCGACCTGTTCCCCATCGAACTGGCGCAGCGGCTGGCCTGGCGCGTGACGATGGAGCGCAAGGCACCGTTCCATCCGCACCTGGCCTTGCCGGCATTGCGCGCCGTGCTGGGCATCGACGGTGCCGTGCGCCTGCGACATGTGCACGAGCAAGCGGCCGATGCCTGGGTCGATACCAGCGATGTCGGCACGGCGCTGCGCGCGCACGGCATCGGCAAGCGCATCGACTGGCGCCGCAACCGCATCGCGCTGGCGCTGCCGCCGACCCTGGCGGCGTATGCGGCGCAAGTCGAAGCGCAGTGGCAGTACGGCTACCGCAAGGGGCTGGCGGCGTTTGCCGCGACGGGGAGCATGGCATGCGCGTGATGATCATCGGCGGCACCAGCGGCATCGGCCTCGCGCTGGGCCAGCACTACGCCAGCCGGGGCGCGCAACTGGCGTTGTGCGGGCGCGATACCGGCCGGCTCGACGGCCACGCGCTGGCGGCCCATCCGCAAGTGCGGCGCTATGCCTTCGATATCGCCGACCGGGCCGCGCTGGAGGCGGCCGTGCAGGACTTCGGCCGCCATGGCCTGGACCTGCTGATCGTCACGGCTGGGCAGTACACGGATGCGGCCACCCTGGCCGTGCAGCCGGAGGCGGCGCTGCCCGTGCTGGCCACCAATGTGGGCGGCCTGTGCCTGGCCTTCGATGCGGGCGCCGCCATCATGCGCCGGCAGGGCCACGGCCACCTGGTGGCGGTGGCGTCGATCGCCGGGTTGCTGAAGGATTATCCGACCGGTTCCCTGTACAGCGCCAGCAAGCGCGCGGCCATCGCCATCTGCGACGCCTACCGCAAGGCCCTGGCGCCGTTCGGCATCGCCGTCACGACGCTGGTGCCTGGCTATATCGACACGGCGCGCCTGCGCGAACTCAATGGCGGCAGCGCCGCCGCCAAGCCCTTCCTTCAGCCCGAGGCCGATGCCGTGCGGCGCATGGTGCAAGCCATCGAACGCCGCGCCGAACGCTGCGTCTTCCCTTGGCAGTTGCACGCGCTGGTACGACTGTTCAACTGCCTGCCGCTGGGTTTGCGGCAGCTGCGCCGCAAGTAGGGCGCCGGCGTCAGCGCGCCACGGCGTCGATCCGTTCCCGCTGCACCGGCAGGCCTTGCGCCGCGAATTCCACCTCGATGGGGCCAGCTTCGGTACCGGCACGCACGACTGCCACCAGGCGGCCGTGGAAGGTGCTCCGCCGGCCCGACTGCAGGCTCGATGCGTCCATCGGATTGCCGTTGCCGGCGCCCGCCAGCGTACCCGCGCCCTTGACGCTGACCGTCACGTGGCGGTCGCCGCTTTGGGCATAAATGGGCACGCCGTCGGCGTCGACCAGGGCCGCGCTGACGTAGACCAGGTCTTCGCCGTTGGCGCGTACCTGCCGGCGATCCGCTTGCAGCGTGACGGCGGCCGGCACGCCGGCGGTGCGCAGTTCCCAGCTGGCGGCGGGCTTGCCGTCCCGGTAGCCGACGGCCACCAGGCGGCCGGCCGCATACGGCACGCGGTAGTCCGTCTTGTATTCGGTGGCGCGGCTGACGGCTTGGCGTCCCAGGCTGCGGCCGTTCAGGAACAGCTCCACTTCCGGGTGTTCGGAATACACCACCACCTTCAGCGGCTTGCCTTCCTGGCCCGGCCAGCTCCAGCTGGGGTGCAGGTCTTCCAGCGACCAGTCCAGCTCCGGATGGGTCTTGAACATGTCGCGGTCGGGCAGGTCGGCGGTGCCGGCCGGCTGCTCGACGAATGCGGCGACGGGATCAATGCCCGTCTTCCACAGCACCTGCCGGTAGAAGGCGGCGGGACGCTTGCGGCCGGTGGCATCGATCTCGCCGCAGTAGGCCAGGTGCCACGGATAGGCGCCCAGCTGCTTCCAGTCCTGCGAGTAGCCCATCCAGCCGATGCCCGTTTCGCCCACGTAGTCGAACGACGTCCAGACGAAGTCGCCGATCACCCATGGCATCGTCTCGACCGGGTCCCAGTAGCGGAAGGCGTCCTTCGACGTCGATTCGGAGGTGTACATCACGCGCGCCGGATGGGCAAGGTGGTCGCTGCCGAACAGGTGGGCGCGGTAGTTGTAGCCCGCCACATCGAGCTCGGCGAACTGCACCGCGTTGTGCGGGCTGTCCATGTTGACGCCCTGCGTCACGGGCCGGGTCGGGTCGAGCCGGCGGATGCGCGCGGCGAGGTCGCGTGCCGTGCGCGCACCGGCCGGCGTGCCCTGTTCGGGAATCTCGTTCCCCACGCTCCAGAACAGCACACTGGGGTGATTGCGGCCGCTTGTCACCAGGCTGTCGATGTCCTGGCGCCAGTCGCTGTCGAAGAAGCGCGAGGAATCGGCATCGCGCTTGGACGTGCGCCACATGTCGAAGGCCTCGTCGATCACCAGCATGCCCAGTTCGTCGGCGGCGCGCAAGGTGGCCTGGCTGGCCGGATTGTGGGCGCTGCGGATGGCGTTGTAGCCGGCCTGTTTCATCAGCGCGACCTTGCGCGCGTCCGCATCGGGGATGCCCGCGGCGCCCAACATGTAATTGTCGTGGTGGATATTCCCGCCGCGTAGGAGTACCTTGCGGCCGTTGATGCGCAGGCCGTGGGTGGCATCGGCCGCCACGGTGCGGATGCCGAAGCGGGTGCGGCGCACGTCCTTCACGACGCCGTCGACGCGCACTTCCTGCACCAAGGTGTACAGGTTGGGCGCGTCGGGCGACCACAGTTTCGGTTTCGGTACCGCCAGGTGCTGGGTGACGTCGACGCTGCCGCGCGCGGCCACCGTCAATTGGCGCCGGGTCTGCGCGAGCGTGACATCGCTGGTCCCGACGACCTTTGAAACCAGCTCGACCCGGGCCGGGCCCTTGCCGCGATTGGCGATGCTGGCGCTGACCTGTACGTCGCCCCTGTCGGACCTTGCGACGGGCGTCGTGACGAACACGCTGTCCGGCGCGACATGCACGGGGTCGAGCAGCTCGAGGGTGACGGGGCGGATCAGGCCCGAGCCGGCATACCAGCGCGAGGAGGGATCGACGTGATTGACCCGCACCACGATGACGTTTTCGCCTGCCCGGGCCTTGCCCGTCAAGTCCAGGGTGAACGCCGTATAGCCGTAGCGATGCTTGCCCAGGTGTTCGCCGTTCAGCCAGATGTCGGCATCCATGTAGACGGCCTCGAAGTTCAGCCGCAGCACGCGGGCCGCGTCCACGGCGCTCAGGTCCAGGCGGTGGCGGTACCAGCCTTGCCCGCCCGGCAGGTAGCCCGAATCCTGGCCTCCGATGGCCCTGGGGTCGAAGGGCGGCGCGCCGTCGTCCTTGTCCATGATGGAGAAATCGTGCGGCACGGTGACATGACGCCAGCCCTTGTCGTCGAAGGCGGCCTGCTGCGCACCCGGCACCGCGCCGGCCTTGAACAGCCAGCCCTGCGACAGGCTGCGTTGTTCGGCCGAAGCGTGGGGGCACAGCAGCGCGGCGATCAGGGGGAGGCAGTACAGCAGGCGTGAAGTCGATGGCATGGGCGAGGGCGGAAAAGGAATCCGCGCATGCTAGCAGCATGACAATCGAACAAGGTATGCCGTTTTCAGTGCGACGAATATCGCATTGGCATAGCGGCCGCTGGCTTGCGAAACAATGCTGCGCAGTTCGGTCGGTCCGCCGCAGCGGTCCGACAGCTCATTCCACATTGCGGAAACCGGTGTCTGACACCGATTTTGCCGAATTCGACGCCAAATTCGAAGATGTTGCTACAAAACCGGTGTCTGACACCGGTTTTGTGGCAACAAAAAGCCCGCCGGAGGGCGGGCTGTGAGCGGCGCGAGTGGAGGCTTAGAAGCGGTAGGCCAGCTTGACGACGCCGTAGTCGACGCCGCTGTTGGGCTTCTTGATGCTGCCGTTGGAGAAGTGCTGCATCTTGACGGCCACTTCCCAATTTTTGTTGAACACATAGCCGATGCCGATGTGGTCGCCGAACTGGAAGGCTGTCGACAGGCCGTCGTCGTTGTTGTCGTAGTGGTGCGACAGCAAGTGCGCGCCGATGCCGATTTCCGCGTACAGGCCCAGCTTGTTGGTTTTTTCGAAGCGGAACACGGGCGTGAAGCCGATATCGACGATATGCATCTTGGCGCCCGGCACGTTCTTGTACTGGCTTCCTTCCCAGCCGCCGATGCTGGCGTCCCAGTAACCGGTCAGGTGGGTGCCGTTCGACTCGAACCAGCTCCAGCTCGGTTTCCAGTCCTGCGTAGCGCCCAGGCGCACCATACGGATTTTCGATGCAGTGCCAAATTCGGCATAGGCCGTATCGACCAGCTTGCCGTCAGCGGCGAACGCCGCCTGTGCGGCCACCAGTGCGGCCAGGGCCGCGATGATCTTTTTCATGGGTGTATTCTCGTGGATTGTGGATGCCTTATCCGTAGCGATAAAGCAATGGCGCCATTGTACTCATCTTCGCAAAATCCTTCCGGACGCTAAGCGGACGTTAAAATTACTGCAATAATGAACATTCTGGAGACCAAAACCGTGGCATTGTTTTCGAAAATCGCATTCCTGGGTATGGGCCTGATGGGAGACCCGATGGCGCGCCGGCTGTCGGCTGCGGGCCTGCCCGTCACTGTGTGGAACCGCACCGTCAGCAAGGCCGAGCCGCTGGCCCAGGCCGGCGCCACCGTGGCGCCGCTGCTGGCCGACGCCGTGCGCGATGCCGACGTCGTCATCACGATGCTGGAAGCGGGCCCGGTGGTGGGCGCCGTCATCGACGCTGCCCTGCCGGCGTTGCGGCCAGGCACCTTGTGGATCGATATGAGTTCCACCCAGCAAGCTGAAGCGCAGGACTTCCATGCGCGATTGGCAGCGGCCGGGTGCCGTTTCGTCGATGCGCCCGTGTCCGGTGGGGTCGGCGGTGCCCAGGCGGGCACCCTGGCCATCATGGCCGGCGGCAGCGAGGACGATATCGAAAGCGCCCGGCCCGTATTCGAAGCGATGGGCCGGCTGACGCGGGTGGGGCCGGCCGGCGCCGGCCAGGTCGCCAAGCTGTGCAACCAGTTGATCGTGGGCGGCACCATTAATATCGTGGCGGAAGCGTTGCTGCTGGCGCAGGCGGCCGGGGCCGATCCGGCTTCCGTGCGGGCCGCCATCCGGGGAGGGTTTGCCGAAAGCAAGATTCTCGACGTGCATGGCCAGCGCATGCTGGAGCGCAACTGGTTGCCGGGCGGCCAGGTCACGACGCAGCTGAAGGACATGCACAATATCCTGGCCGCGGCAGCGGCCGCCGGCGTGGCATTGCCCGTCACCAGCCTGGTAACGGAGCGTTATGAGTCGATCCGGGACGTGTATCCGCAGGCCGACCACGCAGCCGCGCTGCTGGCGCTGGAGCGCCTGAATCCGGGCCAGCGCGTCGGCGACGCCCCGGACCGGCTACCGGACTGAGCCTCAGCGCAGCGGCAGGGCCCGCTCGACAAGCCGCACCCAGAAGCTGGCGCCGACGGGCAGCAGGTTGTCGTTGAAGTCGTAGCTGCCGTTGTGCAGCACGCAGGGTCCCATGCCGTGGCCGCCCGCGCGGTGGTCGCCTTCGCCGTTGCCGATGAAGATATAGCAGCCCGGTTTTTCCTGCAGGAAGAAGGCGAAGTCCTCGGCGCCCATCGTGGGCTCGACATTGGCATTGACGCGCTCGGCGCCGACCACTTCCTCCATCACCTCGACGGCAAAGGCCGTTTCGCGCGCATGGTTGACCAGCGGCGGGTAGTTGCGCTTGAACTCGAACGTCACTTCCGCGTCGAAGCCGGCGGCGATGCTTTCGGCCAATGCCTGCATGCGGCGCTGGATCAGGTCCAGCACGGGCGTCGTGAACGTGCGCACCGTACCCACCAGCTGGGCCGTATCGGGAATCACATTGGTGGCGCTGCCGGCGTGGATCTGCGTGATCGACAGCACGGCCGTGTCCAGCGGGCTCTTGTTGCGGGTGATGATGGTCTGCCAGGCCTGCGCGATCTGCACGGCGATCATGATCGGGTCGATGCCGTTGTGCGGCTGGGCCGCATGGGCGCCCTTGCCCTTGACCGTCACGTGGAATTCGTTGGAGGAGGCCATCATCGGCCCGCTGCACACATTCATCGTGCCGGCCGCGTAGCCGGGCCAGTTGTGCATGCCGTAGATGGCGTCCATCGGGAAGCGCTCGAACAGGCCGTCCTCGATCATGCGCCGGGCGCCCGCGCCGCCTTCCTCGGCCGGCTGGAACACCAGGTAGACGGTGCCGTCGAAATCGCGCTGGCGCGCCAGGTGGTAGGCCGCGCCCAGCAGCATGGCAGTGTGGCCGTCATGGCCGCAGGCGTGCATCTTGCCAGGGTGGCGCGACGCGTGCGCGAAGGTGTTCACTTCCTGCATCGGCAGGGCGTCCATGTCGGCGCGCAGGCCGATGGCCCGCTCCGACGTGCCGTTCTTGACGATGCCCACCACGCCGGTCAGCCCCAGCCCGCGCACGACGGGGATGCCCCATTCGGTCAGCTTGGCGGCAACGGCATCGGCGGTGCGCACTTCTTCATACGACAGTTCCGGGTGGGCATGCAGATCGCGCCGGATCTGCTGCAGCTCGGATTGAAACGCAATAATCGGTTCGACGAGTTTCATCTGGCTCTCCAGGTTTTATTCTCAGTGCCTCGGTAAGGCATGTCGCCAGCAGCGGTTCGGACATTGTAGCCCCAGCAGGCGGAGGATTGCCAGACCACCGCCGGACGGTGCTGCCGCCGCCGGAATGGTTTACGATAGCGCTTTCCCCCGTAACACCGAAGCCATTCCCATGACCACCACCCAAGTGCGCGCCGCCTGTCCGCACGACTGTCCCGATACCTGTGCCATCCTCGTCACCGTCGACAACGGCGTCGCCACCGAAATCAAGGGCGATCCCGATCACCCCACCACGGCCGGCGTGCTGTGTACCAAGGTGTCGCGCTATGCCGAACGCACGTATTCGCCCGACCGCCTGCTGTACCCGATGCGCCGCGTCGGCGCCAAGGGCGAGGGCAAGTTCGAACGCATCAGCTGGGACGAAGCGCTCGACACCATCGCCGCGCGCCTGAAACCCCTGGCCGACACGCGCCCGGAAGCCATCCTGCCGTACAGCTACTGCGGCACGATGGGATTGCTGCAGGGCGAGTCGATGTCGGCCCGTTTCTTCAACCGCATCGGCGCCTCGCTGCTCGATCGCACCATCTGCGCGATGGCCGGCGCCACCGGCTACAAGTACACCGTCGGCGGCTCCATCGGCACCGACCTGGAACAGTTCCAGAACGCGAAGCTGATCATCATCTGGGGCGGCAACCCGATCGCGTCGAACCTGCATTTCTGGACCCGCGCGCAGGAAGCCAAGCGGCGCGGCGCCAGGCTGGTGGCGATCGATCCATATCGTTCGCTGACGGCGGAAAAGTGCCACATGCACATCGCCCTGCTGCCCGGCACCGATGCGGCGCTGGCGCTGGGCATGATGCATGTGCTGATCGCGGAGAACCTGGTCGACGACGACTACATCGAGCGCTACACGCTGGGCTTCGAGCAGCTGAAGGCGCGCGCGGCCCAATGGACGCCGCAACGCACGGCCGAGACCTGCGGCATCACGGTGGACGAAGTGCTGGCGCTGGCCCGCCTGTATGGCGAAACGGCGAAGGCGGGCGAGCCGGCCGCGATCCGCGTCAACTACGGCGTGCAGCGCGTGCGCGGCGGCGGCATGGCTGTGCGCAATATCGCCTGCCTGCCTGCGCTGGTGGGCGCATGGCGCCATGCGGCCGGCGGCATCCAGCTGTCCACCTCCGGCTCCTTCCCCACCAACAAGCCGGCCTTGCAGCGGCCCGATTTGCTGAAGAAGCTGCCCCGCACGATCAATATGACGACCATCGGCGACGACCTGCTGCGCCCCGCGTCGCCGGAGTTCGGCCCGCAGGTGGAAGCGGTTATCGTCTACAACGCCAACCCGCTGGCGATCGCGCCGGATTCGTCGAAGGTGGCGGCCGGTTTCGCCCGCGAGGACCTGTTTACCGTCGTGCTGGAACACTTCCAGACCGACAGCGTCGATTACGCCGACATCGTGCTGCCCGCCACCACCCAGCTGGAGCATATGGATGCCCACCTGGCCTATGGCCACCTGTACATGATGGCCAACAACCCGGCCATCGCGCCGATGGGCGAGGCCAAGCCGAACACGGAGATCTTCCGCCTGCTGGCCGCGCGGATGGGCTTCGACGAGCCGTGCTTCCGCGAAAGCGATGACGAGATGGCGGCACAGGCTTTCCGCAAGGACGATGTGCGGGCCATGCATTTCGACTGGGAAGCGTTGAAGCAGAAGGGCTGGCAGAAGCTGAACATGCCAGATGCACCATTTGCCTGCGGCAATTTCCCCACACCTTCGGGAAAATGTGAATTCTTTTCAGCCAGCATGCAGGCCGATGGCCTGGAGCCCGTGCCGGACTACATCCCGAACTACGAATCGGCGGCATCTACCCCCGAACTGGCGGTAAAATACCCGCTGGCGATGATATCTCCGCCAGCGCGCAACTTCCTGAACTCGACTTTTGTCAATGTGCAAAGCCTGCGCAATACGGAGGGCGAACCGTGGCTCGACATCCATCCTGACGATGCGACAACACGTGGTATCAACCACGGCGAAACCGTCCGCATCTTCAACGATCGTGGTTCGTTCACGTGCAAGGCAAGGGTCACGGACAAGGCCCGCAGGGGCCTCGTCGTGGGCCTGTCGATCTGGTGGAAGAAGCTCGCCCGCGATGGCAAGAACGCCAATGAAGTGACGAGCCAGCGCCTGACCGACATGGGCCGTGCGCCGACGTTTTACGATACACTCGTTCAGGTGGAGAAAGCCCTGTGAGTCCGATGTATGCGCAAGATTGCCTCTTTAAAAATACGAGCCAGGTACCTGCTGGTGGGGCTGTCGTGCGCCGCCATGCTGGCCGGCTGCGCCCAGTTCAAGTATTACTATCAGGCCGCGCAAGGGCAGTACTCGCTGTGGTCTGATTCCCGTCCCATCGACGACTGGCTGGGCGACCCGGCCACGGACGCCAAGCTGCGCGCGCGGCTGGAAAAAGCCGTCTTCATCCGCCGCTTCGCCGTCAAGGAACTGGGCCTCCCTGACAACGCCAGCTACAAGAATTACGCGGCACTGAACCGCCCCTTCGTGCTGTGGAACGTGGTCGCCACGCCGGAACTGTCGCTGCGGCCGATCCAGTGGTGCTTCCCCATCGCCGGCTGCGTCGCCTACCGCGGCTACTACGACAAGGCCGACGCGACCGCCTATGCCGAAGAGCTGCGCGCCGAAGGCGACGACGTGCAGGTGGGCGGCGTGCCCGCCTATTCCACCTTGGGCTGGTTCAGCGATCCGCTGCTGTCCACCTTCATCAATTATTCCGATGCCGAACTGGCGCGCATGGTGTTCCACGAGCTGGCGCACCAGGTGGTGTATATCGCCGGCGATTCGCGCTTCAACGAAGCCTTCGCCACCGCCGTCGAGGAAGCCGGTGTCGACCGCTGGCTGGACCTGTACGGCAACGACGCCATGCGCGAGGCCTATGTCCGCTACAGCGGCCGCCGCAAGCAATTCCTGGCGCTCCTGGTCAAGCACCGGCAGATGTTGTCGGACCTGTATGCCAGCAAGGCCAGCGTCAAGAAGAAGCGCGAGGAAAAGGCCCGCATCTTCGCGGCGCTACAGGACGAATACAAGGTCCTGAAGGCCGACTGGGGCGGCTATGCCGGCTACGACCGCTTCTTCGCCGAGAAGCTGACCAACGCCCACCTGGCCGCCGTCGCCACCTATAATGACTTGCTGCCCGGCTTCAAAGCGTTGTTGGTAAAGGAAAAAAGCTTTCCACATTTCTATGCTGCGGTGCAACGCATGAGCAATCTGCCCTCCGTCGAACGGCATGAGCGCCTTGTCGAGCTTGCACGCCAGATGGCGCCCCCCGAAGCCACGGTGCTGGCCGAGAAACAGCTGGAGACAGTCGGCGGCCGGTGATTGCTGCGTTGCAGTAGGAAAAGGCCGTGCCGCGGCCTCGTCCGGGCGCAAAAACCACTTGCATCGGCGACGGTGGGCCGATAGCATCTTATCTGCAGATAGTACGAGCGTTCTTTTTTTTGAAATGCAGGGCCGAATCGCCGCCGGTGCTGTGCTGCCGGCGTCATATATAACAGTATGGAAGGCTCGCACGGCCACGCGCTGGCGTGCCGCGCCGCCGGCACACAGGCGGTCACGGCCCGTACCAACGCATCCAGGGCGGACGACCTCCCGACGATAATATCGAGACAAGAGGCACAGGATGGATAAAATCTGGTTGAAGTCGTACCCGCCCGGCGTCCCCGCCGACATCGATCCGAACCAGTACCGCTCGCTGGTTCAGCTGCTGGAAGCGTCGTTCCAGCAGTATGCGCAACGCAATGCGTTCGTGTGCATGGACAAGTTCATGACCTACGGCGAACTCGATGCCTACTCGCGGCGGCTGGGCGCCTGGCTGCAAAGCCGCGGCATGAAGCCGGGCACGCGCGTGGCGCTGATGATGCCGAACGTGCTGCAGTATCCCGTCGCCATCGCCGCCGTGCTGCGCGCCGGCTACACCGTCGTCAACGTCAATCCCCTGTACACCCCGCGCGAGCTGGAACACCAGCTGACCGATTCCGGCGCGGAAGCCATCGTCATCCTGGAAAACTTCGCCCACACGCTCGAGCAGGTGCTGCCCCGCACACCCGTCAAGCACATCATCGTCGCCAGCATGGGCGAGATGCTGGGCGGCGCAAAGGGCATGCTGGTCAATTTCGTCGTGCGTAACGTGAAGAAGATGGTGCCGGCCTATTCGCTGCCGAACGCCGTACGCTTCCGCGCCGCGCTGAAGCACGCATCGAGCATGAAGCTCACACCCGTCGACGTCGGCCACGAGGACGTCGCCTTCCTGCAGTACACGGGCGGCACCACCGGCGTGGCCAAGGGCGCCACCCTGACGCACCGGAACATCATCGCCAACGTGCTGCAGTCCGAGGCATGGTCGCAGCCGGGCCTGAAGAAGGAACCCGTGGTCGACACGGTGTCGATCGTCTGCGCGCTGCCGCTGTACCATATCTTCGCGCTGACGGCATGCGCCATGTGGGGCATGCGCGTGGGCGCGCTCAATATCCTGATCCCGAACCCGCGCGACATCCCTGGCCTGATCCGCGAGCTGTCGAAGCACAAGTTCAATATGCTGCCGGCCGTGAACACGCTGTACAACGCGCTGGTCAACCATCCCGACTTCCGCCACCTGGACTTCTCCGGCCTGAAGATCGCCAACGGCGGCGGCATGGCGGTGCAGCAGGCCGTCAACGACAAGTGGCTGGCCGCCACGGGCGTGGCCATCATCGAAGGCTACGGCCTGTCGGAGACGGCGCCGGTGGCGACCTGCAACCGCGCCGACAGCACGGCGTTCTCCGGCACCATCGGCCTGCCGGTGCCGTCCACCGAGATCGCCATCCTCGATGACGACGGCAACGAAGTGCCGCTGGGCCAGCCGGGCGAGATCGCCATCCGCGGCCCGCAGGTGATGAAGGGCTACTGGAACCGGCCGGACGAAACAGCCAAGGTGATGACGCCGGACGGCTACTTCAAATCCGGCGACGTCGGCATCATGGACGAGCGGGGCTACGTGAAGATCGTCGACCGCAAGAAGGACATGGTCCTCGTGTCGGGCTTCAACGTCTACCCGAACGAGATCGAGTCGGTCGTGGCGGGCCACCCGGGCGTGCTGGAATGCGCCTGCATCGGCGTGCCCGATGAGCACTCCGGCGAAGCCGTCAAGGTCTTCGTCGTGCGCAAGGACCCGGCGCTGACGGTCGAGACGCTGATGGCCTACTGCAAGGAAAACCTGACCGGCTACAAGAAGCCGAAATATATCGAGTTCCGCGACGAACTCCCGAAAACCAATGTCGGCAAGATCCTGCGCCGCGCCCTGCGCGACGAAATGACAGCCGGCACCAAGAAGGCAGCGTAAATCCCCCGCGCGGGGCCCGGCCGCCTGCTCGTCAGGCGGTTTTTTACGCAGCCGGCTACAACGAAAGAAGAGGCATCGAATGGAAAAAATCTGGTTGAAATCCTATCCCGAAGGCGTACCGGCGGAGATCGACAGCACGCAATATCGCTCGGTGACGCACCTGCTGGAGGATTCCTTCCGCAAGTATGCGGACCAGAATGCGTACGTCTGCATGGACAAGTTCCTGACCTACGCCCAGGTCGACCAGATGTCGCAGAAATTCGGTGCCTGGCTGCAGGGCAAGGGCCTGAAACCGGGCGCGCGCGTGGCCATCATGCTGCCCAACGTGCTGCAGTATCCGGTGGCGATGGCGGGCATCCTGCGCGCCGGCTACACGGTGGTCAACGTCAATCCGCTGTACACGCCCCGTGAACTGGAACACCAGCTGAAGGACTCGGACGCCGAAGCCATCATCGTGCTGGAGAACTTCGCCACCACGGTGCAGGAAGTGCTGGCGCAGACGCAGGTCAAGCACGTCATCGTCGCCTCGATGGGCGACCTGCTGGGCGGGATCAAGGGCGCCATCGTCAACTTCGTCGTGCGCCGCGTGAAGAAGATGGTGCCGGCATTCTCGCTGCCGAACGCCGTCACGTTCAAGCAGGTGCTGGCCGAAGGCAGCCGCATGACCTTGAGCCCCGTCAAGGCGGGGCATGACGACGTCGCCTTCCTGCAGTACACGGGCGGCACCACGGGCGTGTCGAAGGGCGCCATGCTGCTGCACCGGAATGTCGTCGCCAACGTGCTGCAGAACGAAGCGTGGCTGCAGATGAAGCCGCAGACCGAGCAGCCCGTGTTCGTCTGCGCGCTGCCGCTGTACCACATCTATTCGCTCACCATCAGCGCCTTCATGAGCATGCGCCTGGGCGGCCTGAATCTCCTGATCCCGAACCCGCGCGACATTCCCGGCTTCGTCAAGGAACTGGCCAAGTACAAGGTCACCGTATTCCCGGCCGTGAACACGCTGTACAACGCGCTGCTGAACAACGCGGAGTTTGCCAAGCTGGACTTCTCCAGCTACAAGATCTGCAACGGTGGCGGCATGGCCGTGCAGCGCGCCGTGGCGGACCGCTGGCTGAAGCTGACGGGCACGCCCATCATCGAGGGCTATGGCCTGTCCGAGACGTCCCCCGTTGCCACCGCCAACCGCGTCGATATCAAGGAATTCACCGGCACCATCGGCCTGCCGATCCCGTCGACGGAGGTGGCCATCCTGGACGACGACGGCAACCCGGTCCCGCTGGGCACGGCCGGCGAGATTGCCATCCGCGGCCCGCAGGTCATGGCCGGCTACTGGAAGCGCCCGGACGAAACGGCCAAGTCCATCACGCCGGATGGTTTCTTCAAGACGGGCGACATCGGCATCATGGACGAACGGGGCTACACCCGTATCGTCGACCGCAAGAAGGACATGATCATCGTCTCGGGCTTCAACGTCTACCCGAACGAAGTCGAGGGCGTCGTCGCGGCCCACCCTGGCGTGCTGGAATGCGCCTGCATCGGCGTGCCGGACAAGAATTCCGGCGAAGCCGTGAAGCTGTTCGTCGTGCGCAAGGACCCGGCCCTGACGGCCGAGCAGCTGCTGGACTTCTGCAAGCACGAGCTGACGGCGTATAAAAAGCCGAAGTACATCGAGTTCCGCGACGAACTGCCGAAGACCAATGTCGGCAAGATCCTGCGGCGCCAGCTGCGCGACGAAAAACAGGCCGCGTAAGCCCGCCCGCCAGAACAAGGCTCCGCGAGGAGCCTTTTTTACGTTCCTACATCTGCTCCCTGAACACCTGCGCGATCAGGCCGCGCAACCAACGCTGCGCCGGGTCCTCGTCCATCGCCGCGTGCCAGTACATCTCGATGCGCAAGGGTTTGATGCGGACCGGCAGCGGCCGCACGACGATGGGCAGCAGGCGGCACATGGCGTTGGCGTAGGCGGCCGGCACGGCCACCAGCCAGTCGCTGTCGGCCACCACCTGGCAGGCCGAAAAATAGTGCTGGCAGACGATGCCGATATCGCGCGCCTTGCCGCCTTCGAGCAGCAGCTGGTCGAGCGGGTCGACGGTGCCGTGCGACACCACGGACACGTGCCGGGCCGCCAGGAACTCGCGCGTGCGCAGGGTGCCGGCTGCCAGCGGGTGGTCCGCCCGCATCGCCACCACCATCGTGTCGTGGGCCAGGAATTCGCTGTTGATGCGGCTGTCCGTGTGGGTGCTGCGGTCGATCACCAGGTCGATCGCGCCGGACACCAGCTGGCGGTCGACGTCGTCGCGCTGCACGCGCCGGCTCACCAGCCGCACTTTCGGCGCCACCGCCGTGATATGGCGCACCAGCGCGGGGAACATGATCGATTCCAGCACGTCGCGAAACCCGACCGTGAACACGGCATCGACCTGGGCCGGGTCGAACTGGCCGACCGCCTCGATGGCCGCGCGCAGGCCGCTCAGGTGGAACTGCAGTTTGGGCATCAAGGTGCGCGTCTTGTGGGTCGGCACCATGCGGTTGCCCTGGCGGACGAACAGGGGATCGTCGAAGATTTCGCGCAGCCGGTTCAGCGAATGGGTGATCGCCGGCTGGGTCAGGTGCAGGGCGTTCGCTGCCCCGGTGATGCCGCCGTTGGCGTAGATCGATTCCAGCACTTTCAGCAGGTTGACGTCGAAGCGCATGGGCTCTTCCAATGGTTTCAGGAGTAACTGAGGTCATCAAGATAATTGATGACCTCCATAAAAATACGTCAATTTGATTTAATCGGCAACTGCTCTAGACTGGTCCGGCACCCACAGCACAGGAGCCACGATGGATTTCACCCCCGGCAGCAAATCGGCAGACTACCTGGCCAGAGTCCAGGCCTTCATGCGCGACGAGATCGCGCCTGTCGAACCGGCCTTCTGGGCCGGCATCCGCCAGGCCAACCACGGCGCCGACTGGTCCCGCTGGACCGTACCGCCCGCACTCGAAGAACTCAAGCGCAAGGCGCGCGCCCAGGGCCTGTGGAACCTGTTCCTGCCCGACGAGCAGCTCGGCGCCGGCCTGTCCGTACTGGACTATGCGCCGATCGCCGAGGAGACCGGCCGCAGCCTGCTGGCGCCCACGGTCTTCAACTGCAATGCGCCCGACAGCGGCAATATGGAACTGCTGTTCCGGTACGGCTCGTCGGAGCAGAAGGAACGCTGGCTGCAACCGCTGCTGGCCGGCGAAATCCGCTCGGCCTTCTGCATGACGGAACCGGACGTGGCCTCGTCGGACGCGACGAACATGCGCGCCACCGCCGTCGTCGAGGGCGGCGAGATCGTCATCGACGGCAAGAAGTGGTGGTCCAGCGGCATCGGCGACCCGCACACGAAGATACTCGTCGTCATGGCGCATACGCCGGACCCCGCCAAGGGCAAGCATGAACAGCACACGATGGTGCTGGTGCCGGTCGACACGCCGGGCGTGAAGATCGTGCGCATGCTGCCCGTGTTCGGCTGGTACGACGAGCCGCACGGCCACGGCGAGATCCATTTCGAGAACGTGCGCCTGCCGCTGTCGGCCGTCATCGCCGGCCCTGGGCGGGGCTTCGAGATCGCCCAGGGCCGCCTGGGGCCAGGCCGCATCCACCACGCCATGCGCTGCATCGGCGCGGCCGAGGCGGCGCTGGAACTGATGGTCCATCGCGGCATGGCGCGCGAAGCCTTCGGTAAACCTTTGATGGAGCTGGGCGGTAATGCCGAGCGCCTGGCCGAGGCCCGCATCGCCATCGACCAGGCCCGCCTGCTGACCCTGCACGCGGCGTGGAAGATCGATACCGTCGGCGCGGCCAAGGCGATGAAGGAAATCTCATTGATCAAGGTGGTGGCGCCGAACGTGCTGCAGCAGGTGTGCGACATGGCGATCCAGATCCATGGCGGCGCCGGCCTGTCCGACGATACGCCATTATCGGCATTCTTCATCCAGGCCCGCTCGATCCGGCTGGCGGACGGCCCGGACGAAGTGCACAAGACCTTGATCGCGAAGCTGGAACTGAAGCGGCTCGGCTACGGCCAACCGCGCACCCACTTGCGCTCCCACTGACATCAACGCAAGGACACCAATGACCAACAGGATTTTCATCACCGGCGGCGCGTCCGGACTGGGACGCGAGATCGCGTTGCGCTGGGCCCGCACGGGCGCGCGCGTCTGCATCGGCGACGTGCATGATGCAAGGGGCGCGACCGTATTGGAAGAAATCAGGCAGGCCGGCGGCACGGGCCTGTTCCTCCATTGCGACGTCACCAGCACGGCCGACCTGCAGGCCGCGGCCAACCGCCTCGTCACGGAATGGAATGGCGTCGACATCGTCGTCAACAACGCCGGCGTGGCCACGGCCGGCACGCTCGACGCCGAGCCGATCGAGCAGTGGGAGTGGATCCTGAACATCAACCTGCTGGGCGTGGTGCGGGGCTGCCAGGCCTTCGCGCCCCTGTTCCGCGCGCAGCGGCGGGGCTACTTCGTCAATATCGCGTCGATGGCGGGGCTGGTGCATCCGCCCGGCATGGGCAGCTACAACGCCAGCAAGGCCGCCGTCGTGGCGTTTTCCGAAACGCTGCACCTGGAGCTGGTCAATGAGAATGTCGGCGTGTCCGTGGTCTGCCCCTCGTTCTTCCAGACCAACCTGGCCGAGTCGCTGCGCACCACCGATGCGAAGGCGGCGGCCAACGTGCAGAAGCTGCTGCGCCGGGGCCGCGTGACGGCCGCGCAGGTGGCCGACAGCATCTTCAATGCCGTGCAGGTGCGGCAGTTCCTCGTGCTGCCGCACAAGGACGACCGCAAGACCTACCTGATGAAGTGCTACCTGCCGATCCGCTCCTACCTGCAGAAGATGGCGAAGCTGACCAGCAAATCGTTCGGCCGTCCGCGCGCGGTGCCGGACGCACCGAAAGGAGCCTGACCATGCCGTCGACCATCCTGTCCCGCCGCGACCTGGCCTTCCTGCTGTACGAATGGCTGGACGTGGAGCGCCTGGCCGAGCGGGAGCGCTTCGCCGACCATGGCCGCGAAACCTTCGATGCCGCGCTCGACACGGCCGAACGCATCGCCACCGACCTGTTCGCGCCGCACAACAAGAAGAACGACCAGAACGAGCCGCACGTCGTCGACGGCAAGGTCGCCATCATCCCGGAAGTAAAGGCCGCGCTGGATGCCTGGTCCGAGGCGGGCCTGCTGGCCGCTGCCCAGGATTATGAGCTGGGCGGCATGCAGCTGCCCTGCGTGGTCGAGAAGGCCGTGTCGGCCTACGGCATGGCTGCCAACGTGGCGACGTCGGCCTACCTGCTGCTCACCCTGGGCAATGCCAACACGCTGCTGAAGACGGCCACGCCGCTGCAGGTGGAGCGCTTCGTGCGCCCGATGCTGGCCGGCGACTTCTTCGGCACCATGTGCCTGTCCGAACCGCAGGCCGGGTCCAGCCTGTCCGACATCACCACGCGCGCCGAGCCGGACCCGCAGGACGGCCCGGACGGCGAGCGCCAGTACCGGCTGCGCGGCAACAAGATGTGGATCTCCGGCGGCGAGCATGAGCTGGCCGGCAATATCGTCCACCTCGTACTGGCCAAGATTCCCGGCCCTGACGGCCGCCTGATCCCCGGCGTGAAGGGCATTTCGCTGTTCATCGTGCCGAAATACCTGCTGGACGCGGACGGCAAGCCGGGCGAGCGCAACGACGTCGTGCTGGCGGGCCTGAACCACAAGATGGGCAATCGCGGCACCACCAACTGCCTGCTCAACTTCGGCGAAGGCCAGCATCGGCCGGGCGGCCGGCCCGGCGCCATCGGCTACCTGGTCGGCCAGCAGCACCAGGGCCTGGCCAATATGTTCCACATGATGAACGAGGCCCGCATCGGCGTCGGCATGGGCGCGACGGTACTGGGCGTGACGGGCTACTTGCACGCGCTCGACTACGCCCGCACCCGCCTGCAGGGGCGCCACCCGGCCCAGAAGGACCCCGCGCAGCCGCAACTCCCCATCATCGCGCACACGGACGTGCGGCGCATGCTGCTGGCGCAGAAGGCCTATGCGGAAGGCGCGCTGGCGCTGGTGCTGTACTCGGCCAGGCTGGTCGACGAGCAGCGCACCGCGCCCGACGAGGCGGCGCGCCTGAAGGCGGACCGGCTGCTCGACATCCTGACGCCGATCACGAAATCCTGGCCCGCCCAGTGGTGCCTGGAAGCGAACAGCCTGGCCATCCAGGTCCACGGCGGCTATGGCTACACGCGTGAATACAATGTCGAGCAGTTCTACCGCGACAACCGCCTGAACGCCATCCACGAAGGCACGCATGGCATCCACGGCCTGGACCTGCTGGGCCGGAAGGTGTCGATCCAGAATGGCGCCCTGTTCGCCGCGCTGGGCGAGGAAATCGGCACGACCGTGGCGCGTGCCCGCGACGTGGCCTCGGCCGACCTGCGCGGCTACGCGGCGCAACTGGACGCGGCCTGGCAGCGCGTGGTGGCGGTGACCCAGGCGCTGTACGGCGCCGGCGACATGAACCGCACCCTGGCCAACGCCAGCCTGTACCTGGAAGCGGTCGGCCACGTGGTGGTGGCGTGGCTGTGGCTGGAGCAGGCATTGGCCTGCCCACCCGACGGCGGCGGCGAGCCCGATTTCTACCAGGGCAAGCTGCAGGCCTGCCGCTATTTCTACCAATGGGAACTGCCGAAGACGGGACCGCAACTGGACCTGCTGGCGCAGCTCGACACGACGGCGCTGGATATGCAGGACGCCTGGTTCTAGTAATCCGAAAAAATCGACTGGAGGAGACAGCATGAAAGCAGTGGTATGCAAGACCTGGGGCCTGCCCGACACCCTGGTGGTGGAAGACGGCGCCGACCTGGTGCCGGGCCCAGGCCAGGTCGCCATCGACGTCAAGGCGGCCGGCGTCAACTTTCCGGATGTGCTGATCATCCAGGGCAAGTACCAGTTCAAGCCCGAGTTGCCGTTCACGCCGGGCAGCGAGTTGTCCGGCGTCGTGCGCGCCGTCGGCGAGGGCGTGACGACGCCGGCCGTGGGCGACAAGGTCATCGCCTTCACGTCCAGCGGCGCGTTTGCCCAGCAGGCGCTGGTGCCGGCGCAGGCCGTGATGCCGATGCCGCCGGGGATGGACTTCGATACGGGCGCCGCCGTCACGCTCACGTACGGCACCTCGCACCACGCCGTGGTCGACCGCGCCGCGCTGCAGCCGGGTGAAACCATGCTGGTGCTGGGCGCCGCAGGCGGCGTCGGGCTGGCCGCCATCGAAATCGGCAAGGCGCTGGGCGCTAGAGTCATCGCCGCCGCGTCGAGCGAGGAAAAGCTGGCCGTGTGTCGCGAGCACGGCGCCGATGCCACCATCAACTACGCCACCGAAGACCTGCGCGAAGCAATCAAGGCGGCCACCGGCGGCAAGGGCCCGGACGTGATCTACGATCCGGTCGGCGGCGAGTATGCCGAAGCAGCCTTCCGCTCGATCGGCTGGCGCGGGCGCTACCTGGTGGTCGGTTTCGCCAATGGCGAGATTCCGAAACTGCCGTTCAACCTGGCGCTGCTGAAGGGCGCCTCGATCGTCGGCGTGTTCTGGGGCGAATACGCCAAGCGCGAGCCGGCCGCCAACGCGCGCGCCATGCGCCAGCTGATGGGCTGGATGGCGGAAGGGAAGATCCGCCCGCACATCTCGGCGCGCTACCCGCTGGAGCAGACCGCGCAGGCGCTGAACGACATGGCCGCGCGCAAGGTGACGGGAAAGGTAGTGATCGTGCCGGAATGAGTCAGGTGCGCAGGACCACGCCGGCATCGTCGGCGTCGACGCCAAACCGGGCCAGCGTACTGACCGCGCTGGCGCGGTCGCGTACATCGTCCAGCCCCTGGAACAGCACCGTCGTGCGCTGCGGCGTCAGCTCGCACAGCATGTAGCCGCGCCGGTCGCTGCGGCCGTACTTGATGTGCGGGTTCATTGCCACGTACTGCGCCGTGCGCTGCTGCGGGCGCGAGCTGGACGTGACGGAGGTGCCGCAGAATTCCGTCGCCACCACCGGATTGCCTGGGCGTGCCGGCAAGGTCGGGTCGCGCCGCAGCTCGGCCGCGTAGAAGGTGTGGACGTCGCCCGACAGCACGATCGGGTTGGCGGCGCGGCTGGTGCGCAAGGTGTCGAGCAGGCGCTGGCGCGCCGCCGGATACCCATCCCAGCCGTCGGTCCAGAAGCGGCCGTCGCTGACGCGGTGGATCTCCACCTGCGACGACTGCGCCATCAAGGTCTGCTGCCCCAGAATGTTCCAGCGCGCCTTGGAGTCGCGCAGCCCCTCCTTCAACCACTGTTCCTGCGCCTTGCCCAGCATCGTGCGGCTGCCGTCGGCCAGCAGCGCGCAGGCATTGCGGTAGACGGAGCTGGAGCCGCCCCGGCCCGGTCGCGGGCACGCCTGCGGCGAACGGTACTGCCGGTTGTCCAGCATGTGAAAGCGCGCCAGACGGCCCCAGTCATATCGCTGGTACATGCGCACGTCGTCGAAGCCGCTCCGGTCGAAGCGCACCGGCTGGTGCTCGCAATAGGCCTGGTAGGCCGCCGCACGCCGGGCCGCGAAGCCTGCCGACAGCAGCTCGTCGCGCAGGCCGCCGTAGTCGTTGGCCACTTCGTGGTCGTCCCACGTCATGATCCACGGCGCCGCATGGTGGGCCGCCTGCAGGTCGGCGTCGCTCTTGTACTGGGCGTAGCGGGCGCGGTACTCGGCCAGGGTGAAGCTCTCGTCGCGACGGATGGCCCGCTCCGGATGGCGCAACTGGTAGGCGCCCCATTCGTAGATATAGTCGCCCAGGAAGGCCACCAGGTCCGGCGCGGCGGCGGCGATATGGCGGTGCGCCCCGTAGGCGCCGAATTCCCAGTGCTGGCATGAGGCCACTGCCAGCTTCAGTCTGGCCGGCTGCGCGTCCGGCGCGGGCGCCGTGCGGGTGCGGCCCACCGGGCTGGCGGCGTCGCCGAGCAGGAAGCGGTACCAGTACCAGCGGTCCGGCCGCAGCCCGCGCACGTCGACGTGCACGCTGTGCGCCAGTGCGGGCAGGGCGGTCGCGCTGCCGCGCGCGGCGATGGTGCGGAAGGCTTCGTCCTCGGCCACTTCCCAGCGCACCGTGAATGCAATCGGCGGCGTGGCGGCGGCGTTCAACGGGTCGTGCAGCACGCGCGTCCACAGCACGACCGAATCGGGCAGCGGCGCGCCGGACGCGACGCCCAGGCTGAACGGATAGGGGCTGTTGCGGGGTGCCGCGAACAGCCGCGGCGCGGCCGCCGACAGTGCCGCCAGGCCCGCCACGCGGGCACCGGTCAGCAGCAGCAGGCGGCGGCCGTCGTCCATGGCTGCCTCTTATTTTTGCAGCAGGCTCTCGATCGGCGGCACCTGGCGCGGCTTGCGATCCGGGCCGGTGGCGACATAGGTCAGCGTCGCTTCCGTGACCTTGACGATGTCGGCCTGCAGGCGGTTGCGTTCCGCGTAGACCTCCACGTTGACGGTGATCGAGGTATTGCCGACCTTGACGATATCGGCGTAGAACGACAGCAGATCGCCAACGAACACGGGGTTCTTGAAGACGAAGGAGTTGACGGCAATGGTGGCGACGCGGCCGTTGGCGCGCCGCGTGGCCGGCAGGGAGCCGGCGATATCGACCTGCGCCATGATCCAGCCGCCGAACACGTCGCCGTAGACATTGGCATCGGCGGGGGCGGGCATCACGCGCAGCTCGGGCATCTTGCCGGGGGGCAGGCCCTTGATCTGCGGCGGGACTTGATTGGCTTGGGACGTGGTCATCATGAATTCTCTTCTGGGGCTACAATGGCCCAAATTGTAAACCACGGGACCCCGGCCAGCCCGGCACCAGCCGGCGCGGGGGTCTTTCACCGCCAGCCCAAAGCCCGTCATGCGCCGTTCCGCCTACTCGTCCCCCCCGCCCGCCGCCGCCAACAGCCGTGGCGACCTTGCTACCCTGAAAACCCTGTTACCCTACCTGTGGGTCTACAAATGGCGCGTGGGTGCGGCGCTGCTGGCACTGGTGGGCGCCAAGCTGGCCAACGTCGGCGTGCCCGTCGTGCTCAAGCACCTGGTCGATTCGATGACCGTCAAGCCGGGCGACCCGCATGCGCTGCTGATCCTGCCCGCCGGACTGCTGCTGGCCTACGGTGCGCTGCGGCTGTCGACGACGATGTTTACCGAGCTGCGCGAGTTCCTGTTCGCCCGCGTCACGCAGCGCGCCGTGCGCACCATCGCGCTGAAAGTGTTCCGGCACCTGCATGCGCTGTCGCTGCGCTTCCACCTGAACCGCCAGACGGGCGGCATGACGCGCGATATCGAACGGGGCACGCGCGGGGTCGGCTCGCTGATCTCGTACACCTTGTTCAATATCCTGCCGACCCTGGTCGAGATCACGCTGGTGCTGGGCTACCTCGTCACCCATTACGACATCTGGTTCTCAGTCATCACCGTGGGCGCGCTGGTGCTGTACATCACCTTCACGGTGCTGGTGACGAACTGGCGCACGCACTTCCGGCGTACCATGAACGACCTCGATTCGAAGGCCAACACGAAGGCCATCGATTCGCTGATCAATTACGAGACCGTCAAATACTTCGGCAACGAGGACTACGAGGCACGCCGCTACGACGAAGGGCTGCAGCATTTCGAGTCGGCCGCCGTCAAGTCGCAGACGTCGCTGTCGCTGCTGAACACGGGCCAGTCGGCCATCATCGCCACCGCCGTCACGCTGATCCTGTGGCGCGCCACGGTGGGCGTGATCGACGGCAGCATGACCTTGGGCGACCTGGTGCTGGTCAATTCCTTCATGATCCAGCTGTATATTCCGCTGAACTTCCTGGGCGTGATCTACCGCGAGATCAAGCAGAGCCTGGCCGACATGGAGCGCCTGTTCGCGCTGCTGGACCAGAACCGCGAAGTGGCCGATGCGCCGGAGGCCCGGGCGCTGCAGACCCATGGCGCCCAGGTGAAGTTCGCGCACGTCGATTTCAGCTATGAAGCGAAGCGCCAGATCCTGTTCGACGTCGACTTCACCATCCCGGCCGGCACCACCACGGCCGTAGTGGGCCACAGCGGCTCGGGCAAGTCGACCTTGTCACGCCTGCTGTTCCGCTTCTACGACGTCAACGCCGGCGCCATCACGATCGACGGACAGGACCTGCGCGGCGTGACCCAGGACTCGCTGCGCCACGCCATCGGCATCGTGCCGCAGGATACGGTGCTGTTCAACGACACCATCGAGTACAACATCGGCTACGGCAAGCCCGGTGCCACGCACGATGAAATCGTCGCCGCCGCACGCGCCGCGTCGATCCACGATTTCATCGAAAGCCTGCCGGATGGCTACGGCTCGATGGTGGGCGAGCGTGGCCTGAAGCTGTCCGGCGGCGAGAAGCAACGCGTGGCGATCGCCCGTACCCTGCTGAAGAACCCCGCCATCCTGATCTTCGACGAGGCCACGTCGGCACTGGATTCGAAGTCGGAGCAGGCCATCCAGGCGCAGCTGAAGGACATCGCGAAGAACCGCACGACGATGGTGATCGCGCACCGCCTGTCGACCATCGCCGACGCCCACCAGATCCTCGTGATGGACCACGGCCGCATCGTCGAGCGGGGCACGCACCAGTCGCTGCTGGCCAGCGGCGGCGTGTACGCCCAGATGTGGGAACGCCAGCAGGCACGGGGCGACGAGGAGACCCCGGCCGAGGCCTTGGCCTGAACGCGTCGCACGATTCTGTCGGGATTTCTTACAGTATTGTCGAGCACGCTGATGACTGCGCAGTAAGTCGATGATTCGTCGACAGTTTTTCCACTGGCGCGATCCTTGCCTCCCTTGATGCGGGCCGTCATTCGGACGGCATCCGGCGGAGGTCATCGTGAAACTACTCCTGAGTGCCTGGTTCGCCGCGCTGCTGTCGGCCAGCCTGCCGGCTGCCGCCGCGGTCTGGCTGAGCGACTACCCGGTCGGTACCTTGTCGGGTATGCCGGCGCCCGTGCCGGCCGACTGGAACGCGGTGCCTGCCTTGCCGGCATTGCCCGTCGAGTCGCTGGCGGAGGACGCCCGTGTCCTGCCCAGCCGCGCCGAACTGCCTCTGAATCCACCGCCGGTGCCCGAGCCGATGCTGGTCGTGATGCTGGCCTGCGGCATGCTGCTGATCATGCCAGGCGCCTTCCTGGCCGAATGGTCGCGTCTGGGGGATCGGCGCCACCTGCTGGGCGGGAATGGGCCATGACACGCGCCGCGCGGGCATAAAAAAAGCCGGGCTGCGGCCCGGCCTTCCTGTTGCGGCATGCGACCGTCAGGTCAGCGGCGCCGTCGCCAGGTCCTTTTCCGTCTGCGGCGTCGTCAGTTCGCCTTCCCATTTCGCCACCACGGCCGTCGCGATGCTGTTGCCGATGACGTTCGTGGCCGAGCGGGCCATGTCGAGGAAGTGGTCGATACTGAGCAGCAGCACCAGGCCCGCTTCCGGGATATTGAACTGCGACAGCGTGGCGGCGATTACCACCAGCGATGCGCGCGGCACCCCGGCCATGCCTTTGGACGTCAGCATCAGCACGGCCATCATCGTCATCTGGGTACCCAGCGAGAGTTCGATGCCGTAAGCCTGGGCGATGAAGACGGCCGCGAAGGTGCAGTACATCATCGAGCCGTCCAGGTTGAACGAGTAACCGATCGGCAGCACGAAGGCGGCGATGCGGTTGCGCACGCCGAAACGCTCCAGGCCTTCCAGGGTTTTCGGGAATGCCGCTTCCGACGACGCCGTGGAGAAGGCCAGCAGGGTCGGGCCGCGCACTTCGCGCAGCAGGTCGAAGATGCGCTTGCCGAGGAAGACGAAGCCGGCGGCGATCAACAGGCCCCACAGCACGGCGATACCGAAGTAGAACTCGGCCATGAAGAAGCCGTAGGTCTTCAGCACGCCCAGGCCTTCCTTGGCGATGATGCCCGACACGGCCGCGAACACGGCGATCGGCGCGAACTGCATCACGTAGTGCGTCACCTTCAGCATCACGTGGGCGACGCCGTCGATGGCTTCGATGGTCGGTTCGGCCTTCTTGCCGACAGCGGCGGCGGCCAGGCCGAAGAACAGCGAGAACACGACGATCTGCAGGATCTCGTTCTTGGCCATGCCGTCCACGATCGACGACGGCACCAGGTGGGTGACGAAGTCCTTCAAGGTCAGGCTGCTGGTGGCAAGGTTGGCGGCGGTGCCGGTGGCGCTCAGGGTGCCCGCCAGCGCGTCGCCGGGGCGGAACAGGTTTACCAGCACCAGGCCCAGTGCCAGCGACATCACCGAGGCGATGAAGAACCAGCCCAGCGTCTTCAGGCCGATGCGGCCGACTTCACCGGCATCGCCCATGCGCGCGATGCCCACCACCAGCGTGGAAAACACCAGCGGCGCGATAATCATCTTGATCAGGCGGAGGAACAGCGTGGTAATGAGCGACATGGCCTCCGAATAGGTGGCCGGCGTCGTCATCGAGATATTCAATACGTATCCGGCCAGGATACCCAGGGCCAGCGCCACCAGGATCCAGGTGGTCAGGCGGCTTTTTTTCTCGATATGGGTTTTGGTTTCCATATATCTCTCTCCTGGTAGGGCCACGCCTTGCCGGGTAAGGTGGCGGGGCCGGTTTTGCCGCTAGAATGCTGAAAACGGCGCCGCCGCGAGACGGCCGTTCGAAGTTTTCCGCTGCGATCTTCTTGCCGTCGTTGCTAAAAGATCAGGCAATTTAATTAACAAGTCCCGCAGTATCCTTGTGGCTCACAGCACTGTCAAGCGACTGTGGATGGGCGCCCACAGGCCGCTCCGGGGCGCATGTGGGCAGCGATGATCGAACTGAGAAACGTCAGCAAGTGGTACGACACGTTCCAGGTACTGGCCGATTGCAGCACGCGAGTGGACCGGGGCGACGTGATGGTGATCTGCGGACCCTCCGGCTCCGGCAAATCCACCTTGATCAAGACCGTCAATGGCCTGGAGCCCTTCCAGCAGGGCGAAATCGTCGTCGACGGCACCTCGGTCGGCGCGGCCGGCACCGACCTGGCCCGCCTGCGGGCCCGTATCGGCATGGTATTCCAGAATTTCGAATTGTTCCCGCACCTTTCCGTGCGCGCCAACCTGGTGCTCGGGCAGGTCAAGGTATTGAAACGCTCGCGCGAGGAAGCCGAGGCGCGCGGCCTGCATTTCCTGGACCGGGTGGGCCTGTTGGCCCAGCAGGACAAGCACCCGCACCAGCTTTCCGGCGGCCAGCAGCAGCGCGTGGCGATCGCGCGGGCGCTGGCGATGGACCCGGTGGCGCTGCTGTTCGACGAGCCCACGTCCGCGCTCGATCCGGAAATGATCAACGAGGTGCTCGACGTGATGGTCGACCTGGCGCGCGAGGGCATGACAATGATGGTGGTAACCCATGAAATGGGCTTTGCCCGCAAAGTGGCGAACCGCGTCGTGTTCATGGACGAAGGGCGCATCGTCGAGGACTGCGCCACCGAGGCGTTCTTCGGCGCGCCCCGTTCGGCCCGGGCGCGCGAGTTCCTGGCGCGGATCATTCGCTAGCGCGCGCGAAGTAACGGCCGCGGTGCCGGCGGCGCTGAGGGTAAAATGTCGCATCCGTTTTTCGAGAGTTGCCATGTCCACCACAGCTTCCCCGTTTGCCGCCCCTTCCGCCGTCACCATCATCCGTCCCGACGACTGGCACCTGCACCTGCGCGACGGCGCCACCATGGCGGCCGTGCTGCCGCACAGCGCGCGCCAGTTCGGCCGCGCCATCGTGATGCCGAACCTGAAGCCGCCCGTCACCACGGTGGCGCAGGCCGCGGCCTACCGCGACCGCATCCTGGCCGCGCTGCCGGCGGAGCTGGCGTTCGAGCCCCTGATGACGCTGTACCTGACCAATAACACCTCGCCCGACGAAATCCGCCGCGCCGCCGAAACGGACTTTATTCACGCCGTCAAGCTGTACCCGGCCGGCGCCACCACCAATTCCGACGCCGGCGTGACGGACCTGGCCAACTGCTACAAGGTGCTGGAAACGATGCAGGAAGTGGGCCTGCCCTTCCTCGTGCACGGCGAAGTGACCGATGCCGACATCGACCTGTTCGACCGCGAAGCCGTCTTCATCGAGCGCATCATGCGCCCCCTGCGCAAGGACTTCCCGGCCCTGCCCATCGTGTTCGAGCACATCACCACCAAGGACGCGGCCCAGTACGTGGCCGAGGCGGAAGGCCCGATCGGCGCCACCATCACGGCCCACCACCTGCTGTACAACCGCAACGAGATCTTCAAGGGCGGCATCCGCCCCCATTACTACTGCCTGCCCGTACTGAAGCGCGAGGAACACCGCCTGGCGCTCGTGACGGCCGCCACCAGCGGCGACGAGCGCTTCTTCCTCGGCACCGACTCGGCACCGCATGCCCAGGGCGCCAAGGAAGCGGCCTGCGGTTGCGCCGGCTGCTATACGGCGCTACACGCGATGGAGCTGTATGCCGAAGCCTTCGAGCGGGCCGGCGCGCTGGACAAGCTGGAAGCCTTCGCCAGCCTGAACGGCCCCACCTTCTACGGCCTGGCCCCGAACGCCGGCACCATCACGCTCAAGCGCGAGCAGTGGACCCTGCCGCAAACGCTGCCGTTCGGCGACCAGGACCTGGTGCCGCTGAACGCGGGCGAAACCATCAACTGGAAAATGGCCTAAGTGTTCGGTACGATCGACTGGTCCCGCCCCTGGTACGCCTCCGTGCGGCCGGCGGCCGGGCAGGCCGGTCGGCTGGGCGACGACGTCATCCCCGCCTTCAACGCCCAGGCACAGGCGCTCGGGCTGGTCAACCACCAGGGCCTGCCGCTGCGCTTCGTGCCCCAGGCCGCGCTGCCGGACGGCGTGGCATACGAGGAATTCATCGGCGCCACCGGCGGCGTGCCCACGCGCGAGAACCTGCACGACTTCTTCAACGGCCTCGTATGGCTGACCTTTCCCCTGGTCAAGCGCCAGCTCAATGCCTTGCAGGCCGCACGTATCGCGCATGACGGCATCGGCAAGTCGCGCGGGCCGGCCAGGGACGCGGCCACCATCTTCGACGAGAACGCGGCGCTCCTGGTCGTGCGCGAAGGCGAGGAGGGCGCCGCGCTGGTGGACGCCTTGCGCAACCACCGCTGGCGCGAAGCCTTCGTGCAGCGCGCGGCCATGTTCGGCGCCGATGCCGAAGTCTGGCTGTTCGGGCACGCGCTGATGGAAAAGCTGGTGGCGCCGTACAAGGCCATCACGGCGCACACACGCATCGTGCCCGCGCCGGATGCATACTTCACGCTGTCGCGCGAGGAACGCCAGGCCTGGATCGACGCCCAGGTGGCGCGCCAGCTGGCACAGGAAGAACTGCGCAACGCCGATTTCACGCCGCTCCCCGTGCTGGGTATTCCCGGCTGGTGGGCGCCGCAGGACGACGCTTTTTATGACGACACCACCGTGTTCCGCCCCAGGCGGAATGCGCACACACAGGAGAAAGCATGACCGATGCTGTTCGCACCATCCGCTGGGGTATCCTCGGCACCGGCAAGATCGCCAAGGCCTTTGCCACTGCGCTGAAGGACACGCCCGACGCCGTCCTGACGGCCGTTGCCTCGCGCCGTGTCGATAGCGCTACCGCCTTCGCCGGCGAATATGGTTCCCATGAGCTGACGAAAAGCCACGGCAGCTACCAGGCGCTGGCCGACGACCCGGACGTGGATGCCATCTACGTCGCCACGCCGCACACGATGCACCATCAAAATGCGCTGATGTGCCTGAACGCCGGCAAGTCCGTGCTGGTCGAGAAAGCCTTCACCGTCAACCGGCGCGAGGCCGAAGAGATCGTGGCCCTGGCGCGCGCGAAAAAGCTGTTTGCGATGGAAGCCATGTGGACGCGCTTCCACCCGTCGCTGCTGGAAGCGAAGCGCATCATCGCCAGCGGCGAGATCGGTACCGTCGCCACCATCCAGGCCGACCTGGGCTTCTATTCCGATGCGGGCCCTGAACACCGCCTGTTCAACCCCGCGCTGGGCGGCGGCGCGCTGCTCGACCTGGGCATCTACCCCCTGTCCATCGCCGCCTACTTCCTCGGCCCGGTGGCATCGGTCAAGGCAGCCGGCCAACTGGGCCCCACGGGCGTGGACGTGCAGTCCAGCTTCGTGCTGACCCACGAGAACGGCGGCCTGTCGAGCTGCAATACGAGCCTCCTGGCCCGTACGCCGGTCGAATGCACGATCTGCGGCAGCAAGGGCTTCATCCGGCTGCACAGCCGCTTCCACAATACGCAGGACCTGACGGTGGAACTGAACGACGGCAGCCGCCGCACCGTTAACACGCCCCGCATCGGCAACGGCTACGCCCACGAGATCATCGAAGTGAACCGCTGCCTGCGCGAGGGCCTGCTGGAAAGCCCCGTCATGCCGCTGGACGAAACGGTGGCGCTGATGGGCGTGCTGGACGACATCCGCGGGCAGATCGGCGTCGTGTACGACGCGGACCAGGCAAGCTGAAGGCCGCCGGGATATCTGCAATTGTTGTTTGGAGTACACTAGCCTGCCCTGATCGACGGATACCGCCATGTTCACCAGCCAACGCGCCCCCGACCTGAAAACCGTGCTGATCGCCAGCGGGGTGGTACTGACCCTGGCAATGGGCGTGCGGCATGGCTTCGGTTTCTGGATGCAGCCCATTTCGCAGGCCAACGGCTGGAGCCGCGAGACGTATTCGCTGGCGATGGCGCTGCAGAACCTGATGTGGGGCGCCTTCGGTCCGCTGGCCGGCATGGTGGCGGACCGTTTCGGCACGATGCGCGTGGTGCTGGTGGGCGCGGTGGCGTATATGGCCGGGCTGGTGTGGATGGCCGTCGTCAAGGAGCCGACCTTGTTCATCCTCGGCTCGGGCGTATTGATCGGCCTGGGGCTGGCGTGCACGGGCTTCGGCGCCGTCAGCGGCATCATCGGCCGGGCGGCGCCGCCGGAACGGCGTTCCTGGGCCTTCGGCATTTCCGGCGCCGCCAGTTCCTTCGGCCAGTTCCTCCTGATGCCCATCGAGCAGACCTTGATCTCGTCGGTCGGCTGGCAGAACGCCTTTTATTTGCTGGCCTGCCTGGTGCTGTTCCTGATGGTGCCGATGTCGTTCCGGCTGCGCGAACCGGCCCATGCCAAATCGGCCGGACACCACCAGAGCATCCGCGAGGCGATGGGCGAAGCCGTCGGCAACCGCTCCTTCCTGCTGCTGGTGGCCGGCTATTTCGTCTGCGGCTTCCAGCTCGTCTTCATCGGCGTGCACATGCCGGCCTACCTGAAGGACAAGGGTGTCGCGGACCCGAAGGTGGCCGTGACGGCGCTGGCGCTGATCGGCCTCTTTAATATCTTTGGCTCCTATATGGCGGGCCAGCTGGGCGGCAAGCTGCCCAAGCGCTACCTGCTGTCCTTTATCTACTTCGCCCGCTCGGCCGTTATCGCGCTGTTCCTGCTGGCGCCATTGACGCCTTGGTCGGTCTACCTGTTCGCCGCCGCCATGGGGGTGCTGTGGCTGTCTACCGTGCCACTGACGAACGGCATCATCGCCGGCGTGTTCGGTTTGTCGCATATGTCGATGCTGGCCGGCGTCGTGTTCTTCTCGCACCAGATCGGCAGCTTCATCGGCGTCTGGCTGGGCGGCTACCTGTTCGACCAGCTGGGCAGCTACGACACCGTGTGGGGCATCGCCATCGGCCTGGGCCTGCTGGCCGCCCTGGCCAACCTGCCCGTCGACGAACGCCCGCTGGTGCGCGGCGGCCTGAAGGCGGCCTGACATGAAGTCCGGCCTGAAGCGGGCGGCGGGCTGGCTGGCGGTGGCCGCCGTGCTGGCGCTGTGCTTCGCGGCCTACCTGCGCCCGGCGTTCATGCTGGACCTGGCGAACCGGATCTACCTGTGCTTCTGAACAGGCGCTGGGCGCCGAACGCCACCAATGCGCTGGCCGCGACGAAACCGGCCAGCAGGGGCAGGCGGCCGGCATAGGCCACGTCGCCCCGCTCGAACATATTGCGCAGCAGCGCCAGCACGATGATGTGGAACAGGTAGAGCTCATAGCTGTGCCGCCCCATCCACCGCAGCGGCGCCAGCACCGGGCCGGCACCGATCCCCGGCGAGTCTGGCCGCGCGCCGGCGGCGGCCAGCAGGAACAGCGCGGCGGCCAGTGCGATCCACGTGAAGCCGAACGCCTCGTGCCCGCGAATGCCCCGGAGGTAGACGGCCGCCAGCACGATGCAGGCGATCCATCGCAGCGCCCGCGCGGACGGCAGCGGCGACGCCAGCCGCCGTGCCAGCAGCGCAGTCAGGCAGCCGATGGCGATGGCGTCGAAGCAGGCCAGGTAGCCGTACATGAAATACAGCTCGTTGCCTGCATGGTGGGCCCGGTACAGCGGGCCGGCCACGATCGCCGCCGCGCACAGCAGCACGAACGCCCACGTGCGGCGCAGCAGCAGGCCGGCCGGCGGCAGCAGCAGGTAGAACATCTCCTCCACCGACAGCGACCAGTAGATATTGAGGCAGTAGTTGAAGTAGCCGGCCGACTGCATCAGCACGTTGTGCCAGAAAGTCAGCACCGAGCCGGCGCCCAGGACGAAGAACGACGCCGGCAGCGCCGGCTCGGCATCGGAATTATCGAAGTAGGGCACGCCGGCACAGCCCAGCACCACGATCACGGCCAGCGCCAGCAGCAGCGGCGGCAGGATGCGGCGTGCCCGTGCCAGGTAGAAGGCGCGCGCGTCGATCCGGGCCAGGCTGCCCCAGCGCGCCAGCGAGTTGGCCGTGATCAGGTAGCCGGAAATGACGAAGAACACCGTCACGCCGAAGTTGCCGTTCAGGACCAGGGCACGGACCAGGTCCGGCCCGAGCAGGGTGCCGAGGGGACTGTCCTTCAGGCCGAAGGCCAGCGCGAAGTGCAGCAGCAGCACGGCGGCGATGGCGGCGCCGCGCAGCACGTCGACGTGGGGATTGCGGGTCATTGGCGAATCTCCAGTCCGATGCGCAGTGCCGTGCGCGTTTGCGTGGCGGTGACGGCCTCGCGCCAGTCGCCGCCGTCGGCGCTTGCATCGGCATCGGCGAAATACGTGCGGCGAGCCACGCTGTCCTGCCGCAGCAGGTTGATTGCATCGATGCGCAGGCGCCAGCCCGGGGCCACCTGCCACGCGGCGTACGCATCGAGCTTGCGCTGCGCCGACGTGGCGGTCGTCAGCCGGGCAGCAGGACGTGCCCGCGCGGCGCCCTGGTAGCCGAAATTGGCCCCCAGCGCCAGGGCGCCGGTGCGGTAGTCCAGGCCCAGCGTGCCGCTGACGGGCGCTTGCCGGTCCAGCCGATTGTCCGGGCCCGGGATGGCGGCAACGCGCGACCAGTTGCGTGCCACGTCGGCGCGCATCGACAGCGCCGGCGTCAATGCCAGCCTGGCCTCCAAAGCCACACCATGCGTGCTGGCACGGCCGCTGTTGGCGGGCCGGCTGATCCAGCGTGCGCCATCCCGGTACAGCTGCTGCAGGGTGACGTCGTCGATGCGGCGCGCATAGGCGCTCGCACCCACCAGGGCGTCCGCGCCCAGGTAGCGCTCGATGCCGGTGTCGATGCCCCAGGCCAGTTCGGGACGCAGCGCGGGATTGCCTTCCGTGTCCGGATTGGTGGCGCTGTTGCCGTTATCGGCCGTATAGCGGCGGGGAATCAGTTCGAACATCGTCGATGCCTTGAAGGTGCGGCTGACACCGGCGCGCCAGGTGGTGTCGGCGGCCAGCTTCAGCGCTGCCTGCAGCACGGGGCTCCACAGCCGGCTGGCCTGCCGCGTACCTGCGGCGCCGGCGATCGTGGTGGCCAGCGTCTCGTGGCGCAGCCCGGCCGACAGCGACCACGCGCCCGCGCGCCAGTCGTCCTGCACATAGAAGGCGGTGCGGTCGATGCGGCCCCGGTAGCGCTGGTCCAGCGCGAAGTTGACGGTGCCGTCCGGCGCATATTCCTGCTCGACCCGCGTCTGCTTGCGATCGCCTCGGCTGACATCCCAGCCCGCCACCAGCGCGTGGTGGCCCACCGGCACTGCCGTAAACTTCCCCTTCGTCAGCAGCAGGTCGTCGCCGATGTCGGCCTGGACGTGCCGGGTGGTCGTGGCGCCGCCGGCGTTGCCGGCAAACGTGAAGTCCGTGGTGCGCGGATGGTGGCTGGCACCGGCCGTCAGCTCCAGCGTCGCGCCCGGATCGAACCGGTGCAGCCACGTCAGGTCGCTGCGCAGCAGGGTGGCGCGCGCGCGGAACCGGCTGTCCAGTTCCGGGAAGTCGGTGGCCGCGCCAGCCAGCAGGGTCTCCCGGCCCGTCAGCGCGGTGCGGCGCCGCGTGACGCTGGCGAAGCTTTGCGACGTCACCGTGTCGGTGTCGTCCGGCTTCCACGTCAGGCGCGGCGTCAGGGCGGCCGTGTCGACGACGCCCAGGCTGTCGAATACGGTATCGCGCGCGCCGTCGCTGCCCCGCTCCTGCTGCAGCTGGCGTTCCGGCTGCGCAGTACGCTGGACGTTGACGCCAGCGAGCCAGGACCAGTAGGCATCCTTGCCGGACCACTGGGCGCCGGCGCGGGGCGACCAGCGCCGGCCCAGCCGCTCGATGGCCGCGTTCAGTTCGCGGCCCGCCTTGCCGGCCGACTTGCGCAGCACGATATTGACGGTGCCGGCGATGGCCTGCGTGCCCAGTTCGGCCGACGCCGCACGCACGATCTCCACCTTCTCCACCAGTTCCGGCGCCAGGGTGTCGACGCTGAAGCCGGCCGGCGCCGGTACGCCGTTCAGCAGCACCTGCGTATAGCCGGTGCCCAGGCCGCGCATGCGGATTTCGGTGCCGCGGCCGGTGGCATCGACGGTGATGCCGGGCACGCGCTGCAAGGCTTCTGCCAGCGTGCGGTCGCCCGCCACCGCCAGCTGCGCGCGGCCCAGCACGATGGTGCTGGCGGTGTCCTCGCGGCGCTGGTCGTAGCGCGTGCCCATGATCTGCACGGTGACCGGCTCGGCCGCCGCGACGTGGCCGCAGGCGATGGCAAGGGTAAGCCAGGGGCAAGCCAGGCGAAATGACTGCATGGTTGTTCTTTCGATGGATGAGCGAAGCCGCGCCGCCTGGCGGCTGCGGTTCGGTACGAGGGGAATGCCGCCAGGCCGGCGGCGCGGAATCAGCGCCGGGTGGTGCCCGCGATGGGCGGCAGTGCCTTGCCCAGCACGTCGCGCGGGTCGACCTGGGCGCCGCCGCGCTGCACTTCGAAGTGCAGGTGCGGGCCGGTGACCTTGCCGGTGGCGCCGCTCAAGCCGATCTGCTGGTTGGCCCGGACCTGCTCGCCGGTACGCACGCTGCGTTCGTCCAGGTGGGCGTACAGGGTGCGCAGGCCATCGGCATGCTCGATGACGACGACCTTGCCGTACTGGGGCCCGCCCGCATACGTATCAGTGGATACGGCGACCTTGCCATCGGCCGGCGCGATGACAGCAGTGCCGCGCGCGGCGCGCAAGTCCATGCCCCGGTGCGGCTTGCCGCTGGGCCGGTTGGTGGCACCGAAGTCGCTCGTGACCTGCACTCGGGCCAGCGGCGCCTGCCACGCGGCCGCCGGCGCCACGGCCGCCTGGGGCGTGGCGACCAGACCGGCCTGGTCGCGCCAGCCCAGCGCCGGTTGCAGCAGCACGCTGGCGCCGCACAAGGGGGCCAGCAGCAGCAGGGCGATGGTGCCGGCCAGCGGTGCCGGCGCGGTGGGGCCCGCATCGCGGATCATGCGGATGCGGTCGGCCAACGCCGGTGCGCCGGTGGCGGAACAGCCGAAGCCCAGCGCCGCCAGCGGTGGGTCGGCCCGCGCATCAACCTGCACGGCCAGTTGTGCGACCAGGGCCGCGGCATAGCTGCGGCGCGTGGCGGCCGGTTGCCCGGCCAGCACGGCACGGTCGCAACCGAGTTCCAGGGCCCAGTGCAGGTGGGCGCGCAGGCCGTGCGCGGCCGGGATAAACCACAGCAGCGTTTGCAGCAGCACGGCGGCGTGCTGCCACAGGTGGTCGCGGCGGCGCAGGTGCGCCAGTTCATGGGCCACGATCAATTGCTGCTGTTCGGCCGGGAAGGCGCGCAGGTGACGGGGCAGCAGCAGGGCGGGGCGGCGCAAGCCGGCCAGCATCGGCGCGATCGGCGCATCGACTTCGCGCACGGGGGGCATGGCATCGTGCGATGCGGCGAATGCCGGGTGCGTATGCACGTCGAAGCGTTCGCCCGCATGCAGCAGGCCATGTACGGCGCGGTGGGCACGGTGCCAGCGCCGTCCATGCCACGCAAGGCCGCCGCCATAGCACGCCAGCCACAGCCAGCCGATCAGGGGAAGGCGTTCGGGCTCGTCCAGGTCGTCGGCGCCGGCGGCGCCAATAGCCGGCGCCATGGCGGCGCCGGCAGGTGTCGCGATGGTTGTCGCGGGTGCGTCGGCCGGCAGCAGGCTGTAGCGGGGCAGGCCGGGCAGCATCGCCAGCACCAGCGTCACGGCGCCGGCCAGCTGGGCCAGCAGCCAGGGCAGCCGCCGCTGCGCCAGTGCCGGCCAGCGGCGCCGTGCCAGCAGCAGCGCCGACCAGGCGGCGGTGCAGACCAGCAGCGCGGTGATGCTGGCCTGCAGGAAGACCAGGGGATAGCTGGAGAAGGCCATCGTCACTCCTTGTCGGCCGGCCAGTCGTGCAGCAGCTGTTCCAGCTCCGCCAGCTCGCTGCGATTGACCAGCTTCGATCCCGTGAACATGTTCACGGGCAGGGGTTGGTCCATCTCCATCACCCGGCTGCCGAAATCGCGGGCAAAGGCGGCCAGGGTCTCCACCTTGTCGAGCGCGGCGGCATACACGTTGATGCCGTGGACCACCTGCTGCACCACCATCTGCTTTTCCAGCATGCGGTCGAGCGTCTTGCGGGTCGACGAATACGACCACTGCAGCTCCGCCTCGACCTGCTGGTGGATTTCGCGGGCGGACAGGGGCTGCTGCTTCCACAGGCATTTGAGCAGCGTGAGTTCGGTGACGGACGGGATGGACATGAGGCCTCCTTGTGACGGATGCCGCCATCGTACGACACTTGTCGCATGGTTGCAATGCTTATATACGACACGTGTCGCACACAGCGTGGAGGTCGAAATAGTGTTCTTCTTGTAATTTCTCGTCTATGCTTAGCAACCAGCATTTAATCGACAGCTATTCACAGGTCATTTCTTGAACGCCCCCGCCCAACTGTCCCACGCCGCCTGCCGCAGCTGCGGTACCGCCGTCATCGGCAAATATTGCCACCAGTGCGCGGAGCCGGCCCATCCGCACCCGCCCAGCGCCGGGGAATTCATCCACGAGTTCGTTGGCCATTACGTGGCGCTGGAAGGCAAGTTGTGGCGCACGATGGCACTTCTGGTGAAGCGGCCCGGTGAATTGACACGGCAGTACCTGGAAGGCCGGCGCGTGCCCTATCTGGAGCCGCTGCGGCTGTACCTGACCTTGAGCCTGATCTTTTTCGCGCTGATCAAGGGCGTCGGCATCGACCTGCCGCAGCTGACCATCGCCAATGGGAAAGTCGGTCTCGAATACTACAAGACGATGCAGGTGACGGTGGGCGCAAAAACGGCCAAGGCCACTGGCGGCGGCCACCTGATCATGACCGACGATCCCGGCGAAACCACGGTCGCGCGCGGTATCGAGGAGCTGACCGCGATGCTGGGCAAGATCAAACCGGCATGGCAGGACAATGTGACGCACTTCTACGCACAGCCCGAAGACCAGCGGGGCAAGCGCCTGAATCATGGTTTCGCCGCCAACCTGCCGTATATGCTCATTGCCGCACTGCCGCTGTTCGCCTTGTTCCTGAAGTTGATCTACTGGCGCGATAGCAGGGCCTACGGCGCACACCTGGTGTTCGCGCTGCATGCGAATGCCTTTGCCTTCCTGCTGGCCTGCATGATGATCGCGCTGCCCGGCAGTGTCGCCTGGCTGGCCATCGGCTTGTACAGCGGCAGCCTGCAATTCCTGTCGGTGGCCGACTGGCTGCAGCTGATCCCCCTGTGCTGGCTGCTGGCCTACCTGCCGTGGGCCATGCAGCGCGTGTATGGCGGCAAGCGCTGGGGTACCGCGTTGCGTGCCGCGCTGCTGCTGGTCGCGCACCTGTGCGCCGTCACCTTCGCCACGATGTTGGCCGAGGCGATCGCCATCGTCGGCCACGGCTGACGCACCTACCTTACACCTTCAGGAACTCTTCCTTCCCGCCCAGCCAGCGCTCCAGGTGCGCGGCCACGATGGCGGCGCTGCCGGGCAGCTCGTCGTGCAGCAGCGCGTGGGCCAGGTCGCGGGCCTGGTCGACCAGCCAGCCGTCCGTTTCCAGGTCGGCGAAGCGCAGCATGGCCTGGCCGGACTGGCGCGCGCCGAGGAATTCGCCGGGGCCGCGGATCTCCAGGTCGCGCCGGGCGATCTCGAAGCCGTCCGTCGTTTCGCGCATCGTCATCAGGCGCTGCTTGGCGATTGGTCCCAGCGGGCTTTGGTACAGCAGCAGGCAGACGCTGGCCGCAGAGCCCCGTCCGACCCGGCCGCGCAGCTGGTGCAGCTGCGACAGGCCGAAGCGTTCCGCATGCTCGATCACCATCAGCGACGCGTTCGGCACGTCCACGCCCACCTCGATGACGGTGGTGGCCACCAGCACGTGCACCTCGGCCGCCGTGAAGGCGTCCATGACGACCTGCTTCTCGGCCGGCTTCAGGCGCCCGTGCACCAGGCCGACGCGCAGGTCGGGCAGGGCGGCGGCCAGCGTCTCGTAGGTCTCCGTCGCCGTCTGCAACTGCAGCGCTTCCGATTCCTCGATCAGGGGGCAGACCCAGTACACCTGGCGCCCTTCCAGCGCGGCCGCGTGGACCCGTTCGATCACCTCGTCGCGCCGGTTCTGGTCGATCACCCGCGTGACGATGGGGGTGCGTCCGGGCGGCAGCTCGTCGATGACGGACACTTCCAGGTCGGCGTAATACGTCATCGCCAGCGTGCGGGGAATCGGCGTGGCCGACATCATCAGCTGGTGCGGCACCAGCCCGTCCGCGCCCTTGTTGCGCAGGGTCAGGCGCTGGCCCACGCCGAAGCGGTGCTGCTCGTCGACGATGACGAGGCCGAGACGGTCGAACTGAACGGTGTCCTGGATCAGCGCGTGCGTGCCGATGACGAGGCGGGCCGCGCCCGATTCGACCAGCTCCACGGCGGCCTGCTTGTCCTTCTTTTTCAGGCTGCCCGTCAGCCACGCCACCTGCACGCCCAGCGGTTCCATCCACGCGGCGATCTTGCGGAAGTGCTGCTCGGCCAGGATCTCGGTGGGCGCCATCAGCGCGGCCTGGAAGCCGCTATCGATAGCCTGGGCGGCCGCCAGCGCCGCCACCACGGTCTTGCCGCTGCCGACATCGCCCTGCAGCAGCCGCTGCATCGGGTACTGCTGGCGCAGGTCGGCACGGATCTCGTCCAGCACGCGCTGCTGCGCCTTGGTGAGCTGAAACGGCAGCACGGCCTGGAAGGCGGCCGACAGCGAACCGATGGCGTGCAGCGGCGCCGCCCCTTTCTGGCGGCGCGACTGCTGCGCGCGTTTCAGCGACAGCTGCTGGGCCAGCAGTTCATCGAACTTCATGCGCGTCCAGGCTGGGTGGCTGCGCTCTTCCAGTTCGTGTTCGTTGACGTCGTGCGGCGGGTAGTGCAGCAGGCGGATGGCCGGCTCGAAGGGCTGCAGGTGCAGGCGCTCGCGCAGCGCGGCCGGCAAGGTATCGGTCCAGTCGACCCGCCGCATCGCCTCGGCGATGGAACGCCGCAGCACGGCCTGCGACAGGCCTTCGCCGGACGGATAGACGGGCGTCAGCGACGTGGGCAGCGGCGCCCCTTCGGTGACGATCTTGTAGGCCGGGTGGACCATCTCGGCGCCGAAGAAGCCGTGCTTCAGCTCGCCCCGCGCGCGCACCCGCGTGCCCTCGGCCATCTGCTTGACCTGGCTGCCGTAGAAGTTCATGAAACGCAGTTGCAGCTCGCCCGTGTCGTCGGCGATATGGACGATGAACTGGCGCCGCGGCTTGTACGTGATCTCGTTGCTCGTGACGATACCTTCCACCTGCGACACGTGGCCGCCGCGCAGGCATGCCTCGCGAATGGGAATGACTTCCGTTTCGTCTTCGTAGCGCATCGGCAGGTGCAGCACCAGGTCCATATCGGTGCGCAATCCCAGTCTGGCCAGTTTGCTTTCGGCGGTCGCCGCTTTTTTTACTGCGGGCTTGCTTTGCTTCGTTTCAGCCATTTTTGCGCGATTTTTGGGCAGTAGCGTAAAATAGAGGGTTGCCTGTTGGTTTTTGGGGTTTTCTCGGCATCCGCCACGTACTGCATCTGAACACGTCATGTATTCGCTATCCGACTTCGATTTTAACTTGCCGCCCGAGCGTATCGCTCAATTTCCTCTACCGGACCGCAGTGCCTCGCGCCTGCTGCACGTCGACGGCGCGCGCCTGGTCGACCGCCAGTTCACCGATATCCTCGACCAGCTCGCCCCCGGCGACCTGCTGGTGATGAACGACACCCGCGTGCTGAAGGCCCGTTTCTTCGGCGTCAAGGACAGCGGCGGCAAGGTCGAGGTGCTGGTCGAGCGCGTGCTCGACACCCGTACCGTGCTGGCCCAGGTGCGCGCGTCCAAGTCGCCCGGCCCGGGTGTCAGGATTCGCCTGGCCGATGCCTTCGACGTCACGGTCGGCGAGCGTGCCGGTGAATTCTATACGCTGGTCTTCGAGGACGACGTCTTCGACCTGATCGAACAGTACGGCCGGCTGCCGCTGCCGCCGTATATCGAGCACGCGCCGGGCGAATTCGACGAAACGCGCTACCAGACCGTGTTCAACAAGGTGCCCGGCGCCGTCGCCGCGCCCACGGCCGGCCTGCACTTCGACGAAGCGCTGCTGCAGAAACTGAAGGACAAGGGCGTGCAGTTCGCCTACGTGACGCTGCACGTGGGGGCCGGCACCTTCCAGCCCGTGCGCACGGAGAACCTGGCCGAGCACAAGATGCACACCGAGTGGTACACGATGCCGCAAGCGACGGTGGACGCCGTGAAGGCGGCGCGTGCGGCCGGGCGCGACGTCATCGCTGTCGGCACTACCAGCCTGCGCGCGCTGGAGTCGGCTTCGCAAACGGGCGAGCTGGTGGCCGGCAGCGCCGACACGGCGCTGTTCATCACGCCGGGCTACCTGTTCAAGACGGTGACGCGCCTGATCACCAACTTCCACCTGCCCAAGTCGACCCTGCTGATGCTGGTGTCGGCCTTTGCCGGCTATGACGAGATCCGCGCGGCCTATGCCCACGCGATCGCCAACGAATACCGCTTCTTCAGCTATGGCGATGCCATGCTGTTGACGACGCCGAACCGGGCCTGAGCCCGGCGTAACCCCTAACGGAAAACCCATGCTGGAATTTAAACTGCACAAGACCGATGCCACCGGCCTGACCAAGGCGCGCCGCGGCACGCTGAAACTGAACCACGGCGAAGTCCAAACGCCGATTTTCATGCCGGTCGGGACGTATGGCTCGGTCAAGGCGATGTCGCCGCTGGAGCTGAAGGAAATCAAGGCCGAGATCATCCTCGGCAATACCTTCCACCTGTGGCTGCGCCCCGGGAACGACGTCATGTCGAAATTCGGCGGCCTGCACGGCTTCATGGGCTGGGACAAGCCGATCCTGACCGACTCCGGCGGCTTCCAGGTGTTCTCGCTGGGCGAGATGCGCAAGATCACGGAAGAGGGCGTGCACTTCAACTCGCCCATCAACGGCGACAAGCTGTTCCTGTCGCCCGAGATCTCGATGCAGATCCAGCGCGTGCTGAACTCCGATATCGTCATGCAGTTCGACGAATGCACGCCGTATGAAATCAACGGCCGTCCCGCCACCGTCGACGAAGCCGCCAAGTCGATGCGCATGTCGCTGCGCTGGGCCCAGCGCTCGATGGACGAATTCAAGCGGGGCGAGAACCCGAACGCGCTGTTCGGCATCGTCCAGGGCGGCATGTTCGAATCGCTGCGCGACGAGTCGCTCGAAGGGCTGGAGAAGATCGACTTCCCCGGCCTGGCCATCGGCGGCCTGTCCGTGGGCGAACCGAAGGAAGACATGATGCGCGTGCTGGCCCACGTGGGCCCGCGCCTGCCGGCCAACAAGCCGCACTACCTGATGGGCGTGGGCACGCCGGAAGACCTGGTGGCCGGCGTGTCGAACGGTGTCGACATGTTCGACTGCGTGATGCCGACCCGGAATGCGCGCAACGGCTGGATCTTCACCCGCTTCGGCGACGTCAAGATCAAGAACGCCCGCTACAAGGACGACAAGGAGCCGCTCGACGCCACCTGCTCCTGCTACGCCTGCCGCAACTTCAGCCGCGCCTACCTGCACCACCTGCACCGCGCCCAGGAGATCCTCGGCGCCCGGCTGAACACCATCCACAACCTGCACTACTACCTGGACATCATGCGCCAGATGCGCGAGGCCCTGGATGAGGACCGCTTCCCGGACTGGGTCAAGGCTTTCCATGCCGACCGCGCCCGGGGCGTGTAAACCGGCCGCCCGGGCAAACGGAGACGGAATGAAAAGTTCTTGCAATATCCGCCATTTGCCCAATCTTTGCGACTTTAGCCAGTGCTAGAATACAGCGCTGCATTTTTTAACTATATTGGAGTCACCCGTGTTCATTTCCAACGCATATGCTCAAACCGCCGGCGCCGCCGACGCTTCGCTGATGGGCAACCTGTCGACCTTCGTGCCGCTGATTCTGATGTTCGTGGTCATGTATTTCCTGATGATCCGCCCCCAGCAGAAACGCGCCAAGGAACAGAAAGCCATGATGGACGCACTGGCCCGGGGCGACGAAGTCGTGACCGCAGGTGGCATCCTGGGCAAGGTCTCCAAGGTCAACGACCTCTACGTGACCGTTGAAGTCGCGGCCGGTACCGAAATCGTCGTGCAGAAGGCGTCGGTCACGACCTTGCTGCCGAAGGGTACGCTGAAAGGCCTGTAAGACATGCACGGGCGGCCTGGCCGCCCGTTTGCGTATCGACGCCCGCATCGAGGCCCGTTTCAACGCCAGTCTCACTAGAACGCTGAAGAATATGAACCGCTATCCTGTCTGGAAATACATCGTCATTGCCGTGGTCGTGCTGCTGGGTGCGCTCTACACGGCGCCCAACTACTTCGGCGAATCCCCCGCTCTGCAGATCACCAGCGGCAAATCCACCGTCAAGGTCGACAGCGCCGTTGCCACCCGCGTCGCCGAGGTGCTGAAGGCGCAGAACCTGCCCGCCGCCGACGTGACCCTGGACGAAGGCGCCAGCCATTCCGTGCGCGCCCGCTTCACCGATACCGACATCCAGTTCAAGGCCAAGCTGGCGCTGGAACGGGGCCTGAACGCGGACCCGAACGACCCCACCTACATCGTCACCAACAACCTGCTGGCCAATACGCCGCAGTGGATGCAGAAGGTGCGCGCACTGCCGATGTACCTGGGCCTGGACTTGCGCGGCGGCGTGCACTTCCTGATGCAGGTCGATACCAAGGCGGCACTGAACAAGCGCATCCAGGGCTTCCAGGCCGCGATTCGCAGCCAGCTGCGCGACGCCAACGTGCGCCACGCCGGCATCGAGCGCGTGGGCGATGCGATCGTCGTCAAGTTCCGCGACGATGCCACCCGCCAGGCAGCCCGCAAGTCGCTGGCCGACATGTCGGAACTGGCCTTCGTCGACGGCACCAGCGGCGCCGACCTGACGCTCACGGGCAGCATGAAGCCGGCCGCGCTGAAGGCGGCGCTGGACAACGGCGTCAAGCAGAACATCGCCACCCTGTCCAAGCGCGTCAATGAACTGGGCGTGACCGAACCGATCATCCAGCAGCAGGGCGCCGACCGTATCGTCGTGCAGCTGCCCGGCGTGCAGGACGTGGCCCGCGCCAAGTCCATCATCGGCCGTACCGCCACCCTGGAAGTGCGCCTGGTCGACGAGACCGTCCCGCGCGGTACCGAGCTGTCCGCGTCGATTCCGTTCAACTCCGAGCTCTTCACGGTCGGCAAGAACGTGCCCGTGGTGCTGTCGAAGGACGTGATCCTGTCGGGCGACTATATTTCGTCCGCCACCGCCAGCTTCGACGAGAACCAGCAGCCGGCCGTGTCGATCGACCTCAATGGCGACGGCGGCCGCAAGATGCGCGAAGCGACCCGCAACAACGTGGGCAAGCTGATGGCCATCGTGCTGTTCGAGAAGGGCAAGCCGGAAGTGCTGTCGGTGGCCACCATCCAGAGTGAACTGGGCAGCCGCTTCCGCATCACCGGCATGGGCAATATCGAGAACTCCACCGAACTGGCCCTGCTGTTGCGCTCCGGCGCCCTGTACGCGCCGATGGCCGTCATCGAGGAACGCCTGGTCGGTCCGCAGCTGGGCGCCGAGAACATCAAGAAGGGCTTCCACTCGACGATGTACGGCTTCGCCGCCATCGCCGTGTTCATGATCCTGTACTACATGATGTTCGGCTTCTTCAGCGTGCTGGCGCTGGCCGTCAACGTGCTGCTGCTGGTGGCGATCCTGTCGGCCATGCAGGCCACCTTGACCTTGCCCGGCATTGCCGCTATCGCGCTGGCGCTGGGCATGGCGATCGACGCCAACGTGCTGATCAACGAACGCATCCGCGAGGAGTTGCGTTCCGGCGCGTCGCCGCAATCGGCCATTTCGGCCGGCTTCGACCGCGCCTGGGCCACCATCTTCGACTCCAACGTGACGACCTTGATCGTCGCGCTGGCGCTGCTGGTGTTCGGTTCCGGCGCCGTGCGCGGCTTCGCCATCGTCCACGCCCTGGGTATCCTGACCTCGATGTTCTCCGCTGTCTTCGTGTCGCGCGGCGTGGTCAACCTGTGGTACGGCCGCAAGAAGAAACTGCAATCGCTGTCGATCGGTACCGTCTGGGTACCCGGCCAGGCGACGAAGTAATCCATCGCCAACGCATCAGATACAGCTAGAGGATTTCATGGAATTTTTCCGCATTCATAAAGACATCCCGTTCATGCGCCACGCGTTGATCTTCAACGTGGTGTCGGCGCTGACGTTCGTGGCCGCCGTGTTCTTCCTGTTCGACCGTGGACTGCACCTGTCCATCGAATTCAAGGGCGGCACCGTGCTGGAGGTGAAATACCCGCACGCGGCCAACCTGGAGGGCATGCGCCAGGCCCTGTCGTCGGCCGGCTTCGAGCATCCTGAAGCGAGCAGCTTCGGCACCGCCAGCGACGTCATGATCCGCCTGCCGATCACGCCGGGCAGCAGCTCGGACACGACGTCGGCGCGCGCCTTCGACGCGCTGTGCCGCGCCGAGAAGGGCAGCCCGCGTACCTTCGACACCACGACGGCGCAGGGCGAGCATGTCGCCCGCACCGCCTGCCTGGACGCCGCGGGCAAGGAACTGGTTTCGCTGCAGCGCGTCGAATTTGTCGGCCCGCAGGTCGGCGAGGAACTGGCGCAGAACGGCCTGAACGCGCTGATCATGGTCGTCATCGGCGTCATGATCTACCTGGCCATCCGCTTCGAATGGAAATTCGCCGTGGCCGCCATCATCGCCAACCTGCACGACGTCGTCATCATCCTGGGCTTCTTCGCCTTCTTCCAGTGGGAGTTCTCGCTGACGGTGCTGGCCGCCGTGCTGGCCGTGCTGGGTTACTCGGTCAACGAATCGGTCGTCATTTTCGACCGGATCCGCGAAAACTTCCGCAAGCAGCGCAAGATGAGCGTGCATGAAGTGATCGACAACGCCATCACCAGCACCATCTCCCGTACCATCATCACGCACGGCTGCACCCAGATGATGGTGCTGTCGATGCTGCTGCTGGGCGGCCCGACCCTGCACTACTTCGCCATCGCGCTGACGATCGGTATCTGCTTCGGTATCTACTCGTCCGTATTCGTGGCCGCCGCCGTCGCCATGTGGCTGGGCGTGAAGCGGGAAGACCTGATCAAGCCGGTCAAGGAAAAAGACGAAACGGATGGCGCGGTGGTTTGATCGCCGTGCTGGCCTGGTAGTCGCGCCGCCCTTCGGGGCGGCTAATGAGATGGTCCCCCTCCACCCTATGAAGTTTAAACTTCTAGGGTGTTTTCATTTGAGACGGAGGCCATCATGCAAGACGTCACGCTCATCGGTATTGACCTCGGCAAGCA
>Ga0066798_10000082_pt1 | contig 51496 bp, 42 predicted proteins | sample PersoiDNA2013203_FD_70961 | JGI IMG/M metagenome (GOLD analysis project Ga0066798, IMG submission 70961) | Permafrost soil microbial communities from the Arctic, to analyse light accelerated degradation of dissolved organic matter (DOM) -... | ecosystem: Environmental > Terrestrial > Soil >... | reverse complement strand
CGGGCCGCACCCGGCTAGGTCGTCCGAAGAAAACCCAGCATCAGCATCTAAGAAACCAAGAAACCAAGAAACCAAGAAACCAAGAAACCAAGAAACCAAGAAACCAACGACCAGTGTTTCTTAACTGAACGGCATGATTGCCAGTGACGGTGGCTTACCGCAGCGGGTATCTGGTCATCGTAGCGCCGCGTGTGACGACAGCGTTACGCACCTGAGTTGCTGTCTGGCGCGGTTTTGGACAGATAATACGGGCTTCGGAAGATTTTTCCGGTGACGCCATGGGCACGTTTCTGCTCACCTCCTTCATTCTTGTTCTCGATGCCTACACCCCCAATTTCCTCTACGCAGCGCCATGTGGTAATCATTGGCGCCGGTGCCATCGGTGTCATGAGTGCCTTGCATGCGCTCGACCAAGGTTTTCAAGTCACGCTGCTCGATAGCGCCACGCCAGGCGGCGAGCAGGCTTCCAGTTATGGCAATGCTGGCTGGCTGTCGTCGCATTCGATTTTGCCGCCGTCCGAGCCTGGCGTGTGGAAGAAGGTGCCAGGATTTTTGCTCGATCCGCTCGGACCCTTGTCGATTCGTTGGGCTTTTTTACCGCGCATCTTGCCTTGGCTGGTGCGCTATCTGATCGCCGGTTCCAGCGAAGCGCGTCTGAGCACCACGGCGCGTGCCTTGCGTAGCCTGCTGGCCGATGCCGCGTCGCTGCATGCGCAACTGGCCGAGCAGGCGGGCGTGGCCGATCTGATCGAGCAACGCGGTCTGCTGCATGTCTATCCCTCACGTCAGCAGTTCGAACAAGATGCGCGCGGCTGGCGTATTCGTCACGAACTGGGCGTGCGTTGGGAAGAATTGTCCGCGGCCCAATTGCGGGTCCGCGAACCGGACCTCGATGCACGTTATGAATTTGCCGTGCTGGTGACTGAAGCCGGTCATTGTCGCAATCCGGGTGCTTATGTTGCGGCGCTGGCGCAGCATGCGTGTGCGCGTGGCGCTCGACTGTTAATGTCTAGCGCCAACGGTTTTCGTTTTACCCAGGGACGCTTGAGCGCAGTGTGTACCGACGGTGGTGATATTGCCTGTGACGCCGCTGTGATTGCAGCTGGCGCGCAATCGAAAGCGCTCGCTGCATTGGCTGGCGACCGCGTGCCGTTGGCCACCGAGCGCGGCTATCACGCGATGGTGGAGCAGCCCGAAGGGCAACCGCGTACGCCGATGATGCTGATGGATCGCAAAGTGATTGCCACCCAAACCGAACAGGGCTTACGGGTGGCGGGACAGGTCGAGTTTGCCGCGTTCGATGCGGCACCGGACTGGCGCCGGGCGCACATCATGCGCGAGATTGCGCTACAAAGCTTTCCGGCCTTGCCGCGCGATATCCCCGTAGCGCGCATGCGGTATTGGCTGGGGCGTCGTCCCAGCATGCCCGACGGCTTGCCCTGCATTGGTCCGTCCACGCGCAGTGTCGATATCATTCATGCCTTCGGCCATGGTCATATCGGCCTGGGTTCGTCGGCACGTACCGGACGTCTGGTGGCGCAACTGTTGACAGGCCAAACGCCAGAGATCGATCTGGCGCCATTCAGCGCCCAGCGCTTTTCCCGCTAGCCTGGCAGCGCCGGGGTAGGGGCATTGAAGCCATCGAATGCCACGCGCAGCATGTGTTGCACGACCTGGTCGTTGCTCATTTTGCTGAAGCGTTGCAAATACTCGACGGCGGGATCGCAGGTGCGGGCGTAATAACTGAACAGGATCACATCGCTGGGCATGCTTGCATCGAACTCGCCTAGCTTTTGCGCACTTTGCACGAGTTTTTCGAGTTGGCCATTGAGCTTGAGCACGCGGGTAACGTATTTCAAGTTACGCATCAACATTTCACGCACATGAGCGCTGGTCGACGGCAGGAACGGCAAGCCGCCTTCCAGTCGCACGCGCAATGCCCATTCCAGCAGTGCAGCCAGTTTTCCTTTGGGACCTAGCGTCGGATCGATTTGCGCCAGGTAGTCGAGCGCGCCGTCGATCAGTCGGATCAAGGCTTCGCCCACCAAGTCTTCCTTTGACTTGAAATGCTTGTACAGGCTGGGTTTGGAAATGCCAACCGCGCCGGCCACATCATCCATGGTCATCAAATCGTAGCCCTTGCTGCCGAGTACCGCCGTAGTAGCATCCAGAATGGCGCTCTCACGCAGTTTGAAGGCCTGATCCTTGAAGCTTAGTTTGCCAAAAATACCCATGGGTAGCTTTCGTTACTAATTAGTAGATTTAATTTTGTATTGGTAGTAATCTTAGCACTGAAGCGCAGGCAAGAGCAGAAAAAGTGCGGCGCAAATCAGATCAACACCACTATTGGCGCGCTTTCATGGAAAAACAAAGGCAAAAAATCGCGGTCATTGGTGCCGGCATCGCAGGCCTGGCCAGTGCTTATTTTTTGGCGCGCCAGCACGAAGTCGTGTTGTTCGAAGCCGGAACGTATCTCGGCGGCCACACTAATACCGTGGATGTGACGCTGGAAGACAAGAGTTTTGCCGTCGATACCGGCTTTCTGGTGTTCAATGAAGCGACTTATCCCAATCTGATCGCCTTGTTCGACGAACTCGGGGTCGCCAGTTACGGCACCACGATGTCGTTCGGCGTTTCGCTGGAGCAGGGTGCTTTCGAATGGGCAGGCACTAACCTCGACAGTGTGTTTGCCCAACGGCGTCATGCGTTTTCTCCAGCTTTTCTCGGCATGCTCAAGGACCTGCTGCACTTCAATCGCACTGCACAAGCCAATCTGGCGGCCAGTTTGCGGCAACCGATCACGCTTGGTCAGTTGTTGGCAGCAAGTGGTTATGGTGCGATGTTTCGCGATGCCTATCTGTTGCCGATGGCGGCGGCGATCTGGTCCAGCGCACCGGCCGATATTTTGGGTTTTCCGGCCAGTACCTTTTTGCGCTTTTGCCTCAATCACGGTCTATTGCAAATCAGTCAACGTCCACAATGGCGCACCGTGCTTGGTGGCGCGCGCAGTTATGTCCGCAAAATTGCCGCTACCTTGCCACAGGTACGCCTGAACGCCAAAGTCGAGCGCGTTGTCAAGCTGGGGGCGCAATTGAACGTACAGACCGAGGCGATTGAAGAAAAGTTTGATGCTGTCGTGTTCGCCACCCATGCACCGCAAACCTTGCAGATGCTTAGCGACGCCAACGCCGAGGAGCGGCGCCTGCTGAGCTCGGTACGTTATCAGCATAATGTCGCCTATCTGCATACCGATGCGGCGTTGATGCCGCGCCGGCGCAAAGTCTGGTCTGCCTGGAATTATCTGGGCGGCGCCGCCGTCGATGGCAGCCGTCCAGTGTGTGTCAGTTACTGGCTCAACCAGTTGCAAGCCTTGCCTTGCCAGACCGATGTGATGGTCACGCTCAATCCGTTTGCGCCGCCACGGCCTGAGCAGGTATTGGCCCGCTTCGATTATGAACATCCAGTATTCGATCAAGCCGCAGTGGAGGCACAACAACAACTGCAAGCAATACAAGGACGACGCGGGCTGTGGTTTGCCGGTGCATGGACTGGTTACGGTTTTCATGAAGATGGCTTGAAGTCGGCATTAAGGGTGGCAAAGGCCTTTGACCTGGCGCCATCCTGGGCACAGGTGACATGATGGACAGCAGGCCGGCTCCCGCTTATTTGCTGCGTGGTCAGGTGTTGCATGAGCGCCTGCGGCCGGTGCTGCATCGTTTTTTGTATCCGGTGTTTTGCGTCAGGCTCAATCTGGCGCGGCTGGACGAGGTCAGCAATGCCTGGTTTGGCGTCGACAAACGGCGTCTGATATCGGTGCGGACGCGTGATTTTGGGCCGCGTGATGGTAGCAGTCTGGAGGCGTGGATGCGCGATCAACTGTTGCAGATCGGTCTGCCAATCGATGGCGAGATCTGGCTGCAGACTTTTCCGCGCATGTTCGGCATCGTGTTCAATCCGGTCAGTTTCTGGTATTGCCATGACCGCAGCGGTGGCTTGCGCGCCGTCTTGGCTGAGGTGAACAATACCTTTGGCGAGACCCATCGCTATCTGCTGGCGCATCCCGATCAAGCGGTCATCGATGCCAATACGCCACTGCAATGCGCCAAGCAAATGCATGTTTCGCCGTTTTGCGAGGTGCGCGGATTTTACCGCTTCCGCTTTCGTGACACCGCGGAGGCCGCCCTGGTCGGCATTGACTACGACGATGGCGAGGGTGTGCTGATTCACACCAGCGTCGGCGGCACCATGCAAGCGCTGGACCGGCAAAGTGCGCTGCGGGCATTGCTGCGGCAACCGCTGATGAGCGCCAGTATCATCGTCAAGATCCATTGGCAAGCGTGGAAGCTGTGGCGCAAGCGCGTACCATTTTTTCGCAAGCCTGAATATAGCCCCGTCGCGTCAGACGTCGTGACCCTGGAACAGGAGACATCATCGTGAATCACAACCAACTCCAGCCATTGGCCGCCAGCCCCCAAGCAGCGCCATGGTCAACCCGGCTGTTTCTGCGCCTGCTCGACTGTCTCAAGCACGGCCATCTGCAACTGACCACGCCCCATGGCAATACGCTGGTCTACGGCGATCTGCGTGAACCGCCCAGTGCGCAAATGCATATCCACGATTGGCGCGCCTGCGCCCGCATGCTGCAAGCGGGCGATATCGGCTTTGCCGAATGCTATGCCAATGGCTGGATTGATACCCCGGATTTAAGTGCGCTGTTACGGCTGTGCCTGCGCAATCAGGTCGAGCTGGAACGCATGCTGTTTGGCGGCAAGCTGGTCGGATTGTGGTATCGCCTGCAGCATTGGTTGCGCCCCAACACGCGCGACGGCAGTCGCAAGAACATCCATGCGCATTACGACATCGGCAATGAGTTTTATCGTCTGTGGCTGGACCCGAGCTGGACTTATTCCAGCGCCTTGTTCGACGGCGATTACTCGCAAACGCTGGCGTCCGCGCAGGCGCGTAAATACCAACGCATCATCGATCAGCTCGGTTTGCGCGTTGGTGATCACGTGCTGGAAATTGGCTGCGGCTGGGGTGGCTTTGCCGAGCATGCTGCGCAACAGGGCATCTACGTACATGGTGTCACGATTTCTGAGGCGCAATTGCAGGTGGCGCAACAGCGGCTGACGGCGCAAGGATTGCAGGCGCTGGCGCAGGTCGAGTTGCGCGACTATCGCGATCTCGACGGACAGTACGATGCGGTAGTGTCGATCGAAATGTTTGAAGCCGTCGGCGAGCAATTCTGGCCCGAGTATTTTTCTACCGTGGCAGCACGTTTGCGTCGCAACGGCAAGGCATTGATCCAGTCGATCACGATTGCCGAAAATCATTTTGATCGCTATCGCAATAGCTCGGATTTCATCCGCCAATATATTTTCCCGGGTGGTATGTTGCCTAGCCCGGAGCGCTTCGGCAGCGAGGCGCATCGGGCTGGTTTGCAGACAATCGACCAATACCGTTTTGGCCACGACTACGCCGAAACGCTGCGGCGATGGCAGCAGACATTTTTACAGCGCCGAGAAGAGATTGCCGCGCAAGGTTTCGATGAACACTTTTTGCGCCTATGGCAACTCTATTACGTCTATTGCGAAGCCGGTTTTGATGAGGAGCGCACCGATGTTATTCAGTTTTTGCTGCATAAGGACTGAGTTACGCCGGCTTGGCCGCTGTTGTCATCTGGCTGTGGCGGCGTGTCTGCTGCTGGCCTTGACGTTGCCATGCCATGCAGCGACTTGGCGTGACGATCTGCCGCAGGCGCAGCAGTTGGGTGGCGGAGAATTGCACTGGTTCGGCCTGAAGATTTACCGCATCGGCTTGTGGAGCGCGCAGGTACCCTTCAATCCGGCGCAACCGTTTGCACTGGAACTGACCTATGAGCGCAATATCAGCCGTCAGCGCTTGGTCGACATCAGTATCGATGAAATGCGCCGACTGTTCCGTGATCGTTATAGCGAAATGCAGTTCCAGCAATGGCATACCGTGATGCAAAACGCCTTTGTCGACGTCAAGGCTGGTGATCAATTGATCGGTGTGTCGCTGCCGGGTATCGGCTGTCGTTTCTATAACCGCGATGCATTGCTGGCAGAGGTGCGCGATCCCGAGTTCGCGCGCGCCTTCTTCGCCATCTGGCTGGACTCACGCAGCAAGGACGCGCAGTTGCGTCAACAACTGCTGGGCCAGCCATGACGATCATGACTGCCGCACCGGCACGCTGGCGCTATCTCGCCTATGGCCTGCTCGGCTGGCCGCTGGCGATGTCAGCTTTGCCCGTGTATATCCAGGCGCCAGCGTATTACAGCAGTCAGCTTGGTCTGGCCATCGCCGGTACGGGTTGGGTTCTGTTTTTGGCACGCCTGGTCGATACCATGCAAGACCCTTGGTTGGGGCGTTGCATTGACCGTGTGTCGGTAGCACGCCTGCCGTTGTGGATGCTTGCCGGGGCCTTGTTGTTGGCGGTTGCCTTCTATGGTCTGTGGTTGCCGCCAGCGCTGGTGCGACATGGCGACACGGCCTTGTTGGCCTGGTTGGGTCTGATGTTGATACTCGCCTACAGCGCCCACAGCATGCTCAATATTGCTTATCTGGCGTGGGGTGCACGGCTATCGCAACAGGCCGACGGCTTATTGAATGCCGCAGCGCTGCGCGAAATGGCCGGTTTGATCGGTGCCGTACTGGCCAGTGTGATACCTGGATGGCTCATGCTCAGCGGCGCTGCCGTGGCATCCGGAATGCAGCTCTATGCCGCAGGGTTTGCTGTATTGCTGGGTTTGTCGCTGGTGGCGCTGTTGTACGGTGCACCGGCCTGGAATAAGGTGACCGGCAGCAGTGGTGTTGCCAGCGGCTGGCGCGCGCTCAGCGCCAGCATGGCAGCCAATCGCGGTTTTCGTCGCCTGTTGCTGCCTTATTTTTTCAACGCGCTGTCGGTGGCGATCCCGGCAACGCTGGCCTTGTTTTTTATCAGTGACCGCTTGCAGGCGTCGCATTATGCCGGTTGGTTTCTCGCCACTTATTTTCTTGCCACGGCACTGGGTTTGCCCGCTTGGGTAGCGGCCGCCAAGCGTTGGGGCGTGTTGCGCGCCTGGCGTATGGGCATGGTGCTGGCGATTTTGGCGTTCGCCGGTGCGGTGCTGTTGCAGGCTGGCGATGTGCTCTGGTATGGCCTGGTTTGTATTGCCGCCGGTCTGGCGCTGGGAGCCGATCTGGCACTGCCGCCGGTGCTGCTGGCCGGCCTGATCGCCGAGGATGACAACACGGCCGCCTATTACGGCATCTGGACTTTGCTTGGCAAACTGGCGCTGGCGCTATCGGGTTTGACCTTGCCGTTGCTGGCGGCACTCGGCTATCAACCCGGCATGGCGGGCAATGCTGCGCTGGGATGGACCTATGCGGCGCTGCCATGCGGCTGTAAATTGCTGGCCTTGCTGCTGTCGGCTTCATTGTCAGAAGCGCCCGCGCAAGAGCGGGTAGCAACGAGTACCTAATTCTAGAGGAGCGTTGATCATGTGGAATTTACTGCGCAAGTTGCGCCACACCTTGGCGGGAAATGTTATCGCCATGCCCTTGCTGCTGTTGGGGGCCTGTTCCTCACCGGACGTGACGCATTACGCCGCCCAGCAACCGGTGTTTGATCCGGTCCAGTTTTTCGTGGGCAAGACCGAGGCGTGGGGCATGTTTCAGCAACGCAGCGGCGAAGTGGTCAAGCGCTTCCAGGTTGACATCCATGGTCGGCAGCAGGATGACCAGTTGATTCTGGAAGAACATTTTCGCTACGACGACGGCAGCACCCAGGAACGCATCTGGACCTTGCAGCGGCAAGCCGATGGCAGCTGGCGCGGGCGTGCCGGCGATGTGTTGGGTGAAGCCATCGGCCATGCCGCTGGCAATGCGTTGAACTGGCGCTACACCTTGTTGCTGCCGGTCAATGGCAAGACGTATGAAATGCAGATGGATGATTGGATGTTCCTGATCGACGACCATACCATGATCAATCGAACCAGCATGCGCAAGTTCGGCGTGGAAGTCGGCCAGGTCACTTTGTTTTTTCGCAAGCGTTCTTGAAGATCGGTGGAGATGATGATATTGGCCCCCATGAATACGCCGGTGCGCGATTGGCAAGGCCAGCGCATCTGGATCATTGGCGCCTCCAGTGGCATCGGTGCGGCGCTGGCCAAACAGGCCTTGGCAAAAGGCGCCAAGGTGGCCTTGTCTGCACGCCGCGAACAGGTGCTGCAAGCGGTGGTCGATGCCAGCCGTATTGACGGCGCGCAGGTCGACAGTCATGCCATGATCGTGCCGCTCGACGTGCTCGATCATGCGGCCTGGCGAGAGCGTCATGCCGAGGTCTGTGCACGCTTCGGCGGTATCGACCTGCTACTGTTCTGTGCTGCCGATTACCGGCCCGAGCGCAGTTGGGAAGTGCGTGAAGAGGCCGCCGAGCAAACCTTGCGCACCAATCTGATCAGCGTCTATACAGCGCTGGCGACGGTATTGCCAGATATGCTGAAAAATGGCAGCGGCGGTATCGCGCTGGTCGCCAGCGTGGCCGGTTATATGGGCTTGCCCAATGCCAGTGTCTATGGTCCGGGTAAAGCTGCACTGATCAATCTGGCCGAAATTCTCTACAGTGACCTGCATGACAAAGGCATCAACGTTTATTTGATCAACCCCGGTTTTGTCAAAACCGAGCTGACTGAAAAAAACAGCTTTCCCATGCCGGCGCTGCAAACGCCCGATGATGCTGCCCGCGCGATCTGGCACGGGATTGCTGATGGCCGCTTCGAGATTCATTTTCCAAAGCGCTTCACCCGCGTACTCAAGCTGTTGCAAATGCTGCCTTACCGCTGGCGTTTCGCCTTGTTCCAACGTTTTCTGCATCTGACCTGACCACCATGATGACGACGACAACGACCCAGGACCGCCTGGATGCCTTGATGATGTGGTATGGCACGCTGACGCTGCAAAGCCTGTCCGAGATCGAGCACTATTATGCGGCTGATGCGCGCTTCAAGGATCCGTTCAATGATGTGTGCGGGCATGCGGCGATTGGCCGTGTGTTTCAGCACATGTTTGCGACCACGACAGCGCCGCGTTTCGTTATCGATACCCGGCTGGTCGATGGTGATCAAGCGTTTGTCACCTGGACCTTCATGTTCGGCATCAAGGGCAAGCAATACACGATCGTCGGCGGTTCTCATCTGTACTTTGATGATGCCGGTCTGGTGGCCTTGCACCGCGATTATTGGGATGCCGCCGAGGAATTACTGCAAAAGTTGCCGCTCATCGGTGTGCCCATCAAATGGCTGCGCCGCCTGTTTGCCGTCAAATGACAGCAAACAACAGGCGGCGCAGCCAGATACGATCAATAGACGCCGCGTGTCTTGAACGGCTGGTATTGGAACAGCCAGGTTTCCGACAAGGTTTGGTTGTTGTGACGCAGGAATAGCCGCAGATCCACCGGATCGTCGCCATCGACGGTCAGATCGAATTGCGCCCGCCAGTGACCGGCCACGCCATCCGGAACTGCTTCGGTGAACACATACGTGAACTTGCCGCGCGAGGATGACAAGACGGCTTCCGGCAATTCGCCAAAGGCCAGTTTTTCCAGCGGCGCACCGACGAACTCAACCATGAACTTGCGCACGTTTTGTGGCCGCACCTGTCCGGGCTGGCCGCCATTGCCAAGACGCGTCGCCACGCAACGCGCCAGTGGCGAAGGAAACGGTTCGTCCTTGCGCCAATGCAGGCGGTAACGCAAGCGATAGCTGTTGCCGGCTGCGGCCGGTGCATGCGGCACCCACATGGCAACAACGTTGTCGTGGATTTCATCATCGGTCGGAATCTCGACCAACTGCACGGCACCTTCGCCCCAGCCTTCCAGCGGTTCTACCCACAGGCTCGGTCGGCGTTCATAATTGACGCCATCCTGATAATGATCAAAATTGCGGTCGCGTTGCAACAAGCCAAAGCCGCGCGGATTGTTGTCGCCAAAGGCAGATGCCGTGATGCGAGCCGGATTGTTCAGAGGACGCCAGATGTGTTCGCCGGCGCCGGTCCAGATCGCCAGGCCGTCGGAGTCGTGCACCTCCGGCCGCCAGTCGGCGCCAGTGCCTTTGACCGTTTCGGAAAACCAGTACATTGAAGTCGCTGGTGCGATGCCCAGACGGCCGACGTCGCGGCGCAGGAACAGCGCGCAATCGACTTCCATGATCACGCCGGCAACACCCTTCGGATCGCGCTGCATGATGAACTTGTAGGCACCGATGATGCTGGGACCATCAAGTACGGCATAGACCACCACCGTATCGCTGTTGTCAGCTGGCGCTTCAAAATAAAAATGCGTGAAGTTGGGGAATTCTTCTGCCTTACCCGCCTGCGCGACATCGATGGCAATCCCGCGTGCCGACAAACCGTATTGATACAGATCGCCGATGGCGCGGAAATACGATGCGCCCAGAAATGCCACCCAGTCATTCTTGCGCCAGTCCAGCTTGGCTTGATCGCCCTGGCGGTTTTCCTGAAAGCGGAAACCGGCAAAACCGCTGCCGCGTGGCAGCTTGCGCGCCGGACTGTCGACCGGCATGTCGAAATAACTCTCGTCATACAGAATCTCGCGCGCGTGCGCATTGCTGCCAGCGCCTTCCAGCGCATACATATGCACTGGCGCCTGAAAGAAACGCCCGAGATGGAAAAAAGTGACCGGAAACTTGCCTGGGCCATTGGCGAACAAGGCCGCATCGGTATTGAACTTGATCTTGCCATGGGCTTCGTAATCGATCTTGTCGAGAATGGCAGCGGGTGGCTTGTTTTGCGGTTGATAGGGCGATTGCGCGCTCACGCGCACCTGAGCAATCAAGGCCTCGAACGAGAACGGTGCTGCATTGCCGAGCTTGATGCGGTTGGTGGCAAGCGCTTCGACAGGAATGCCAAGCGCAGCCAGCGCGGCGCTTGCGGTGGCAGTACTCAGGAAGGTGCGGCGGTTGATCATAGGCAATAAAGTGTCTTATTGACAGGGCCAGACATGGACAGTGCGGCGCTATCGGTTATTGGGAAAACAGCATGATGCAACAAAAAATCTATGCATGCCATGCATTACGCACGGTAGTAGGCGCGCAAGCATCGTGAATCTATAGAGAGTTGGTCGCGCAAGCTTGGTTCCTGCTTTCTTCGGATTTTGTGATGAACGTGTCCGTTCAGTCTTCTCATCTAGCGCTGAAACTTGACGTAAAAATGGCCCGCAATGCGGGCCATTTTGTATTCCAATCGGTGCAACTAGTGCACCGACCTGGCAAGACTTAGTATTGATAGAAAATCTTTTGGATTTCCTTGGTGTCGTTGGTCTTGGTCAATGCCAGCATCAACAGGATGCGGGCTTTTTGTGCGTTCAAGGTATCGGAGACAACGAAGTCCAGCTTGTCGTCGTCAGCTTCGCCGTTACGTGCCACGATGCCTTGGCCGACGCGGCTGGCGCGCACGATGATGACGCCTTTCTTGTGTGCTTCGACCAGCGATGGCAACACGGTGTTGTTCAGGCTGCCGTCACCGACGCCAGCGTGAATGATGCCCTTGGCGCCAGCAGCAACGAAGGCATTCAAGGCAATCGGGTTCATGTTGGCATAGCCGTAGACGATATCGACTTGCGGCAGGCTATCAAGCTTGGAGATATCGAACTCGCTGTCAGCAGTGTTCTTGCGGGTCGATTGACGATAGAAGAATGGCTTGCTGCCTTGGATGTAACCGAGGAAACCCAGTTCTGGTGTCTTGAAGGTATCCAGTGTCGAGGTGTTGGTCTTGGTGACTTCACGCGCGCCATTGATCTGGTCGTTCAATGTCACCAACACGCCCTTGCCGATGGCTTCCTTGCTGCCAGCCAGCAGGACTGCGTTGTACAGGTTGATCGGGCCGTCGGCACTGATCGCGGTCGATGGACGCATGGCACCAACGATCACAACTGGCTTCTTGCTCTTGACGGTCAGGTTCAGGAAGTAGGCAGTTTCTTCGATGGTGTCGGTGCCGTGGGTGATCACGATACCGTCGACATCATCTTGTGCCAGCAGGACGTTGACGCGCTTGGCCAATTTCAGCCAGTAGTCGTTGTTCATGTTTTCGCTGGCGATCTGGAATACTTGTTCGCCCTTGACGTTGGCGACTTTCTTCAGTTCTGGCACAGCATCGATGAGTGCTTCAACACCGATCTTGGCGGCGGTATAGCCGACGGTGGTGGTGGTGGTGGCACCCGTGCCGGCAATTGTGCCGCCTGTGGCGAGGATGGTGACGTTGGGGAGCTTTTGTGCATGGGCGATGGAAGCAAATGCCACACAGGCTAGCAACAAAAATTGACTGAATATCTTTTTGGAATACATGTCGTTCCTCTTGATGAAAATATGTTTTTAACCCTCTTCTTCGTCTGCATGCAACGCGAGCAGAAATAACGCCGCATGGGTCCCTTGTGAGGCGAAGAGCAGCCAAGATAGCATTCATTGCGTCTTCTTAGAAGATGGGACAACCATTTTTCTCAACTATTTATTTGTACGAATCATTGCTTGGCTTTTTCGCCCGCTAGGAGTGCGGTGGGAGCGCTGTTTGGGGGCATTTTTATGGTTATCTGCACTTAATTAGCCCGGTTGACGCGCAGTGAAACTGGCGATCAATTGCGCAAAAACTGCATACTGGAAAGAATGCTGGCAAGCCAGCCGCACCTGTGCCGATCATTGTGCGATCTTTTGCGAGCCGCTATTTCTTAATTCGATATCGCGGGGTGCGCGCACACGCGATTTTGGCGTCGAGATAAGCCTGGCAATGATTTCAGTTGGCGTTTTTGCCAGTAACGGTACAATGAAATCGGACGTTGCCGGGAGTGTGTTGTGCAAACGGCGACGCGACAAGAACCAGAATTGATGGGAGCAAATTTGTTGACCGAAAAATTTATCGATCCGCAAGCGGCGGTTGATCGAGTGATCGAAATCTATGACGCCAATACTGCCATTCTGAGGGATGCCTTCAAACAATTCACCCAGGGCGTGGTGTTGCCCACGCGTGTGCGGGAATGTTATCCGTTCGTCCGTATAACCACTGATAAAACCACCCACACTGACACGCGCCAGTCGTTCGGTTTCGTGGCCGGTCCAGGGACTTACCAGACTACGCTGACGCGGCCGGCGCTGTTCAAGAATTATCTACTCAGTCAATTCAAGCTGCTGTTGCAGAACCATCAGGTGCCGCTGGAAATCGGTGTGAGCGAGTTGCCGATTCCAGTGCACTTTGCGTTTGCCGAAGGTATACACGTTGAGGGTGATCTCGATCCCGAGCATCTGCGCTTGCTGCCCGATGTGTTTGACTTGCCAGATCTGGCCGAAATGGATGATCGCATCGTCAACGGTACTTATGAAGTCGATAATGGCGGCTGGCGTGATGGCGAGCATCCGCATCCGTTGGCCCTGTTCACGGCGCCGCGTGTTGATTACTCGCTACATCGTTTGCGGCATTACACGGCCACGGCACCGCATCAGTTTCAGCGCTATGTGTTGTTTACCAATTATGCGTTCTATGTCGACGAGTTCGTGCGGCTCGGGCGTGAGTTGATGCAGGCCACCGATGATCCCGAGCTGCGCACCTATCGCCAACAGTACAGCGCCTTCGTCGAACCTGGCAACGTCACCACGCCCAATGCCAACGTCGAAGGCATGAAAGGTGTTGCCGGTTCCGGCACAGCGCCGATTCGCCAACCACAGATGCCGGCTTATCATTTGCAACGGCCGGACGGTTCCGGCATCACGCTGGTCAATATTGGTGTCGGTCCATCGAATGCCAAGACCATCACCGATCATATCGCCGTGCTGCGGCCACATGGCTGGATCATGCTTGGTCATTGCGCCGGGTTGTCGTCCTCTCAGCGCATGGGTGATTATGTGCTCGCGCATGCCTATGTACGCGATGATCATGTGCTTGATGACGACTTGCCGTTGTGGGTGCCGATTCCGGCCTTGGCTGAAGTGCAATTGGCGCTGCAGGATGCCGTGGCCGGCATTACTCAACTGGATGGCTACGAACTTAAGCGCATCATGCGTACCGGCACGGTGGCCTCGGTCGATGATCGTAACTGGGAGTTGCGCGACCATCGGACGCCGTTGCTGCGCTTCAGCCAGAGCCGGGCAATTGCACTCGATATGGAAAGCGCCACGGTGGCGGCCAATGGTTTCCGCTTCCGTGTGCCTTATGGGACCTTGCTATGCGTGTCCGACAAGCCTCTGCATGGAGAAATCAAATTGCCGGGCATGGCCAACAAGTTCTATGAGCAGCGTGTGGCGCAGCATTTGAAAATTGGTATCCGGGCACTGGAGTTGTTGCGCAATCACGGTATTGAACAGTTGCATAGCCGCAAGCTGCGCAGTTTTGGTGAGCCAGCGTTTCGTTGACCTGCAGGTCTGGTCGCACAAAGCTGCTGCCGGTGACGGTAGCAGCTTTTTTATTGGGTTCGTTTGGCTAACCAGACATACAGCGCAGCACCGGTGAGCAAAGCACAAGCGGCAATGCTCAGCGATAGCGTAAACGAGCCGTTGGCGCGTACCAGCCGCGTCGCCAGCGGTGGCCCGACAATTTGACCGACACCGTAAGCTGCTGTCATCAAGCCCATCAAGCCGGCGCTGTTGTCACTGCGCAAGCGACGCGCTTCGCGCATGGCAAACAGGGTGATGGCGGTAAAGGGGAGGCCAAGCAAGACGCTGCCGAGTGCAAAGCCAACTTCATTTGGCAGCAGTGTGCTGATGGTCACGCCGATGGCTTGCAGGACATAACAGGCGGCCAGTAGCAGACGTTGATCGACATGTACTGGCAGGCGCGTGGCGCTCAAGGCGCCCAGCGCCACACAGAGGCCGAACAACGGCCAGAAAAAATCGGGCCAGTTCGATCCCGGCAACGCTTGGCGCGCAATGACTGGCAAGAACGTGGCGGTAATGATGTAGCCGAATCCGGCCAGGCCGTAGGCCAGGACTTGCCAGCCGACTTCAGGTCGGCGTATTACCTTTTCGAGTGTGGCAGTTGCTGTTTTGGTTTCGCTCGTGCTGGCAGTAATTGTCGGCATGCTTCGACGATAAGATGGCCAGGCGAGCGCCGTCAGCGCTGCCGCCAATGCACCGAACGCCAGCCAGGCATGCATGGCCTGCCATTGCCCGGCAACCATGGCGCTGCTCGACAGACCGGTCAGCATGATGCCCAGCCCCGGGCCGCAAAAAATGATGCCGCCCAGCGCGGGTTGTTGCAGTTGTGCCAACCGGTGCAGGCACCAGCCGGAACTGTAGACAAACACCAGCGCACTGGCGATGCCGGACAGCAAGCGCAGCAGTAGCCACACACTCTGACCGTCGAGCAGGCCCATGCCCAGCGTGAGCAGTACGGTGGCAATCAACCCCACGCGGATGGTGCTGGTCTGCGGCAGGCCGCGCCAAAATGCGCACAGCATTGCGCCGAGAAAGTAGCCAATATAGTTGGCCGTAGCCAACCAGCCGCCACCGTTGAGATCGATGCTGTGGTCGTGCAGCATCATTGGCAGCAGCGGAGTGAAAGCGAAGCGGCCGATGCCCATGGCGACAGACAAGGTAATCATGCCTGCCAGGGCGATGCGCAAGGCTTGGTTGCGGTTGGTTGGGGAAGACAGTTGAGTCATTGCAGGGTGAATTCGTGGCAGTTGCGGTGTTAGTTTTTTGCGTAGCGGCAATGGAGATTGCGCAGGCGCCTATGTTAGCCGTTCTGCATGAGGTAATAGTTGAAAGTTTCGATTGCGGGCTGGCAATCTGCGCAAGTTCCCAGTGAGTGGGAGTCCGGTCTGCACGGTTACTTTATGTCGTGCCAATACTTGTCGAGACGCCAATCCAAGGAGCAATCAGCGTAACAATTTGTAAAAAATGCTGTGATGAGGCAGTGTACTTTCTATAGTACGACTTCCCCCTCCATTCTCTCCCCCGAGAATGGGATTTACCCCACGTGCCGCAAGGTGCGTGGGGTTTTTCTTTTGGCGCGGGGAAAACAAAAGCGTAACAAAGACACTGCAAAAACAAGGTCGATGATCTTCAGGCAATGTCACCCCAAGCATATTGGTGTTGCGATATTTATTTGTGGTTTGGAATGATCAAACTTTCCCGCGCTGCCGATTGAATCGCCAGCACCGCCGGGTGCGTCAGGCGTCGCTCCACTGAAATCGCAAAAAACTGTTCGATGATGTCATTGGTCTGGCCTATTTGCTGCACACCCAGTTGTTGCTTCAGGCGCTTGGCCACTGCCGATGGTGCCGCAAAGATGCCGGTGCCGGCTTCGCCAAAGGCATTGAGCAAGGCGCCATCATCGAACTCACCAGCGATTTGGGGGCGGATGTTTTCTTTTTCGAACCAGCGCAATAGCTTGGGACGTACGGCGGCGTCCTCACCAGGCAGCAGAAAAGGTGCGCCATCGAGGCTGTGCGGAAAATTCTTCTTGTATTGACGGGCCAGCGCCGCTGTGGCGAAGAAGCTGGTGCTGCTTTCGCCGAGCAAATGGCTGTAGCCGCGCACATTGACATTGCCTGGCAAGGCACTGTCGGCAATGACAATGTCGAGCCGATGGATGGCCAAATCGGCCAGCAAGGGATGCAGTTTTCCTTCGCGGCACACAATGCGGACTGGCTCGGGAAGTTTGAGCGCAGTTTCCAGTAGCAGATAGGCAATTGCCTTCGGCACCGCATCAGCCACTCCGACCCGAAATTGCAAGGCGCTGCCGCCGGGCCGGAACCGCATCACTTCTTCCAATTCTTCACCGAGCGTGAAAATCTGATCGGCATAGGCGTAGACAGTACGGCCGGCATCGTTGAGTTCGAGCTTGCGACCGACACGATTGAACAGGCGATAGCCGATGCTGTCTTCGAACAGGCTGATCTGGCCGCTGATGGTTTGCGCGGTCAGATGCAACCGTTCGCTGGCACGCGCGATACCGCCTGTCTTTGCCACCAGCCAAAAATAATGCAAATGCTTGTAATTGAGTGCTGCCATGGGATGTTGAGAAATATTCGATGCTTCGGTTTTTTCGATGATATTGAAAAGTATATTCGAATTTTCAATTGTATTGATTCTGGCTACAGTGCTGCTTGTCTATTGTCATTCAGGAGGCCATGATGAAATGTCCCGTATGTAGCACGATCAATTTGAACATGAGCGACCGTCAGGGCGTCGAAATTGATTATTGTCCGCAATGTCGCGGTGTCTGGCTCGATCGTGGTGAGCTCGATAAGTTGATCGAGCGTGCCCAGCAAACGGCGGTAGCATCAGGTATACGGCCTGCGTCGCAGTATGTGCAGCCACCACGGCAGTATGAAGTGCGCACCCATGGGGTTGACGATCAACGTCATCGCACGCACAAAAAGAAGAGTTTTCTTGGTGAAATATTCGACTTCGATTGATGCCTCGTCAAGCTGGTGCAAGGTAGAGATCAATAAGGGAGGGGAATCATGGGTGCTGTAGTCAGTTTTGCAACCTGGCCGATGTGGCTGGGTTTTATTGCCTTTGTGCTGGCCATGCTGGCATTCGACATGCTGGTACTCGGCGGTCGTCATGCACACAAGGTTTCGGTCAAGGAGGCGCTCGGCTGGTCATTGGCTTGGGTGGTGCTGGCGTTGTTGTTTAGCGCATTGCTGTGGTGGTATCTGGATCACAGTGTCGGGCGTGAATTTGCCAATCAAAAAAGCCTGGAATTCTTATCCGGCTATCTGATTGAGAAATCGCTGTCGGTCGACAATATTTTTGTGTTTCTGGTGATCTTCGGCTATTTTGCAGTGCCGGCAGAAATCCAGCGGCGAGTGTTGTTGTTCGGCGTGATTGGTGCGATCGTCATGCGTGCCGTGATGATTTTGCTGGGAGCCTGGTTGATTGCGCAGTTTAGCTGGATCATGTATTTGTTTGGCGCGTTCCTGATCGTTACCGGCATCAAAATGCTGATCTTTGCTGATAAGGAAACCGATCTCAACCAGAATCCGCTGTTGACATTCTTGCGCAAGCATTTGCGCATCAGCAATAGTTACGATGGCGAAAAGTTCATGACCATGCGTGACGGCGTGCGTTATTTCACGCCGCTGGTTCTGGTGCTGATCTTGATTGAGGTGACCGATCTGGTGTTTGCAGTCGATAGTATTCCGGCAATCTTTGCGATTACGACCGACCCGTTCATCGTGTTTACGTCCAATATGTTTGCCATCATGGGCTTGCGTGCGCTGTACTTCCTGCTGGTGGATGTTGCTGACCGCTTCCATTATCTGAAATATGGCCTGGCGCTGGTGCTGGTGTTTGTCGGTGGCAAGATGTTGTTGGCTTACTGGTATCACATTCCGGTCATGTGGTCGCTGGCGGTTGTAGGTTTGATTTTGCTGGCATCGGTATTGATCAGTCTGGTGCTGTCGCGCAAGAAGACTGTCGGATGATCATCTAAGAAGTGATGAAACCATAAAAATGGGGTCGGAGTTGATTTACAATCGTGAATCACCTTCGACCCCGAGTTTTTTATGGCCCGTCTACCTCGTCTTGTTGTTCCTTTTCAGCCGCATCACATCATCCAGCGTGGTCATGATAAGCAGTTAATTTTTCGTGATGGCGCCGATCATCTGGCGTTCATTGACTGGCTTAAAGACGCTGCCAAGCGCTTCAAGGTTGCCATTCATGCCTATGTGCTGATGCCTGATCATGTCCATTTGCTGGCCACGCCGGCAGAAGTTGAAGGGCTGGCACGAATGATGCAGTGGGTAGGTCGCTACTACGTTCCCTATTTCAACCAAAAGTACCAAAGGGGCGGCACCTTGTGGCAAGGTCGTTACAAAGCGACTGTATTGGATGCAGAGCGGTACCTGCTGTTGTGCAGTCACTACATTGAGTCGAACCCGGTGCGTATTGGGTTGGTCGGTGCGCCATCGGATTACCCGTGGTCAAGTTACCTGCATCACGTTGGCGCAAAACCGGATTCGTTGATTACCGATCATCATTGTTATTGGGCATTGGGCAATACGCCGTTTGACCGCGAGATTGCTTACAAGCTGTTGAGCGAGCAGGGTGTGAGTGCGGCTGAGGTTGAGTTGATCACCCACGTCACCTTGAAGGGTTGGGCCTTGGGCGAAGAAGAGTTCAAGACGGGGTTGGAAAAACAGGTGAATCGGCGCGTCAGTCCAGCCAAACGTGGACGCCCGTCGGGAAAAACGCCTGTTTCGACAGAGGAATAGTCGATAAAAAAAGTAATGTTTTGTTTGAAAGTTCAATTAAAACAAATAGTTAGAGATGTATTTTATTTGCTCTGTCCCTAATTAAAAAATATTAAAAATAATGTGGTTTTTAAAGTGACACTGACCCTATTTATTTTTATTGAAGAATCGGTTGCAGTGCACTATCCTTAAATCCTTACTCTTAAAGTGGTGGAGCACCGTTATGCAAGCGCAAGGCCTATACGACCCAGCTAATGAACACGACGCATGCGGCGTCGGTTTTATTGCCCATATCAAAGGCAAGAAAAACCATTCCATCGTTGAGCAAGGTTTGCTCATTCTGAAAAATCTCGATCACCGGGGCGCGGTTGGCGCTGATCCGCTGATGGGAGACGGGGCCGGTATCTTGATCCAGATCCCGGATCAGTACTATCGCGAAGAAATGGCCAAGCAAGGCGTGAACTTGCCGCCACCAGGCGAATTCGGCGTCGGCATGGTGTTCTTGCCGAAAGAAAATGCATCGCGCATTGCCTGTGAGCAGGAAATCGAACGTGCAGTAATGGCCGAAGGTCAGGTCGTGCTTGGCTGGCGTGATGTGCCGGTCGACATGGACATGCCAATGTCGCCGACCGTGCGTGAAAAAGAACCAGTGATCCGCCAGATTTTCATTGGCCGCGGTCCCGATATCATGGTCACCGATGCGCTGGAGCGTAAACTGTACGTGATCCGCAAGTCGTCCGGTCACGCCATCCAGGCGCTCAACCTGATCCACGGCAAGGAATTTTTCGTGCCTTCGATGTCGGCACGCACCGTGGTCTACAAAGGCTTGTTGCTGGCCGATCAGGTCGGCGTGTATTACAAGGATCTGCAAGATGTGCGTTGCGTCTCGGCGCTGGCGCTGGTGCACCAACGCTTCTCCACCAATACCTTCCCGGAATGGCCGCTGGCCCACCCGTACCGCCTGATCGCCCATAACGGCGAAATCAATACTGTCAAAGGCAACTTCAACTGGATGCGTGCACGTGAAGGCGTGATGCAATCGGCCGTGCTGGGCGACGATTTGAAGAAGCTGTTCCCGCTGATCTATGAAGGTCAGTCCGACACTGCCTGTTTCGACAATGCGCTGGAATTGCTGTTGATGGCAGGTTATCCGCTGGCACAAGCCATGATGATGATGGTGCCGGAAGCCTGGGAAAACCACACCCTGATGGACGACAACCGTCGCGCCTTCTATGAATACCATGCTGCCATGATGGAGCCATGGGATGGTCCGGCTGCATTGGCCTTTACCGACGGCCGTCATATTGGCGGTACGCTCGACCGCAACGGCTTGCGTCCGGCGCGTTACATCGTCACCGACGACGACCTGGTCGTGATGGCTTCGGAATCCGGTGTGTTGCCGATTCCGGAATCGAAGATCATCCAGAAATGGCGTCTGCAACCGGGCAAGATGTTCCTGATCGACCTCGATGCCGGCCGCATTATCGGCGACAAGGAATTGAAGGACACCTATGCCAATGCCAAGCCTTACAAGCAATGGATTTCGTCGGTGCGTGTCAAGCTCGACGAACTCAAGGCAGAACCGGTTGAGTCGGGTTCGACCATTCCTTTGCTGGATCGCCAGCAAGTGTTCGGCTACACCCAGGAAGACGTCAAGTTCCTGATGTCGCCGATGGCCGCAAGCGGTGAAGAAGCAATCGGCTCCATGGGCAACGATTCGCCGCTGGCCGTGATGTCGAACAAGAACAAGACGCTGTACAACTACTTCAAGCAGTTGTTCGCTCAGGTGACGAATCCGCCGATTGATCCAATCCGCGAAGCGATGGTGATGTCGCTGGTGTCGTTCATCGGTCCGCGCCCTAACTTGCTCGACACCAATAACATCAACCCGCCAATGCGTCTGGAAGTGTCGCAGCCGGTGCTCGACTATGCCGACATTGCCAAGCTGCGTAACATCAGCGCCCACACCGGTGGCAAGTTCAAGTCGCATGAACTGAACATCTGCTATCCGGTCGCCTGGGGCAAGGAAGGCATTGAGGCGCGCCTGGCTTCGTTGTGCGCGAAGGCTGTCGATGCGGTCAAGTCCGGTCATAACATTCTGATCGTGTCGGATCGCAAGGTCGACTCCGAACAAGTGGCGATTCCGGCCTTGCTGGCAACCTCGGCAATTCACTTGCATTTGGTCAGCAAGGGTTTGCGTACCTCCACCGGTCTCGTCGTTGACACCGGTTCGGCGCGCGAAACACATCACTTTGCCTTGCTGGCAGGTTATGGCGCCGAAGCGATCCATCCCTACCTGGCAATGGATACCTTGTGCGAAATGGCCAAGGGCCTGCCCGGTGATCTGTCGCCAGAAAAGACCATCTATAACTTCCAGAAGGCCATTGGCAAGGGCTTGCTCAAGGTGATGTCGAAGATGGGCATTTCGACCTACATGTCTTATTGCGGCGCGCAGATTTTTGAAGCGATCGGTCTCAACAAGGGGCTGGTCGACAAATACTTCAAGGGTACGTCATCGAATGTTGAAGGTATAGGCGTATTTGAAGTCGCTGAAGAAGCGCTGCGTCTGCACCATGCTGCGTTCAGCAACGACCCGGTGCTGGCCAACGCGCTCGACGCCGGCGGTGAATACGCTTACCGTATCCGCGGTGAAGAACATATGTGGACCCCGGATGCAATCGCCAAGCTGCAGCACTCGACCCGTGCCAACAATTTCAACAGCTACAAGGAATACGCGCAGCTGATCAACGATCAAACCAAGCGTCACATGACCTTGCGCGGTTTGTTCGAATTCAAAATCGATCCTTCCAAGGCGATCTCGATTGACGAAGTGGAGCCTGCCAAGGAAATCGTCAAGCGTTTCGCCACTGGTGCGATGTCGCTGGGTTCGATTTCGACGGAAGCGCATGCAACGCTGGCCATCGCCATGAACCGTATCGGCGGCAAGTCCAATACTGGTGAAGGCGGTGAAGACGTCAACCGTTACCGCAATGAATTGAAAGGCATCCCGATCAAGCAGGGCGCGACCTTGGCATCTGAAATCGGCAAGGATGTGATCGAAGTCGATATCCCGTTGCAAGCCGGCGATTCGCTGCGTTCGCGCATCAAGCAGGTGGCATCGGGGCGTTTTGGCGTGTCTGCCGAATACCTGGTTTCTGCCGATCAGATTCAGATCAAGATGGCACAGGGTGCCAAACCGGGTGAGGGCGGTCAGTTGCCGGGCCACAAGGTGACCGACTATATCGCGACCTTGCGCGTGTCGGTGCCGGGCGTTGGTTTGATTTCGCCACCGCCGCACCATGACATTTACTCGATCGAAGATCTGGCACAGCTGATTCATGATTTGAAGAACGTCAATCCGCGTGCCTCGATCTCCGTCAAACTGGTGTCTGAAGTCGGCGTCGGTACGATTGCTGCCGGTGTCGCCAAGGCTAAGTCTGATCACGTCGTGATCGCCGGTCATGATGGCGGCACTGGCGCCTCGCCGCTGTCGTCGATCAAGCATGCCGGTTCGCCTTGGGAATTGGGTCTGGCCGAAACACAGCAGACGCTGGTGCTGAACGGCTTGCGTAATCGTATCCGGGTACAGGCTGACGGTCAGATGAAGACCGGCCGTGACGTTGTCATCGGCGCGTTGCTCGGCGCCGATGAATTCGGTTTCGCGACTGCCCCGCTGGTGGTGGAAGGCTGCATCATGATGCGCAAATGCCATCTGAACACTTGCCCGGTTGGCGTGGCGACACAAGATCCGGTGTTGCGTGCCAAGTTCTCCGGCAAGCCGGAACACGTGGTCAATTTCTTCTTCTTCATTGCCGAAGAAGCACGTCAGATCATGGCGCAACTGGGCATCCGTACATTCAACGAACTGATCGGCCGCTCCGATCTACTCGATCGCAACAAGGCGATTGCGCACTGGAAAGCCAAGGGGCTGGATTTTAGCCGCATCTTCTATCAACCGGCCAGCGACACGCCTTATTTCCACACGCAGGAGCAGGATCACGGTCTGGACAAGGCGCTCGATCACAAGCTGATTGCCCAGGCGCGCAGTGCCTTGGACAAGGGTGAAAAAGTGTCCTTCATTTCGCCGATCCGCAATGTGAACCGCACGGTTGGTGCCATGTTGTCCGGTGAAGTGGCCAAGCGTTATGGCAATGACGGTTTGCCGGATGACACCATCCATATCCAGTTGCAAGGGACTGCTGGCCAATCTGCTGGCGCCTTCCTGGCGCATGGTGTGACGCTGGATCTGGTCGGCGAAGGCAACGACTACGTTGGCAAGGGCTTGTCGGGCGGTCGTATCATCGTGCGCCCTAACACCGAATTCCGTGGTCGCGCAGTTGATAACATGATTTCGGGCAACACCGTGCTGTACGGCGCTACTAGCGGCGAAGCATTTATCAATGGTGTAGTGGGTGAGCGTTTTGCGGTGCGTAACTCAGGTGCGATTGCCATCGTCGAAGGCACGGGCGACCACGGTTGCGAATATATGACCGGTGGCACCGTAGTGGTATTGGGTGACACGGGCCGTAACTTCGCGGCAGGTATGTCGGGTGGTATCGCCTACGTGTATGACGAAGAGAACGACTTTGCCGGCAAATGCAATCTGTCCATGGTCACGCTGGAAAAAGTCTTGTCTGACACCGAACAGGACGCTACTACTGACCATGCCACCTGGCACAGCCTGCAACGCGGTGGTGTGGCGCAGACCGATGAAGTGATCTTGCGTGGTTTGATCGAGCGTCACTTCAAGTACACCGGCAGCACGCGCGCGCGCTATCTGCTGGATAACTGGGCGGTCTCGCGCGGCAAGTTCGTCAAGGTCTTTCCGACCGAGTACAAACGTGCGCTGGGCGAACTCAATGCCGCCAAAGTGAAGGCCAAGGAAGCTGCCCCTGTTTGATACGTCAACGACGTAAATCTACAGCGGTAGCCAATCTGGCAATCAACAACAACACGCAAGGCTGACGATTTTTGCAACGTCAACGACAGCAACGTCAGCCATCTGTCCTTAGCGAAGAATGTGAGTGGAAAATGGGTAAAGTAACCGGCTTTATGGAATATGGGCGTCTGAAAGAAGCGAGTGAAGCACCGCAGACGCGCATGAAGCATTACAAGGAATTCGTGCTGCATCTGGGTGATGCAGAAGCCAAAGTGCAAGGCGCACGCTGCATGGATTGCGGCATCCCGTTTTGCAACAATGGCTGCCCGGTCAACAACATCATTCCCGACTGGAATGATCTGGTGTACCGCGGCGACTACAAGGAAGCACTCGAAACGCTGCATTCGACCAACAATTTTCCCGAGTTCACCGGCCGTATCTGTCCGGCACCGTGCGAATCGGCATGCACGCTGGGTATCAACAACGATGCCGTGGGCATCAAGTCGATTGAGCACTTTATCATCGACAAGGGCTGGGAAAATGGCTGGGTCGTACCGCAACCGGCCTTGATCAAGACTGGCAAGAAAGTGGCTGTGGTCGGCTCCGGTCCTGCCGGCATGGCAGCGGCACAACAATTGGCGCGTGCCGGTCACGATGTCACTGTGTTTGAAAAGAATGACCGCGTCGGTGGTTTGCTGCGTTATGGCATCCCAGACTTCAAGATGGAAAAGTCGCACATCGATCTGCGCGTCGAACAGATGCAGGGTGAAGGCGTGACTTTCCGTACTGGCGTGTTGGTCGGCAAGGACTTCCCCGCCAATATCACCAACTGGTCGAAAGAAACCATTTCGCCTGATCAACTGAAGCAGGATTTTGATGCCGTCGTGATTGCTGGTGGCGCTGAGCAGCCACGCGACTTGCCGGTGCCTGGCCGTGAATTGAAGGGCGTGCATTACGCCATGGAATTCCTGCCGTTGCAAAACAAGGTCAATGCCGGTGACAAGCTCAAAGGCCAGATCATGGCGACCGACAAGCATGTGGTGGTCATTGGCGGCGGCGATACTGGTTCCGACTGCGTGGGTACGTCGAATCGTCACGGTGCCGCGTCGGTGGCGCAGTTCGAATTGATGCCGCAACCGCCGGAAACTGAAAACAAGCCGATGGTCTGGCCTTACTGGCCAACCAAGCTGCGTACCTCGTCGTCGCATGAGGAAGGTTGCGAGCGCGATTGGGCGGTTGCGACCAAGCGTCTGGAAGGCAAGAACGGTAAGGTCGAGAAACTGATCGCGGCACGGGTTGAGTGGAAAGACGGCAAGATGCAGGAAGTGCCGAATTCCGAATTCGAGATGAAGGCCGATCTGGTGCTGCTGGCCATGGGTTTTGTCTCGCCAGTGCAGCAGGTGCTCGACGCCTTCGGCGTTGACAAGGACCAACGCGGTAACGCCAAGGCAACCACTGATGGCGATGGTTGCTACAAGACTTCGGTTGACAAGGTATTTGCTGCCGGCGACATGCGTCGTGGCCAGTCACTGGTGGTCTGGGCGATTCGCGAAGGCCGTCAATGCGCGCGTGCGGTGGATGAATATCTGATGGGTGCATCGTTGCTGCCGCGTTGATTCAGATTCAGGTAGAAAATCAAACCGGATGGATGTCAGTCTGTCCGGTTTTTTTACGTCCGTTCGATTTACCTGCGCCAGGCTGCAAGCTTGAACCCGGCTCAAGTAGAATAAGGCTTTGCCACCGGCATTGCTACACAGGTGGCGCTGACCCACAGATTTGATTTTTGGCTGCATTTCAGGAACCACATGACTACCGCTATTCGTTACAGCATCACCTCCAATGATTGTGCCGCACACGTCTTCGACGTCACGCTGACGATTGCCGCACCGGCCGTCGATGGCCAGGTGTTGAGCTTGCCTGCCTGGATTCCGGGCAGCTACATGATTCGCGAATTCGCGCGCAATATTGTGCGCATCCGTGCCGAGTCCAACGGCAAGAAAGTCGCCTTGAAGAAGCGCGACAAGCATACCTGGCAAGCAAGTCCATGCGCCGGCGCACTGACCTTGAGTTATCAGGTCTATGCCTGGGATTTGTCGGTGCGTACTGCACATCTGGATCAGACTCACGCGTTCTTTAACGGTACTAGCGTATTCTTGCGCGTGCATGGGCAAGAGCAGCAAGCGCATGTGGTTGACCTCGTGCGCCCAATTGGGGATGCCTACAAGCGCTGGCGCGTGGCAACGGCATTGCCGGAACTCAAAGCCAAGCGTTATGGCTTCGGCAGCTATGTGGCCGGTGACTATGACGAACTGATCGACCATCCGGTGGAAATGGGCGAGTTTGCACTGGCCACGTTTGATGCGCATGGCGTGCCGCATGACGTAGTGATTACCGGCAAGGTGCCCAATCTCGACATGACGCGTCTGTGTGCCGATCTCAAGAAGATCTGCCAGGCGCAGATTGCTTTCTTTGAGCCCAACAGCAAGCGCGCGCCGATGTCACGCTATGTGTTCATGACCATGGCCGTGGGTGACGGTTACGGCGGACTTGAACATCGCGCATCGACGGCGCTGATTTGTGCGCGCAGCGATTTGCCGGTCAAGGGCAAAGACGAAGTCGACGAAGGCTATCGCACCTATCTCGGTTTGTGCAGCCATGAGTATTTCCATACCTGGAACGTCAAGCGCATCAAGCCTGCGGCGTTCGCACCCTATGATCTGGCGCAGGAGGGGTATACCTCGCTGCTGTGGTTGTTTGAAGGATTTACCAGTTACTACGATGATTTGTTCCTGGTGCGCACCGGCTTGATCGATATGCCGGCCTATTTCGGTTTGCTGGCCAAGACCGTCAATGGGGTGCTGCGAGGCAGCGGCCGCCGCAAGCAAAGTGTGGCGGAATCGAGCTTCGATGCTTGGGTCAAATACTACCGGCAAGATGAAAACGCCAGCAATGCGATCGTCAGCTATTACACCAAGGGTTCATTGGTGGCGCTTGGCCTGGACTTGACCATCCGCGCCGAAAGCAATGGCCGCAAGTCGCTCGATGATGTCATGCGTGCCTTGTGGCAGCAATTCGGCAAGCAGTTCTATAGTAATAAAGGCGGCCTGGGTGTTGGCGAGGATGAGGTCGATGCGTTGTTTGAGCAAGTCAGTGGCGTCAAGCTCAAGCGTTTCTTTGATCGCTACATTCGCGGCACGGAAGATCTGCCCTTGCAGGAATTGCTGGCACCGTTTGCTGTGGCCTGTGCCGACCATCGTAAGGATGCCAAACTTGGCCTGGGTATTCGCATCACGCGCGGCAGCGCCAATGGCGATGCCAAGGTAGCGGCGATCTATGACGGCGGTGCAGGACAGCGCGCGGGCTTGTCGGCCGGAGATCAATTGGTGGCGCTCGATGGCATCCGCATTCCCGCCGCCGGGCCAGACAGTTTGCTGACGCGTTATCGTGAAAACGATGTGGCGCAGCTACATGTGTTTCGGCGCGACGAATTGATGTGTTTTGCGCTCAAGCTGAAGATTGACGATGCGCCGCAATTCGTATTGACAGCCGAGGCTAAGCCGGTCGCGGCCTTGCGCAAGCGTACTGCATGGTTGGGGCGCTGAGGTCAGGCATCTTGAGCAGGCAATAAAAAACCCGCCGAAGCGGGTTTTTTATTTGCTGCAGGCAAGCTACGCGAAAATTACTTAGCGTCAGCTGCTGGTGCGGCTGGGTCGGCTTCCACTTTGCCAGCTGGGATCGCAGCAGTAGCAACAGTCAGGTTGTCCTGAGTCACTGCGCTCACGCCATTAGGCAGCTTCAGATCAGCCAAGTGGATCGAGTGACCAGCTTCCAGCTTGGACAGGTCAACTTCGACGAACTCAGGCAGATCCTTAGGCAGGCAGGAAATGTCCAGGTCAGTCAGCACGTGGCTGATGACAGCTGCCGACAGCTTGACTGCTGGCGATACTTCAGCGTTGACGAAGTGCAGTGGCACCTTGACGTGGATCTTTTGCGAAGCGTCAACACGTTGGAAGTCAACGTGCAGCACCAGTTGCTTGTACGCGTGGACTTGGAAGTCGCGCAGCAGAACTTGCTCAACCGTGCCTTCGATCTCGAGGTCGAGGATCGAGGAGTGGAAGGCTTCTTTCTTCAGCGCGTGGTACAGCGCGTTGTGGTCCAGAGCGATCTGGACTGGGGCGCTGGTGCCACCGTAGACGATAGCTGGTGTTTGACCAGCAATACGCAGGCGGCGGCTCGCTCCGGTCCCCTGCTCTTTGCGTGGAAATGCGATAACTTTCATTTAAAACTCCAAAGGTTGCGAGACGTCGGTCTCGCGTTAAAAATCCCCCGCGACCAGGGGATTCAAAGATTCCCTCAGTTACCTGAAGGAATGAAACTGCATATTCAGTTACTTAAATCGTTTTATTCTGCAAACAGCGACATCACCGAGTCACCCTTGCTGATGCGCTTGAATGTTTCGGCCAGCAAGCTGGCGCAAGTCAGTTGGCGAATCTTGCTGCAAGCCTTGGCGGCGTCGGATAGAGGAATCGTGTCGGTGACGACCAGTTCATCGAGCGGCGAATTGGCAATGCGGTCCAGTGCCGGACCCGACAACACCGGGTGTGTACAGTAAGCTACGACCTTCTTGGCGCCACGTTCCTTGAGTACTTCAGCGGCCTTGGTCAAGGTGCCAGCGGTATCGACCATGTCATCCATGATCACGCAGTTGCGGCCTTCGACTTCACCGATGATGTTCATCACTTCCGACACATTGGCCTTCGGACGGCGCTTGTCGATGATGGCCAGATCGCAGTTCAGGCGCTTGGCCAGCGCACGGGCGCGCACCACGCCGCCGACGTCAGGCGAGACCACCAGCAGGTCGTCGTAGTTCTTGCTGACCAGATCGCCCAGCAGAATCGGCGATGCGTAAATGTTGTCAACCGGGATATCAAAGAAGCCCTGAATTTGGTCAGCGTGCAGATCCATGATCAACACACGTTCGACGCCGGCTTCCTGCAGCATGTTGGCAACCAGCTTGGCTGAAATTGCCACACGCGCCGAGCGTGGGCGACGATCCTGACGGGCATAGCCGTAGTAGGGAATCGCCGCAGTGATACGACCAGCCGAGGCACGCTTGAGTGCATCGACCATGATCATGATTTCCATCAGGTTGTCATTGGTCGGCGCACAGGTCGATTGCAGCACGAAGACATCCTTGCCGCGCACGTTTTCATTGATCTCGACCATCACTTCGCCGTCGGAGAATTTGGAAACGTTGGCCTTGCCCAGCGGGATACCTAATTTGTCGACGACGCCCTGCGCCAGTTCCGGATTGGCGCTGCCAGTAAAAACCATCAGGTTTTCGTATGCCATGTGGGTATCCCTGAATGCAATCGTTTAAAAGTCGAAAAGCCGACAATGCACGACTATTGGCTAGTCTTGCGTTGGCGGCTTATCTCTTTGGTTTCTCTAGTTCTTTTCGGGTCAGTATGTACTGCCCAAATTTAATGGCAGGGGAACAAGGATTCGAACCTTGGAATGCTGGAATCAAAATCCAGTGCCTTAACCAACTTGGCGATTCCCCTACGCAATCTGCTGTTTGCCGCCGCTGTGCACTTTTAACATCTCGTGCAATCCGGCGTCAAACCAATTTTTGCTCCGTTTAGGCTCCGGACTTAGAGCGCACTTAACAAATGGTCGAGAGGATGTTCCTGCATCGCTTTGGCTTTCCAACCGTGCCACTGTGAAGGTACCTGTTTAAGTACTTCGTCGGCTTGGTATTCATGTTCAAAAGAACAAAACACACAAGCGCCAGATCCGGTCATCCGCGCATTTCCAAATGTCTTGAGCCAACTTATCGTCTCGGCAACAACTGGAAACTGCTTGGCAGCCACCACTTCTAAGTCATTTCTCCCGAAGCCCTTATCAACAAGATTATGTGCATCAGGAAAGTCCGTTATTCTGACTACTTTTGTATCTCTTGTCAATTCTTTCGATGAAAATATTATTGCGGTAGGGATCGATACGCCGGGCTCGATGACCACGAACCAACGCTCGGCCGTCCTGAGCGGGACCAGTTCTTCACCTACACCTTCGGCGAAGGCGTTTTGACCCAACAGGAAGAACGGCACATCGGCGCCCAGCTGCAGGCCCAGTGCCATCAATTGGCCGCGATTGAAGCCGGTTTGCCACAAGTGATTGAGTACCAGCAAGGTGGTCGCAGCATCGGAAGAGCCGCCACCCAGGCCGCCACCCATCGGCAAGTGCTTTCTGACCGTGATGTCGGCGCCGACCTCGAGTTTGCCGCTGGCGGCCTGCAGCAAACGCGCGGCGCGTACCACCAGATCGCTGTCGGCTGGCACGCCGGGGATGTCATTGGTGCGGACAATGCGGCCATCGTCGCGTACAGTGAAATCGAGCATGTCGCAGCGGTCGATCAGCTGGAACACGGTTTGCAACAGATGATAGCCGTCGGCACGACGGCCGGTGACGTGCAGGAACAGGTTCAGTTTAGCCGGAGCAGGGCAATTGAAAAGACAGGTGGGCATGAAAGAAGTGTTAATGAATCACGATTTGCCGGCGGCCGCGGGCAATTGCCATTTGTCGATCACGATGCGAATGGCGACCGGGCCTGCCTGCCTGGTTTGACGGCTCAGGTCGAGGCGCTTCGGATGGTTTTGCGCCGTATTGGCACCATCATCCTGCCATTCGCCATAGCTTAGTTTCCAGCCATCGGCACTGTCGTAGTTGCGTACCTCGGTCGACGGCTGGGCGATAAACGCCTGACCAGCGGTCGTGCGGCCAAAGCCTTGCAGCCAGTCACGCAGGCCAGATATCGGCAGCGGCCAGCCGAGCGCCTGCTCAGTGAGCAGATTGATATCGGTGGCTGACAATGGTGCTTTGCCAGACTGCTGCAAAACTGCGATGCCAGGGCGGATATCGATCGTGGCTAGCGTTTGTCCCAACGGCGACAACAAATGCATGACGATATGGCTGGCGTCTTGATCCCAGGTGAAGCTGCCATGCAGTGCCTGTTCCTGGTCATTCTGGGTATAGCGGATCGACATGCGTCCTGCCAGGGCAATGTTGTCATGGTAATGACGCACTACCAGCGGGCCTGCTTCGGGCACCGGTGGTGAGCTCAGACTGGCACAGCCGGTCAGCGCCAAGGCTAGGCCAAACGCTGCGCCGTAGCGGCGCAGCGAGCTAACAAGAGAGAGCGGTGACAAAGGCATTGGCAGTTTAGAGTTGCACGTTCAAGCGGGTGAGTGTGTTTTTCAGGACTTCATTTTTCGGGTCCTTGCTTTGCGCATCGCGCCACAGTTGCTTGGCGTCGTCCTGTTTGCCTCGGGTCCACAGGATTTCGCCAAGGTGGATGCCGATTTCCGTATCAGAACGCAATCCATATGCGCGTCGTAATTGCTTTTCGGCTTCGTCCAGGTTGCCCATGCGGAATTCCACCCAGCCCAGGCTATCGGTGATGAATGGATCATCGGGCGCCAGTTGCGCGGCTTTCTTGATCAAATCGAGTGCTTCCGGCAGGCGGACATTGCGATCTGCCAGCGAATAGCCGAGTGCGTTGTAGGCATGCTGGTTGTTGGGCGCGACATCCATGATCTTGCGCAGCGAGCGTTCCATGGCTTGATAGTTGCCCAGTTTTTCGGCCACCATGGAATAGTCGTACAACAGATCGGTATTATTGGGGAAGCGTTGCAGACCGCTCGACAAGACATCGGCAGCATCCTGATTGCGATTGGCATCGCGCAGAATCTGCGATTCGGCCTGGATCAACTGTTGTTGATCGCGGTCGTTGTCGGCTTCTGCCAGGGCCTGTTGCAAGACTTGGCGGGCGCCGTTGATATCGCCGCGCTTGGTCAGCAACTGTGCACGACGCACCTGCACGTTATTGTAGGCATCGCCAGGTTCGACCTGTTCCAGCCATTTCAGCGCTCCTGGAATGTCGTTGTGTTCTTCCGCAATCTGCGACAGCAGCAACAGCGCCTGGGTTGGGTCACGTTCGTCTTCGGGTTGTTTTGCCAGCGCACTCAGGTAGCGCTTGAGGTAGTCTTCGGCTTCTGGCAGGTGATTGGTTTGTACATTCAGGATGCCAAGCGCAAATAGCGTGGTGATGTCTTCCTGATCATCTTTGAGCAGTGTCTGGAATTGCTTGCTGGCTTGTTCGTACTGCTTTTGCTCGACCAGTCCACGCGCATAGGCGATGCGGACTTCGCGCGCATCCGGATATTTTTTCAGGAAATTTGACACCAGAACCATCGCATCGGTGGTGTCGGGCGTGACTTGCGCCAGGGTCAGGATGGCCATTTCCGAGTCTGGCTTCAGTTTCAATGCCTGATTGGCTTCGGCGCGCGCCCGAATCGAGTCGCGATTGGCAAAGGCGCCTTGGGCCAGCGCGAGATGTGTTTCGATCAGGTCGGGATAAGGCGCAACGATATTTTGTAGAATGTTAAATGCCAGCGTCTTGTCACGTGCGCGGCTCAGTAGGCGCTGGATTTGCAGGATCATCGGGCCACGTGCCTGCGGCGACACTGCTGCCAGGCGTTGTGCCAGCAGAGGCTCGATTTCGCTGATGTTGTCGCTCAGCATGATCAGGCCGAGGTAATTCTGCAATGCTTCATCTGAGCGCGGTGCCAGTTCGGTCCACAGGCGCACGGCAGTCATGGCTTCGTTGGGACGGCGCGCAGCCAATGCCATTTCGGCGGCGCGCTTGGCCAGTCGCGGATCGCGGGTTTGCTGGGCCAGACTCAGCATGGTGCTGTAAGCGGCTTGCCATTGTCCGCGCTGAAATGAAATTTCGGCACTCAGAATGTCGTTGAGCAGGTCTTCCGTCAATTCGACACCGGGCAGCGGATCTTCAGCGATCGTCTTGGTTTTGTCCTGGGGGTTGTTTACCGGTGCCGTTTTGACCAGGCTTACTGGTTTGCTGCTGGCGCTGGCATCGGTAGTGGTCTCGCTGGGTTGCCGCAGACTTGCACACGCGGAAAGCATGACGGAGAGCGTTACAATGGCGAGAGGTTTTTTCAAGGGGAATCCTGAATGATCGGACAAACTTTAATTTTACGCTCAACAGCGCGCTTCTTGCTGTAAGCGAGTGTAAACCATCGTGCCCACATCGGCACGATGCGGGTCCACTATGATACCTGCCTGGCCGTTGGTCAGCTTGGCCTATCATTGCGGTTTTGCATTGTTATCGATTATTGCCGTTTCTCATTGCTGTTTATCTAACATTTCATTGTTGTCATGCCTGAATTACCAGAAGTAGAAGTTACCCGGCGCGGTGTTGCTCCCTATCTTGAGGGGCAGACTGTCAATGCCGTCGTGATGCGTCATAGCGGTTTGCGCTGGCCGTTTCCGGTCGATTTGCCGCAGTTGCTGGCAGGACGGAAGATTCGCGCCACCGGACGACGTGGCAAATATTTGCTGATTCATTTCGAGCATGGGACCTTGATCGTGCACTTGGGCATGTCCGGCCACTTGCGTATCCTGCCGCCCGGCATAGAGCCGCAAAAGCATGACCACTTCGACCTGGTGGTTGGCAAGAAAGTCATGCGCATGACCGATCCACGCCGTTTTGGCGCGGTATTGTGGCATCACGCCGCCGATGGCGACATAGAAGAACACACGCTATTGCGCGGTCTCGGCCTGGAACCACTGGAAGACAAATTTTCAGCATTGGTATTGCATCGTCAGACCCGTAATCGCAGTGCGCCGATCAAGCAAGTCTTGCTGGCCGGCGATATTGTGGTCGGGGTCGGCAATATTTATGCCTCGGAAAGCCTGTTCAAGGCCGGCATCAATCCCAAGACTGCAGCCGGCAAGATCAGCCTGCCGCGGTATGAAAAGCTGGTCGCAGCGATCCGTGAAACGCTGGCTGCCGCCATCGAACAAGGCGGCAGCAGCCTGCGTGACTTTATCGCCGTCAATGGCCAGTCAGGTTATTTTCAGCAAAGCTATTTTGTCTACAACCGAACCGGTCTGGACTGCCGCGTGTGTGCCACGCCGATCCGGCAGATCAAGCAGGGCCAGCGTTCCACCTTTTACTGTGTGACTTGCCAGCGATGAAACGGGTAATCAATAAAGCAGCATCGGCGTTGACGTCGCCGTCGGCGTTTACCGATCCGAGTTTTTCGGCGGCGGTCATCGCCTGGCAAAAACAGCATGGACGGCATGCCTTGCCGTGGCAGAACACACGGGATGCCTATCGGGTCTGGCTGTCTGAAATCATGTTGCAACAGACGCAGGTGACGGCAGTGATTCCGTATTACCAGAAATTTCTGCAGAGTTTTCCCACGGTCGAGAGTCTGGCGACAGCACCGTCCGAGGCGGTAATGGCGCATTGGAGCGGCCTGGGTTATTACACTCGCGCCCGCAATTTGCATCGTTGCGCACAGCGTGTGACGGCTGAATATGGCGGGCTCTTTCCCGACGATCCAGAATTGCTGGCGGATTTGCCCGGTATTGGCCGTTCGACGGCGGCGGCGATTGCGGCATTTGCGTATGGCAAGCGCGCTGCCATTCTTGATGGCAACGTCAAACGTGTGTTTGCGCGGGTGTTCGGCGTTGAAGGTTTTCCCGGCGCCAAGGCAGTGGAAGATCAACTCTGGCTGCGTGCCGTGGCTTTGTTGCCGCAGACGGAGATGGAGTCTTATACGCAAGGCTTGATGGATCTGGGGGCGACCTTGTGCGTCAGGGGCAAGCCAGCCTGTGCGCGTTGTCCGCTGAGTCAACGCTGTGTGGCGCTGGCGACTGGCCGCACGGCTGAGCTGCCGGTGCGCAAGCCAAAGAAGGCAGTGCCGGAAAAAGACACGGTGATGCTGGTTGTCAGCGAGGGGCAGCATGTTTTATTGCAGCAGCGTCCTGATAGCGGCATCTGGGGTGGTTTGCTGTCCTTGCCGGAATTGCCGCCCAGCGCCAATGCAGATGAATTTGGTCTGGCGGTGGAGCATGCCATGCAAGGTTTTGGCGAAATTGCTGCTTGTCGCAAGCTACCACCATTTTCGCATGTGTTCACGCATTTCAAGCTGCATGTGGCGCCGTATCAGGTGGTACTTAAACACCGGTTGTTGCAGGTAGCCGAATCAGTCTATGTCTGGTATCCGGTGGCGCAACTGGTCGATGCGCCATTGCCGGCACCGGTCAAGAAATTGCTGCTCGGCGTTTTACACAGCGATGATCTGCTCAATTGAGCAGCAGCCAGCGGGATTAGCTTAACTGGCGATGCCGTATCACCACATGCTCGTGGGCGGCAAAGTAAGCAGCGAGCTGTTCGACAACGTAGACCGAACGATGTTGGCCGCCGGTGCAACCAATAGCGACAGTGAGGTAGCTGCGATTGTCGCGCTTGAATGCGGGCAGCCATTTTTCGACAAAATTGCGGATGTCGCCGAACAAATCGTTGACTTCCGGCAAGTCGGCCAGGAACTCAATCACCGGGGCATCGCGCCCGGTCAGCGCACGCAGCTTGGGGTCGTAATGTGGATTGGGTAGTACCCGTACGTCAAACACCAGGTCGGCATCAAGCGGCACGCCGAACTTGAACGCAAACGATTCGAACAGCACCGTCAGCGTGGCCTGCGCACTGTCGATCAGATCGCGTATCCAGGCGCGCAATTTGTTGGCGCTGAGATCGGATGTGTCGATCACATGGCCCAGGCCTTCCATCACGCTAAGCATTTCGCGCTCGCGATGGATGCATTCGGTGAGTGTCATGCGGTCGGTTGGATTGTGGTTGGGCAGCAGACGATGCGACAGCGGATGGCTGCGGCGGGTTTCCGAAAAACGCGTAATCAGCGATTCGGTAGTCGCCGTCAGAAAAAACACTTTGACGTCATGTCCTTGTGCTTTTAATGCGGCAATATCCTTGCCGAGGCCCGCCAGCGAGTCTGCGCTGCGTGCATCGGTGGCGACGGCCAGCGTATCGTCGCCTTCGTTCAGACGTGTTTGCACCAAACTGAGCAACAGTGCCGGTGGCAGATTGTCGACACAAAAATAGCCAGCATCTTCGAGCACGTGAAGTGCCACCGATTTGCCTGAGCCGGAAATGCCAGTAATGAGAACGATACGCATAGAGGTGATGATACCTTATCTCGGACTGGCAAAAAATGACAGGAATCCTGTCGCCGCGGTGCCTAACGCTTATTCGCCGTTCATCGCCTTGCGTTGCCGGTCGATAAACTCCTTGAGAGTGTCGATGCCGCGTAATTGCAATATAGTATTGCGCACGGCTGCTTCAAGCAGCACCGCAATGTTACGGCCGGCTGCCACAGGAATCACCACTTTGCGGATCGGCAGGCCCAGCACATCTTCAAACTGGGCGTCGAGCGGCAGCCGCTCGTAATTTTCCTCCAGCGTGCTGCGCCGGACCAGATGCACGATCAGCTTTAAGCGCATCTTGCGGCGGACCGCCGTTTCGCCAAAGATGGCCTTGATATCGAGCAAGCCCAGACCGCGCACTTCCAGTAGATTTTGCAGCAGCGACGGACAGCGGCCTTCAATCATGTTGGGTGCAATGCGTGCGAACTCAACCGCGTCGTCGGCCACCAGCCCGTGACTGCGCGAAATCAGTTCTAGGCCGAGTTCGCTTTTGCCCAGACCGGATTCACCAGTGATCAATACGCCGACACCGAGCACGTCCATGAACACACCATGCATGGTGATTTGTTGGGCCAGTTTCTTCGACAGATAGACGCGCAGGTAATCAATGACTTGCGCGGCCGGCAGCGGCGTGGAAAACAGTGGAATATTTTTTTCGTCACAAATCGCCAGAATCTCCGGCGGCGTGGCCAGGCCTTGCGCGATGATGAAGGCGGGCGGTTCGCCTGCGACCAATTCGGCGGTCTGGTAAGAGCGCGAGGTATTGGAAAGACGTTGGTAATACTCTGTTTCCTGATGACCAAAGACCTGGATGCGACCAGGATGGATCAGGTTCAAGTGGCCCACTTGATCTGCTGCGGAAGCGGCATCGCCAGAAATGAGGCGTTCGCCGCCGGGAAAGCCGGCGAACCATCCCAATTGCAGCAATTCGCGATTTTCTTCGTACAGTTGCTGAATTGATAAGGCAGTAAATGCGGGCATGACTCTCCAATGCAGCGATGATTTTCTTTAGGGCAATGTGGCGACGTAACGAGCGATATCCTGACGCTGCGAAACAGCTGGCAACGCAGGGTGTTGTTGTTTAATTGGTTTTTTCCAGTGACGGCTGCCAGCTCACCAGGCGTGAATAAACCGAAGCGGGATCGCTGTCACTGATCAGGTCGGCACGGAAGGCATTGTCGGAAAACATTTCGGCGATTTCCGACAGGATTTCCAGATGTTGCTGCGTCACATGATCTGGGATTAGCAGGAAGATCAACAGTTTGACCGGTTCACCGTCGGGCGACTCAAATGGAATCGGATCGCTCAAACGCATAAACAGCGCCAGTGGCGCCTTCAATCCCTTGATGCGGCCATGCGGTACGGCGACACCATGGCCCAGCCCTGTGGAACCGAGGCGTTCACGCGCAAACAGGTTTTCCGAAACCAAGGAGCGCGCGATGCCGCTGTTGTTTTCAAAGGTGAGTCCGGCTTGCTCGAATGCGCGTTTTTTGCTGGAGACTTCTAGGTCCAGAATGACGTTTTCTGGGGACAGGATTTTTGCAAGGTTTGTCATGACACAAAAGAAAGGCGCTAGATAGGCTTTTGTGCAGGATTATAGGCTTCTTTATGAGTTCCGCAATGAATTCCGTCGTGCCGTCAACGCGAAGAGGAGATATTGCTTTTTTGCAAGAAAGAGGATGGGAAAACGGTGTTGACGATGTTACGCCAATACCGCTTCGCTCGATTTACATTTCGATGCGGCCAAACACCAGCAATACGTCGCCGTTGTTTTTGTTCGCCGACAAGCGGGGAACATAGACAAACATTATGCGTGCGTTTTTGGTGCCGATCGACGCCATTGGCAGCGCCACCGGGAATGGCACGTTGTCGAAGTAATCCTGGCGACTCATTAGCATGGCTGTGCCGCCAAAGCCAAGCTCCAGTGGTGTATGGGGGATTGAATACAGCCATTGATAGGCATAGCCAGCCTGGTATTGCGGATGACGGTGCGAGTCCTTGAGCACCATGGCAAACAAGGATTCTTCATTGCCATCGCCGGTGCGCAGCGTCTTGCCATAGCCGAGGCCCCAGGCGTGTTCGTTGAGGGTGGCCAGCTTTTCCGCTGAATAGGTGCTACGGCCATGGTGTGCCAGGCCGGAGAAATAATAATCGTCATTGCCGTTATCGGCGATATTGGAGACGTGGTCCTTGACCGTTTGCCACCAACTGAATTCGTCACTCTGCTGTGCCATGGCCGAGGTGGAGATGCCAAAGCAGCCCAGTGCGACCAAGCCGGAAAATGTGAAGCGACGAAAAACGGAAAGAAATAATTGGCTCATGTTGATGGCTAGGAATGGTCGATTGCAATGGGTGCTCAGGGTTCGGTGAACCAGGCACTAGTTGCCGCAACAAGGTTGACCGGCGTCATCACCGGAAACCTAGATAAATTAGTTGTAAGGACGCTGTCGTCTGGCAAACGCGGAACTGCAGGCGCAACGCCGTAGATCCCAAAACGTGGAAAAAGTTTAATCGCACCCCTTAGTGAGAATCGATGTCAAGGCCAAAAATTGGTCTGAATGATGGCACAGAAATTTGAGTGAAAAAATCGAATTAGTACCAAAATGTTACTGAGTCGGATGCTGGTTTTCGATAGGGGAGTCCAGCAACGATACGGCTTTGCGCCGCATGCTTAGGGATATCTGTAACAAAACTGTTACTGCAGGTTACTTGTCGGAAACGTGAGGGGCCGTGAAATCTTATTGACGTGCATTACGCAGATTGGAGGGGGCACGTGCGGCCGAGAAATTGCTGCGCCAGGGATTGATGTCCAAGCCACCGCGTCGCGTATAGCGGGCATACACGGACAGTTTTTGCGGGCGGCACTGGCGCAAGATGTCGATGAAAATACGTTCGACACATTGCTCGTGAAATTCGTTGTGTTCACGAAAACCGATCAGGTATTTCAACAATGCTTCTTGATTGATTGGCGCGCCGACATAATGAATTTGCACACTTCCCCAGTCGGGCTGACCCGTTACTGGGCAATTCGATTTAAGCAGGTGAGACAATAGTGTTTCTTCGACAATGGATTCGTCATGCTGCGCTGACAGCAGGCTCGGATCAGGATGGCGGTCGACCACTTCGATATCGAGCCGGTCCAGCAACAAGCCACTGAGTTCGCCCATTTTCAATTGCGTGAAGGTGGCAGGTTCGGTCAGCGTAATTTGCACGCTAGCGCCGGCTGCTGCCGATAAATCTTTTTGCAGCGCATCGGTCAACTGTTGTTGATTCTCAAGCCGGGTCTGGTTGAAGGAGTTCAGGTAGAGCTTGAACGACTTGGATTCGATGATGTTGGGTGAAGCGGCGGGCACCATGAACGTGGCAATGGCGATTTGCGGTTTACCGCGCTGATTGAGCCACGATACTTCATAGGCATTCCAGATATCGACGCCGAAAAATGGCAAGGTGCCGCGCAGCCCGAGTTCATCACGCTTGGCCTGGCGCGGAATCGGGAACAGCAACGATGCATCGTAGCTGCTGGGATAGGCCGAGGCTTTGCCCAGCGGTGAGGTATCGGGAGAATTGCTGTGCGTCATGGTGGTGCTTTCCTGGTATTGCTTCGATGCGCTTCGTCGGCAGTTAGCCGAGGAACAGTTTGTACAAAGGATTCTTGCTTTCATCCCAATGGCGGTATCCAAGATTGGACAGGAAGGTACGGAATGCCTTCATTTCCTTCTTTGGTACTTGCAGGCCGACCAGAATGCGGCCGATATCGCCGCCCTGATTGCGGTAATGGAACAGGCTGATATTCCAGTTGGGATTCATGTTGCTGAGAAAGCGCATCAGTGCGCCCGGGCGTTCCGGGAATTCAAAGCGGTACAGCAACTCGTCCTGTGCCAGAGCACTCTTGCCGCCGACCAGATGGCGGATGTGCACCTTGGCCAGTTCATCATGGGTCAAGTCGAGCGTGGCGAAACCTTGCTTCTCGAAAGTCTTGGCGATCTTGGCAGGTTCGTCAGCGCTGGAAGTCTGGATGCCAACGAAGATATGTGCCGACTTGGCGTCGCTGATACGGTAATTGAATTCGGTGACGTTGCGCGGGCCAACGACTTCGCAGAAGCGTTTGAAGCTGCCGTGTTCTTCCGGAATCGTGACCGCGAAGACGGCTTCGCGTGCTTCGCCGACATCGGCCATTTCTGCAACGAAACGCAGGCGGTCGAAATTCATGTTGGCGCCGCAGGCAATCGTGATCAGCGCTTCATTCTTGATCGGCTTCTTGCTGTTCTTGGCGCGTTCGATATAGGCCTTGGCACCGGCCACCGCCAGTGCACCTGCCGGTTCGACGATGCTGCGGGTGTCTTGGAAGATATCCTTGATGGCGGTGCAGACCGCATCGGTATCGACGATGATGATGTCGTCGACCAGTTCCTTGGTGATGCGGAAAGTTTCTTCGCCGACCAGTTTGACGGCGGTGCCGTCGGAGAACAGGCCGACATCGGACAAAGTGATGCGCCGTCCGGCCTTGACGCTGCGGGCCATGGCATCGGAATCGGTGGTCTGCACGCCGATGATTTTGATATCGGGACGCACTGCCTTGACATAGGCGGCGATGCCGGAGATCAGGCCGCCGCCACCAATGGCGACGAAAATGGCGTGGATAGGATCTGGGTGCTGGCGCAGGATTTCCATGCCGACCGTACCTTGTCCTGCAATCACGTAAGGATCGTCAAACGGGTGGACAAAGGTTAGTTTGAGTTTCTTTTCCAGCGTTAACGCATGGTTGTAGGCATCGGTGAATGATTCGCCCGACAACACCACTTCGCCGCCGCGCGCAATGACCGCATCGATCTTGACCTTGGGGGTCGTGGTGGGCATCACGATCACGGCACGGCAGCCGAGCCGAGCTGCAGACAGCGCAACACCTTGTGCATGGTTGCCGGCCGAGGCGCAAATGACGCCGCGTTTCAATTGCGCCGACGAAAGATGGGCCATCTTGTTATAGGCACCGCGCAGCTTGAAGCTGAACACGCTTTGCATGTCTTCGCGCTTGAAGTAAATCCGGTTTTCCATCCGTTGCGATAGCGTATTGGCAATCTCCAGCGGTGTTTCGACGGCAACATCGTAGACACGGGCAGTGAGGATTTTTTGCAAATAGTCGGTGGTCATAGTCTCTTTTTTTGGCACAATCGCTGTCGTCGGATGGCGCGAACCGGATAGCATCCCAACGGTAGTAAGGCGGTAGGGATGGCAGAAAATGGTTTGCGCAGAACTCGACATTATAATGGAGTCACTCCGGGCTGCTGAAATGCCATCGCCCTTGCGCCTCATTCTCCGCAATGCCATCCACTCAACTCAGGTCTCCTCACGCATGATTGAATCCGCCATACACTGGTTATTGCATACACTTGCTGTTCCGTCGGTCGGGCTTAGTTCCGTCTTCATCATCAGTTTTGTCTCAGCGACCTTGTTACCGCTAGGTTCGGAGCCGGCCGTGTTTGCCGTGATCAAAGCCAATCCGGCCATGTTCTGGTCGGTGATCCTGGTGGCAACGGTGGGCAACACGCTCGGTGGCGTGGTCGATTACTGGATGGGCTACGGCGCCAAGCAGGCGTTTGCCAAAGAGCGCTCCAGCCGCTGGTTTCACTGGCTGGAGCGGTTCGGCGCCAAAACCATGTTGTTGGCCTGGCTGCCGGGTATCGGCGATCCAATCTGTACGCTGGCCGGTTGGCTCAAGCTACCGTTCTGGCCATCAGTCATGTATATGGCGATCGGCAAATTCGTGCGCTATCTGTTGATGACTTGGTTGCTGCTGAATGTACCGGACGGTTTCTGGCGCAGTCTGGCCGACTGGCTGGCTTGATCAGTGCATCAGTCGGTTTCAGCCGATCAGGGTATCAAGCAACATCATGGTGACGAAGCCTGCCATCAAGCCAAGCGTGGCCTGCGTCTCGTGGCCTTGACGATGCGATTCTGGAATCACTTCGTGGCTGATGACAAACAACATTGCGCCGCCAGCGCCCGCCATAGCCCACGGCAGTGCCGTGGCCGAGACACCGGTGGCGAGCGCGCCCAATACGCCGCCAATTGGTTCGACTAGGCCGGACAAAATTCCAGCGCCGGCTGATTTGAGTGCCGAATAGCCCAGCGTGCGCAAGGCCAGCGCCACCACCAATCCTTCCGGGATGTCTTGAATGCCGATGCCAGTGGCCAAGGCAATGCCCTTGCCGATGTCGTCACCGCCAAAGCCCACGCCGATCGCCAGGCCTTCCGGAAAATTGTGAATAGTGACCGCCATGACGAACATCCAGATGCGGCCGGTGCGGCTGGCATGGATGGCAGGGTTGGGGGCGATGAAATGCTGGTGCGGAATCAAATGATTGAGCGCCAGGATGAAAATGGCGCCAAGCATGATGCCAGTAGTGGTCAGCAACACCGAGGCAGTCTTGCCATAACCGAGTAGTTCCGCATGATGCATCGCCGGCAGGATCAGTGAAAACACGCTGGCGGCGAGCATGATGCCGCCGCCGTATCCAAGCAACACATCCTGGGTGCGTTCAGAGATGCGCCGTGTCAGCAGCACTCCCAATGCGCCCAGTGCGGTCAGGCCGGCGGCGGCCGAAGAGCCGATCAGCGCCAACCTGACCTCGGGATGGGTTAAAAAGAAGGCCTGCAATGCATCGTAGGATTTGATGCCGAGACAGACCACGCCCAGTACCAGCATGGCCCATTGGCGCCAGCGCAGACTGGCGAGGATGCGGCCGCGGGTGCTGTCGCGGTCAAATGAGATCAGTTTTCGCAATTGTGCTTGTGTCATGGCAGTCATCCTCATTGGTGGATTGGCGGATGGCTGTCCCGTTAAGCTTTGCACTCGGCGTAGTCGGCGAGGGTGATGGCTAGATTCTCTAGAAATTCGATCATCAAGGCTTGCAACATGGTGTTCTCCGCTGTTGTGAGTGGGGAACGTGTCCCGATTGCTCGATAATAAATTTAAACTATCAATTTGTAGAAATTGATTATATTTATCGATGCAATTGAAATATATGTGTTGCAGTGCAGAAATTCGCCTAACTGTGTCTATTTTACCTAAATAAGAACCATTCCGGATTGTTTTGCCAAAAGTAAGGGCATTCCGTCGCGCATGACGGCAATACGCTAAAATGCACATCCGGCAGCAGATTTTTTCTACATTGATGAACGCCCCCGCCAAAATACAAACTTTGCTCTCAGATGCGCCAATTGGCGCCAGCCCTACGCGCTTGCGCGAAATTCCGTACAACTACACTTCGTTCTCCGACCGCGAAATCGTCATTCGTTTGTTGGGCGAGGATGCCTGGCGCCTGCTCGACGAGCTGCGCGGCAAGCGCCAGACCGGCCGATCTGCACGCATGCTGTATGAAGTGCTGGGTGATATCTGGGTGGTGCGCCGTAACCCTTACCTGCAAGATGACCTGCTGGACAATCCCAAGCGTCGTGCCGCGCTGATCGACGCGCTCCAGCATCGCCTGGGGGAAGTCGACAAGCGTCGCATCGATACCGCGCAGAGCGAAGTCGGCGATGCCGATGCCGCACGCCGTAGTGCCAGTGTGGAAGCGTTGCTCCAGGCGGCACGCAAGGCGATTGGCGAATTTGCTGATGAATTCAAGCAGACCTATGACCTGCGCAAGCGCTCCAACAAGGTCTTAGGTCGTTATACAGCTAAGGACAACATCAAGTTCGACGGCCTGTCGCGCGTGTCGCATGTCACTGACGCTACTGACTGGCGTGTCGAGTACCCATTTGTCGTGCTCACGCCGGACAGTGAAGATGAAATGGCCGGCCTGGTCAAAGCTTGTATTGAGCTCGGCTTGACCATTATTCCGCGTGGCGGTGGCACTGGTTATACCGGTGGTGCGATTCCATTGACGCCGTTGTCGGCAGTCATCAATACCGAAAAGCTGGAACAGCTCGGCGCAGTTGAAATGGAAGTGCTGCCCGGTCTCGACAAGCCGTATGCGACCATTTATTCAGGCGCCGGCGTGGTCACCAAGCGCGTCTCCGATGCCGCTGAAAAGGCCGGTTTCGTGTTCGCCGTCGATCCAACATCGGCTGAGGCTTCATGCGTTGGTGGCAATGTCGCCATGAATGCGGGAGGCAAGAAGGCGGTATTGTGGGGCACGGCGCTCGACAATCTGGCTAGCTGGCGCATGGTTGATCCGCAAGGTGACTGGCTCGAAGTTACGCGTCTGGATCACAATCTGGGCAAGATTCATGATGTGCCGCTGGCGCGCTTCAAGCTGGAATGGTCGCATCCGGGCGAAAAGGGTCAGAAGACCGATGTCTTCAAGACCGAGATTCTGGAAATCGCTGGTCGTACTTTCCGCAAGGAAGGTCTGGGCAAAGACGTGACCGATAAATTCCTGTCGGGTTTGCCAGGCATTCAAAAAGAAGGTTGCGACGGCTTGATTACCTCGGCGCGTTGGATCCTGCACAAAATGCCCAAGCAGACGCGCACTGTCTGTCTGGAGTTCTTCGGCCAGGCGCGCGATGCGATTCCATCCATTGTGGAAATCAAGGATTACCTCGACGCTGAAACCAAGAAGGGCGGCGCCATCCTGGCCGGTCTGGAGCATCTGGACGAGCGCTATCTGCGGGCGGTCGGCTATGCCACCAAGTCCAAGCGCGGGGTGCTGCCGAAGATGGTCTTGATTGGCGACATCGTCGGCGACGACGAAAACGCCGTGGCACAGGCTGCCTCGGAAGTCGTTCGCATGGCCAACAATCGCGTCGGCGAAGGCTTTGTTGCGGTCAGCCCGGAAGCGCGCAAGAAATTCTGGCTTGACCGTTCGCGCACGGCGGCGATTGCCAAGCACACAAATGCGTTCAAGATTAACGAAGACGTCGTGATTCCGCTCAACCGCATGGGTGAATACACCGATGGCATCGAGCGCATCAATATCGAATTGTCGATCAAGAACAAATTGCAGTTGCTGGTCGAACTCAAAGAATTCTTTGCCAAGGGCAATCTGCCGCTGGGCAAGAACGATGATGCCGAAGGTGAGGACATTCCCGCCGCCGAAATGCTGGAAGATCGCGTGCATCAGGCTGAAACCCTGTTTGCACAGATCCAGGCGCGCTGGACTTACCTGCAGGATAACCTCGACAAACCATTGCGCGCAGCCAAGCATGAACTGGCCGAGCTGGGCCTGGATCGTCTGCTTGCGGTGTTCGATCACCGCCTGCAAGAGCAGCCGGAGGCGACTGTATTCCATGTGGTGCAAGACCGCACGATACGCGTGACCTGGAAACAGGAAGTGCGCGCGCAATTACGTCAGATATTCAGTGGCGCCGCGTTCAAGCTGATTCTCGACGAATGCTCGGCGATTCATAAGCGGGTTCTGCGCGGGCGCGTGTTTGTGGCGTTGCACATGCATGCTGGCGATGGCAATGTGCATACCAACATCCCGGTCAATTCTGATCACTACGACATGTTGCAACTGGCGCACGAAGCCGTGGCGCGCATCATGGCCTTGGCGCGTTCGCTTGATGGCGTGATTTCGGGTGAGCATGGTATTGGCATCACCAAGCTGGAATTCCTGACTGAGGAAGAAATCAGCGAATTTCGCGAGTACAAGAAACGCGTCGATCCAGAAGGTCGTTTCAACAAGGGCAAGCTGCTCAACCTGCCGGGCTTCGAAGCGGATCTGCGCAATGCCTACACGCCGTCGTTCGGCTTGATGGGGCATGAGTCGCTGATCATGCAGCAAAGCGATATCGGTGAGATCGCCAACAGCATCAAGGATTGCTTGCGCTGCGGTAAATGCAAACCGGTCTGTGCCACCCACGTGCCACGTGCCAATCTGCTGTACTCGCCACGCAACAAAATTCTGGCGACTTCGTTGCTGATCGAGGCCTTCCTGTACGAAGAGCAGACCCGTCGAGGGATTTCGATCAAGCATTGGGAAGAATTTGAAGATGTGGCTGACCATTGCACGGTCTGCCACAAATGCGTCACGCCTTGCCCGGTCAAGATCGACTTTGGCGATGTCTCGATGAACATGCGTAATCTATTGCGCAAGATGGGCAAGAAGTCATTCAATCCCGGTACTGCTACGGCGATGTTCTTCCTCAATGCTACCGATCCGGCCACCATCAATGCCACGCGCAAGGTGATGACCGATTGGGGCTTCAAGGCACAACGTCTGGGTAACGACATCCTCAAGAAGTTTGCCAAAAAGCAGACCGCCAGACCGCCGGCCACGGTTGGCAAAGCGCCAATCAAGGAGCAGGTGATTCACTTCATCAACAAGAAGATGCCGGGGAATCTACCGAAGAAGACCGCGCGCGCCTTGCTGGATATTGAAGATGACAAGATCGTGCCGATCATTCGCGATCCCAAGACCACCACGGCCGATACGGAAGCGGTGTTTTATTTCCCCGGTTGTGGGTCGGAGCGGCTGTTCTCGCAGGTCGGCCTGGCGACCCAGGCTATGTTGTGGAATGTCGGCGTGCAGACGGTCTTGCCGCCTGGATATCTGTGCTGCGGTTATCCGCAACGTGGTTCTGGCGACTTCGACAAGGCTGAAAAAATCATTACCGACAATCGCGTGCTGTTCCATCGCATGGCCAATACGCTGAACTACCTCGACATCAAGACCGTTGTGGTGTCTTGCGGTACTTGCTACGATCAGTTGCAAGGCTATCAGTTCGACAAGATTTTCCCGGGCTGCCGCATCATCGACATCCACGAATATCTGCTGGAAAAGGGCGTGCGTCTGGAGGGCGTCAGCGGTACCCGCTACATGTACCACGATCCTTGTCATTCGCCGATGAAGCTGCAGGATCCGTTGAAGACCGTCAACACGCTCATTACTACCATTGATGCGCAAAAGATCGAGAAGAGCGATCGTTGTTGCGGCGAATCGGGCACGTTTGGCGTGAGCCGTCCCGATGTGTCGACCCAGGTACGCTTCCGCAAGGAAGAAGAGATGCGCAAGGGCGCCGACAAGGTGCGTGCGGATGGTTTCACAGGCGAAGTCAAGGTTCTGACTTCCTGCCCATCGTGCTACCAGGGTTTGTCGCGCTATGACGAAGACTCAGGCACCAAGGCCGACTACATCGTGGTCGAAATGGCCAAGCATCTGCTCGGTGAAAACTGGTTGCCTGACTACGTGCAGCGTGCCAACAACGGCGGCATCGAACGCGTGCTGGTGTAATCGGATGACGACTGCCTGCGATTTGTGCGATAGCCAGGGTGGCGCGCTGTTGTTTGAGGGCGCTGGCTATCGCGTGGTCTTGGTCGACGACGCGGACTATCCCGGTTTTTGCCGGGTGATCTGGAATGCACATGTCAAAGAGATGAGCGATTTGGATGGCGCTGACCGCGTTACCCTGATGGCGGCAGTGTGGGAGGTCGAAGCCGCGCTGCGCGCAGTCATGCAGCCGGAAAAAATCAATGTCGCCAGTCTCGGTAATATGACGCCGCATGTACATTGGCATGTGATTCCGCGTTATCTCGACGATGCACATTTTCCCAGCCCGGTCTGGGCTGCCGCCCAACGTGCCAGTGCACCGCTGGCGCTGGAGCAGCGGCGGGCAAAGTTGCCAGCCTTGTGTAGCGAGATCGTGCGTCGCTTCGACGCGTTGCGCTGACCAATCGCGGTCAGGCCAATCACCACTTTTGATAGGGACGCACGCGTTATGAGTTCTGCTGCTACGCCGGTATCGTTCAAAGTCCGCACGCAATCGCGCGTGATGGAAGTCGCGTTTGACGATGGCGCGTTGTTTTCGATTCCATTTGAACTGCTGCGCGTCTATTCGCCCTCGGCAGAGGTGCGCGGCCATGGTCCAGGTCAGGAAACCTTGCAGACTGGCAAACGCGATGTCTCCATCGTCGGTGTCGAGCCGGTCGGCAACTATGGCATCAAACCGATTTTCTCGGACCAACATGCCAGTGGCATCTATACCTGGGATTATCTGTACCAGCTCGGCCGTGATCAGGATGTCATGTGGCAAGCCTATCTGGACAAGCTGGCTGCTGCGGGCTATGCCGGCGACAGTGGTCGAGACCAGGATATGAGCGCCAATGCTGGTGGCCATGCCTGCGGGCATCAGCATTAGGTTTGCGCTGCACGACCAGCCTCCTTATATAATGACGCATTACTCTTGAGCAATTACCCTATGACCCAAACGACCCATTTCGGTTACCAGACCGTCGCTGAAGAAGACAAGGTGCATAAAGTTGCAGAAGTCTTCCATTCCGTCGCTGCCAAGTACGACATTATGAATGACTTCATGTCGGCCGGTCTGCATCGCGTCTGGAAAGCTTTTACCATTGCCCAGGCTGGCATACGCCCGGGCTTTAAGGTGCTCGATATCGCCGGTGGTACAGGTGACTTGTCCAAGGCATTTGCCAAACGGGCCGGACCGAGCGGCGAAGTGTGGTTGACCGATATCAATGAATCGATGTTGCGGGTTGGTCGCGATCGGCTGTTGAATAAAGGTATTCCGACCCCCACCTTGCTGTGCGATGCGGAAAAATTACCATTTCCCGACAATTATTTCGATCGCGTGTCAGTGGCTTTCGGTTTGCGCAATATGACTCACAAGGATGCTGCACTGGCAGAAATGCGTCGGGTGTTGAAGCCGGGTGGCAAGCTGCTGGTGCTGGAGTTTTCCAAGGTCTGGGAGCCGTTGAAGAAACCTTATGACGTGTATTCGTTTTCGGTGCTGCCTTGGTTGGGCAAGAAAGTGGCCAATGATGCCGAAAGCTACCGTTACCTGGCCGAATCGATACGCATGCATCCGGATCAGGAAACCTTGAAAAAGATGATGCAGGACGTTGGTCTGGAGCGGGTTGAGTATTTCAATCTGACCGCTGGCGTGGCTGCATTGCATACGGGAATCAAACTGTAGCCTTTCGAGGCTGTCTGAGGAGCTGGTGTGAAAAAGTTATTCGTGGTGTTGATGTTGGTGTTGACCAGCATGACCTTGGCAATGTCGGGTGCCGAAGCCAAGCGGCTCGGTGGTGGCGGCAGCTTTGGAAAACAATCGTCCAATTATGCGCGGCAGGTGCCAAGCCGGCCGGCTGCTGTGCCTGCGGCGCCGACATCACCGGCGGGGGGGCCACAATCGATTCCTGCCAAACCGGCCAGCCCATGGAAGGGTATCGTCGGCGGTGCCTTGCTCGGCCTTGGCGTCGGCGCATTGCTGTCGCATTTCGGCCTGGGTGGCGCTGCTGCTGGCATGATCAGCACCATTCTGATGATTGCGCTGGTGGGCTTTGTCATCATGCTGCTGTTGCGCATGTTTGGCCGCAAAAATAGCAATCCCGCTTACAACAACAGTAACCTGCAGCCCGCCTACGCGAGTGCACCGGAGCCAACGGTGTATACGCCTGAAATTGGTTCGCGCATTGAACCGGTGGGCCTGCAAGCGCCGGTTGCCTTGCCAACAAATGAGTTCGGCAGCAGCGCGGCACATGCGACGGTGGTCCCGTGGGGCATTCCGGCTGATTTCGACGTCAATGGCTTCGTGCGTAACGGCAAGACTTACTTCATCCGTCTGCAGGCGGCCTGGGACCGGGCCGACATCAATGACATGCGGGAATTCACTACGCCAGAAATGTTCGGCGAATTGCGTCTGCAATTGCAAGAACGCGGTAACGCCTCCAACAATACCGATGTGGTGAAGATTGATGGCGAGCTGCTCGGTATCGAGACGGTTGGTGAAATGTATCTGGCCACGCTCAAATTCACTGGCCTGATCAAGGAAGCTCCCGATGCCTCGGCTGAACCCTTCGCCGAAATCTGGAATTTGTCCAAACCGACCTCCGGGTCTGGGGGCTGGGTGCTGGCAGGCATACAGCAAGTGTAAACATTGGCTTCGCCGCGCTGCTTGCTGCGGAGAACCTGTTAAACTTGAAACCGCTCGTGTTGTCACGGGCGGTTTTCTTTTTTCACGCCGCGAAATTCCCATGCTGCCTTCATTCATGCGTCCTGTTGTCGCCGTCATCAATCATTTGCTCGCCCAAGAACCGTGGGCGCAGGATAAGTTGGCGCAACATCGCGACAAGACCGCCTGCATCGATGCCGGCCTGTCACAACTGCTGCTCAGTGTGACTGCTGATGGTTACGTTGCCGTCGCCAGCGAAGATGCCGTGCCCGCGGTCACGATACGCATCAAGCTGTCGGATTTGCCGCTGATCCTCGCTAATCGCGAGCGTGCCGTGTCTTATGTCAAGATTGAAGGCGACGCCGATTTTGCCAACGCCATTTCACAACTGAGCCAGACCCTGCGCTGGGATGCCGAAGAAGACTTGAGCAAGGTGGTCGGTGATATCGCTGCTACGCGCCTGGTGTCCGGTGCCAAATCTGCATTGGCTACGGTACAAACCACGCATAAACAACTGGCCGAGAATGTCGCCGAGTATTTTCTGGAAGAGCAACCGATGTTGATCCGTCCTTACCTGATGCAAGAATTTACCAGCGACGTTGTCAAGTTGCGCGATGATCTGGAACGCCTGTCCAAGCGGATAGAGAAGCTGGAGCGTCGCTGATGCTGTTGCGCTCTCTGCGTCTGTTCAAAATCATCCGCGTGGCGGTGCGCTATGGTCTCGATGAGATTGCCATTTCCGGTTTTGATACGCCACGTATTACACGCCTGCTCAATGCCCTGTTTTTTTGGCGCGATTTGTCAGCGCCACGCGGTGTGCGTTTGCGTCGGGCGCTGGAAGACCTGGGGCCGATCTTCGTCAAATTCGGCCAGGTGTTGTCGACGCGCCGCGATTTGCTGCCGCTCGATATTGCTGATGAGCTGACCAGCCTGCAAGACCGCGTGCCGCCGTTCGATTCGGATCTGGCGATTGCGCAGATCGAAAAGTCATTAGGTTCGCATCCGGATCAATTGTTTGCCAGCTTCGACCGCACGCCGATTGCTTCGGCGTCGATTGCACAAGTCCACTTTGCCATGCTCAAAGATGGTACCGAAGTCGCTGTCAAGGTATTGCGCCCAGGTATGCGCAACACCATCGATCACGATATCGGCCTGATGCATGTCGCTGCCGACTGGCTGGAGCGGCTGTGGGCCGATGGTCGTCGCCTGAAGGCGAAAGAAGTGGTGGCCGAATTCGACAAGTATTTGCATGACGAACTCGACCTGATGCGCGAAGCCGCCAATGCCAGCCAGTTGCGCCGCAATTTTGCCAACTCCGATCTGCTGATGGTGCCGGAGATGTATTGGGATTATTGCTCGTCATCGGTGATCGTCATGGAGCGCATGCATGGCATTCCGATTTCGCAGACCGAGCGGTTGCTGGCCGAAGGCGTCGATCTGAAAAAGCTGTCGCGTGATGGTGTCGAGATTTT
>Ga0066798_10000081_pt1 | contig 52393 bp, 45 predicted proteins | sample PersoiDNA2013203_FD_70961 | JGI IMG/M metagenome (GOLD analysis project Ga0066798, IMG submission 70961) | Permafrost soil microbial communities from the Arctic, to analyse light accelerated degradation of dissolved organic matter (DOM) -... | ecosystem: Environmental > Terrestrial > Soil >... | reverse complement strand
CGGATGAGTGCGAGATCGTGGTGCGAGGCTAGGACGCAGGGAGTATTCGTATCGGTCAGAGATACGGATGCGACCGAGGACGACGTCCTCGTGCCGCGAGATCGTGCTCAGGCGGTGGTTCTCTGTTTCCAGCCGAGCTCCGAAAGCAGGGAGGGCTCGTATCAGAGATACGGGTGCGACTGAGGACGCAGTATCGGGCCGCCGAGCGCGGTCAGGCGGCGGAGTGCTTCGTTTGGAGACGAGTTTCAAGGGTTGGACGGGCCGTGAAGGCGCACTGGTGGTGCGTCGAGCGGTCCGGGCGGCCACTGGCGCCGTGGGGCGGCCGCTTCGGGCGTGTAGACCTAGCGGGATAGGCTCTTAGTCCCGGAGCCACGCTAAACCGGATTATCGGCTCCCCATAACGGGGGATGCGCACTACCCCAATTCTAAACATGATCGGTTTCGTGACCGCGCTTCCCCGGCGGTGGTATCCACTCTGCGGCGTTTTTCTCGGCGCTTTAGCGTTCCTGCTCGCACTACTGTGGCCAGGAGGCGATGGGCCCGTCCTCGTCGCTGGCTTTGCCTGCATCTTGGCGATTCTGCTCGCGGTTCGCGTCGATTTCACTAAGTCGGGAACGGCCTGGTACCTGCTCGCCGCGGGGACGCTACTCGTCGCGCTCGGTGCTGCCAGCAACAACCCGGCGCAGACACTCGGAGCTGGAGACGTTCTCCTGGCAGCCGGGCTTTTCACGCTGGCGGGAGGTATCGCCCTGCTCGTGGTGGCTAGGTCGAACGACCGCGACTGGGGGAGCTTGATCGACACCGCCGCCGCGACGGCCGCGGTGGCCCTGTTGATCTGGGTGACGCTGCTTGCTCCGAAGCTTGGCACGGGCTCGGCTGCCGTCGGCGTCGAGGTCGCGGCCGTCCTCTACTGCCTCGGAATACTGGCTCTTTTCGCTCTCACTACTCGGCTAGTACTCGGCCTGCGTGCTTGGACTCCCTCGGCGGCCCTGCTTTATCTTGCTGTGGCTTTTCTAATCGCACTGGCGGCCACGGCGACCGCCGTGAGACTGGACGAGCTCTCGAAAGCCGCCTGGGCGATACGGTCGGGTCAGGTGATCGCCTTCGCGCTACTGGCAGCGTGCGCACTGCACCCGTCCATGCGCAAGCTCGGAAGCGTCGCATCCGAGCGCAAGCAAGAGTTGACGCCGAGCCGATTGGCGTTGCTAGCAGCAGCAGCCTTGACGGCTCCCGTACTGCTCTTCGTACAAAACGCCCGCGGCGCTCAGCAGCTCGACATCGCCGCCACCGTGGTCTGCTCTACCGCCGTTGTCGCACTGGTGATCGCGCGACTGGCAGGGCTCGTTCTTCGCCAACAGCGCGCGACCCGACGAGAGCTCTTGCTCCGACGCGCGATGCGTAGTCTCGCCTCGGCCGAAGAACACGAGCGAGTCTGCGCGGCGATCGTCGAAGCCGCTACCGCTATCGCCGGCGAGCACGGCCGTGTTAGGGCGAGTCTCTTACTCGGCTCCGGTCGTAGCGCCATCGAGTTCGCCACCAGCGGCGAGCCGATCCAGGGGCGGAGACACGAGGCGTCGACCCCGTTGACTCTTCAGGATGATCGCATCGGCGAGCTCGTGCTGGAAAGCTCCAAACCGCCGACAGACGGGATTCTCTCGGCGCTGAAGAGCCTCGCCTCGCAGGCTGTGCTGGCGCTCGAAAGCCTGCAACGAACCAAGGATCTGCTGGAAGAGAGACACGAGCTCAAGACCGAGCTTTTGCGTCGCTCCCATCTCGACGCGCTCACGGCGCTTCCCAACCGCTCACACTTCCTCGAGCGCACAGACGCCGCGCTGGGCAGGATCAGTCGTTCCACGGAGCCGGTCTCGGTGATGATCGTCAACCTCGACGATTTCAAGACGGTCAACGACACGCTCGGACACATAGCCGGCGACGAGCTCCTACGCGCCGTCTCCGACCGCCTGATCGCCAGCATCCGCACCGACGACATCTGCGCCCGGCTGGGCAGCGACGAGTGGGCAGTCCTGATCGAGGAGAGCCCGCCCGAGTCGCCGACTGCGGTCGCTGAGCGAATCATGACCGGGCTCGAGCGATCGTTCGTCTTGCTCGGACGGCACGAGGTGTACGTACACGCGAGCATCGGCAGCGCCACCGTGTCACCCGGAGAAGAAGCCGAGGCCGAGGATGCGGCTGAGCTACTCCGCAACGCCGAGGTGGCGATGTTCCACGCCAAGCGCCACGGCCGCACCGGCTTCGAGATCTTCGAGCCGGCGATGCGGGCCGCCGTTGCCGAGCGCCTGGCGCTCAAGGCCGAGCTCGAGCGCGCCGTCGTCGCCAGCGAGTTCGTCATCCACTACCAGCCGATCGTCATGCTCGACAGTGGCGACATCTGCGGCCTCGAGGCGCTGACTCGCTGGAACCATGCTGAGCGCGGCCTGATCCCTCCCTTCCACTTCATCCCGCTGGCCGAGGAGACTGGATTGATCGTTCCGCTCGGCCGCTTCATCTTGAACGAAGCGCTACGCCAGGGACGCGAGTGGCAGGAGCTGACGGGCCAGGCCGATCTCGTGATGTCCATCAACCTCTCGGGCCGGCAGCTCGACCACAGTACGCTCGTCGACGATGTCGCTCAGGCGATCGAGCAAACAGGAATCGACCCGCAGACCGTGATCCTCGAGATCACCGAGACGGCGCTGATGGAGGACGTCGAGGCGGCGATCGAGCGCTTGATCGAGCTGAAGACGCTCGGGATCCAAATAGCGATCGACGACTTCGGCACCGGATACTCCTCACTCCAGTACCTGCGCCAATTCCCGGCCGACATCATCAAAGTGGCCAAGCCTTTCGTCGATGGCGTGGTGGAGCGGGGCTCGGACGAGTACCGCATCGCCGACGCGATCGTGCGCCTGGGCGAGACCTTCGGCCTACGGGCGCTCGCGGAAGGTATCGAGTTGCCCGAGCAGCGCGAGATGCTGCGTGACCTGCGCTGCGAGCTGGGCCAGGGCTTCCTCTTCTCGAAGGCTCTCGCGCCCGCCGAGATCGAGGCACTCCTACTGGCGCCCAACATCACGGCTTTCGCCTCGCTCCAGTAGCCCCGAGTACTTCTCTCGAGTCTCGGGCGCGACGACACGAGCTGTGGATCGGCGGTGGCCTGCGCCTCGCTTCGTTCCAGACGCCTCGACCAGGCTCGGCGGATTAGCTTGTCGAAGCGGTTCGCTCCGCTCCGGGGCACAGTGTTTCTCCGCCCGCCACCGAACCACCCGCCCGCGGGGTCGTGACAATGTACCGCCCCGAAGAGACCAGAGGCGCTCTCCGATGCGCCAAAACAGTGCTGGTTCACGCGAGCGCGATCTACCAGCGCTCAGCGCGTTTCCACTCAAGTGGGACGGGCTCTAGCGGCGGACGCCCACGTACTCGAAACTGAGCGGCCGCACGACGCCACGTTCGATCACCCAGCGCTCGAGCACCAAGCTTGGATCGCCCTCCAGGTACTGGTAGAGAGCCGGCTGCCACTGGAAGGTCCGCTCTTCGAAGCGCTGGTGCAACTCGTAACGAAGCTCATGATGTGTCATCACGCCGGCGAAAGCCTCCTCGAACCACCAGTACTTGAAGGCCTCGATCGTTTGGTGCGCATCCGGGCCTCCGGCCGTGGCCAGAGCTCGCCGCTGCATGTAAAACCAGTCGGCGGTCGAGTCGTCGAGCATGTCCCAGGCCAGCCCGTTCACAACCAGCACGGCCGGCGGCAGCGCTAATCGAAAGACTTCGTCGATGGCCTCGAGTGGATCGAAGCCGATCCTGAGCGCGTCCTCGATGATGGCGGCGTGGTACGGAGGGGCATCTGTGACGGTGTAGCCAGCCGAATAGGCAACCCCGACCACGGCTGATCCACCCCACACGCGAACACGCGCTGGCGGAGGCGGCAGTCGGGAGATGGCGAACTCGGGAAAGTCGATGGCTGCATTCTGGAGCTTCGCTCAGACCGCAGCGACGATTACGGTAGGAAACGCACCGAATAGCGACTAGCATCGGGGCGCATGTGCGAGCTTCTCGACCTCCGTTTCCTCGGTGAAGAGCAGCTTTTTTGCGCCTATTTGCTTGATCTCGACGACGGTTTCACGCTCGTAGATCCCGGACCTCGTACGACTCTCCCCACGCTCGAATCCAGGCTTGCCGAGCTCGGCCTCGCGGTCGCCGATCTTCGCCACCTGCTCATCACCCACATCCACTTCGATCACGCCGGCGCCGCCGGCGCACTCGTCGCGGCCAACCCGCGCTTGCGAGTGCACGTCTCCGAGCGAGGTGCGCCCCACCTCGTCGATCCCGAACGGCTCGAGCGGAGCGCAAGGCGACTTTACGGCGATATGTTCGACGTGCTCTGGGGAGAGGTCGTGCCCGTCCCGGCCGAGAACATCGAGGTCGTCACCGAGCGAGTTCTGGGGCTCGAGTGCTTCGCGGCTCCGGGCCACGCGGTTCATCACGTCTGCTTCATGAACGAGGAAGGAACGCTTTTCGCGGGCGACACGGTTGGGGTTCGCTGGCCTCCGAGTCGCTACGTCCTTCCGGCGACCCCTCCGCCTGACGTCGACCTCGAGGCCTGGCACACGACCCTGGATGAGATTGAGCGACGCGTGCCCGACGTACTGGCGCTGCCGCACTTCGGCCTCGTCGAGGAGCCGGAAGAGCACCTGGACGTCTTCCGGCGCCGGCTGATGCTGTGGGCCGAGATCGTACGGCGTGGAGCGAGCGCCAGGGAATTCGTCGATGAGGTGAGCCGCGACATCGACCACGAGACCGTCAAGTTCTCGGAGCTCACCGACCTACTCAGGCACTCCTATCTCGGTCTCAAGCGCTACTGGAACACGGTCGCCGATAGCGCCTGAGAGCGTGCTTCGGAGCTTCCTCGGCTTCTTCTAACGGGCGATCGCCTTCTCGTAGGCGGCGATGTAGTCGACCACCATCCGCTTGGGCGCGAAACTCTCCTCGACGTAGCGCCTGCAGACCCAGGGGTCGATCTCGGCCGCCTTCTCGATCATGCCGACCATCTCGCGATAGTCGTCGACGATGATGCCTCCGGCTTCGTCGGTCATGACCTCCGGTACAGCTCCGTAGCGCGTGGCGAGAACAGGCGTCCCGCAGGCCATCGACTCGAGCGGAACCAGCCCGAACGGCTCCTCCCACTCGATCGGGAAGAGAGTCACGCGTGCATTCTGAAACAGCTCGACCTTCTCGCCGTGGTTGACCTCGCCCAGGTACTCGATCTGCTCGTTGAGGTGTGGCTCGACGAGCTGCTTGAAGTACTCCTTCTCTTCGAGATCCTGCATCTTGCCAACGAGCTTGAGCTGATAACCCGACTCCTTGGCGATCGCGATCGCGCGGTGAGCGCCCTTGTCGGGGTTCATTCGGCCCACGAAGAGCAGGTAGTCGCCCTTGTGCGGCTGCGTCGGGTAGACGGAGAGATCGAGCGCGTTCGGGCAGTTGGCGATCCAGGGCAGGTCGGGCTTGGGCTTGCGCTGGTTCATCGAGATCGAGATCAGACTGACACTCGGTGCCACGCGAGCGATCTGCTCGTAGACCTTCGGCGCAGTCGGGCCATCGAGCGGGCCGTGCATGGTGTGGACGACCGGCGTCTTCACCAGTCCGCCAAAGGCGGCGGCCGGCAGGCCGGAGTGGTCGTTGATGATGTCGAACTCGCCCGCGCGCTCGAAGCAGGCCAGCGCGTGGTACATCTCGGGAATCGAGCGCCCGATCTGCAGGCTCGGCGCCTTGTCGTAGACCGAAGCCAACTTCGCCTTGGTGCGGGAATCGCCGGAGGCGAACAGCGTCACGTCATAGCCGGCGTCGGCAAGCGAGTCGGCCAGAAGCGACACGACCGACTCGATCCCACCGTAACCGTCCGGAGGCACTCGGAACCAGACGGGAGAGATGATCGCAATTCGCAGTGACATATCAGAGCTCCTCTATTCTCGTGTGGCCGTCTTCGAGGTGAATATCCCAGAGACGACCATAGGCGTGTACACCGGACAGGCGAATGTCGCCAACCCAAGAAGGAAGCGCCTCGGGCGCGACCGACGTCAGTACGTGCCTGCGCAGATCGGGTTGAAGCCCGAGCAGCGTCTGCAGCATCAGCACCGGTGCGCCCGCGGCCCAGGCCTGGGGCCTCGCCGAGGTGGGATAGGCGATCGGGAATGGAGTCTCGGCTCGCGGCAGGCCGGAGAACACCTCCGGCAACTGGTAATCGAAGTGCTTGGCGACGCCGAGTATGCGGTGGACGATCCTCAGCGCCTCGGGCCAGCGCCCATACCTCACGAGCCCCCAGGCGCAGAGCGAGTTGTCGTGAGGCCAGACACTGCCGTTGTGGTAGCTGAGCGGGTTGTAGGCGGCATCCGCGGCCGACATCGTGCGAACGCCCCAGCCCGACCAGAGCTCCTCGCCCATCAGGCGATCGACGACGGCGTCCACCCGGTGCGGTGGAACGATGCCCGACCAGAGCAGATGCCCGATGTTCGAGCAGAGCGAGTCGATCGGCCGCTTCTCGCGATCCAGGCCAAGCGCGTAATACCCACCCCTCTCCTCGATCCAGAAGGCCTCGTCGAAGCGTAGGGCCAGCTCGGCCGCCTCGCGCTCTAGTCGCTCGGCCAGCTCGCGCTCGCGCCAGACCGTTCGCGCCAGCTCGGCGCAACGCAACTTGGCGTCGTAGACATAGCCCTGCACCTCGCAGGGAGCGATCGGCGTCTCGGCAAGCCGCCCGTCGCTGAAGCGCTGGGAATCGCCAGAGTCCTTCCACGACTGGTTGTCGAGCCCGTTTGCGGAGCGCTTCCGGTACTCGATGAAGCCGTCGCCGTCGAGATCGCCGTAGTTCTCTATCCACCCCAACGCCCGCATCGCCGGCTGTTTGAGCGAACGCACCAAGGCCGCGTCATCGGTCCAGCGCCAAACCTCCGAGAGCAGAATCAGGTAGAGAGGCGTCGCGTCGACCGTGCCGTAGTAGGCGGGGAACCAACGTCTGGCCGCCTTGCCGTGCCGGATCTCGTGCACGATCTTGCCGGGCTCGGCGTCGATGCGTGGATCGTCCTCGGTCGCCTGCAGCTCGCCCAGCACCTCGAGTGCGTTCCACGCCAGCTCGGGCCCGAACAGAAGCGTCTGCAGACAGGTGACGATGGTGTCGCGGCCGAAGACGGTCATGAACCAGGGCATGCCGGCAGCGGTAAGGCGGGCGGTGCCGCTGTTACCACCGCGCAGTCGCAGCGCGGCCAGGTCAGAGACCGACTGGCTAATCGATAGCTGAAGCTGGTCCCAGCTCGCACGCAGCTGTGGCACGCTCAGCTTCCAGGCCGAGAGGGCGTCCGACACACGCTGGCGCTCCTCGCCGAAGTGGCGCTCGATCAGCTTCGGCGAAGGGACCTCGCCCTCGAGCGATGGCACGACATCGATGCGCACCTCCCAGCGCGCGCGCGGCGCCAGTTCGAGTCGGTAGGAAACACGCGAGGCCCGGTATTCGCCCGGCTTGGAGAAGATGACCTGAGTTCGAGTGTCCTCATTCCCCTCGCCGCTGTCCGAGAAGACGTACTCGCCCTGCCCCTCGTCGATGCGGCAGCTAGCGAGCGGGGGCAGCGGCGGCGCATCCTTGGGGTGGCCGAGCGTGGGATCGTGCTCCTTGACGCTCATAATGTCGGCGAAGTCGGTGCCGATGTCGATCGCGAGCTCAAAGGAGAGCGGGTTGTGAGTCTCGTTCTCGACCACGATCGTCTCCTGCATGTTTTCTCCGACGAAGCGGTGGCGAGAGATGGTGAGAGCATCCTGGGGCAAGCCCCCCGCCAGCGGGTTGCGCAGGTAGAAGGCGGCCGAGAAGTATTCGACGCGGCCCGAGGAGAGATGGAGCGGGCGCTCACCGTTCACGGTCAGCCGCAGCAGAGAGAGGAAACGCGTGTCCTTGGCGAAGAAGCCACTCGTGCTGCCCGCGATGTCTCCGTCGTCGTCGGAGATACAGAAGGTCGAGCCGTCCAGGATGGTCGTCGCCACTAGCGCTTCCTACCCACTGGACAGGCAGCGACAACAGTGAGTCGGGATCGAGCCTCGCCGAACACCCCGTTCGTATCCATCTAGATCGGAGCTTAGGGCCTATCCCGTTAGGGATGCGCGGTCGAAGGGGTTGAGCCGTGGATGCCAGGGGCCGGACGGATCGTGAAGGCGCACTGGTTGTGCGTCGAGCGGTCTGGGCGGTCACTGGCGCCGCGGGGCGGCCGCTTCGGGCGTGTTGGCCTAGCGGGATAGGCCCTTAGCTTGGCTCCAGGGGCTCCTTGCGAGGAGACGCGATGCCGAGCTCGAGGGACTGTACGGCCTCGGAAACGTGATCGACTTGGAGGGTCGTATGGTCGATGCCGAAGTGCTCGCGAAGCGCTTGGGCCAGGCGGGCGCGAGCGGCGTGGCAGTCCGACTCCTGCTTGACCAGAACGTGCGCCGAGAGAGCAGGAAAGCCGCTCGTGACCATCCAGATGTGCAGATCGTGCACCTCCACGACCTCGGAGTCGGAAGCGAGCATCTGCCCGACGGCCTCGGGATCGATGTGGCCCGGGGAGCCCTCGAGCACGATGCGCAACGACTCCCTGGTGAGCGAGAAGGCCGAGACGAAGCAGAGCAGGGCGACGCCCAGACTGGCGATCGGGTCGAAACGATTCCAGCCGGTGACAAGAATGAGGACGCCGGCGAGCGCCGTGCCGGCGAAGCCGGCCAGATCGGTCGTGACGTGCAGGAAGGCACCGCGCACGTTGATGCTCTCCGACTGTCCGCGCGCAAGCACCGCCGCGGCTCCAATGTTGGCAAGCGCTCCGATCAAAGCCACCACCAGCACGATCCCACCGTGTACCTCGGGTGGCGCGATCAACCGGCCAATAGCCGAATAGGTAATCCAGGCCCCGACTAAGAGCAGGGAGATTCCGTTTGCCTGCGCCGACAGCACCTCTACCCGACCGAGCCCATAGGTCCAGCGCCCACCCGCCGGCCGAGAGGCGATGCCGATGGCTGCGATTGCCAGAGCGAGCGCGAGAACGTCGGTGAGCATGTGACCGGCGTCGGCTAAGAGCGCGAGCGAGCTGGCGACAACCCCGAAAACGATCTCTATCGCCATCACTCCCGCGAGGAGCGCCAAGGCCACTACGAGCGCGCGGCGATCGTCCTGGTGCCGGTCGGCACCATGCGCGACGTGTTGATGCTCGTGTGGGCTGTGCATGCTCGTGTGCTGGCTCAACGACATACCCGCTCTATAAGCCTAGGTATCGGCAGCACCTTGCTGTCCGTATCAGCCACAAATTTCGTGATTCCATCTTGCCGATGCGAGATAGTTACGCAACCGACATTGTCGCGCTCGAGGAGAAGAGCGCCCAAACACGAGGAGGAAGCGGATGAAGAAACGCAGGCTGGGAATCGTGGGCCTGCTCGCAATCGGCCTGGTGCTCGTTCTCTCCAGCTGTGGCGGCGGAAGCAGCAAGAGCCTGACCAAGGAGCAGTTCGCAGCAAAAGCGAACGCACTCTGCGTCTCCTTCAACAACGAGGTGAAAAAGGCCGGAAGTCCGAAAACCACCGCTGAAGCGATCACCTATTTCAACAAGCTGCTGCCGCTCGACAAGAAGCTCGTCGCCGACGTCGACAAGCTCAAGCCGCCGGCCGGCGACGAGGCGAGCGTGAACCGCATCGTCACGCTCGGCAAGGAACAAGTCACTCGCGCAGAAGCGCTAGTCGCCGCGATCCAGAAGAAAGACCTGACGCTGGCGAACAAGCTGAGCAAGGAGGGCAGCGCCAACAGCAAGGAGAGCAAGACTCTCTTCAACAAGCTGGGCATCAAGGAGTGCGCCAAGAGCAGCTAGATCGGGCTCCGAGCGGATACGCGAGCGAGACCTCAACGCAAGGCGAGAGGCCTCGCTCGCCGTGATGAATCAGCCGGTGCCTCGGCCCCACAACTAGACTCGCAGCGTGCTCGCGCTCGAGATCATTTTCTGGACGGCGCTGGGGCTGATCGTCTGGACGCACGTCGGTTACCCGCTCGCCGCCGGCCTGTTCGCACGCCTGCGGCCGCGCCCAGTCGCCAAGGCTGCGATCGAGCCGAGTGTCGTCCTGATCGTCGCCGCTCACAACGAGGATGCGGTTATCGGGCGCCGCATCGAGAACCTGCTGGCGCTCGACTATCCGGCCGATAAGCTCGAGCTAGTCGTCGCCTCCGACGGCTCCACCGACCGAACGAACGAGATCGTCTCCGAGGTCGCCGCTCGTGAGTCGCGAGTTCGCCTTCTCGCTTGCCAGAGAGGAGGAAAGACGCTGGCTCAGAACCGCGCTGTGCGTGAGACGCAAAGCGAGCTCCTCGCCTTCACGGATGCCAATACCGAGTGGGCGCCGGACGCCCTGCGCAAGCTGGTCGAGAACTTCGCCGACCGCGATGTCGCCTACGCCTCGGGCAAGCTCCAGCTAACCGCCTCCGACGGCACCAACCGCGAAGGGCTCTACTGGCGCTACGAGCTTTGGCTGCGCTCCAACGAGTCGAGGCTCGGCTCGATCACGGCCGGGAACGGCGCGATCTACGCCGTGCGCCGGGAGGACTACATCGAAGACGCCTCGGTGACCGGGCACGACTTCGGCTTCCCCTTCAGGATGGTTCAGCGCGGGCGACGAGCCGTGTTCGAGCCCGAGGCCGTGGCCTTAGAGAAGGAATCGCGCGATCTGGAGGACGAGTTCGGACGCAAGGTGCGGATGATCACCCGCGCCCTCCGCCACGTCTACACGGGAAGCATGCTGCGCGGCGTCCCCCCCATCTACGCCTTGGAGCTATTTTCGCATCGCCTACTTCGTTACACGACCGGGGCCATTCACATCGTCCTGCTGGGCACCAACGTGGCACTGGTCGGCCGGGGGCTCGTCTACCAGATCGCTCTCGGCGCACAGCTCGCCTGGCTTTTCCTGGCCGCCTTCGGTCGCCTGCGAATTCGGATTCCGGGGGCGGGGATCGCCTACTACTACCTGCTCGTTACCGTCGCGACGCTAATCGGCAACTATCGCTTTCTGCGTTCCGGCACGCCAACCATCTGGGAGAAGGCGGAGGGCACTCGCTGAACCTCTGGAAACGGGCATCCGACGTCGTCGTTGCAGGCTTCGGCCTAGTCGTCGCAAGCCCGCTGCTGTCGCTTGCAGCGCTTGCGATCAAGCTAGAGGATCGCGGCCCGGTGCTCTACCGGCAGCAGCGCGTCGGCAAGGACGGTGGCGACTTCGAGCTGCTCAAGTTGCGGACGATGATCGCCGGCGCCGAGAAGATCGGCGCCGGCTACGCGGTCAATCGAGGCGACTCCCGCATCACGCGCGTGGGGCGCTTGCTGCGCCGCCTCTCTTTGGACGAGCTGCCACAGCTCTGGAACATCCTCCGTGGCGACATGAGCATCGTGGGACCGCGCCCGACTCTCCGCTATCAGGTCGACAACTACACCCCCCAGCAACGGCGCCGTCTCGAGGTCAAGCCGGGGCTGACCGGCTGGGCACAAGTGAACGGGCGCGCCTCGTTGCCCTGGGATCAGCGAATCGAGCTCGACGTCTGGTACGTCGAGCACCGCTCGATCTGGCTCGATCTGCGCATCCTCGCCCGTACGCCGCTGGCGCTCTTCCACGGAACCTACAAGGGACCGAGCGGCGGCTGGCGCCCTGGCGACAAGCAGGGCAACGGCAACTAAGAGCCTATTCCGGTAGAGATGTGCGACCGAGGGGGTCAAGCCGTGGATGCCAAGAACTTGTCTCGGAATGAAGACCCGTCGACTGGGTGCGATCGGTGGATGCGAGACAAGGACGCAGGGAGTGCCCGTAGCGGGACTACGGGTGCGACCAAGGACGCAGTATCGCGCCGCCGAGCGCGGCCAGGCGATGGAGTGCTTCGTTTGGAGACGAGTTCCAGAGCCGCAGGGTTGTGAAGGCGCACTGGTAGTGCGTAGAGCAGCCCTGCGGTCGCTGGTGCCGCGGGTCGGCCGAGTCGGGCGTGCAGACCTAGTGGAATCGGCCCTAAGTAGCCTCAGCAGCCGCGGCGCGTCGTGAACACCAGGCCGAGCTTGATCGTCTCGCCGGCCATGTTCACGGGCAGCCACTTGAGACTGGCGCTGGTCCCGGTCGCGTAGACGCGAGCACGCCCGTCGAGGCAGCGCTTGAAGAGCATGCGCGCGCGATAGACGTGATAGGTCGACGTGACGACGAGCAGCGAGCGCCAGTGGTTTCGCTCGGCCAAGGCCAGGGCGCCACGCGCCTCTCCCCGGGTCGAGTAGGGCGCGGGACGGGAACAGATGACCCGGAAGCGGTGGCCACTCGGATGGGCGCACAGCCTGCTGGCGGGAGGCCAGCTCGAACGGGCGCCGTCCGAGACGACGAGCACCGGAGCGACGCCTGCACGGGCAAGTGCGAGCGCACGCGGAAAGCGATGCTCCGCGTCGCCGGAGAGGACGATGATGGCGGCGGCGTGACGGGGATGATCCTGGCCAGGCCAAACGAAGAGATAGAGGGCAAGGGTAAGCCAGACACCAAGGCCGACGATTATCAACCGGACGATCAGGCGACGCACCGTTGTATCTTCGCCTCTCGCCGCTTCGCTCGTATCGGTACTCTCTCACGTCGTGCCAGTCGTCCTTTTCACCTGTACCGGCCAACGCGTCGACATCGTCGATGCCTTCATCGACGCCGGCGCCATCACGCTCGCCACCGACACCAGCATCCTCGCGCCGACTCTCCACCGCGCCGACCGCTACGCGCTCGTTCCGAGCTTCACCGATCCCGACTACGTCCCGGCTCTTGCCAAGCTCGTACGTGAGCACGAAGTCGATGTGATCGTCCCCCTTACCGACTTCGACCACCGCACGCTGGCCTCGGCAAGGGAGGAGCTCGCGCCCGCGCTGGTGATGTTGCCCGACCGCGACGTGATCGAGAACACGGCCGACAAGTACAACGCGCACGTCTTCTTCTGCGAGCACGGCATCGCCTCGCCCAGCACCTGGCTGCCGGAGGATCTGCCCGACGAGATCGACTGCTATCCGGTGCTCGTCAAGGCCCGCGAAGGCTTCAGCTCCAACCACATCTACCGCGCCCGCAACCGCGAAGAGCTGGACTTCTTCCTGCGCTACACCGAGGTGCCCTCGATGGTGCAGCGGCAGTGTCAGGGCAAAGAGTTCTCGGTCGACCTCTTCTGCGACCTAGACAGCCGCTGCCTGAATGCGGTGCCGCGCTCGATGATCCACTCCAAGGGCGGCGAGTCGATCAAGGGAATGTCTGTTCGCGACTGGGAGCTGATCGAGCTCGGACGCCGTGTCGGAGAGACGATGCGCCTGCGTGGCCCGGCGACCGTTCAGTGCTTCCGCGAAGCCGACGGGCGCCTCGAGATCACCGACGTCAACCCGCGTTTCGGGGGCGCCTTCGCGCTACCACTGGCCGCCGGCTCTGGCTACCCGGAGCTGGTCATGGCGCTGGCAACCGGCGAGCAGCCCGAGCCGCACCTGGGCGAGTTCGAAGAGGGTGTGGTCATGATGCGCTTCTACTCCCAGATCGTGATGAAAATGGGAGACGACGGCACGCTCGTTCCGCTCGACCGGCCTCTCGCGGCCGAGAGCTAACCGCCGCAAGCACGAGGCGCGCTCGAAGAAGGCTCGAGTGCGTAGTGGACTGAGCCGCGGACAGAGCGGCGAGCCGAGACTCCTCCTCGACCTTGGCTGGCGAGGCTCCGCTAGGATGCCCGCTCGATGAGCCCTTCAAAGCGCTCCGAGCACCAAGCCGAGATCGAGATCGAGCAGGAGGTCGATTTCGGGCGCTATTTGAGGGCGCTGGCACGTGGCTGGTGGCTGCTCGCGGGCGGGCTCGTCATCGGAGCTGTGCTCGCCGTGGCGCTAACGCTCGGAGGCGGCAACCTCTACCGCGCCAAGACGACCGTCTATCTCGGGCAGCCGCTCGCGGTCAACAGCTCCGCCCAATTCCAGAGCCCCGCCACGAATCCGAGTTCCGTGACCCAGCTCGCCCACGCCGAAGACATCCTCAGCCAGGTCTCTAAACGATCGGGGCTACCGTTGGAGAAGTTGCGCTCTGGCATATCAACAGCGACCGTGCCGGGCTCGCTGTCTAAACTCGGCCAGACGCCGCTGGTCACCATTTCCGTGCAGGCCAACGCTCCGAAAAAAGCCGTCCAGGACGCCGCCAATACGCTCGCGAACCTGGTGCTGGCTCGTCTCTCCGCCTATCCGAGCTGGAAGATCGCCACTCTCCAGGCGCAGATCGCGTCGTGCAACAAACAGATCGCCGAGATCAACAAGCGCCTGGAGACGATCGACGCCGCAATTACGAACGGCTCCGGAACCTCGGGTGACCAGCAGGTGCTGCTGACCCAAGCGACGCTATCCGAACAGCGGCGCGGAACCCTGAGCGACGAGCTGCAACAGGACCAACTCTTGCTCGCTCAGGCCAAGACGGTCGAGCAAGGGAGCATCATGAACAAGGCCAAAGCGGTGAAGACAACGGGCCGCAACCGGAAGAGCGCGCTTGTAGTCGGCGGAGCGCTCGGGCTCCTCATCGGCGCTCTCGTGGCGCTCACGCTTCCCGGGTCTCGGCGCAGGCGCGTCAGCTAGCGCCGGCCAGCGGCTCAGGCTCCCGCGGAGGGAGCATCTTTCGATCCGCTATTGCGGTGTGGGCTCGACATCGGGGCTCGCGCGGACTTACGCTGCCGTCGTGAAGAGCCTTTTCTTCTCTGCGCTCATCGCCACGCTCGCGCTCGGTATCTCGATCGGGACCGGCTCCTCGGCGAAATCGAGCAGCGCAACTCGGCTAGCCAGCGCACACTCCTTTGCCCTGGCGATCGGCGACCGGACTCTCATGGGCAACCTGAACAAGCGCTACGCCAGCTTCGACCTCGTCGTGGTAGACGGAGAAAGCGCCCGAGCCAGAGACGTCACGGCTATCCACCGGGCGAGCGGCGGGCTCGTTTTTGCCTACCTCGACGTCGGCACGATCGAGAGCTATCGCGGCTGGTACAAAGCGGCCAAGCGCTACCGGCTCGAGTACTGGGGCGATTGGGGCGAGTGGTACGCGAACGTAAACGCTCCAGGCCTTCGCTCGCTTTTTTTGAAGCGCGTCGCTCCGGCGATGCTGGCCAAGGGCTTTGACGGGCTCTTCCTCGACAACACCGATATAACCGAGACCCACCCGGCGCAGAAGCCCGGGATGCGAGCTCTCGTAGCCGCTCTCTCGCGGCTCACGCATGCCCGCGGCAAGCTGCTCTTCGCTCAAAACGGCGCCGGCGTGAACTGGCCGCTCAGACGCTTCTACGAGGGCATGAACTTCGAGGACGTCAGCTTCAGCTACGACTTCGACAGGCAGGCCTACACTCGTAACGGCCGGAGCGCGGTTGCTCGAGCGCAGAAAGGCATTCGTCGTTTTCGGCGAGCCGGACTGAAAGTGACAGCCACCGACTACCTACCGGCCGGAGACAGACGAGACGTGACCGTCGCGGTGCGCAATGCCTGCGCTGCGGGCGCGCTCCCCTACGTCTCCAACATCGCGCTCACGCGGGTGCCCACAGCACCTTTCCTCTGCCGTTGACGCAGCGTTTTGTTCGCGAGCGCGGATATGATCTCGGCCGTGCCCACCGCGCTTGTGACAGGAGGAGCTGGATTCCTCGGTTCGCATCTATGCGATGCGCTCCTGACGAAGGGGATGCGCGTGATCTGTGTCGACAACCTCGATACGGGCAACCTCCAGAATATCGAGCACATCCGCGACGACGGCTTCGTCTTTCTCAACCACGACGTGACTCATTACATCGAGATCGACGAGAACGTCGATTTCGTCTTCCACCTGGCCAGCCCGGCCAGCCCGATCGACTACGCGCGCTTGCCCTTGCACACGCTCAAGGTTGGCTCGTACGGAACGCACAACGCGCTCGGCCTGGCCAAGTTCAAGCGGGCCCGCTTACTGCTCGCCTCGACCAGCGAGGTTTACGGCGACCCGCTCATCCATCCACAGCCGGAGAGCTATTGGGGCAACGTCAATCCGATCGGCCCGCGCGGCGTTTACGACGAGGCCAAGCGCTACGCCGAGGCGCTGACGATGGCCTACCACCGCCAGCAGGGCGTGGACACTTGCATCGCGCGCATCTTCAACACCTACGGGTCGCGCATGCGGCCCTTCGACGGGCGGGCGATTCCGACCTTCGTGCGCCAGGCGCTCGCCGACAAGCCGCTGACCGTCTTCGGCGACGGCTCGCAGACGCGCTCCTTCTGTTTCGTGGACGATCTCGTGCGCGGACTGATCCTGCTCGCGGAGAGCGGCGAGCACGAGCCCGTCAACATCGGCAATCCCAGCGAGATGACGCTGCTCGAGCTGGCGCAAGCCATAGTGAAGGTGACCGGCTCCTCCAGCGAGATCGTCTTCGAGGCTCTACCGGTGGACGACCCGCAAGTTCGCAAGCCGGACATCACCCGGGCGCGCGAGCTGCTCGGTTGGGAGCCGATGATCGGGCTGGAAGAAGGGCTCGGGCGCCTGCTCGAGTCGCTCGGGCGCCGGGCGGCGTAGGCGCCTCGATGAGCGACCGTCGGATTTCGAGCTCGCTCGGACAGAGTCGCTCGCTCGCAGAGTCGGATCTCTCCGCCATACTGGGCAGCGGATGAAGGCGCCGAAGATAGTTGCCGTGGCCTCGGCGGTCGATCTCGGCTTCCGCTACGGCTGTACACCGGCCTGGTGGCAGCTCTGGAAGGGAATGCAGGAGGCGGGCATCGATCTGATCGTGACGCCGTATCGGGGGCGCCCGGTCGAGTCGCCCTGGTGGCGAACGGCTCCCAATCCCTGCCGCCGTGAGGGCGATCTCTACGACGGGATGCGTTCGCTCGGCGCACGTCTGAAACGAGACCGCTACCTGCGCCGTGACGAATCCTCGCCCCCGGACACGCGCAATGACCGTGCGGTTCGCCAGACGATCTGGCGCCTAGTGACGCCGCGCTGGAAAAAGCACCTCGAGCGCCTGGTCGAGCGCGAGGGCGACGTCGATGCGGTGATCGTCTTCACCGTGCCGATGGCGCATCTGCGTGGCATTCCGACGGCTCTGCGTGAGCGCTTCGGCATACCCGTGGTCTTCTACGACGGCGACGTGCCGATGAGCCTGCCCGAGTTCGGCGGCATGGACACCGGCTTCAACTGGTACCACGGCGCCGACCCATCCGAGTACGACCTCGTCCTCTCCAACTCCGAGGGAGGGCTCGAGCGGCTGCGCGAGCTGGGCGCTCGCCGCGCCGAGGCGGTCTTCTGGGGCGCCGATCCAGACCTCTTCGCTCCCCAGCCGGTGGACAAGTCCTACGACATCTTCTTCTACGGATACGGCGACAAGTTCCGGCGCGAGTGGATGCGCGAGCTCGTCGGAGAGCCCAGCCGCCGCGCTGCGGAGATCGACTTCGCCCTCGGCGGCCGCGACTTCCAGGGCGACACCGGTAACGCCCGTCTGATCGGCGACGTGCCCATGAACGTCTTCTCGCACGCCATCTCGGCGGCGCGCATCAACCTCAACCTCACCCGCGGCGCGCATGCCAGCGTTCCCGCCTCCTCCACCGCGCGGCCGTTCGAGCTGGCGGCCTGCGGCGCCACCATCGTCTCCAACCCGGTCGCGGGCATCGAGCGCTGGTTCGAGCCCGGCAGCGAGCTGGTCGTGGCGGAGAACGACGAGCAGGCGCTTGCGACCTACCGCGAGCTGCTCGCCGACCCGGCCGCTCGCGAGGAGATGGGCCGGCGTGCCCGCGCGCGCGTGCTCGATGAGCACACCTACCGCCAGCGGGCGCAGCGCGTGCTCGAGCTGCTCGGCCTGAGGGAACCGGTCGTCGCCGGGACGGGACGATGAGGCCCGAGCCGGAGCACCTCGAGCTCGCCCTGCCGCCGGAGATCGCGCGCATGCGCCGCCTGGCGATCATGCCGGCCTTCAACGAGGAGGGCTCGATCGGCGCTGTGATCGACGAGATACGCGCTTTCGATCCGGATCTCAAGATCGTCGTCGTCGATGACGGCTCCGGCGACCGGACGAGCGAAATCGCGAGATCGCGCGGTGTGCACGTCGTCACGCTTCCTTTCAACCTGGGCATCGGCGCCGCCGTGCAGACCGGCTTCCGCTTCGCGCGCGCGAACAACTTCGACCTGGCGGTGCAGATCGACGCCGACGGCCAGCACGATCCGGGCGAGCTACCGGCCGTCCTGGCACCGCTTCTGGCCGGGGAGGCGGACTTCGTCGTGGGCTCGCGTTTCACCGGCGACCGGGCCTTCCGTTCCTCCTTCGTGCGCCGCCTCGGTATCCGCCTCTTCGCTCTGATCGTGTCGGCGATCGCCCGCCAGCGCCTCACCGACACGACCTCCGGCTTCCGGGCCGTCAACCGGCGCGGAATAGCGCTCTTTGCCGCCGACTACCCACACGACTACCCCGAGGTGGAGACGACGGTGATGGTCGTCAAGCACCGCCTGCGCGTGAAAGAGGTGCCGGTGCGGATGCGCGAGCGCGCCAGCGGCCGCTCCTCGATCACCGCGCTGCGCTCCGTCTACTACATCTTCAAGGTCTTGCTGGCGCTCTTCATCGACCTGTTCCGTTCCAACGACGTCCCCGTGGAGGACGCATGACACCACTCAAAGTCACGATAATCGCCTCGCTTGCCTCCGTCATCATGCTGGGCGTCGTCTTCGAGCTAATCCGGCGTAAGCGCCTGCGCGAGCGCTACGCGCTCATCTGGATCCTGACCGGCGTCGTGCTGCTCGTGCTCGCGCTTTGGCGCCGCGGCTTAAATACGCTCGCGAGCTGGGTGGGCATCAAGACCTATCCGCCGTCGGTCCTAATCGCGGCCATTCTCCTGTTCGTGCTCGCGCTTCTTCTCCAGTTCTCGATCGTGCTCTCGCGACTCTCCGAACAGAACACGACGCTCGCTCAGAAGCTAGCCCTACTCGAAACCGCGATGCTCGAGCGCGAGCAAAAAGAGGCCGCCGGCGAGGAGCCCGGCTAGGGTCGGGCGCCGCTCGACCGGCCCTGCGCCCGGTACCAGGTGACCGTGCGCTCGAGCCCTTCACGAAGCGGAGTACTCGCGTGGAAGCCGAACAAGCGCTCCGCGCGCTCGGTGTCCAGACGCCTCCTCGGCTGACCGTTCGGCTTCGAGGTGTCCCAGACGAGCTCGCCCTCGTAGCCGGTCAGCTCGGCGATCGTTTCCGCCAGCTCGCGAATCGATATCTCGCTCCCGGTGCCGAGATTGACAGGGTCGGGACCGTCGTAGCGCTCGGCGGCTAGCAGGATCGCCTCGGCGCAGTCGTCCACGTAGAGGAACTCACGCGTCGGCGAGCCATCGCCCCAGAGCACGACCTCACGCTCGCCGCGCTCGATTGCCTCGACCATCTTGCGGATCTGGGCCGGTATCACGTGCGAGCTCTCGAGATCGAAGTTGTCGCCGGGGCCGTAGAGATTGACCGGTAGCAGGTAGATCGCGTCGAGGCCGTACTGATCGCGGTAGGCCTGGGCGCCTACTAGAAGCGTCTTCTTGGCGAGCCCGTAGGGCGCGTTCGTCTCCTCCGGGTAGCCGTTCCAGAGATCCTCTTCCTTGAACGGCACCGGCGTGAACTTCGGGTAGGCGCAGATCGTGCCGATCACAACGAGTTTGTCCACGCCGTGCAAGCGGCTCTGCTCGAGGATGTTGGCGCCCATGATCAGGTTCGCGTACCAGTAGCGACCGGGGTTGGCCCGGTTGGCGCCGATACCGCCAACTTCGGCGGCGAGATGGATCACGAGCTCCGGCTTGGTCTCGGCAAAGAGTCGCTCGACGTCGTCCGCTCGGGTGAGATCCCACTCGTCGATCAACGGCACATAGGGCTCGATCCCGCGCCCACGCAGCCGCTCAACGACGTGACGGCCGAGAAACCCAGCTCCTCCTGTGACAACCGCTCTCACAGGCGTGAGCGTACCGCTTCTCTGTGCTCAAGAGTCGCGATGCGGCGGGTGTCCACTTGTAGAAACCCTCGGACCGGTAGACGCTTAGGTCTCTTTGTGTTTGGCCCAGTCAATGCGTCCGCTCCAGCGCTCACGGTTGGCCGCATACCAGGCGATCGTGCGCGAGATTCCCTCTTCCCAGGAAACCTTCGGCTCCCAGCCAGTCTCGCGCTTGAGCTTCTCGTAGCCGACCCGAAGCGCCAACACGTCGCTGGCACCGGGGCGGAAGCGCTTCTGCAACGAGACCAGTTCGCGCCCGGCGGGCCAATGACCATCGGTCTCGCCGATCTCGAGGATCTTCTCCGCCCAATCCTGCATCGATATGTTCTCGCCCTGCCCGTAGACGTAGACGTCCCCGGGCTTGCCGTGAGCGGCGACCGATAGGTGCCCGCGCACGCCGTCGGTGCAGAAGCAGAAGTCGCGTAGCGGCTCCAAGTTGCCGAGCTCGATCTGCTCGCGCTCGAGCGCCTGAGTGATGATCGTTCCAGTCACGTAGCGTGGGTTCTGGCGCGGGCCGTAGTTGTTGAACATGCGAGTGACCACCCCGGGGAGGCCGAAGGCGTCGAAGTAGTTCATGGTCAGGAAGTCGGCCGCCACCTTGCTCGTGGCATAGATCGACTTGGGATTGATCGGCGAGCGCTCGTGCAGGATGAGGCCGCCGTCAGCATCGAAGTCGTGGTGGTGGGAAACGGAGTCGCGCACGTTGCCGTACTCCTCCGAGGTGCCGGCGGTGTCGAACTTCTCCAGCTCGAGCCCTTGGTCGACGATCGACTGGAGTAGGTTGAGCGTGCCGACCGTGTTTGCCATCACCGTCTCGTAGGGCCGGTGCCACGACTCGCCCACATGCGCCTGCGCGCCCAGGTGGAAGACGTACGGCTTGTCGGGCGCGCCTCTCAGCTCGCGCATCAGGTAGTCGATCGAGGTCTTGTCGGTGAGATCGGCGAAGTGCACCTTCAGCCGATTGCGGAGGTGCCCGATGTTGTTGAGCGCCCCGCTCGACGTCGCCCGAACGAACGCGTGGACGTCGGCGCCCAGTTCGACGAGCGCGTCCGTCAAATGGGACCCCATGAAGCCGTCGGCGCCGGTCACGAGCACGGTGCGACCGCGGTAGATGTCGCCGAACTCAGACCGCAGCTCGGCAAGCGCGTTTTCACTCCAGGTGACGTCGTTCATGACTGTAGGCTCTCGGCCAGTGGACAAGCCTACACCGTCTAGAAGGCTGGGTACGCTCGGAAGCGGCGCGGTCACTGCGCTTGCGCTCGCGATTCAGACCGGACTGGCCGCGACCGTCGGTGTCATCGCGGGGCACGAGTTCGGAAGAAGCGCGGCGACGGACGGCTTCAACGCCTCCTACGGCGTCTTCATCGTCGTCTCCTTCGCAGCCGGCGCGATTCGCGTCGCCGTGATGCCGGCGCTGGCGCGTGCGCGACAGGAACGCCAGCTCGGCTCGGAAGCTGCCGCCTTCGGGCTAACGTTGACGTGCTTCTCCCTACCGCTCCTCTTGCTCTCTCTCACCGCGGCCGGTCCGATCGCCCGGCTACTCACCGGCGCCGGGCCGACCGCGGCGCAGCACGCCGCCGCCGAGGCCCTACCCTGGATGGTGGCGGCCGCGGTCTTGCAGCTTTTCGCCGGGCTAGCCGCTAGCTCGCTCGCCGCGCTCGACAACTACGTGGTCGCAGCGGCCGGCTACGCGCTGGGCAGCGTCATCGGACTCACCTACATCCTGTTGCGCGTGCATCCGGACGGCCTCATCGCGCTCTCGCACGGCATGGCCTTGAACGGCGCCTTGGCGTTGCTCGTCCCGGTGCTGGCGCTCGCGTTTCGCGCTCGCAGCGAGCGCATGCCCGTCGCAGCCGTACGGCCCTCGCGGCTTTCCTTCCGCTCCCGAACGGCCGAGATCGCAACAAGCGTCTCACTCCCGCTCGCCATGCAATTCATCTACCTCGTTTGCTTGACACTCGCGGCGGCGGACGGCGTGGGAGCGCAAACAAGCTTCAACTACGCCTATCTGATAACCGGCGCGGTGGTGGCAGTGACCGGTTCCTCGCTCGGGCTCGTTACCTCGGTGCCGCTCACGCGAGCCGGCCTCGATTCCGCCCGAACGGCTCGCCACGTGATCGCCCTGTCCTGGATCGCGGTTGCAGCGATCGGAGCCTGCGCCGGCGTCTTCGGACTTGCCGGGGGGCGCATCGTACGCCTGCTGCTGGGCGGCGCCTACAGCGCCGACGTCGGCTCGCAGCTGGGGCTCCTGGTGGTCGTCCTGTCGCTCTGGGCGGTTACCTCGGTCGCTTTCTCGGTGACGTTCCCGCTCATGTTCGTCGCCAAGAAGAGCCGGCGGTTATCGCTTGTCGGGCTGGTGGCACTCGCCGGGCACGTGCCGATCGCACTGGCGGCGCAAGCGCTCGGCGGGCTCGAAGGCCTGGCGGTCGCGCTGGCCCTCACGACCTCCGTCGTTGTCGCGCTGATGTTGATCGAGCTGCGGGCGCTACGCCTGACTACCCGCGGCCTCGCCGTGACGTTGGTCACGATCGGCGTGATCGCCCTCGCCGCCTTCGTCCCGGCCAAATTCATCCTCGCGCCCGTGTCGGCAGCGGCCGTCGGCTTCTCGCTCTACGTCGGAATACTGATCGCGGCGCGGCCGAAGGGGCTGATCGAAGCCTGGCGGTATCTCCACCAACTAGCCTGATAGCCTTCGAGCGATGTCTGAGCTCTTGAGTGATGGTGTCGAGATCGTCGGCGGAACACAACTAGTCGATCGTCTTGCTGCCAGGCGAAGCGGAACTTCGATCGTTGTTTCACAACGGTGCTATAGCAAGCGCCCCCGATCGACGAGATCGCCCCTTTAGGCGGATGGTTCGAAACGCATTCAAGCGGTTGGTGGCGAATGCCGCTCGTACCCGGCCAGGCAAGGCGCTCGTCCACGCCGCCGTTCTCGAGAGCCCCGCCGACCTGCGCTTCTCCCGCGTTCGTTCCTGGCCCGCTGAGATACTCGGCTTCGAAGATCTCGCATTTCTGTTCTCGAGCAACCAGCTCAATCACGGCATCGCCTCGCTGCAGATCGACGAGGCCGCGCTTCTCTACCGTGTCGCACGCGACGCCGGCTCCGCGACTCTCGCCGAGATCGGCCGTTTCAAAGGTGGCAGCACCATCATCACCGCGGCCGCGCTGCACCCGAAGGCCGAACTCTGGTCATACGATCTTCACGTCGCTCTGCGTCCTGATATGCCCGGAAAGCTGCTCGACAGCGAGCTTGCGAACGCTCTCTCTCGCTTCGAGCTCGACTCGCGCGTCCACCTGATCGTCGCCGACTCGCGTTTGGTCGAACCGCCGTCGGAGCCGCTCGCATCTCTGTTCATAGACGGCGATCACAGTTATAAGGGCGCCCGCGCCGACTACGTCCGCTGGCGCGAGTTCGTGGCTCCAGGCGGCAATCTCCTGTTCCACGACGCCGTCGATGCCGGCGGATACACGAATCATTGCCCCGGTATCGCTCGGCTCGTCACCGAGATCGAGCGCGACGATCCGGACTTCGCCAGGCTGCCGGGCGCCGGCTCGATCGCCCACTTCGTCAAGCGCGGTTGATGCCATCCAAGATCGATCTGATTGCCGTCGTCCTCAACTGGAACGGCGGCGAGGACACCCCACGCGCGCTCGAGTCGCTTGCCGGAATCGAGACCATCTGCGTCGACAACGGCTCCACGGACGGTTCCGACCGGGAGATCGAGCAGCGCTTCCCGAGCGTCGAGTTGATCCGTAACGGCTCGAATCTGGGCTTCGCCGGCGGCAACAACGTCGGCATCCGGCGGGCGCTCGAGCGCGGCGCCGACCGGATACTGCTGCTCAACAACGATGCTGTCGCGGCTCCCGGGATCGAGGGGGCGCTCACAAGTGCCGCGACCGCGCGCCCCGACGCGGGATTGCTCGCCTGCAAGGTCTATCTCGACGCCGACATCCTTCAGTACGCGGGGGCGTCGTTCAGTACTCTCCTCGGCTATAGGGGGCGCATGGACGGATACGGCGCCCGCGACGACGGTCGCTGGGATTCGCTGCGCGACGTGGACAGGGCTGACGGGGCCGCGATGGCCATGTCCCGGATCGCCATCGAGCAAGTGGGCGCACTCGACGAGGGCTTGTTCGCCTATGTCGAGGACGTCGATTGGTCGCTTCGGGTTCGTGCGGCCGGGTTCGCGGTTGTCTTCGTCCCGAATGCGAAGGTCTGGCACCGAGGCTCAATATCGACGGGCGGGAAGGCGTCGACCTCGAACCTCTACTACGGCGCGCGCAACACCCTGTTCGTCTGCGAGCGATATCGGCCGCTACCACCGGGGCTTCGCGGGCTGAGGCGTGCCGTAATCGTCGGTGCGCACCTCGCTCAGGCGACGCGGCACCCGACTCCGTCCGCAGCGACACGCGCCGTGCTGGCCGGCTGGCGTGATTTCCGCCGCGGATACTCCGGCAAGCGTCCTACTCCTAGCAACCGCTCGATCCCCCGCCGCTAGCGTTTCTTCGAAACGCCCCCACCCGATCGCGAACAGCGCGACCGTGCGGTAAGAGATCTCCTCGCCCAACTTGATCTAGCGCGAGGTCGGCTGGTTCGGCCGAATTGACAGTCGCGATACGGGCGTTGCCTACTCCGGTTCTTCGGTCTACTCGCCCGCGAGCGCCGCGGCCCCGAGCGAGAGGACATCGTCCGACTAATGCTCGAACGATAGTAAGCTCCGCTCGTGGCTCGGCGCGCGCTCATTACCGGCATCGGCGGGCAGGACGGCTCTTACCTCGCGGAGCTCCTGCTCGAGCAGGGCTACGAGGTCTACGGCTTCGATCGCCTGCCTCTGGCCGAGCACTACGAGAATCTGGCGGCCGTCCACAATCACGTCGAGATCGTTCAGGCCGACCTGACTGACGAGCTCTCGCTCTTCGACGCGCTCGATCGCTGCCGCCCTCACGAGGTCTACAACCTTGCCTCGGTCTCCTTCGTGCCGGCCTCCTGGAAACAGCCGGTACTGACCGCCCAGCTCGCGGCCGTCGGAGTGACCTCGATACTGGAAGCGATCCGTCGCATCGATCCCGCCATTCGCTTCTACCAGGCCTCGTCGAGCGAGATCTTCGGCGAGCCGATCGAGTCGCCACAGAACGAGCACACGCCGCTCAACCCACTGACGCCCTACGGCGTCGCGAAAACCTACGGGCACTTCATCACGCGCAGTTTCCGCCACCGCTACGGACTGCACGCCTGCGCGGGCATCCTCTACAACCACGAGTCGCCGCGGCGCCCGCTCGACTTCGTCCCGCGCAAGGTGACGCACGCCGCGGCCGCGATCAAGCTCGGCCTGGAAGAAGAGGTCCTACTGGGCGACCTCGACGCTCGACGCGACTGGGGTTACGCGGCCGACTACGTGCAGGCCATGTGGCTGATACTCCAGGCCGATGAGCCGAGCGACTATGTGATCGCGACCGGCGAATTGCATTCGGTGCGCGAGCTGGCGGAATGCGCTTTCGCCCACGTCGATCTCGACTGGCAGGAGCACGTGAAAGTCGATGAGTCGCTTATACGCGGCCGAGCGGAGCTGCACGACCTGGTGGGGGACTCGACTAAGGCACGCCGTGAGCTCGGCTGGCATCGGAGCGTCGATTTCAAGGGATTGGTGCAGTTGCTCGTGGATGCCGAGCTGGCGCGGCTCGGCGGCGACTCGCCCGCCTCAAGCCCACCGAGTACGGAGGCGCAGTGACCGCGCGCACGCTCAACGAGATGCTCGCTCGTAGCGTCGCGCGCTACGGCGACAAGCCGGCGTTCATCTTCAAAGGTCAAGCACTGACCTTCGCGGAGCTAGGAGAGACGGTCGAGCGCTGCGCGGCGGGCCTGGCGGAGCTCGGCATCAGCAAGGGCGACACCTTCGGCATCGTGATTCGCAACTGCCCCGAGTTCGTCATCCTCTCCTTCGCCCTCTCGAGGCTCGGCGCCGTCGCGGTGCCGGTCAACTTCCTCGAGAAGGCCGATCGCATCGCCTTCATCTTCAACGACGCCGAGGTCAAGGGCTGCCTCACCTCCAAGGACTTCCTGCGCACCATTCGCGAAGCGCAGAAGTCGGTGCCGACGCTGAAGCACATCTTTCTACGCGATCCGGGCGGAGACGAGCCGGCGCTGGAGACGATCTATCGCCACCCACTCCCCGAGACGGCCGGCCCCGAGGTGGCCCCCGACGACCTCGTGTTGCTGATCTACACCGCCGGCACGACCGGCCTGCCCAAGGGCGTGATGCTGACCCAGCGCAACCTGCTCTCGAGCGTCGAGTCCTGCCTGCTCGCGTTCGATTTGAGCGACAAGGACCGGGTCATGTGCGTGCTGCCGATGTTCCACTCCTTCGCCTGGACGACCAACGTGGTCCTGCCGCTCCGCCTCGGGGCCACAACGGTCGTGATCGAGAGCCTGCTCCCCTTCCAGCCGGCCCTGAAGCAGCTCTGGAAGTACAAGGTCACGCTGGTTTGCTGCATCCCGCAGGTCTACTCCGCCCTCGTCCAGCACGTACACGGGCCCAAGGCCTTCCTGCTTCGCCTGCTCAACCCGCTCGACATGGCCATCTCGGGCGCCGCTCCGCTACCGGCCGCGGTGCAGATGAAGTTCGAGAAGACCTTCGGCACGGCGCTCCTTGAGGGCTATGGGTTGACAGAGGCGGCTCCGGCCGTCTCGGTCAACCCGCGCTACGGCAATCACAAGCCGGGCACAGTCGGCCTGCCACTACCGGGAATCGATATCAAGATCACCGACGACGACGAGCAAGAGCTCGAAACGTACGAGATCGGCGAGGTCTGCGCGCGCGGCGCCAACATCATGGCCGGCTACTACAAGCGGCCCGAAGAGACGAAGGAAGCCTTCACCGCCGACGGCTGGCTAAAGACGGGCGACCTCGGCTTCCTCGACTCTGACGGATACCTGACGCTGGTCGACCGCAAGAAGGATCTGATCATCGCCAAGGGATTTAACATCTACCCGCAAGAGGTGGAGTTGGCGCTGGCCGCTCACCCGGCGGTGGCGGAGGTGGCCGTGGTCGGCATCCGCGACGAAAGCGGCGACGAGAGCGTGCGCGCCTTCGTCGTGCTCGAGCCCGAATCGAGCGTCAAGCCCAAGGAGTTGATCGCGTTTGCTCGCCCTAGCTTGGCTAGTTACAAGGTCCCGAGGGATGTCGTGATCGTGGACGAGCTGCCGAAGAACGCGCTCGGCAAGGTGCTGAAGAGAGAACTGCGCGAGACAACTGCGTAGAGAGGTTAGGCGTCTCAGCCTCGCTCGCGCTTCCGCTCGCTAGGAGATCAGCTCCCTGTAGACACGCTCGTGCTCGCGGGCGCAACGCTCCCAGGTGAAGGCGCGCACCTGCTCGATGCCCTTCTCCCTCAGCTCATCGGGATGGTCGAGCGCATCAGTGACCGCTGCGGCTATTTCCTCGGGCTCGGTCGGATCGAAGTAGCGGGCCGCATCGCCGCAGACTTCCGGCAGTGAAGCAACGCGCGACACCGCTACCGGGCAGCCACTCGCCAGTGCCTCCAACGGCGGCTGTCCGAAGCCCTCGTAAAGGCTCGGGAAGACGAGGCACGAGGCACGCCGGTAGAGCGAGGCAAGCTCGTCGAGTGGCACGTGACCGGGCGCTTGCACTCCCTCGGGAAGCTGTCCTCGCTCATGCCCGGAGCCGGTCAGCACAAGTCTCAGCTCGGGCCGCTCGCGACGTAGGAGCGCGAAGGCCTCGAACAGGCGCTCGTGGTTCTTGTGCGGCCATCTGTTCGCCGGGTAGAGGAGAAAGGGCTCGCGCTGCTCGGCGCCCGGCCTGAAGAGCTCGTGATCGACCGCCAAGTAGATCACGCGAACGGCTTCGGGCTTGAGATCGAGCCGCTCGACGAGAGCCTGCTTGGCGTGCTCGGAGATAGTGATCACGATTTGGCTGCGCTTGACCGTCCAGCCGTAGACGAGCTTGCGGTAAGCGAGCTCCGCGCGCGAGAAGAAGCGCGGATAGATCTCGTGTTGGATGTCGAGGACGCTCGTCACAGCGGGCGGGCGCCGAAGCGGCGGCAACATCATGCTGAGCGGAAAATGGATCGCCTCCAGTCGCTCGATCTCCAGCTCGCGCTTGAGCTTGCCGGGGAAGGCGGCAGCCCGTGCCATGGCCGCGATGCGACCGGGCGTCGTGCGCGAGGCGCGGTAGGAAGAAGCAACCCTCGACTCCAGCCCGTCACCAGCGTCGGGCGCGATGCTCGGTAAAAAGACGCGGTACTCGAGCTCCCCCACCCGCGCGAGCGCCCGCACAAGCGCCCGCACATAGGTCTCCGAGCCGCCGCTGATTCGAGGCACCAGCGTGAGCAGGCTGATTCCGATCACAGTCCGAGCCTAGCGTCTCGGGCGGCCGGGGTTTTCGGGACCGGAAGGAAGCTGCGCCGGCGACGACGAACCCCGAGGCGGTTCGCTGACGCTCTTTTAAGCACGGAGCCCACCGCTTGAGCTAACGTCGCAGGTATGGAGTCCCTTCGACTCGAGCCTGCGGCGATCTCGCGCTTCTTCTCTTACGGAGCACAACGAAGACGTGTGGGGAATCACCGCGTCGAGCGGCCGCCGAGGGGCTGGGTTCAGACTTTCTCGGAGGTAGCACCGGCATGACGTCTCGCGCCTGTCCAGATTGGCCAACGTTGATGGAGCTCGATCCGGAGCTCCGGTTCAAGCACTATACGGCTGCCGAGGCGAGGCTTGCAGCGGAGGTACTGATGAGGGTGCCCGCGCTCACCCTCCCGAATATCGAGATCTGCTGCGACCTCGATCACCACGTCTTCTACAGCGAGCACACCAATCCCGAGCTCGCAGCGGCGCTAGGCGGGGGCGATTGGCTCGAGATACAAGAGTGGACGCAGCGGAAGAGAGAGCAGTAGCGCGGATCGTGAGCACTTCGGAGCCATCCTCTGGCCCGGAGATGGCCGCGCCAGAGGAGTTCCTGCCCGGACTGACGCTGGCACGCGACTTCTTCTTCGAGATCGTTCAGCCGCTACTGGCCGAGAAGACGCCAGGGGTTCCCTACGCCGCCGCTCTGATTGGTGCGGGCTCGGATGTGCTCGGCTTCGACACCCCAGTCTCACGCGATCACGATTGGGGGCCCCGCCTTCAGCTCTTCCTACCCGAGCGCGAGCTGCCCGAGCGCGCCAGCTTGCTCGATCGGGTGCTGGCGAGCGAGCTCCCTAGCGAGTTCCGCGGCTTTCCGACCTGCTTCACGCCGGCGGACGCGAGCGGGCACAGACGTCCGCAGGCGAACGCCCGCCCGCCAATCGACCATTTAGTCGAGATCACCTCGGTTGGTCGCTACAGCCGCAAGCTGCTCGGCTTCGATCCCCTGGATGGGATGAGCGCTCGACAGTGGCTGCTCGCCCCACAGGAGCGCCTGCTCGAGCTGACCGCCGGCGAGGTCTTCGTCGACTCGGTCGGAGAGCTGACGAGCCTGCGCGAGCGCCTGGGCTACTACCCGAAACAGGTTTGGATCTATTTGATGGCGGCGCAGTGGCAGAGGATTGCAAGGCGAGAGGAGCTCGTGGCGCGAGCCGGCGTCGGCGGCGATGACCTCGGTTCGCGGCTCGTTCTGGCTGCTTTGGTGCGCGAGATCGTACGCCTCGCCTTTCTGCTCGAGCGCCAATATGCCCCCTGGGACCAGTGGCTGGCCCGCGCCCTGACGCGCCTCCGCCGCGCATCGCGCCTGGCGCCCCTGCTCTCGCGCGCCCTTTCTGCCTACGACTGGATGCAGCGAGAGCAGAGGTTGGTGGATGCCTACGCGATCCTGGCCGCCCTGCACAACAACCTCGGCCTGACGGCACCGCTCGAGACCGCCAGCGAGCGCGGACCGAGGGGATTCCTGACCATCCACGCCGACCGGTTCGCAGCGGCGCTGGCCGAGAAGATCGTGGACGAGGAACTGAAGCCGCTTTTACCGGCGCTCGCTGGCGGTATCGACCAGCTCATCTCGAGCGACGAGGTGCTGCTCGACCCGCGCCTCATCGACCGCTTGAGCGGCTTCTTTGGAGGCAACGCTCCGGCGGATTAGCCCAGAACGGCTCGCCTCGCTGGAGATCTGCGTCGCTCCAAGCAACTCAAAGCGGGGAGGGCGCCCGCCGGAGAGCGGGCATGGCCTGATGGCTCGCGCCGTCGAATACCCAGACGAAGGTACACAGGGCCCGGATGTGCGACGAAGAGTTGCAGTTACCGGCGACTGGGGGCGTGAGACACGCCGGCTACTCGTCTTCGAGGCGCAGTCAGCCCAATGACGACCGCAAGCCCTCTCCGAGGAGGTTGGGGGACCGTTCTCGGTGGTGGGCTTGCGGTTTGTCTCCGCCGAAAGTCCGCCGGCAGAGCCGGTGAAGACTTTCGGCGGCAGGGGAAGCGGGCGATGAACCGCGACTGCGTCGCGTGTTTTTCGCGGCGTCCTAGAAGCTGGGCGGGCTAACCGCGGGCGTGGTCGGGGTCATCTTCGAAAGGTGGGGACAGCGTTGGGTGAGTCGCGCCCGCGCGAGTCGGTCGCGGCGGCCGTAAAAAAGAGATCGGTTTCTAGCTGTGGGGTAAAAGTCCCGCTTTCATCACAGACGCCTCTTGACGCCAAATGGTGTCTGACACCGGGTTGCGCGGAGATCGTCTACATACGTCAGAAAGCGCATCAATACAGTGCCGTCACCCCGACCGGGTTCGTGCCGGTGCCAGACACCGATCGGTGTCAAGGACAACACCGCGCCAGGAGTGCAACGTTCTTTCCCCACCATGGGCCATCCAGCCGGTCGCGGCGGCCCGCGCGGCACCTAGCTCACTACCTCCGCCCGATCGTCTCGTTCCACCATGTCCCGGTGCCAAGCACGGGGACATGGCCGGTGCGGCCGGAAACCGCCTCTGAGCAGGCGCCCCCGGAATAGGGGGTGCCATTTTCGGCTTGTCCCGACTCAGTGTCTGTTCCAGACCAACAAAAACGCCTCCGCTTGGAGGCGAAAACTGCTTGTTGTTGCCGCCTAGGCGATCAGCGACTCGCGGATTGCCGTGGCGACGGCCTCGGTGCGCGTGTCGGCGTCGAGCTTGGCCATCGCCTTGCGCACGTGGGTGCGGACGGTCTCGGGCGAGATGAAGAGCGCCTTGCCGATCTCTTCGTTGGAGTGACCGTCGGACAGCATGCGCAGGACGTCGCGCTCGCGCTGAGTGAGCTGTTTGATCTTGGCGGTGGCGGCCGGGCTGGAGATGACGCCGGCGAGCACCGGGTCGACGTAGGTACGACCGTCGGCGACGAGCTGCACCGCGCGCACGATCTCGGCCAGCGGCGCCTCCTTGGAGACGAAACCACGAGCACCCGCATCTAGCGCCTCCGTCAGAAGCGCCTGCTCACTGTAGGCCGTGTAGAGGATCACGTAGGTGTCGGGCGTGGTGCGGGAACAACGGCGCGCGACCTCGATTCCGCTCATCCGTGGCATGCGCAGGTCGAGCAGGGCGACTCTCGGCCGCAACTGCTGGATCGCCGCCAGGGCCTCTTCGCCGTCACGCGCCTGCGCGGTGACCTCGATCCCACCCGCAATCAGCACCTCCGACACCGCCTGCACAACGGCGGGGTGATCGTCTGCCACTAGGCACGTGATCGCGGCGGTCATTGGTTCTGATGCTACAGCGTGTAGAGCGGACATATCGCCTCCGCTCTATTCATCGTCTGTATGGTCGAAAACTTTTATAGCTAATTCACAATAGTCCTAGCTCGTGACGTAGTGTGAACCGAAATGATGAGGAAAGGCAAGCAATGGACGCGATGCAGCCTCCCGAAGAGCAGTTGATCAGAGCCGGTCGAATGGTCGCCATCGGCAGGCTGACTCCGGCTCTCATTCACGAGCTCAACAACTCGCTGCTCGTCCTGCTAGGAACCGCTGACCTCGAGCTCGCCATGCTGCCGCCGGAGAGTAAGGAGTACGAGCGCATGAAAACAGTGCGCGATGTCGGTGGCGAGATCCGTGACGCCGTTTCGCAACTCGCCAGTTTCACCCGCTCGCCGCTCGAGGGCGAGTACGAGCTTTCGCTGGTCGAGGTCGGCCGCTCGGCGGCTGCTTTGACGCGGCGCCTCCGCTTGCAACGCGACATCGGCTTCGAAGATGGCTACTGCGACGACGAGCTGATCGTGCGCGGCAACGAGGCGCAGCTCGTTCAGGCACTTCTGCACATGCTCACGAACGGCTTCCAGGCATCGATTACGGGCGGCACGGTCAGGCTCGAGCTGGCGCGAGAGGGCGACGAGGCGGTCGCGCTGGTGAGTGACGGCGGCGCCGGCGTGACACCCGAGCAAGCCAATCGGATCTTCGAGCTCTTCGAGACAACGAGGCTCGATCAACAGGGAAGCGGGATCGGACTTGCCGCCGCGCGCGCGATCGCGCACCGCCATGGCGGAGAGATCGAGTTGCGCCCGGCAGCGTCGGGAACCGTCTTCGCGCTGCGCTTGCCGCTGGCTGGATAGCCAATACAGCGCGTAGCTTCGTCCGGCGCTTCGATTACCGCTCTCCGACCCGGAAAACCGCATTTTTCCTCGTCCGGGGGATCTGCCCTACCGGTCCTCTGGACGATGCTTGTTGCGAGGAGTTGGGGAGCCGTGCAATGTCAGCTGGAAGATCGACTGAAGTAACAGCCGAGAAGGGCTTCGGGACGGGTTTGCGCGCGCAGCTCGCGCTCCCGCGACCGACCGAAGAGTCGTCTGACGCCGAGCTGCCCGGCGAGCTGGCCGAGTCGCTCGCGCTGCTCGAAGGCCAGAGCATCGATCCGGCCGCGATACAGCGGTTGCGAGCGGAGCTCGAGGCTTCCTTCGCGCGCGAGCAGGAGCTACGAAACGCCCTCTCCAACCTCGAGCCGAAGCCCGCTCGAGACGATGAGGCGAGTAGCGGCGAGCTGCGTGCTACTGAGATTGCGCTGGAGGAGCGCGAGCGAGAGCTCGCCCGCGAGCGTGAGCAGATGGCGGAGGAGCGAGCGATGCTGGGTGGCCTCGAAGCCGAGCTGGCGCAAGCCACGGCGCGCTCCGATGAGCTCGAGAAGCAGATCGAGACGAAGGTGACGCAGCTCAAGGAAGCCGACAACGATCGCAAGCGGCTCGAGCGCGAGCTACGTGTGCGCGAAGCCGATATCGCCGCGGGTGATGTCGGGCTAGTCGCTCGCGAGCGGAAGCTCGAGAGCCGCGAGCAAGCGCTAGAGAGGAAGACCAGCGAGCTTTTAGGGCGAGAGGAGGCGCTGGAGACCCACGGCGTCGAGCTGGCCGCCCAGGAAAGGGCGCTGGCGCTGGCGATCGACCAGCTCGCCGAGAAGAGCGAAAACCTGCGCGATCTGGAGATCTCCCTCGATACGCGCAGCGAGGAGATCGACGAGCTGCAAGCCATCGTCCAGGCCGACATCGAGCGAATCGAGCGGGTGACCGGCGGCGACCTCGAAAAACTGAGCAAGCTAACCGCGGCGCTGGACACGCTGGAGGAACGCGAAGGCGCGCTCGATGAGCACGAGCGCGACATCGAGGGCACCAACAAGGTGATCGAGGAGCGGCTGCGTAGGCTCGAGCGTAAGGAGCGGCGAGTCGAGCAGATCGAAACCAGCTACTCGAAGAGGGTTGCCGATCTCGAGCAGCGCGAAACCGAGGCCGACGCGAGAGAACGCCGAGCAGCCTCGATCGAAGCCGAGTGCGAGCTGCACGAGCGACGCTTGGAACGACGCGAGCAGGCGGTAGAAGAGGCCGAGAAGCGCCTGGCCCAGAAAGAGCAAGACCTGCAGGGCTGGGTCGGTCAGCCGCAGAGTGATCTAGGCGAACGCGACGGCGACTGGTGGGCGAAGCAGCTCGGGCAGTCGGGAGACAAGAAGGCGCCGGTCAAGGAATCGGCAAGTGGAAGGCTGCGGGCCATCAACTAGAGACGGAATTGGGGGGGAAACGATGGACGCATGGACTGACGAAGGCAGGATCTATCTCATCAACGACGGGCCCGTAGCGACGCTGGGCTTGATACACGAAGATGACACCACGCCCCAGCGAGCCGAGCTCGATGGGAAGAAGGTGCTGATCGACGCGATCTCGATTTTGCTCGAGCGAAGCCGTTTCGAGACGGCAACGGCTCTGTACTCCTGCCAGCTCGAGCTGGACGTCGCCGATGCTCCCCCTTACGACGATGCTCCGGTCTGGGTGATTTTGAGGGCACCGGCAGAACTCGTCTTCGCGCTCGAGAACTTCGACCGAGACGTGGCCTGGTTCGTACGCGAGGCGATCGCCGAGGCTCTGCCGCACGGCTACCAGGCCTCGGAGTTCGTCGTGCAGGCACTTCTCACCCCAGCGACCTACGGCGACGAAGGGCTAGCGGCCGCCTAGTCGGATCGCAGCTCTGAGAGCGCCCGGTCGCATCCGGCGGGAGAGACGCGTTCGCGCCGACGGTGTTTGACGCGCCGCTGAACCGGCGAAGCTAGAACCCGGAGATGGCGGGCTACACGCTCAAGAACTTGAAAGAGGTCGAGGACCAGGCGCCGACGTTCGGCCTCTCGCCGAGCCTGGAGGCCCGCTTCGCGCGCGGGCCGCTCGAGCTCGAGAGCTCGGGCCTTAGCTACCAACGGATCGCGTCGGGTTTCCGCGTCCCCTTCGGGCACAGGCACGGGGCGCAGGAGGAGATCTACGTGCTTCTGAGCGGGAGCGGACGGATGAAGCTCGACGACGAGGTGGTCGAGCTACGGCAATGGGACGCCGTGCGCGTGGCCGCGGCGACGATGCGCGACTTCGAGGCCGGGCCCGAAGGCGCCGAGCTGCTCGCCTTCGGCGCGCCCGTGATCGGGCCGAGCGACGCCGAGATGACCCCCGGCTGGTGGTCCGACTAAGAGCTCGCTTCGATTGACGACCCGCCGACTGGGTGTGATCGGTGGATGCGAGGCTAAGACGCAGTGTCGCGTTCGTAGCCGGAAGCTACGGGCGCGACCGAGGACAACGCATCGTGCCGCCGAGCGCGGCCAGGCGGTGGAGTGCTTCATTTGAAGCGAGCTCTAAAGAGGCGGCTGCCGTTACAGTGCCCGCCGTAGTCGGGCGCGTAGACGAGAAGGCGGAAAGCTGCAGTCGTCTCCGAACCGCGGCTCTGAGCGCGCCCGAGAAATCCTTAGCCGAGGGGCCGTCCCCGAGAGGGCGCCCCGTCACCGGGAGCCGCCGCGTCCCGGATCTCCTCCATGCTCCGGCCCGAGCGAACGGAGCGATCCTTCCTCGTAACGTCCTCGCTGGAGGCAAACTGGTCGCGCTTCTTCACCAGCAGCCAGGTCTTATCGCCGGCGCGGGCGAAGCGAACAAGCGCGAACTCGCCCTTGAGCTTCTGGCCGAAGAGGATGAAGGTGAACTGCCCCCGCGCGAGCCCGCGGCGGAACGCCTCCTCGCTTCCCTCCCGGTCGGTCTGGTGCAGAGCGACGAAGGCGCCCTCGTCCCAGATCATCACCGTGCCGGCGCCGTAGTCGCCGTCCGGAATCACGCCCTCGAAGTTGCGATAGTCGAGCGGATGGTCGTCGACCATCATGGCCAGGCGCTTGTCGCTGGGCTCCAGCGACGCCCCCTTCGGAATCGCCCAGCTCTTGAGCACGCCGTCCAGCTCGAGCCGCAGGTCGTAGTGCAGCTGCGAGCCCTGGTGCTTGTGGACGACGAAGCGGAGGAGCTCGAGCGCAGGCGCCTCCTCGGTTTCGAGCTCTTCGGCTTGTTTGGAGTTGAGTTTCATCGGAGGGCGAATCGTCGGCTGAACGCCTCGCGCCCGGTGCGCTCGTAGGACGTCTAGTCGAGTTACGTCGGGTAGTGAAGGATGACGAGCATTATCGCGACACCGGCGATTCCAGCGAGCAATCCCGCTGCCTCTCGAAGATGAGGAGATCGCATCGCAGCCCAAAGCAGCATGACGACCGCGACAGGAGCGACGAAGAGGCCAATGCTCAGCCCCGTGACGATGCTGAAGCTCATCAGGAAACCAACCCCAGCGCCCAAACGAGAAACCACGCAGGGCCGCGGCCGCGTTGGATGCCGCGTCTTCGCCAGGCGAGGATGCCTGTGACAACGAAAACGACCGGGTAGAGGATCAGCATCTCAGCATCGTGCCTTACCAGGGCGTCTCGGAGCCCTCGGTGTCATGATGGCTGAGAAGGTGATGGCAAACATCGAGTTCTGAGTCGCTCGTCAGTCGAGGAGATGGCCGACCCTGACCGGTAGAGAGCGATTTCCCCAGTCGCCGGGCCTATCGGCAAAGACGCCGGGGATACGCGTTCCGCAAGAGGGGCACGACCCCGCGGCGGTGAGCTCGTAGGCGCCGAGCTCGTAGCCCCGGCGCTCGATCAGGAGCGCGCCGCAGGAGGGGCAGTTAGTGCTCTCGCCGCTCGGGTCGCGCACGTTTCCCGTGTAGACGTAGCGAACGCCGTTTTCGAGCGCGAGCGCGCGCGCACGGGCGAGTGTCCCCGCGGGCGTCGGCGGGCGATCGAGCATGCGGAAGGAGGGGTGAAAGGCGCTGAAATGCACAGGAACATCCGGACCCAGGTGCTCGACGATCCAGCGAGTCATGGCCTCGATCTCGGCGTCCGAGTCGTTCAGCCCCGGAATGAGCAGATTGGTGATCTCGAGCCAGACGCTGGTCTCGCCGGCGAGGTACTCGAGCGTCTCGAGAACGGGCCGGAGGTGCCCGCCGCAGGTGCGGCTGTAGATGTCCTCGCTGAAGCTCTTCAGATCGACGTTGACCGCGTCGATGCGCTCGAACAGCTCGGCGCGCGGTTCCGCGCAGACATAGCCCGCGCTGACGGCGACCGTCTTGACGCCGCGCGCGTGACAGGCCTCCGCCGCGTCGATCGCATACTCGAGGAAGACGACGGGGTCGTTGTAGGTGAAGGCGACGCTCGCGCAGCCAAGCCTCTCCGCCGCCGCCGCGATCTGCTCGGGCGAGGCGCTCTCGGCCAGCGTGTCAAGCCGGCGCGACTTGGAGATGGCCCAGTTCTGGCAAAAGCGGCAAGAGAGATTGCAGCCCGCAGTACCGAACGAGAGCACGGCCGACCCCGGCAGGAAGTGGTGAAGAGGCTTCTTCTCGATCGGGTCGATGGCGAAGCCACTGGAACGACGGTAGGTAGTGAGGACGATCCGGTCTTCCTGCCGAGCCCGCACGAAACAGAAGCCCCGCTGGCCCTCGCGCAGCCTGCAGGCTCGCGGGCAGACGTCGCACTGAACGCGGCCATCGGTGAGATCGTGCCAGTGCCTTGTTACGAAGCCTTGCTCGAGCAAATCGATTCCAGTGTGGCAGACGCTGAGCCGGTGGCGGTAGAGCCCACGGTCACCCGCAGGATCGTGGTGCGCTCGACTATCTCCCGTGAGTTCGTCTCGCCTCTCTCCAGCCGCCTTCGAGCCGAAAAGCTAGACGATCTCGTCGGACTCGGCGTTCGCGAGAGGCCAGACACGCTTGCCCTGCCCGGGAGATCTGACGATGCAGAATCTGAACCGCTCGGCCGGAGTTTGCGGTGGTTAGATGACCCCCGCTTAGCCGCTCAAGCTTCGCGGTCTTTGCCAATGATTCGGTAGACCGCTGTGCGCGTTGCTTCGGCTACTTCCTCATCGCTTAGTACTTCGGTGTTCACAAGGCGTCGGGTTGGGAAACGGTCGCCAAGCGCCTTAACTATCGCCCGAAACTCCGAGCGCATGGGATAGCGCTCGGCGGTAGAAATGGACGCTCCCAACTCTGCTAGCACACGCGAATCGCGGCTGATCGTGGGGCGGAACGAAATCTGGTGCCAGTCGTCCCATCGCTCGAGCCAGCTGACTGCGTCCCAGGGATGTGTTGATATTTCGTAGCACAGCGAGAGATGGTCTTTCCGCTTGTGACCGACATCGTAGGTGGGCAACTCGCCGCCGCGACCAACCGGCCGCAGGCTCCTAGGCAGGTACCACCAAATAGCCTTCCAGAGGTCGCCGCTATCCACGTCCGCCGACATCACGAGGTTACTGCCGGCAATTATCTCTCGGAGGCTCAGTCCAAGCAGATACCACTTGCGCACGATCGACTTCGTGCCGGCGGTGTCAGCAGCAATCCGTCCCTCAAGCCGTGGAATTGCCACAGAGAGATAGCTGTCCAGTTTGTCCGCGCGCGCTCGCTCCTCAGCGGAGATGACCCGACTGGGAAAGTAGGTTTCGAGCCAGACTTCTGCACCCTCTATAAGAGCGGGCTGCCTGACGATGACCGCCATTATCCGTTACCCCTCCAGCACTCGCCATCGGAAGTCGGAGACATATCGCATGATCTCCCGGTACGTGCGCAACGGCACTCCCCCTACTTCGGTGTCGCTGGTCGGAAGTATCTTCTTTGTGTCCAGAGGGTGGTAGTCGGCTGTCCCATCCTCAAGGTTCGGCCGGTCGAGTACGAATGCGATTGCAGCTTCGATGAAGATTTCGACGAGGTAGTCCTGTAGTTGTAGTTCATCTCCTTGCTCCGCCTCTAGGTATGAAGGATGCAGGGCGTTGTAATGGATCTTCGCAGCGCCGATTTCGCCGGATACGAGCCACTGCCGTCTATGGTTGGGTTCGGGGAAGCCCCTATTAAGCTCTGCGTCGAAAGGAGCGCGGAACGGCGGGTCTGCTTCCACCCAAAACCTGCGAGCAACGTCATCGATGCGCTCGCCCGTTTCGGCATCGTCCATTGTTGCCCTGAGCCGATACTCACCGGGTTCCGCGTAGTCCTCATCAACCTTGAACGCCACCGCCCATGAGGCGTCCTCCCTCGAGTCGATAGAAACCGCCTGCGGTTCTAGCAACGTCTCAATAACCCGATCGCCATGCAAGACTCTCGCCGCCACGTACACATCGAGGGTCTTGTCGGTCTTGTTAAAGGCTTCGATGCTCAAGTGATTGAACTCGGTGCCGCTCGGAACACGCGGTGCAGTATCAGGGTCGGGGAAGACGAACCCGTGAATGGACACCCCCACCGTCTTGTGAGGTGGCGGCGGTGGCGGCGGTGGCGGTGGACCCCCGCGACGGCGACCGAAGATGTCGAGATCTCGGGCGAAGCGGGCTATCTCACGGAGAGCCGCTTCCTCCGCGGCCGACTGCCTTCGTTTCCGCTCTTCGCGGGGATCGCGGCCGAGTCCTAACTTGGCACGGCCGAAGTCGTCCATCTGCTGTTCGATATATGCCTTGATTGCCTTCGGCAACCGGTTACGCCACTGCAAGGAGTAGTGATTCGGGCGCTGGTTCTCGCCCCTGCGCAGTTCCCGATCCAAAGGCGTGTCGAACTCAATGAAACCAGTTATGCGCTCTGCGACAGCGCTGGTCGCTACCGAGGACATGGGTCGTGCTTCGATCTTCATACCACCTTGTATGACCGCGACACCGCGACGATCCTCTGGAACAGGCTCGTCGAGGCGCGCAATCTCGAACTTCTTGACTCGATACCGCGTTCCATCAGACAGTACGATGTGATTGTCGTGGAAGTCCTTACCGAGTACCCAGAGCTTCGTGTCGCCACGCTCGGTGGTTGGTAGAGGATAAGGACTCTCGAGGTCGACGGCCGCTACCTTTCCGTCGGCGACTAGGTACACCTCCAGACGCTTCTTCTCGATTGCACGGAACCATGTCTCCGAAATAAAGGAGGCCAGCTCGCCGGAGCTCAGTGCTTCTATGTACTCGGGCCGCGGGTACGCGATAATCACGCGCGTGCCGGTCGTCTCCAAGGGATGCAGGCCACATCGACCAAAGAGCTCATGCCGGGCGCGGTCATTCTCCCAAGGGTCACCGAAGGGATCACCGGGCAAGATCGGGCACCCGGTCCTCTTTGCCCTAGTGCCGCCAAAACGATAAACACCGTCCGAACGGAGCGTGTCGTAGTACATGAGGTATTCAGCAGATGCTCGTATGAGGATGAACTTGCCCTGCCCCCGCGCACCAATCGCATCAGGATTCTGCTTTGTGAACGCGAAGCCCTCGAAGCGCGCCCAGTGGTAGTCCTCGGGAAGGTCCTCGTCGTATTCGTCCGGGTTTACGTAAGGACCGGTCAAGCCGATCGTGCGGCTGTCCGTCACTATCAGGAATTCGCCGACCGCGTTCTTAACGTGCTCGATGCGAACTTCAACTGGCGCTTTGCCGGCTCGAGCATCGAGCGCGTTCTGAATCACATCCTTCTGGAAGCCGTGTATCGGCCCCAGCGGATAGCTGTCCGCAATGGTTTCGCAGATGCTTATGTAGTCTGCCGCGCGTTGGCGCCCGCTTTCGAAACCGTGATCAGGCATGGCTGTTCCTCTTAATCTCTCTGCTCGTTCTTGACGCGATCACGGCCCAACTCTGTGATCTCCCAAATGCCACGAGGCGAGTCAGTAGCAAGGTGTCCGAGCTTGACGAGGTGAAGCCGAGCGAACTGAGCCCTGTTATGCCAGCGTATGTTCCCGCTATCGATTGGTTGATGATCTAGGTCGGTCAGCTTCCCTGTAAGCGCGGGCTTGATCAACTCCAGCACTTCTCGAGCCGGTGCCCGACCCTTCGGTTGAGCGTTGAGAGCTTCGAGTATCGGCAGCTCATACTCAGCCTCGGGGAGCAGCGCGCCCCGCGGGGCTCTTGGCTTCCTGTTCACTTCGCGGCGCGACTTCCTCCTACGAGCGGGTCTCCGAGCCTCGTAAGCGAGAGCCGGCGCTTCACCGCTCGCCGTTCCGGATGGACTAACCTCAAGCCCGAGCAACCTCCGCAACACGCTATTCGGGGTATCTGTAAACGGCTCGGCATGCTCCTTGAGCAGTTCGAATACCTCAGGGTCGACATCTATCTGGGGGCACATGGTGACTCCAATCTACTTTGGTAGTTAGCAATGTGCCACACGTCTCGCTCTTGTGTCAAGAGCAATGTAGTTTGCAATGTACAGTGGTGAGCTGTCGGACTAGCACACAGGGATCGAAAACGCGGGCGCGGCTCACCCAACGCCGTCCCCAACCCGTACGCACCCACACTCACCGCCCGTCCCCACCCCGGCGCACGCACGAACCCCGCCCACACTCCCGGCCAGCCCGCCCCCGCCCCTAGGACCTCGCGATGAGCACAGTGGCGAAGCCACGGCTCATCGCCCGATACCCCCCTACCGGCGAAAATCGTCATGCTCCCCGCAAGGGGAGCGGATTTTCGTCGGGGGCTAGAAGTCCAGAACCGCTTGCAACTGCAACAGCGCCGGCCCGAGGATCACCACGAACATGGCCGGGAAGATGAAGATCACGGTCGGGAAGAGCATCTTGATCGGGGCCTTGGCGGCCTTTTCCTCGGCGGCGCTGGCCTTCTACTTGGGCTCCTGCTCGCTGGAGTCAGCGGCGGCTCTTCGGTCGTGCTCTTCCCCGTCTGCTTCAGATCGGAGGCTGCCGAGCGCACCTGGGATACCGTCGCAGCTACTGGAGAAGCCGCCTCGCGCGACACCGCGGCCCTGCGCGCGCCGGCTCGCGCCGCGTCCGTCAGTGTGAGGTAGTTGTTGAACGTGATTCCGAACTGCCCGATCGCGAACAAGACCGTGCAGAAAACGGAAAGCGCGATGGTCGCCTCGACCATCGACTAACCCTGCTCGACACTGATCCCCCCTCGATTTCTCACTTTCCTCCTCATTCCTAAAAAGCAGCCGGGGCGGGCCTTCCGCACCAGAAAGGCCCGCCTACCGAGCGACAGACGAAGCACCGCCGGAGAGGATCACGAACGTTGCCGTAACGTCGATCGTAGTCTCATCGAGAACGACCGCGTACTCGACGACCGTGTGTCCAGCCTCGCGCTTGCGGCTTGAGCAACCGGACAGACTGGTCGGCAATAGCGGCTTCATTCGTGTTCCCCCTCATCCCCCCCGGCGGATCTTTGTGACAATCAGCGATTCCTCGTTTTGCTCTAGCTAGTGCCCACGCTTTTCCCATGGCACGACAGAAAGGGGCGTGCCTGAGCGCAGAACGAGAGACGAAAATTAGCCCCCAGATCCGTCTCATCGTTCAACACGTGCGGTGCGCTCAGATACATCACGCCGTAAAACCTCCCCCGATTGCTTTTGTGGCGTGGCCGCGCCGCCGTGTTTGGTTGCGCTCTTGCATCGGAGAAAAGCGCTTCGCCGCCAAATCCCCCAAGGCAGGGATTTCCGACCTACTTAACGCGTTCTAGCGATCGTCACCGTTAATTCCCCTCATTGGGCGAACCGCGAATGACCTCGGTGATCGCATAGTGAGAAAGTCCCATCGCGGCTGGGAGCAGATAGCTATCCGTGCCGGAGCTGAACGTCTTCGGCGCCGATGTGAATGAGGGGGAGCCCTAGATAAAAAAAAGACAGGAGCCCGCGCGCAAGCAGGAGCGCAGGAGTCGGTCCGTGCGCGTCGCGCATAAGATCGCCGCCGCCGACTTCTCGCGCGGCGCCTCTGGGCTCATCGACAACGACACGAAGTAGAGCTCTCGGAGCGGGGAGAACCGGTACGCCGGTTCTCCTCCTCCGCGCTTGATTCGTGCTCCGGCGGGGCTCGTCCCCCTCGTCGGGCGCGCGGCGCCACCGAAACAACCTAGGCGACCGATTCGACCTCGATCAGCTCGAGCGCCTCGCGCGGCAGGTTCTCGACTCCTCCCTCACTGAGACTGACGATCACGTTCTCCGGCTCGTTGGCATACCAGCCGAGAATCACGCCCTCCGATCCACTGGGCGTTCCAGCTAAGTCTTTCGTCAGACGCACAGCGTCGCGCGCCTTGAGGATCGCTCCGCTGTAGACGGGCGCCACCGGCATGGCGAGCGCCGCGCCGGACTTTCGTGCTGTCGGCTGGGCGAGTGCGGCTTGCAGGCAATCGAAGTTACTGCGGCTACCAGTTGCGGTCTGGTTCTCGATGTGGGACAACCTCTCCCTCCTTGAGAAGCACGTTTTTTTTTCCACGACCCACGTCCAGCGGGCCGGCCCAGTCGGCGATATGCGGCAGCCGACGGGTGAACCTCTTATCGGCCAGGGATGCGAATCCTTAATACCCCGAGGCAAGTCGGCGACGGCAGTAGATCACAGCTCGCCCGCAACGGCGCGCCGCCCTGCGATCATCCGGAAGATGGAATCGAAAAAGCCCGACGAGCGGGAAGTGAGCGCGGACGCGTTTAGGCGGGCGCTCGAGATCGCGCGCGCCGAGGCCGGCTACCGCGCCTCGCGCTCGAGCGGGCCTGGCGGCCAGCACGCACAGAAAAACGAGACGCGAATCGAGGCCTTTCTTGAGCTCGACTCCTGCTCGCTCGATGAACCGGCGAAGAGCCTCCTGCGCGAGCGCTTCGGTCGAACGGTGCGCGCCGTCTCGCAGGACGAGCGTAGCCAGCTCCGCAATCGCGAGCTCGCACGCGAGCGACTGCTGGAGAAGATCCGCCTCGCGCTCGAGCCCGTGGCGAAACGCACCGCCACCAAACCCTCGCGCTCGGCGATCCTGAGCCGCCTGACGGCAAAGCGGCACCGCTCTCTCACCAAGCGCCGGCGACGCCCGCCCGGCGCCGAGGAGTGAGCCGGCGCTAGAGCTTGATCCCGGCCTCGAGCCGAGCCAGACCGGTGTCGACGAGAGCGCTTAGATCTTTCGGCGGCGTTTCGGGAGTGGTCAGCGGGAGACCGAGCCCGACTCCCGTCATCGCGCCCGCAAACACGCGCACGTCGAGCTCGTCACGCGTCGCAGACGCCGCTCTTTTTAGGCAACGTGCTGCTGGCGCAAGATGGCAGCGTCGCGTGCTTGCGCACGGCATCGACGACGAGCCGCGTCGCTGAGACCCGGCGCGTTCACCGGAATCTCGTGATTGATCGACTTGGCTACGGCGAAGATCGAGTTGCTCGAGATTCGGGCAAGCGCACGCTGCGCGGAATCCCAATAGGCCTGGAAGTCGCGCTTGCCGTTGGCCCAGGCCTCAACCTCCGAGGGATTGCCCGACTCGACGACGACAACCGGCTTGGCGGCCAGCGAATCCCGAGCGCGCAAGGCGGCCGAGGCAGCGACGACGTTGAGGCTTTCGTACCCCCAGGTGAACGTTCGGGTTCCCGTGTAGAGATCCCAATCGTCCGGCGCCGTGTCCAGCAGCACCATGCCGGCGACATTCTTTGCGTAGCGTCGCGCGTACTCGCGATCGACTAGAAGACCGCCGATCGAGTGGGCGACGAGCACGTAAGGTGACCTGAGCTTGGCCTTGCGAAGTAGCGCGTTGAGGTCGGCTGCGGCCATACCGATCGTCCTGGTCCTGAGTTTCGAGCTCGCGCGGCGCTACGACCGAGGCCGTAGCGATCGTAGGCGCAAACGCGAGTGTGCAGACGACGTGCGCTACGAGCGGCGAAGGGCCACGACTCGTGATCGCCGTCGAGCCCGGCATCGAGCACGACGACAGGTCTACCGCTACCTGCGCAGGTGAGGAAGAGGCGATGACCGTTGACTTTGAATCGGCCCTTCGGGCCAGCTCCCGACGCCGATATCGCCGTGCCTACGATCGAGAGCGCGATGACCAGCGCCAGCAGTGCGCGTCCACAACTTCTCATTTCCCTTGCTCCTTGCCGAGAGATAGTACGATCACGTAGGAGTGAAACTACGAAATCGCACGACCTGCCAGAGAACGTGTGGTCTGGTTACTCGGCACCGTGCCCACGGCGAGCGGGCAAGCCGCACAGTCGAGGCGCGTGTTTCACCGAACCGGCGCCGCTAGCGGGTCTTGACGCGCGCCACGTTGTTTGCGAGCGAGGTCTCCGTCCGCTTCCCAGAGACGGCGACCGTCACGTTTGCTCTCTTCACGACTCTGGCGACGAACGAGAGCTTCGCGACCCTACCCGCCGATAGCGTCCCCAGAGAGCAGGTGACTCGGCGCAGCGCCCGGGAACATCGGCGACCGCCGGTCGAGACACTCGTGAAGCCTGCTCCGGCCGGCAGCTTGATCGTGATCTTCACGCCCTCGTCGGCTGCCAGGCCGCGATTCCTGAGCTTGACCACGAACGAGGCGAGGCGATGGACCTTCGTTACCTTGCTCCACTTTCTGACCAGGCTCACGGCGAGGTCGGGGAGCGGCTTCAGGACTGTGATCGTCTTACTCACCTCCGCTTGACCACCTGGCCCGGTCGAGGTCAGCGTGACCGTGTACGTCCCCGCTTTGCTGAAGGTGTGAGAAGGAGACGCTTCGATCGAGTGGGGACTGCTATCCCCGAACGACCAGAGGTAGGAGGTGGCGTTGCTCGACTTGTTCTTGAAGCTCACGCCGAAAGGCGCGTGCCCCGAGACTCTGCTCGCCGTGAAGGAGGCCACCGACGCCGGCTCCGTAACGGTGATGGTCGAGCTTGCGAGCGTGCTCGTCGTCCCGTCGCTGGCCACGAGCGTGACGTTGAAGGTGCCGGTTGTCGTGAAGGTGTGAGAGGGCGACGTAGCGGCCGAGGTCGCACTGTCACCGAACGACCAGACGTAAGAACTCGCGTGCGTCGAGGTGTTAGTGAAGAAAACCGTGAGCGGCACCGTGCCCGAAACAGCACTCGGCGTGAAGGACGCGACCGGCGCGGGCGCCAGAACGGTGATGGTCGAGCTTGCGAGCGTGCTCGTCGTCCCGTCGCTGGCCGTGAGCGTGACGGTGAAGGTGCCGGGTGTCGTGAAGGTGTGAGCGGGCTGCGCGACAGTCGAGCTCGTCCCGTCGCCGAACGACCAGAGGTAGGAGGTCGCGCTCGTCGAGGTGTTGGTGAAGGAAACCGTGAGCGGCGCCGTGCCCGAAACAGCACTCGGTGTGAAGGACGCGACCGGACCCGCGGCAGCGGAAGCGATCGCCTGGAGAGTGTCTTTGGCGTTGATCAAACCGTTCACGGAGCTCCCCGACGTCAGCGATTGCGCCTTCTGCTCGATCGCGTTAACGACGCTCGAAGCCGCGGCCGAGAGGTTGTAGGAGCGGGCGAGCCCAGCAAGGCCAGACACGAACGGAGCCGCAGCCGAAGTGCCACAGAAGTTCACGTAGGAACTACTCAAGCCGGTCGAGTTGGTGCAACCGGGCGCATCGACCTGAACCCAGGAGCCGTAGTTCGACCACCCGTATCTGTTATCGCTCTCGTCGACGGCTCCGACCGAGATCACGCCGCTGTCGGCGGCCGGATAGCTGGGCGCGTCGCTGCCATCGTTGCCAGCCGCCGCCACCACAACCACGTTTTTCGCTTGGGCGTAGCTGACGGCATCGGCCAGAGTCCGCGAATAACTCGGGCCTCCAAGCGACAGGTTGATCACATCGGCGCCGTTGTTAGCCGCCCAGATGATGCCGTTAGCCACGGCGGAGTCCGTGCCGGAACCATCGGAGCCGATCACCTTCACCGGCATGATCTGGCACTTCCAGCAGACACCTGCGATGCCGATGCCGTTGTTCCCCTGCGCGGCGATGATCCCCGCGATCGCCGTGCCGTGCCCTTCGTCGTCCGATGGGTCGCTGTCGTTGTTGACGAAGTCGTAACCGGCGACGAGCGTTCCAAGATCGGGATGATTCGACTGGACGCCGCTATCGACAACCGCCACGACAACACTCGAGTCGCCGGTAGTGAGCGACCACGCGTCCGGGAAAAGCGGATTGACGAGCGGCCAGTCCAAGGAATCGAGGAGCGGATCGCTGGCCGTAACGGCATAGGCGTGGACAATTCCATCCGTCTCGGCGTAACTGACTCCGGATTGGCGCCGAAGCAGAGATAGCGCCTCTTTCTTCCCGGCGGCCGGTACGCGGACGACCGCCGTCCCGAGCCGGCGAACGGTTGCGACCTTGCGGCCTCCTATGCGTCCAATCAGCGCCTTCTGCTTCGCTGCACTGGTGTGCTTGTCGAAGTGAACGAGGATGCGCGCCGTCTTGGCCGCCGAGGCGGTCTGGGGCAGCGAGAAGGGCGCGACAAGCGCCACCAGAACGAGAAGACAAAGCTTTCTCCGCATAGCTGCAGGCATCACCCAATCTAGCTATCGGAAGAGAGCCGGGGCCGAGTTAGCCCTGTTCGAGTGAATGCCCGGCGGGAGCTCGCCCTCCCTCGAGGGGCATGGCGACTTTCCGCCGAGAGTGGCGCGGGCGACGAATCGCGTCCGCCACATCGGTCGCGGCAGCCCGGCCGTCGCTGGGAGCGTTACACCGTTCGGGCGGTGCGGCGAGAAGAAGCGTTCGCCTCACCCGTATACTCGAAACCGTCCGAGGAACCCGGATACGGGCCGTTAGCTCAGTTGGTAGAGCAGGGGACTTTTAATCCCAAGGTCACAGGTTCGAATCCTGTACGGCCCACCACCGTTGTCACTTCGACAACGTTTCCCCTGTAAACCGGGTTCTTCTGTCTACCCGATCGCCTACCCGATCGCTCAGCTCACCTACGCATCGTCACTGCTCGCCTGCGGACTCTCTCGTCTCCTGACCTTGGCCGTGCGATGTCCTGTTCTCGTTGTGCCTGCATCGCGGATGCCAGCCGCTTCCGACAATGCCGGGCGGTGCTGCCAGCAGCTTCCATCCCGCATTCACGCCAATCGGTAGCTTCAAGATCCCGCCACCGCTGCCGATAGGGTCCATTGATCCTTTGGCTGAACCCATTGGCGTGCCTCTCGCCCGGCAAGGCCGGAGCTGAGAGACGGGGAGGGCAAGATGTTCGTACGGAGGCTTTCGCTCCTGACCGTGACGCTTTTGCTAGGCGTCGCTACTCTGGCGTCGGCGGCTGCCGCCGCGCCGATCAAGCCTACCAACTACTCCATTCGCAGCCACTGGCTGTCCCTGCCCGCCAAGATCACCAAGAAGGTCGATGTCTTCTATCTCTATCCCACCGCGTACAGGAAGACCTCGCCGAGTCAGCCGAATATCTGCCCGGTCGACGACCCCGGCATGATGCAAGGAGCACAGGTGGCGTTCTCGCGCCAAGCCACCGCCTTCGCGCCGTTTGCCAACATCTACGCGCCTTACTACCGACAGGCCGACTCGGCGGCTCGCGCCGCGCTTCCACAGTCGGAGCAGGTGAAGATCGTGGCCGGTGCGCCGACCGTAGACGCCATCGCGGCCTTCGACTACTACATCAAGCACTACAACCACGGCCGGCCATTCATCCTGGCGGGGCACTCACTCGGCTCGAATGTGTTGGCCAACCTGCTTGCCCAGTACATGAAGAAGCATCCGGCCGTGTACAAGCGGATGATCGCCGCCTACGTGATCGGCTACTCCATCACGCCGCAGTATCTTGCCGCCAACCCCATCCTCAAGTTCGCGAAGGGCGCCAGCGATACCGGTGTGATCGTCTCGTGGAACACGGAGGCACCCACCGTCGAAGGTACGAATCCAGTCATCTTGCCCGGGGGCATCGCGATCAACCCAATCACCTGGACAAGAAAGCAGACCGAGGCGACCGCGGCACAGAACCTTGGGTCGATCGAACTGGATCCGGCAACCGGCAGGCCGGTGCTGGACGCCGAGGGGCACATCCTGCGCGTGCTCAACCTCGCCGACGCTCGCGTCGACAAGGCAAAGGGTGTGATCATTTGCAGCAGCATCAACCCAGCCGTCCCGCCGTACTACATGCCCGGCGGCTTTCCCCAGGGCGTCCTTCACACGTTCGACTACCCGTTCTACTTCTTCGACATCAGGGCGAACGCGGAACAGCGGATCCGACGCTACTTCAGCGAGAGAGGCACACCACTCGACATGTTGATCGTCGAGCCTCAGGCGCGGTACGGGAAAATCTACCGGTTCATCTCCGGCGCGCGAAAGAGCATCGACATGACCATGTACTCGTTGTCGGACCCCAAGGCCACGGCGGCTCTCATCGCCGCCGCCAAGCGTGGCGTCAACGTAAGAGTGCTACTCAACTCCGACCCCAAGGGTGGCGGCGGGCGCGCCGTGAACCGGGCGGCCTACGACGCGCTCAAGGCGCACGGTGTGAAGGTGAAGTGGGCGTGGCCCGGCGTGCTGTGGCATCAGAAGAGCATCGTCCGGGACGGCAAGGCTGCGGCAATCATGACCTGCAACCTCTACGCGCCCTACTATCCGGTGGTCCGGGATTTCGCCGTCATCACGTCCAACCGGGGTACGGTGTCAGGCATGGCCGCCACCTTCGCCGCGGACTTCTCCCACACCGGCAGACCGCCGGCCCGCGGCGTCGCGCCGCGAGGGTCGCACCTGGTCTGGTCGCCCGGAGCCCAGAAGCCGCTCGTCAAGCTGATCGGGTCCGCCGCTCCGGGCAGCACCCTCTACGCCGAGACCGAGCAGCTAGGCAGCCCGGCGATCGAGCAGGCGCTCGTGGCGGCCGCCCAGCGCGGAGTCACCGTGGATCTCACGATGACCTACTCGTCGGCCTATGTGCAGGCCATGGACGTGCTGGTCGCGGGCAGCGTACACGTCAGCACCTACGCCGCAAGCGCACCGCTCTACATCCACGCCAAGGCCATCTCGGTCAACAACAAGACGGTCTATGTCGGCAGCGCCAACCTCACGACCGCCATGACCAACGCCGACCGGAACGTCGGCATCATCACCTCCAACCACACAGTCGTACACGGCGTGATAGCCACGATGGCGAGCGACTTCGCGGGAGCGACGAGCTTCACCGTCTCCATCCCGCCGCGGACGCCACAGACGACGGAAAAACCGCCCCAGACGAAGATCACCAAGGCGAAGATCAACTCCAGGAAGCGGATGGCGGTCTTCGGGTTCCGCGGCTCCGGCGGTGTGAAGCCGTACAAGTTCCAGTGCAAGCTGGACAAGAAGAAGTACTCATCCTGCCGCACTGGCAAGACCTACAAGCGCCTGAAGCCCGGTAAGCACACCTTCCGGGTAAGGGCCAATGACCACGCCGGCAGGCTCGACAAGACTCCGGCGATCAAGAAGTTCAAGATCAAGCACTAACCCCGGTCTAGGACTGTTCGACCAGGCCTCCCGCGGCGCCTGGTGCGGAGCATAGGGTTTGTGGGGCAACATGGGGGCAACCAGCCCCACCGAAACCCGCCGAGATCTAACGGCCGAAATCGGGTCGAAATCGCCCGCTTTCCAGCTAGACCGAGACTCACCGAGGCCCCAGCAGCCTCCTTTTAATCCCAAGGTCGCAGGTTCGATTCCTGCACGGCCCATCTACAAATTACCTGCTCAGAAGCTTAGGACCACTGAAGGACCGAGGCGACTGGTCCTGTGGGTCAAGTAGCGGGTCAAGTATTCTGCAACGCGCCGTCCATTGTCAGCCATATCCTCCGTAGCGTGGATTACATTCTCTTCTCGAAAGGCTCACTGGCACGGACCTACTTCTTCATCAACTCGGGCAGCTTCACCACGCGCGATACGGTGAGCGACAGCAGCAGCACGAGACCGCCGATCAGCTCGAGCCACGCACCGGTACCCAGGCTGCCGAGAGAACCGAAGGCATCGTGAACGCCCTGGGCAATCGCCACACCGACCGTAATACCCGAAACGATCAGCGCGAGATCGACCAGTTCTGCCTTCCGCGCGTTGACCGCCGCGGCGATGAGAAGCGCGCTGGCGATCACGAGCACTAGCAGGAGCAAACCGATTGCGTGCCCCGAAGCCGAGGCTTTCCAGTAGCTCACGCCCGACTTGTCGATGACCTCCGACCAGATGCCGATCACGATCAGCAGGAGGCCGATTGCAGCCGCGACTGTCCAGAGGGTTACGCCCGGTGCCTTCGCTTCCGACCGCTTGTGCCACAGGTGTGCGGCTCCTGCGCCGAGCGGTATCAGCCCCACGCAGATACCAAGCCAAGCACCCCAGCTGAGCTTGTCGATGTACTTGAAAGCGAACAGCGACGGCTGGTAGAGGAAGAAGCCGAACCCCGCCGCACCGGCCACCGCCGCCGTCAGGTCGAGATTCGCCTTACCGAACAGTGACGCCGCCAGGCAGCCGGCAGCGCTTTGCCGAGACGGAGCTGGGCTCGCTGGCCTGAACGGCGCCCACTCCTTTACGTCCCGAAAGGGTCACAGCCATCGACGTTTCGGGTTAGGACACGGGCGCAAAACGGGGATAGCGGGCGCGCGTCCTGACTATCTCAATCGCCGCGGTTCACGCCGATTGCACGAGTGATGCGCCAGTCGCGCCGCACGTGTGCCCTCTTGATAGTGGTCGCTTCGCTGCTGCTCGGCGCTGGCGGCGCGTTCGCAGGCGGACTGATCCGGCTTGGCGCGTCGGCGCAGACTCCCAATCCCGCCAAGGGCCTGCTGCCCAACGGTCGCCAGCTCACGCCGCAGGGGGCGCAGGTGGCGCTCGGCAACTTTTCGACCGGCGGAGCGGTCACGGCCGACGGGCGGTTTCTGTGGACGGTGTCCGCCGGCTTCTGGTCCAACGACGTGCGCATCGTCAACACGGCCCGCAACCGTGTGATCCAGATTCTCGCCATGCCCGGCGCATCGGGCGGCATCGCTTTAGACTCGCGCCACCGGCTGGCCTACGTGTCCGGCTTGGTCAACTCTCGCTGGCAGCCGTCGAAGAACAATCTACTGGGTGCCAAGGGTGATGTCGTCCTGGTCTATCGCTGGACAGCTTCCAGCGGGCGGGCGCACTTGCTGCGGGCCATCCCGGTTCCCCCGCCGCCCGACGCCCCGACCGTGCAGACTTTTCCCCCGATCGACCAGCGGTCAACCGCTCCGGGCAGCGCGAGTTCCTGGCCGCAGAAGCTGGCGCTCTCGCCCGACGGCACCCGGCTGCTGGTGCCGCTCAATCTCGCCGACCACGCCGCGGTGATAGACCTAGGCTACTTCGAACGGGTGCGGTACGTGCCGACCGGGAGCTACCCGTTCGGCGCGGCGATCCTGCCCGGCGGGCGTATCGGCCTGGTGACCAACGAGGCATCCGGGACGCTGTCTGTGGTCGACCTGAAGCGCGGCGTGAGGCTCACCAACATTACCGTTGGCCCTCCACGTTCTCACCCCGAGGGCGTCGTGATCGACCGCAACGGAGCGCGGGCCTATGTCGCCTTGGCGGCCAGCGATCAGGTCGTCGTGGTCAACCTACGCCGACGAGATCGCCGTCATCCGCCTGCTGACCTGGCACGCCGGGCGGGCACGGTCCAGCTGGACGCTGGTGGGCCGCATCCCGGTGGCTGACCAGCCCCAGGCGGTGGTTACCGTTACGGCCCGAGGACACCGGCCAGCGCGGCTTATATGGATCGCTGGGAAGGGTGTCGGTGTCGGCTCAAACCCCCTCGGCCCCGTCCCGACGCTCGCCACCGACCCCATCTTCTGGGCCTTTAACCAGGTCGCCCCGACATTTGACATCTTCGGAACGACCGAATACCTCCCCGCTCTCGTCACCGGCCGGGCGGGGTTGATGAAGCTTCCCTCCGACGCGCAGGTTCGCCGGCTCACCCCTGCGGCCTCCCGCCAGCTGCGGCCGGTAGGCGCTCGTCCAGCCCCCGTTGATACGCCGCTCCGCGCCAACGGTCCGATCAAGCACGTCTTTTTCATAGTGCGCGAGAACCGGACCTAC
>Ga0066798_10000079_pt1 | contig 53873 bp, 60 predicted proteins | sample PersoiDNA2013203_FD_70961 | JGI IMG/M metagenome (GOLD analysis project Ga0066798, IMG submission 70961) | Permafrost soil microbial communities from the Arctic, to analyse light accelerated degradation of dissolved organic matter (DOM) -... | ecosystem: Environmental > Terrestrial > Soil >... | reverse complement strand
CCTGTGACAGCGCGGCAGAGACCACCAGCGGATATTCCTCGACTCTGCGGTAGCTATTGATACGCGTCACGCCATCGACGCGCGACCGGATCACGGCCGTGCCAACCGGACTTTTAGGTAAATAATCATGAAACACCGGGAACTGCGAAATATCGCGTCCCAGCAAGCTCTCATCGAATGGCCGCCGCAATAAAAGAATACCCGCTCCATTCGCAATGAAAATGGCGCCTTTTTGCCCTATCGCAAAACGTTCGTAAAACTGCCTGAAGTAATGCATGTTGATGGTCGCCAGCACCACGCCGCCGAAACTGCCGTCAGGCATATTGATCCGCCGCGATACCGTGACGATCCAGTCCCCGGTCGATTTGCTGCGCACGGGGGGGCCGACATAAGGCCCACGGTCATCATGCGTTCGATGGTATTTGAAATAATCTCGATCGGAATTATTCAGATTGCTCAACAGCGTTTTCTGGGAGTTCACCAGCCAGCTGCCATCCTTGGCATAAATGAAGATGCCATGCAGCTGCGGCAGCTCGCCTACACGGGTGACCAGCAATTCATGGATACGCTCCAGTTCAAGGTCGGAGACACCATCTGTCTCCACCCGCTCCATCAGTCCGACCAGCACCGTATCGGCCGCCTTGATGGTGTCATAAGCATGCTGCGCAACGGATTGCGCCAGATTGGCGCTTTCACGCGCCGCTTCATTGAGCTGCACTTCCCGTGCGCGCAAGGTCATCCATAGCTGGATCGCCAAGAGCGACAGGCACACCAGCACGACAAATGAAATGGCCAGCGGCAACAAGGAAAAAATCCGGAAACCCGCTCCCGGCAGTCGTGGCGGCAGGCTGCGTGACCTGGTCATGGATTAACTCCCGGTTTGATATCCAGTGAAGTGTGCACGAAATAGGTAGCAACTTATTCACACATCGTCACGAAAGATATAAAAAAGTTACCGCGACACTTGCCGGGCAACATGTTCTTTCCGCCATGGCGGCGGTGAATCCTGTTCCAGCCCCAATTGTTTGCGGAAGCGCAATCCCCGATGGAACGGAATGCGAAACAATGCCAGTTCCCCCCACCGTTGCGCCTGGCGGAGTCGACCATGGTTGAAGTTCAGCCCAGGGAAAAACGCGGGTTTTTCATCCTACCCCAGGCGCCGGAAGGTGCTGGCTACTACGTCTATGGCAATCTGCACCGGATGCCACATTCCGGCCATATGGCCCAATATGCGCACCCCAGCTTGCTATCTCTGATCTTTTACATCGAACGTGAATGGCAGGCAATTGATGATCGGAAATTGGGCATCGGGAATATCAGTATCGCGGAAGGGTTAGGGTACGACAAGCATGTGAGCCACCGGAAAGGCCTTGAAATGGATATACACCCCATGCGGAAGGACAGGCTGGAAGGCCAGTCCGCACGCGTGTCACGCTTTGATGACGTGTATGACCGGAACGCCACCATCAAATTGATACGACTGTTTTTGCAGCATCCCATGGTCACCAAGGTCTTCTTTAACGATGGCGAGGTGCAAAAGACGATTGCCGGTGGGCGCGTCCGGTCTCTGCAAAGGCACGACGACCATATTCACATTGAAATCAGAAAGCACTGATGAACTCTCGGCTTGCATGCTGCGCCATGGCGCTGGCTCTATTCTCGCCGTCGCAAGCTGCGGACAAGCCGCCGGCATGGACGGGCGAACCCAATCCCCCATCCCTCACCTCAACAGCGTACACTGGCGCCTCTTCCATCACCGCATTGGTCCACAGTGAAACTATCGCGCTTTATTACCGGCCATCTGGAGCCGATCCTGGAAGAGTGGGAACTCTTCGCCAGGTCGCTTCCCATTCCTGGCACCGCCATCTCGAAGGCCGAATTACGCGATCATGCAAAGCAGATGCTGCAAACCATCGTGCGCGACATGGACGTCATCGAAAACGCGGCGCAGCGGAAAAAGAAATCGACCACGGGCGTGTCGGAAATAGAAGGCAAGGAAACGGCAGCGGCCACGCATGGCTCGCTGCGCCAGCAGATCGGCTTCACGCTGCCGCAGCTGACGGCGGAATTTCGCGCGATGCGGGCCAGCGTTCTGCGCCTGTGGATGGCACAGGTGTCGGTGACGACGAAAACGGCGACGGACGACATCTTGCGCTTCAATGAAGCAATAGACCAGGCGCTGCAGGAATCGGCAATACGCTACTCGCAGCAGAGCGACCGCACCCGCAATACCTTTCTCGCCATCCTCAGCCACGATTTGCGCAGTCCGCTGAGCACGATGACGATGGCCGGTGCGCTGCTGAGCCGGCCGAGCGCGACCTCTGCGTCCACGGTGCAGATCGGGGCGCGGGTTGCCCGCAGCGCAGCGGCCATGACAACCATGGTCAACGATCTGCTGGAGTTTGCCAGGACGCAGCTGGGCGGGCGCATGCCCATTTCGCCCTCCTTGGGCGACCTGGGGGAAATCTGCAAGACAGCCGTCGAGGATGCCTCGGCCGCTCACCCGCAGTGCAAGTTTGAACTGAGCACCACGGGCGAGATGATCGGCGACTTCGATGCGGCCCGCCTGGCACAGCTGTTTTCCAATTTGCTCAACAATGCTGCGCAATATCGCACCGACGACCAGCCGGTGAGCATCACGGCCTGCGGCGATGCCGATACGGCCGTGGTGCAAGTGAAGAATTTCGGCCGCCAGATCCCGGAGGCCTCGCTGAAGAGCATTTTCGATCCCCTGGTACAGCTGGCCATTTCCGACGATCACAAAGCGCCCAACGCCACCAGTATCGGCTTGGGCCTGTTTATCGCGCGTGAAATCGCCAGCGCGCACGGCGGCACCATCGGCGCCGAGTCGAGCCTGGAATGCGGCACGGTATTTACCGTGCGCCTGCCCAGGGTATCGCTGAACGACGGCGCGAGCGGCGGCTAGCCGCGCGCGCTCGCCTGCCGCGGCGGGTTCGCCCTACCTGCGGCTGAGCGGCACATACTCGCCCGGCAAGCTGGCCGCTTCCAGCGCATCGGCAAAGGCCAGCAGGAACTTCGCCTGGCCATGTTCCGACACCAGCAGGGAGGCGCCCTTGTGGCGCAGCAATTTCAATACTTCCTGCTGGTGCGCCTGGTATTCGCTGGAGTGACCATAAAACGTTTGATACATCTCCAGCGTTTCCATGGCCTTGGCGGCCAGGATGAATTCGGGTTTGTCCATCATATCTCCTCTTGATCAGCTGGAAAACCCAGAAGACGCATCATCCGTCCCCTTGGGTACAGCCATCGCCGTCGGCATGGCCGCACTTGCATCATACGCCTCAACTCAGCCGTCACCAACAGCATGCGTCTAGGCCCGGTACGGCTCGCCCGACAGGATGCCCTGATACTGGCCGAGGGCGCTGCCGACCTTCATGCCCTCGGCGTCGATGTCGTAGAAGCGGATATCCTTGCTGTGGCCGCTGCCGCGCACCTTCACCACCGATACCACGCGCTTGAACTGGCCTTCGAGCTCGATGTAGCGCTGCATGACGATGGCGTCGGCCAGGAAGGCGTTGCCGTAGGAACTGAAGCGCAGCATGGTGTACTGGTCTTCCAGCTCGGCCGTCATCAGCACCGACACGCCCATGTCCGTCAAGGCCGCCACCAGACGGTACAGCGATTCGCGGAAATCCTCGCGGAACATCGAGGCCAGCGCCATTTCAAAGCCGGACAGCGAATCGATCACCACGCGCTTGGCCTTCATGCGCGTGATCATGCTCACCAGGTCATGCAGGATTTCATCCAGCGACAGGTCAAGCGTGCGCGTGTTGATGACGCCGATCTGGCCGGAATCGACGAGTGTACTCAATTGATGGCTGAGCAGTTGGTTCGGGCTTTTCTCGAAAGCGGCGATCACGCCGGGCTCGCCGCAGCGCACGCCTTCCGTCAGGAATTGCGTGGCCAGCACGGTCTTGCCGGAACCGGATGGCCCCACCAGCAGCAGTGAGTAACCTGCCGGCAAGCCGCCGCCCATCATCTGGTCGAGCTCGGGCACGCCCAGCGACAGGCGCTCATTGCCGGAAATGCTGACCTTTTCCATGCCGCTCGTCTTCAGCACGGCGCGGGGAAAGATTTCCACCCCATCGTTATTGATACGGAAGGTGTGCACGCCCAGGCTTTGCGCCTGTCCGCGCATCTTGACCACCTGGATCTTGCGCACCATGGCGTCGCGGTGCACGAGCTGCGACAGCCACAGGATGCCGTCGGCCACCGTGAACACGGCGCTGGACTCAGCCTCGGGCGCCAGGTATTCGCCGATCAGGAAGGTCGTGGCCAGCCAGCTGGTCATTTGCGCACCCAGTTGCTGCACGAAATTCTGCAAGCCGGCCGGGCCCACGTCCATTGCCTTGGCCGATTGCACCACGGAGCGGAAGGAATCGACGAAGACCAGGCTGGGCGAGAACGCCTCGACCTCTTCAGCGATGCGCGCCAGCACGCGGTCGAAATCGCCTTCCAGCAAGTCAGCCGACAGATTGACGAACTTGATCGACTGGTTGATCTTTTCTACATCGAAGAAGGGAAACTGCTGCTGATAGCGCAGCATCTTCAGCGGCGGCTCGCCCAGGACTGTGAAAAACAGCGCCCTGCGCTCGGGCGTGGCGAGGGAAAACATGATCTGGTGCGCCAGCGTCGTCTTGCCGCTGCCGGGCGTGCCCGCCACCAGGTTGAAGGAAAATTCAGGTATTCCGCCGCCCAGCAGTTCGTCCAACCCCGGCACGCCAGTGGCCAGGCGGTGGATGGTGACTTTGTTCATTCGTTCGGCTCCGTTCCAGCATTATTCACAACGTCATCACCCCAGGCTTTGAGGAGGATGCTATTCGTTAAGAGTTCGCCAATTAATAAAATAAGGGTGTTGATGAAGTGCATCAACATCGCCGTGCTTGCCGCACAGGCGGCTGTGTCCGCCTGTCCCTGCAAGCTGGCGCGCAAGGCGGTCATGGCAGCTTCCAGTGCTTGCGGCGGATGGGGCGTCAACCAGCTGAACTGTTTCTGACTCTGGTGCAGGCTGCGGGCATACATCGACTCCACGCCCCGCTCACCAATGATCTGATTCAATTCAGTGGCCAGTTGCTCCCACAGGCGAATACTGACGTCTACCACCGCACCTGGGTCGCGTAACAGCGCGTGTTCTATCCTGCGCTGCCGCTGTTCATGGACTGTGGCCATAATCGGATCTTTTCTCTGCGGTTTTCGGTGCATGGACCATGTTAAACAAAAGCATCAGGATTTCCTCGCCCATCAGCGCGGAACCGTTGCCGTGATTATTCTCGACAAGGCGTCGATATTGATGGGCTTTACCAGGTAGTGGTCAAACCCTGCCTGGCCAGCGCGGTCAAACTCGCCAAGCTGGCTGTAGCCTGACGCGGCGACAAAGCACGGCAGCGGCGCCGGCAAGGCCGCGCGGGCCGAGCTGATGACCTGGAAGCCATCCATGCCCGGCAAGCCGATATCGCACACGATCACATCGTAGGGCGCATCGAGCGCGGCGCGCAAGCCGCTGGGGCCGTCGTTGCGCACGTCGACATGGTGACCGTCCTGCGTCAGCAGCAGCGCCAGCATTTCCGCCGCATCGGCATTATCCTCGATCAGCAAGATGCGGCGTGGCAGTGCGCACGCCGCAGGTGCCGCCTGCATGTCCTGCGATGGCGGCGCCAGCGACGACAAGGGCAGCTGCAAGACAAACTGACTGCCAAAGCCGACCCCGGCGCTGAAGACATCCACGGTGCCGCCATGCAGCTGGGTAATGATGCGCACCAGCGACAGGCCGATGCCCAGGCCGCCCTGCGCCCGTTCCAGCGAACGGAAGCCCTGGGTAAACAAGTCGAAGATGAAGGGCTGGATATCGAGGGCGATGCCGGCGCCATCGTCGCTGACGGCAATTTCCACCAACTCATCGTGGCGCCTGACGACGATGTCGATGTGACCAAACTCGTGCGTAAATTTGCTGGCATTGATGAGCAAGTTCGCAAACACTTGCGTCAGGCGCACCAGGTCCCCTTCGATCACCAGGGCTTCCTTCGGCAGGCTCACGCTCAGCACTTGCTGGCGTTGGCTGATGCTGGCCTGGCCGACTTCCACGGCACTGGCGATGATGTCGCTCAGCAGAATGGGCGCCAGCTGCAAGGTGATCTTGCCGCTGCTGACGCGCGAAGCGTCGAGCAAATCGTCGATCAGGCGCGCCATATGCGCCACCTGGCGGCCGATCACGCCATGCACATCCACCAGTTGGGGATCGAGGTCGACCTTCTTGGCCAGCAAATCATTGGCCATCGCCAGCGGCTGCAAGGGATTGCGTAACTCATGCGCAAGCATGGCCAGAAATTCTGTCTGGCGCACGGTTGTCGCTTCGGCGGACGCCTGCATATCCTGCGCGCCAAACGTCGCCAGCACCAGGTTTTGATTGGCTTCGCGCAACTGCATGATCAACATGCCAAAGGCGTCGGATTTATCCTTTTCCTGCAACTGCATCTTGGCCATGATCAACAGTTGATTGATCGTCTCGCGCAGCAGTTTGACTTCGCGGTTATGCAATGCCTGCAGATTTTGCTCGGAGGACAACTGCTGGGCTGGCGCATCCTCAGGATCCGGCGAGAGTGCTGTGTGGTGCATGGTGACGGTGTGCGGCCTGTGGGGGCCGGCCTCAAGGACAACTCTTCGTTCCGCGGCGTTCACTCAGACCTCGCCGCGCACGCCAGCTCTATTGCTGCATACGGTATATTACTTTCTAGCTGAGCACGATACTCTATTTTCCTTACGAAATGAAAGCATTCGGTTACTTATCGTCAACAGTGCGCAGGGGTAGCACGTAATTGGCGAGCTGCCAGCCCATGGCCAGGGCCGATTGCTCCGCCTCGTGCTGCGTGCTGCGATTTTCCAGATTGGCTTGCCGCACATCTTCAAAGCCGCACTTGCTCAGCACCAACTGTCCCTGCCAGCATCCCTCGGGCAATTCGCAGGCATAGGCCGAGATCACGAAACCATTGTGGGTGGTGGGGTTCGCATAAGACATGAGGCCTCCGTGGGATTGCCAGCGACGTAGTGAACAAGCACCACGGTCATCATTGCAGTATAGTCAGACTGAGTGTAACCGCAATACGCTTCAAAGTAAGCACAATGCGGCGCAAATTCCATTTAAATCAACTACATACGCATCAGGCCGCCTGACGGAATGGTCGCGCGCGCGCATTGGCAACATATTGTATTCCGTGCAAAAATGCGCCTGTCGCAACCCTCCCCCGCATTGCCAATGGACCAATACCATTTCCTCGTCGGCGAATTCGCAAAAAACAGCCCCTTCATTCCCGCCGCGGCCAGCGCACAGCTGTTTGCCTGGTTCGAACACGTGGGCGAGCGCGTCGAGCGCTACGGCAACAAGCGCGGCAAGATCGTCAAGTTCTCACAGCGAAATTACGAGAAGATGCTGTTCGCGCCCGATATCAACAGCATCGGACTGCTTTCGCCGCGTATCGTGCCGCCCGACGAAGCTTACGAGGCCACCAACTGCGACGCGCAGGCCATGTATTTATCGGACTCGTCGCTGATTCTATCCATACGCGCCAGCAAGCTTGCGCTGGCGCCGTTGTTCGACGGTGCGCGGGCCATACCCGGCCTGTTTGACCATTGCGAATATTTGTACTGCTACGCTGAAACACAGGGCTATGGCACCGGCTACGCACTCGGCTACCGGCAGCTCGATGCGGCCCATCCGATGACCTTTGGCATTCCTTGCCCGGCAAACAACTGGTCCGCCATCAAGCGGCGCGGGCTGCAAGATGCGCACCTGCGCGATGTATATCCCATCAATGGTTTCACGCAAGCCAGACTGGACGCGCTGCCGCCCGAGCGCCGGCAAGCGCTGCGCGGTGCGATGCAAGCCCATGGCCGCTGTGAAGAACATGCCGGCTGGATCTTCTGGCACCTGCAGCCCGGGGAACAGGAAGCGGCCCGCGCCGCACTGAACGCACACGCCATGCTGGGCGCCTACATCAACAATTGACAACCATGACCCCACACTTATCGCTGCACTGCTACCTGCAAGACACGCCTTCCGAGCAAGCGCTGCCCTGCTCCGACGTGACCATCCACGCCGACCCCGCCACCCTGCGCGCCATCGCCCATTTTCTGCTGGCCAGCGCCGACGAGTTTGATCTGGCGCAAGAACGCACCGGCATGCACGCGCATTTGCAGGATGCCTGGGCCGGCTGGCAGGACGACTTCCCCGACCTGGTGGTCGTAGCGGCATAGACTGGCGCCCCGGCCAGCGCGCGTCGGGTAACATACGCCACCCTTGCCATACAGAGAGCCCTGATGCCCGATTTCCGAACCGCCCTGCCGGCGCTGCGCGCCGCCGTGCTGGCCACAGCACTGGCCAACCTGTCCGCCTGCGCCAGCCCGCCCGCGCACGAAGCGCTGTTTCTCACCACCACCTTCACGCCCGCGCATTCCTTTACCAAGGGCATCGAAGGGCCGGCCGTGGATGCGGATGGCAATATCTACGCCGTCAACTTTGCACGCCAGCAAACCATCGGCAAGGTGCGTCCCGATGGCACTGGCGAAGTGTGGCTGACCCTGCCCGGCACCAGCATCGCCAACGGCATCCGCTTCGGCAGCCGGGGCCAGATGTATCTGGCCGACTACATGGAACACACGATTTACCTGGTCGATCCGGCCACGCGCGCGCTCACCATCCACGCGCGCGAGCCGCGCATGACGCAGCCGAACGACATCGCCATCACGGCCGACGATGTGCTGTATGCGAGCGACCCGAACTGGAAGGAAAACACGGGCCGCGTGTGGCGCATCGCGCAGGACGGCACGGTGACGCTGGCGCTCGACACCATGGGCACGGCCAACGGCATCGAAGTGAGTCCCGACGGCAAGATTTTGTACGTGAATGAAAGCGTGCAGCGCAATATCTGGATGTACGACATTGCCGCCGACGGCAGCCTGAGCGGCAAGCGATTGCTGATCAAGTTTGACGATTTCGGCATGGACGGCATGCGCGTGGATGTCGACGGCAACCTGTACGTGACGCGCTACGGCAAGGGCACCGTGGTCAAACTGTCGCCGCAGGGCCGCATCCTGCGCGAGATCAGCGTGCCCGGCGCCAAGCCCAGCAACATCACCTTTGGCGGCCCCGACGGCCGCACGGCGTATGTGACGGAAGTGGTGCAGGGACGCCTGCTGCAATTTCGCGTCGACCGCCCGGGCCTGGAATGGCAGCGGGCGCAGGAGCGGCGCAAGGCCGAATAGCAGGATGTCGGCTTACGCGCTTGCGCGCTAAGCCGACCTACGCACTACCACGATGGCCCGGTAGGTCGGCTTAGCAGGAACGGCGTAAGCCGACAACATCGTTGGCCGCGACCGGGTCAGCGCGGAATGATGCGCTCCGCCTTCAACTTCTCGAACAGATTGAAGAAGGCATCCTGCGTATCCTGGTAATCAAGAAAGCCCGCCTTGCGGCTCTTGCCCATGTCCGTCATCACTTCCATCGGCCGGCCCAGATCGGCATCCGTATGCCACCAGGAAGCCAGGCGGCTGATATCGGCTTCCGCCAGATCATGCTGCTGCGCGATGGCGCGCCACTGCGCGGGCGCATCTTGCATGCGCTCGGCAAGCGGCGCCATCGTTTCCGGCAAGTCCGCCGCTGCCACGCCAAAATACGCGGCCAGACGGGGCCACAGCCACTTCCAGCGGAACACGTCGCCATTGACGATATTGAAATCTTCGTTGCGTGCGGCGGGGCTATCCGCCGCCCACGCCAGGTGGCACGCGATCTGGCCCGCGTCCGTCATGTCGGACAGGCCGTGCCACTGCGCGGGTGAACCGGGAAAGACGAAAGGCGCGCCGCTGGCCTTGCACAAATTCGCGTACACGGCCAGGGTCAAACCCATGTTCATGGCATTGCCCACCGCATAGCCGATGATGGTGTGCGGGCGGTGCACGCTCCACGTAAAGCCGTACCGGGCGGCCGCTTCGAACAAGCGGTCTTCCTGCGCGTAGTAAAAATTATCGACGTCCTGGCGGCCCTGCTCTTCGCGGAACGGCGTCACAGGCACCGTTCCCTTGCCATACGCATCGAACGGTCCCAGGTAATGCTTGAGACCCGTCACCAGCGCCGCGTGGCGCAAGTGGCCGTTCGGCCCCAGCGCGGCCAGCACATTCGCCACCATGGCGCCGTTGACGCGGATGTTTGCCTGCTCGTTTTCCTGGCGCGCCCAGGCCGTGAAGAAGACGTGGCTGGCGTCCAGGCCCGCCAGCGCGGCGGCGACCGCCGCGCCATCCGTCGCATCGAGCTGCAGGGCCGTGCAGCCGGCGGGCACGGGCGTGCGTCCGCGCGAAACGCCCATCACCTGCCAGCCTTCGCTGAGCAGATGCGTGGCCAGCTTGCTGCCGATGACGCCGCTGGCGCCGATGATGAGAGCGTGTTTTTGCATGTTAGAAAGCCTCCGAAAGAAAAAATCATCATATCCGCGACTGAAATTCTTATCCGCGATACTATTTCACCTTATTCATGAATAGAATTCGCGGATCATGTTTTCATCGGAACATCTGAAAGGCCTCACGCCCTTCCTCGCCACGGCCGACGCGGGCAGTTTTACCAAGGCGGCCGAACGCCTGCACCTGAGCAGCTCGGCCGTCAGCAAGAGTGTGGCGCGGCTGGAAGAACGGCTGGGCGTACTGCTGTTCGAGCGCAGCACGCGCCGGCTGAAACTGAGCGACGCTGGCCGCGCCTATTACGCCACCTGCAAGCGCGTGCTGCAGGAACTGATGGATGCGGAAGACGTGCTGGCCGAACACGCGACGGAACTGGCGGGCAAGGTACGCATCGGCGTGCCCGCCGCGTACGGGCGCCTGCGCGTGATGCCGGCGCTGATCGATCTGTGCGAAAAATATCCGCGCCTGCAGCCGGCCATCGCCTTCAGCGACCGCTTCGTCGACCTGTTCGAGGAGCGCATCGATATCGCCGTGCGCATCGGCGCGCCCTCGCACTGGCCAGCCGCGCTGGGGCAGATGCACCTGGGCGACGAGCAGCTGATCCTGTGCGCGGCGCCCGCCTACCTGGGGCGGCGCGGCACGCCCGCGTCCATCGCAGATCTGGATGGCCACGACTGCATCGCCTACGGGCGCGGCGACGGCTCGCCCATGCCGTGGCTCTTCCCGCACGATGAACATGGCGGGCAGGTGGAATACCGCCTGGCGTCGCCACGCATGACGGTGGGCGACGCGGAAGCGCGCACGGCCGCCGTGCTGGCGGGCCTGGGCGTGGCGCAGCTGGCCACCTGGCTGGTGCAGGAACACCTGGCGACGGGCGCCATCGTGGCAGTCCTGCCGCAGCTGGCCACGCCAGGCTTGCCCCTGTACCTGGCGTGGCCGCTGGCGCGCCAGCTGACGCCGAAAACGGGCACCCTGCTGCAGGAACTGCGGCAGCGGCTGACAATCAGCTAACAATAGGGCTTGACCCTGACGTAACGTCAGGCACGATGCTGTCCGTACGCACCAGGAAAGGAGCAAACGATGCTGTTAAAAATCGGTGAACTGGCCAGGCTCACGGGCCTGACCATCCGCACCCTGCACCACTACGACAGCATCGGCCTGCTCTCGCCTTCGGCGCGCACACCCGCTGGCTACCGCCTGTACCAGCACGGCGACATGGACCGGCTGCACCGGATCATGGCGCTGCGCAAGTTCGGGCTGTCGCTGGCCGATATCGCCAACGCACTCGCCGGGCCGGACCTGCCCTTGAGCACCATCGTGGCGCAGCAGATCGCCATGCTGGAGCGCCAGATCGCGCAGGCTTCCACCTTGCGCATACGCCTGCGCACCTTGCAGGCGCAACTGGCGCAAGGGCAGGCACCGGAACTGGCCGAGTGGCTCACCACAATGGAGTTGATGACCATGTACGACAAATACTTTACCCCAGAAGAACTGCAACAACTGCCGCTGCTGTCGGACGCGGCCGTGGAACAGGAATGGAAGGAGCTGGTGGCGAGAGTGCGCGCCGTCAAAGACGCGGGCGCCGGCCCCGACGATGCGCGGGCGCAGGCGCTGGCCACGCAATGGATGGTCAAGCTGGTGCGCGACACGGGCGCCCACCCTGGCCTGTTCGCGCGCCTGAACGACATGCACGCGCAGGAACCATCGATGCAAGCGACGACCAGCATCGATGCGGACTTGATGCAATTCATCATCGCCGCCTTCAATGCCTCGCGCATCGCGCTGTATCGCCCTTTCCTCAATGCGCAGGAATACGCGCACCTGGCCGCCAACTACGGCAAGCGTTCGGGCGAGTGGCCGGCCCTGATCGCCGCCGTGCGCGCCGCCATGGATGCGCGCACGCCGCCCACCAGCCCGGCCGTGCTGCAACTGGCGCGGCAGTGGCTGGCGCTGTTCCGCGCGTACGCGGGCACGGACCCGGCCACGCAGCTGAAATTTCGCCAGGCGCACCAGCAGGAACCGCGTTTGATGGAAGGCAGCTTTGTCGACGCCGCCATGCTGCAATACCTGGGCGCGGCGATGGCCGTGGTGGCGCAGGAGCGCCCCGGCGCATAGCTTGGCGTGCGGCATCTCGTGGGCGCGGCCATGTAGAATCGGCCTTCGCCCACGAGAGGAAAAACCGATGCGCCGCTTTCTGTTTGCTTGCCTGACCCTGCCCGCCTTCCATATCGCCATGGCGGCCGAGCCGCCCGTGCAAGGGATATGGCAGGGCACGCTGGGCAAGGCCAATATCGTGGCCTGCTTCAACCAGCCCAGCCCCACGCAAGGGGCTGACCGCAGCGGCAATTACTACTACACGCGCTACAAGACGCCGATCATGCTGTCCATGCCCAACGGTAAGAGCGACTGGAGCGAATCCGCCCCCAAGGGCGATACCACGGGCACGTGGAAACTCAACGCGCCGCAGGGTGGCAAGCTCACCGGCACCTGGACGGAGCCAAAAAGCGGCAAGACCCTGCCCCTGGCCTTGAGCCTGCTGGAAGCGGCGGGCGACCGCGACCATCCATCCTGCGCCAGCGATGCCTACAACCTGGCGCTGGAAGACTTTCCCAGCACCAAGATCAGCAAACCCCTTACCTTTGAAGGCAAGCAATACCGCAATCTGCAAGTGGGCGACAGCATCACCGTGGAACTATTAACACCCGGCGACGGCATCGCGAAAATCAACGCGCAGCTGCGCACCGTGCTGGCGAAGAACAAGAAGGATCTGGCCGACTTCTATGCCACGCGCCGCGAATACCTGGGCCGCAACGGTTTCACGACGCAAGACGAAGTGTATGCGGAGCCCACCTACTGGTCGCCGCGCTGGGTGACGCTCAAGTTTTACCGCTGGGCGGCCGGCTATGGCGCCAGCGGCATCTCCATCCGCTTCCGCACCTGGGACGTGAAAACGGGCCAGGAAACGGACGTGTGGAACTGGTTTGGCGCCAGCGCCAGCGATGGCGACGACAAGGCCGAATTGCCGGACCGCCTGCGCCAGACCCTCTTCAAGGACGTCAAGATCGACGCCGAATGCAAGGGCACGGATTACGACGGCCGCGGCCGCTTCCACCTGTCGCTGAAGCCCGAAGGCGTGTCGTTCTGGGAAGACTCGAACGGCAGCGGCTGCGAAAACGATTTTTTACTGCCCTACAGCAAGGTCGGCCCCTTCCTCACCGTCAAGGGCCGCGCCGCGCTCAGCGACTTGCTGCCGAAGAACTAAGCAGCGCCTCGGCCACCATCTCCGCCGTGGCCGCCGCCAGGGTCCAGCCCAGGTGGCCATGGCCCGTGTTGTAATACACGCCCGGCGCCTTGCCCGGCCCTACTTTCGGCAGCATGGCCGGCAGCATGGGACGCAAGCCCGCCCACGGGATCACCTTGCGCGTATTGATGCCTGAAAAGCACTGCTCCACCCACTGCAATAGCGGGCGGATGCGGTCGGCGCGGATGTCGTGGTTGACGCCATTGAATTCCGCCGTGCCCGCCACTCTTAACCGGTCTTCACCCAGGCGGCTGCTGACCAGCTTGGTGGCGTCGTCGAGCAGGCTGACCTTGGGCGCGGCTGCCTGGCTGGCGGCATCATCGAGCTGCACGGTGATCGAATAGCCTTTCACGGGATACACATTCACATGGTCACCGAGGGAGGCCGCCAGGGCGCGGCTGGCCGTGCCCGCGCAAATGACGACGGCGTCGAACACGGTGCTGTCTTCGCCCACGCTCACGCGTACCTTGCCGTGCTCGCGCGCCAGCGCAGTCACGTCCTGAGCAAAGCGGCAGGCCACGCCCAGGCGCACGCAGGCGTCGGCCAGGCCGCTGGTGAACTTGTGGATGTCGCCCGTGGAATCGCTGTCCGTGTAGTAGCCACCATAAAAATCACCGTGCAATGCAGGTTCGATGGCGCGCATTTCCAGCAAGCTCACGGCGCGCCGCTGCAAGCCGCCCTTGGCCAGCAGGCGCGACACGCCGGCCGCCCGCTCGAAGCCGCGCTGGTCCCGATACACGTGCAGGATACCGGCGCGGCGATGATCGAATGCGATGTTTTCTGCTTGCGCCCACGCAAACAGGTGTTCGCGCGCGGCGATGGCCATGCGCGCCGTGGCGATGGTGTTGCGCTCGTAGTCCGGCATGGCGGCGAGAAACTCCGCAAACCAGCTCAGCTTGTGCCAGCTGGGCCAGGGATGCAGCAGCAGCGGTGCATCGCGCCGCGCCATCCATTTCAGCGCATTCAGAATCGTTGCCTTGTGGTTCCACACTTCCGCGTGCGAGGCCGATAATTGCCCGCCGTTCGCATACGACGTTTCCATGGCCGCATAGCGGTGGCGCTCGATCAAAGTGACATTGACGCCCCGTTTCGCCAGCGCGTAAGCGGTGGTGACGCCCGTGATGCCGCCGCCGATGACGGCCACCGTGCGGCTCATGGCGCCTCTACCTTGAGCACCACAGTATCGCCCGCCTGCAAAACGCGGCCATCCTCGGCCAGCACGTCAATGCGGCGCACAGGCAAGCCTGCACCGCGTTGCAGCAAGGTCGAATGGGGCTCGCCTTGTTCAAACAATTGCGCCTCGCTCCACTGGCGCAAGCCGACCACGACGGGAAACAGCGCCAGCCCCTTGGCCGTCAGCACGTATTGCAGGTAAGCCGTGCCGTCCGAGGCGGGGGCGACCGCAAAAATGCCCTCTTCCACCAGGGTGTGCAGGCGGTCGGCGAGGATGTTCTTCGCCACGCCCAGGCTTTTCTGGAATTCCCCGAACCTGCGCATGCCGTCGAAGGCGTCGCGCACGATCAAGAGCGACCAGCGCTCGCCGATCACATCGAGCGCGCGCGCCACGGGACAGGGGTCGGTTTTCAGGCTCTTGCGCTTGGCCACGGGTGTCTCCTTGATTGGGTGGTTGCATTTTAAAACTAATCACCGTAGACTCCAACTGGTTTTAATTTAAAACCACAAAAAGACCAACCCATGCGCGACACGACAACGATCAGCACCCTTCCCCCCACCCTCGTCTGGCTGTTCGCCTGCGCAGCCGGCCTCAGCGTGGCCAATGTGTATTACGCCCAGCCTTTACTCGCCACCCTGGCGCACGAATTCGGCATGACGGACGCCGCCAGCGGCATGGTCATCACGGCCACGCAGCTCGGCTGCGCGCTGGCCCTGCTGCTGCTGGTGCCCCTGGGCGACATGCTGAACCGGCGCCGCCTGACCCTGTTCCAGCTGGGCTTGCTTGCCATCGTCCTGGCGGCGCTGGGCTGCGCCCGTTCGACGGCCGCCTTGTTGGGCGGCATGCTGCTGGTGGGCTTGCTGGGCACGGCCATGACGCAGGGCTTGATCGCCTACGCGGCCAGCGCGGCGGCCAGCCATGAGCGGGGCAGAGTCGTCGGCATGGCGCAGGGCGGCGTGGTGATCGGCTTGCTGCTGGCGCGCACCCTGTCCGGCGTGGTGGCCGATCTGGCCGACTGGCGCGCCGTGTATTTCGTCTCGGCGGCCATCGCCTGCGCCCTGCTGTTGCTGCTGTGGCGCAAGCTGCCGCCGGCGCAGCCGGCCAGTCAACGGCTCGCCTACGGCGCCCTGCTCGCCTCGATGCTGGACATGCTGCTGCACAACAAGGTGCTGCGCGTGCGCGGCATGCTGGCGCTGCTGATGTTTGCCGTCTTCAATATTTTCTGGAGTGCCCTGGTACTGCCCTTGACTGAGCAAGGCTACAGCCATGCGGCCATCGGCGCGTTTGGCCTGGTCGGCGTGATCGGTGCGCTGGGCGCGGCGCGTGCGGGAGCATTGGCCGACAGGGGCCACGCGCAGTGGACGACGGGCGCGGCCCTGCTATTGCTGCTGGCCGCGTGGCTGCCGCTCGGCTTTGCCGGCGCGGCCCTGTGGCCCCTGGTCCTCGGCATCATCGCGCTGGACCTGGCGGGCCAGGCCATCCACGTGACCAACCAGAGCCTGATTTTCAAGGACGACAGCGACGCGCACAGCCGCCTGGTGGCGTGCTATATGCTGTTTTATGCGGTGGGAAGCGGACTCGGTGCGATTGCCGCCACCAGCGTGTATGCGCTGGCAGGCTGGCAGGGGGTGTGCGCGCTGGGCGCGGCGGTCAGCTTGCTCGCCCTGCTGTTCTGGCGGCTGACCTTGCCTGCTGAAAAAGCTTAATTCAGCATGGCCGTGGCGGAGCCGTGACGATACGTCTTTAAAGCATCAGGCTGGATCTGGATCAGCGAACCGCTGACTTTAATCAAGTGCAAGTCCGTCAACTGGTGCAGCACGCGCGACAGGGTGGCGGGCGCCAGGTTCAGGAACGATGCCAGCAGACTTTTCTTCAGGTCCAGTTTGACCTCGTTCGACCGCTGCTGGTCCGATGCCTGCAACAAATACTCGACCACGCGCTGGGTGGCGTTTTGCACGGAGCAGCGTTCCACGTTGCGGATAAAACCCATCAGGTGGTGCGACAGGCTGTTCATCATCTGGCGTGCGATACGCGGCGACTGGTCCAGCAGGCGCAGCAGCGCGTGCGGCGGGATGCGCAGCAGCAAGCAGTGCTCCAGCGCTTCGGCGCAGAACGGGTACGGTTCGTCGAGGAAAATCATGGCTTCGCCAAAACTCTGGCCCGGACGGATCAATTCCAGTACCTTGTCGGTACCTTCCATGGAAAACACGCTCAGCTTGACGAGGCCGAAGACCACCACATAGGCGCCTTCCGGAACTTCGCCCTTGCGGAACAGCACTTTGCCTTTTTCCACTTCGACGCGCACGACATCCTGGCGCAATTGCTCTAATTGCGAAGGGGAAATATGGCGGAACAGAGCCTGGCTCGATAGCAAGCCATCGACGTTGACCTTATGCATGACACTCTCTTATTAGATTAGCGAATGACTAAGAGTGTAATGCGCAGGCACCGTCAAGGCCATACGTCAAAGGAACTAGGGTTGTCTAGGCCGGAACGCCATGCAGATCAAACAATCGCGCATTCCTTGCGCACTATTTGCGCTTTGTTTGATCTTTATTTGCTTAACTCACGCTCGACGGCGTAGACGGCGATCTGCACGCGGCTGCTGAGCTTAAGCTTTTTGAGGATGTTTTGCACGTGGATTTTTACCGTGCTTTCGGCCACGTCCAACTGGCGCGCGATTTCCTTGTTGCTCAGCCCTTGCGCCAGGCAAGCCATGGCTTCGCGTTCGCGCGGCGTCAATTTGTCGTAGTCGGCCTGGGGCGCGTTCTGCCCCGCGCGAAATTGCGACACCAGCTTGGCCGTCATGGCGTCGGCAATCACGGATTCACCGGCGGCGGCGCGGCAGATGGCCTGGCCCAGCTGCTCGGCTTCTATATTTTTCAGCAAGTAGCCGCGCGCGCCCGCGCGCAGGGCCGCGCCCAGGTCGGCCGCGTTTTCGGACACGGTCAGCATCAGCACCACCATCTGCGGCATGTCCAGCAAGATCAGCTGCAGCGCTTCGACGCCCGTTACGCCGGGCATGTTCAAGTCCATCAGCACCACGTCGGGCCGCAGCTCGGCCGTCAGACGCACGCCGTCGAGTCCGTTCGATGCCTCGCCCACCACCTGGAATAGAGGATTGCGCTGCAGCAGCAGCTTGACGCCGCTGCGCAGCAAGGTGTGGTCGTCGACCAGCAGGATTTTGATTGGAGCGTTCACGTATTTGTATCTTTTACCTGGTAAGAATGAATCTTCTGTTACGCGGCCTGGCGCCGGGCTGCCGGCAAGGCCAGCGAGATCGTCGTGCCGCCGCCGGGCGTGCTATCGATGGCAAATTGCGCACCGAGCCGCTCGGCTCTTTCCTGCATGATACGCAAGCCGATCTGCAATTCCGTTTTCTTGTCGCGCAGGTTGGCGGCAAAGCCTTCGCCATCGTCGCGTACCTGCAGCGCAAAATCGCGCCCGTTGACCACGCGCAGGGCCACGTTGCTCGCTTGCGCGTGCTTGCGGATATTCGACAGCGCTTCCTGCACGATGAACAGGATCTGCAACTGCTGCTCCGGCGCCAGCGGCGCGCCATTGCCGCTCATGTCCAGGGTGCCGACGACGCCCGTCTGCAGCTCGAACTTGGCCAGCACTTCGGACAGTTTGCTTTCCAGGTCGCTGCCATGCCAGCGCGTGCGGAAATTGACCAGCAATTCACGCACGTCCTGGTAGCTTTGTTCGACGCCCATGCGCATCAGCGGCAGCACCTCGGCCGCTTCGTCGAGCTGGCCACGGCGCACGGAATCGTCGAGCATCTGTACCTGCAGGCTGATGAAGTTGAGGCTTTGCGCGATGCTGTCATGCAAGCCTTCGGCCAGCAGGCTGCGTTCGCGCGCCACGGCAAATTCCTTTTCGCGCGCGATCAGGCGCTGGTTTTCGATGGCGATGCCCAGGCTCTGGCCCAGCGTTTCCAGCCAGCCCTGCTGCTGCGCATGCACCGCTTGCGGACCCGCGAAGTGCAGCGAAAAACTGCCCACCACCTGGTCGCGCGCGAGGATGGGAAAGACGGCGATGGCAACAAAACCTTCGTCCTGGCAGCGAAAGCGCTGCAGCGCTTCGACCTGGCGGAAATCGCGGATCTGGATCACGCCCTGCGCCACGGCAGCGCCACACAGGCAATCGTTATTGCGGATGCAATGTTCCTCTTCCACCATGGCGTCCGAAATGCCCTCATGCACGATAATGTGCACGGTATCGTGCTGCGGATCGAGGATGCGCACGGTACCGCCTTCGGCCTGCGCAAACTGCATCACGTGGCGCAAAAAGCCACGGCATAGCGCATCGATGGCGTGCTGTCCCGCCAGCAGGGTGGAAATCTCATGCAGGGTGGCAAGCTGGCGTTCCTGCGCGGCGCTCAGGCCCGATGCGGCTTGCGCCAGGCGGCGCAGGCGCCAGCGCGACGCTGGAAGTTGTTTGCGGGAAGGTTGACTGCGCGGCGCATGCATGAAGAACTCGAATCTGAAAAGTGGGGCGCCCGGCAAGCGCTGCAGCCTGCCGGGCTGGTAAAGGTTACAAACGAGTTACAAACGGATCTCGGTGCCGAGCAGCTTGACGAACTGCGCCAGCCAGGCCGGATGCGCGGGCCAGGCGGGGGCCGTGACAAACTGGCCATCGGTGACGGCGTCCGTGACGGCGATGTCGGCATACGTGCCACCGGCCAGTTTGACTTCCGGCGCGCACGCGGGATAGGCGGAAATGCGCTTGCCACGGATGACGTCGGCGGCGGCCAGCAATTGCGCGCCGTGGCACACGGCGGCGACAGGCTTGCCCGCATCGGCAAAATGGCGCACGGCGGCGATGACTTTCTCGTTCAGGCGCAGGTATTCGGGCGCGCGGCCGCCAGCGATCATCACCGCGTCATAGTCGGCCGGATCGATCTCGTCGAAGCTGGCGTTCAGGGTGAACAAATGGCCCGGCTTTTCCGTGTAGGTCTGGTCGCCCTCGAAATCATGGATGGCCGTCTTGATCGTCTCGCCGCTTTTCTTGCCCGGACAAACGGCGTGCACGGTATGACCGAGCATCAGCAGTGCCTGGAATGGCACCATCGTTTCATAATCCTCTGCAAAATCGCCGGTCAAAAACAGAATTTTCTTCGCTGCCATTTAGTTCTCCTATGAAAGATTGATCCCGCAAGGCGTATCTTAGCGCGACTTGGCAGCCATACTGGATATTTATCAAATTTTCGCGCCTTGATCGAGGATTTTACAGGCTGAGGCAGAATTTTTTACAGGCTCGCAGATCAAACCCGGATACCCTCCCTGAAAGCCTGGCCATGCGCACCTCCACCAACCCCCTTGCCAACCCTCTTATCGCTGCGGCCCTGATCCGTATCTTCGACCATTTCAGCGATGCGCAGCAGGCCCGCAGCGCCCTGCTCGACGCTGGCTTCGCCGCGCACGCCGTGCAGCTCGACACGGTCGACGACGAAGCCGTGCCCGTACAGGGCAAGGCGGCGTGGCGCGGCATGTTCCGCCTCGTCGTCGCCATCGGCACGCCAGATGAGCGCGAACGGGCGCACGCCATCGTCCAGGCCTGCAACGGCTGCGATATCGAACAGCGCACGGCCAGGCGTGCAGGCACAGGTGCAGATGCAGATGCAGGCAAACACGCGCTGGCGGGCTGACACCCTCCCCCACGCGGCCAAACTATGGCAAGATCCAGCTTCCTTCATTCCACAGTGGAACTTGCCATGATTTATGAAATTGCCCACATCCAGATCAAACCGGCCACGCATGACGCCTTCGAAGCGGCCGTCGCCAAAGCCGTGCCCCTGTTCCAGCGCGCGCGCGGCTGCGAATCGATGCGCCTGGAGCGCTCGATCGAAAATGGCGATGCCTACCGCCTGGTGGTCGGCTGGAGCACCCTGGAAGACCACACCGTGCATTTCCGCGGCAGCGACGACTTCCAGGCATGGCGCGGTCTCGTCGGCGAATTCTTTGCCGCCCCGCCCCAGGTCGAGCACATGAACACGGTGGTTGCAGGCTTCTAGAGCGGCGCTTGGACGGCAGGATGGTGAAACACCTGCCGCAGATACGCGAGGAAGGTTTCATCCTTGCACAGGGTCTTGCCCGGCGAATCCGACAATTTCGCCACCGACTGGCCATTGCAGCGCACCAGTTTCATGACGATGTTGAGCGGCGTCAAACCGACGTCGTTGGTCAGATTGGTGCCGATGCCAAAGCCCGTCATGATGCGGTCGGCGAAATGCTGGTACAGGGCAAACGCCTTGTCCAGGTCCAGGCCGTCGGAAAACACGAGGCGCTTGGTATTGGCGTCGATGCGCAGGGCCGCGTAATGGGCCAGCGCCTTTTCGCCCCATTCGACGGGGTCGCCCGAATCGTGGCGTAAACCATCAAACAGCTTGGCGAAATACAGGTCGAAGTCGGCCAAAAAGGCATCCATGCCCACCACGTCGGTCAGGGCGATGCCCAGGTCGCCGCGGTATTCCTGCACCCAGTCTTCCAGGGCCGCCTTTTGAAAGTCGCGCAGGCGCACGCCGAAGGACTGGAATGACTGCATGTATTCATGCGCCATGGTGCCGATCGGCACGATACCGAGCTTTTTCGCCAGGTAGACATTCGACGTGCCCTTGAAATATTCCGGCACGTCATGCGCCAGGCGTTGCACCACTTCGTCGTGCCAGGCGCCGGAAAAGCGCCGCCGCACGCCAAAGTCGGAAAATTCAAACGCATGCTTGCGCCGCGGCAGCTTGCCGAATTCCTTGACGGCCGCCACTTTCAAGCCCAGGCGGTGGCGCCCTTCGCGCATGGCCGCATCGAGGTCGAAGCGGCGGAAATACAGTTCATTGATGATGTACAGCACGAAAATCTCGAAACCCATCACGTGCACCTGCGGCCCGGCTGCGTGCACCAGCAGGGTGTCGCCATCGGTGCTGACGTCGATGAACTTGCGCTGGAAGCGGAACACCGTCAAAAAGTCGACGAAATCGCTCTTCATGAAGCGCAGGGTGCGCAAATAGGCCAGCTCGTCGTCGGCAAACGACATCGAGCACAGGTGATCGAGCTGTTCTTCCAGCTCGACCTTCAGCTCGGCCAGGGGAAAGGCAGTGGCGTTGCGGCAGACAAATTCGTACTCGGTATGGGTATTCGGATGACCGTGCAGCAATGCTTGCCACATTGTAAATTTATACAGATCGGTTTCCAGCAAACTGCGCACTATCGGGGTCATGTGTATTTTCTCCAACTTCCTGAAGCCAGAATAGTACGCCACCGCAAGCATTTCAGCAGGCCACGCTCGACAATGGCTCAGGCCAGCGCATTGGCCAGCAACTCGGGCAAGACCTTGGCAGACGTCGCCAGCCGCGCGCCGCGCTCGTGCATGGCGGCCAGGAAGTCGCGCTGCTGCGCTGCGAAGCCCGTGACGGGGCTCATGCAGTCGGTCAGCAACACCAGGCGCGCCAGGGCCGGCTTGCCTTGCTGGGCGTGCAGATAGTCGGCGATATGCTCGGTGCTGGCTTTCACGCAGTGGCTGCCCGCCTCGCCCGCGACATAAATCTGCTGCGCCGGCAGCAAGGTATCGAGGAAGGCGCGGTTGAGCTGGGTGGCCGCATCCTGCGCGTCGGGCACTTCCGCCATGACGGCCGAATAATGCTCGGTCCACGGATTCGAACCCTTGCTCAGCTTGGCCACCACTTGCAAGTTGAGCACTTCCCAGGCGTTGTAGGCGGCGCGCACGGCCGCGTGAATATTCTGGCCCCAGCTGCCGATCTCGCAATGCACGGGCCACACCATCAATTGATAGCGCCCCGCTTGCTGCAAGGCATCGAGGTAGGCCAGCACACGTGGCAAGGCGCCGCTGGCGGCGGGCAGGAACAGGCGGTCACGAACCTGCTGCGCGCTGATCTGCGTAAACGGCGCAACGGGAGCGCCATCGCCCGTGCGCCAGAAGGCGGGATGGGCGATGTCGTAGCGGTGGTGGGCGTCGAGGGTCACGCTGATCTGCGTCAGCCCGCCGCCCCCTTCACGGATCAGCTGCGCCACACGCAGCATGTCGGCGTGGGCGCCGGGCACGGCCAGGGCCGGTGCGGCATCTGGCGGCAGCCAGGTGGCGGGCAAGTCGCAAAAATCGTTTTGCGGGTCGATGACGAGCAGATGCAGCTGGCGTTTCATGGCGGTCCTCGTGCGTGGCGGGTATTGCATGATAATGGCAACATCGCTATCACGCCAATCCGGGAGCCACCATGAACCTTCTAGAGCGCAACAACTTGCGTCCGAACAAATTACTCAACAGCAAATGGACGGCCGTCACGCCAGCCAACAAGGAAAAACACTTCCTCGTCATCAAGCTATGCGCAGCTGCCACGCCCGATGAGCCCGTCACGCACGTGGCGCTGGAAGCCGTGCATTCCGGCCGCGTGCAAATCCTGCCATGGCGCGCGCTGCAGGATGCGGCGCAATGGCATCAGGGGTGGAAGACATAGCGGCGCCGGCGCCGCTCGACCAGCTTGACGGCCACCTCGCCCGCTTCCGCCATGGCGTCCGCTTCCGTTGTAAACGGGCGGTCGGCCGACACCCGGCGCTTGCGCAGCAGGTTCACCCGGTGCATGGGGTTCGACGAGGGGGCATAGATGGCGACGTACGCGCCCCATAGTTTGCAGCCCGGCAAGCGCTCTGCCGTGTAATTCACTTCATAAAAATCAACATACTTTATCGGCACGATGTGCGCTCCAAAAATGACATGGCCGGACAGCTTGTCTCTACGGACTGACGCGGTGAGGGTAAAACCATGCGCTCGCGATTGCTCAGGATACTCAATTCAGCTCTCTTTTTATCACGCGGCACAGGAAAAAAGGATGAATGACTACATCATCTGCATGCATGACGACACGCAAGTATCCGCTTGCAAGGGCCAGGCCGGTGCGGCCACACTTGTCAGGCTATCTACTTGTGCAAGCTGAAAGTATAGACGATGCGAAAAAATTATTGCAGGGCAACCCTGTACTGAACGCGGGTGGCATGCTGGAGTACGCTGTGGTTAGCGCTGGATGAAGTTGTCATGGCGAATCGCTCGCCGGACTGGCACGGGGCGTGCCGCCGGCAAGCTTATGTCAACCATGGCAGATTGACAATCCCCCGGAAGGCTTGCTTCAGGCGGCCAGGGCGTCGATCGAAGCGCGGCCCTTGGCGATCGCGCTGGCGACGGCGTCCTCGCCCATGGCCACGCCTTCGGCCTGCACGAACTCGATGTCGGTGATGCCGATGAAGCCCAGCGCCGTGCGCAGATAGGTGCTCAGGTAGTCATACGCGGCGCCCGGGCCTGCGCTGTAGACGCCGCCGCTGGCCGTGAAAATATAAGCTTTCTTGCCCGTGGCCAGGCCGACGGGGCCCGTCGCCGTGTACTGGAAAGTGCGGCCCGCGCGCGCCACGTGATCGATCCACGCCTTCAGGGTCGAAGGCACGGAAAAGTTGTACATGGGCGCGGCCAGCACCAGCACGTCGGCGGCCAGCAATTCGTCGACCAGGGTATCGGACAGTTGCACGGCCGCGGCCGCCTGGGCGCTGCGCTGCTCTGGCGGGGTGAAGAAGGCGCCCATCACTTCTTCCGTCAGATGCGGCACGGGTTGCGCGGCCAGGTCGCGTTCGACCACGCTGGCCCCTTGCGCAGCCAGTTTCGCCACAAATTCGCCGGACAATTGGCGCGACAGGGAACCGCTGTTGCGCACGCTGCTATTGATGTACAAGACCTTGCTCATGAATTGCTCCTGTGAAAATGGATGAGGGGATGGGCCACGTCGCAGCCCTTGCACACAGCATAGTTCGGGTCTACCATCGAGGAAACCATGCAAATATCAATGTTTAGCATCGAATTTTTAGATAGGGATTTTCCATGAGAGAACCGGGCCAGCCTTCGCTCGACCAGTTGCGCGTGTTTGTCGCCGTCATCGACGCAGGCGGCTTCGCCCACGCGGCGCGCCAGCTGCACCGCACGCAGTCGGTGATCAGCTACACCATCGCCAACCTGGAAGAACAACTGAATGTGGTGCTGCTCGACCGCGGCAAGCGCAAGCCCACCCTGACGGACGCGGGCAAGGCCCTGCTGGCCGATGCGCGCGCCGTGGCCCTGAAGGTCGATGGCATGCGCGCACGCGCCAAGGCGCTGGCCGGCGGGCTGGAGGCGGAAGTGTCGGTGGTGGTCGACGTAATGTTTCCCACCTGCGTGCTGGTGCGCATTCTGGAGGCGTTCCAGGCGCAGTTTCCCACCGTCGCCCTGCGCCTGCGCATCGAAGCCATGGGCGCCGTGGCGCAGCTGGTGATGGATGGCAGCTGCCACATCGGCCTCGGCGGCTGGATGACGGCCACGGCCAGCGTCTTCGAGCGCCTCGCCGTCGGTCACGTGCGCCTGATTCCCGTGGCCGCGCCCAGCCACGCGCTGGCGCAGCAGGCAGGGCCGATCGCCTCCAACGTGGCGCGCGAACACGTGCAGTTGGTGCTCAGCGACCGCAGCGAGCTGACGCAGGGCCAGGATTTCGGCGTGCTGGGATTGCGCAACTGGCGCCTGGGCGACCTCGGTTCCAAGCACGCCTTGCTGCGCGCGGGCCTGGGCTGGGGCAACATGCCCGAAGCGATGGTGCGCGAAGATTTGACGCAGGGACGGCTGGTGCACCTGCCGCTGGCCGTCGACAAGGGCGAGAATTATCCGATTTACCTGATCCAGCGCGCCGACACGCCGCCCGGCCAGGCGGGCAAGTGGCTGACGGAGCGCTTTGCGGAGCAGTTGCCGTTGCTGGAACAAGTCTTTTAGATGCGCGCGCGGGCGGGTATCATGCGCCCATACATTGATCAGCATCAGAAGGAACCACCATGGCCGGCATCGACGACTTCGTCAACAAACAGAAACCTGGCGCGCGCTTCGTCATCACGGCGCAGATGCTGCGCATGACGCCGCAGCAGTTCGACTCGCTGGCACAGGAATGGATGGAAGACGGCGGCCCCGGCTTCGACGTGGCCGGCATCCCGCACCGGGTAGTCATCGGCGGGCAGTTTTATATCGGCAGGATCACCGTGCAGCGGCACGGCGACCCAGCCTAAGGGTTACTCCACGCCCAGCACGTGCAGGCGGCGGCGCAGGCGCGCCACTTCTTCCGACAGATCGACCACCAGCGCGGCCAGTTCGGCGTTCGCATCGAACACGGATTCGATTTCGTGCAGGCGGCGCGCGCGCACCAGATCCAGGCTGGTGAAGCGCCAGGCCGTCAATTGCCCCGCCGGCGGGCCATTTTGCAGCAGCACGCCCGTCTGCACATGCCGCACCACCCAGTCCGGCTCCACGGCGCAGGCGCGCGCCAGTTCCTCCAGGCTCAGGGCACGATCTTCGAGCAGTTCGCCAATTACCTTGTTTGTCATGATTTACCCTCCCAGCTTCTGGCGCGGATTGAAAGCCATCTCGCGCGCCATGGTTGCATACAATTCGCGCGCCTTGTCGTCGTTCGCCGGCGGCAGCACCACTTCCAGCAGCAGATACAGGTCGCCCGGCTGGGCGGCGGGAATGCCGCGCCCCTTCAGGCGCAGCTTGCGCCCCGTCTGCGAATTGGGCGGCACGCTGACGGCCACCGTGCCCGATGGCGTGGGCACGGCGATCTCGCCGCCCAGCGCCGCTTCCCATGGCGTGACGGGCACCGTCTCGAACACGTCGCGCCCTTCCACCTTGTAGCGCGCATCGGGCTGGAAGCGAATTTCCAGATACAGGTCGCCGGCGGGCGCGCCGCCGCTGCCGGGATTGCCCTGACCCTTCATGCGCAACTGCTGTCCTTCCGTGACGCCTTTCGGTATCGTCACTTCCAGCGTGCGCTCGCGCGTCACCACATGACCTTGCGCATCGGCTTCGGGCACGCGCATGACGATGTGGCGCTTGGCGCCGTGGTAGCTGTCGTGCAAATCGATGGTGATGGCGGCGTGGCTGTCTTCGCCCTGCATCTGGAAACTGCCGCCGGCGCGGCGGCGCCCGCCCACGTGGGCAAACAGGTCGGCAAAGAAGTCGCTGTCGTCGGCGCCCGACGATTCGTAGCCCGAACCCCAGTCCGGCGGCGGCCGGAAGGGCTGGCCCTGCGCACCCTGGTTGCGGCCCAGTTCATCATAGGCGGCGCGCTTTTCCGCGTCGCCCAGCACGCCGTAGGCCTCATTCAGGGCCTTGGTGCGCTTGTCCGCGTCCGGTTCCTTGCTCACGTCGGGGTGGTATTTGCGTACCAGCTTGCGGTACGCCTTCTTGATCTCGGCCTCGGTCGCCGTCTTTTCGACGCCAAGCTCCTTGTAGTAGTCCTTGTATTCCACCGCGCTTGCTCCCCATGGTTGAACTGCCTATGAGCAGAGTACACGAATTGGCACCGACAGCGCGTGCACACAATACAACAGCGCCCGCGAAACACGGGGTACGCGGGCACTGGAAGGGAAGGACGAAATGCCTAACGCACGCGGCGCAGCGAGGAAATGCGGCGGTCGAGGCCACCGTGCAGGCGGCCATAGCTGCCTGGCCCCATCACCACGCAGCGGCCACGGAAGTTGGCATCGACGCAGAATTCCCAGCGGCCGAAGTTGACGATGATCGACTCGGCGCGGTCATTGAATCCATAGCGGCTCAAATCACGCACTTCGCGGTCCAGCCGCACGGGCCGGCCGCGCATGCCGGCATCAGGGAACAGCAGCACGGCGCCATTCATGTCGGGACGGTGGCCGCCACCATGGCCGTGGCCGGGATAAGCGGGATACGGACGCTCCGGCTCCGGACGCGGCGGATAGGGACGGTGATCACCGCCGCCATGGCCCGGGCGGCCCACTTCGCGCACCGAAGAGATGGCGTCGTTCATGCCCGGCATGCTGTTGTAGCGCCCCGGCCCGAGGGTACGGCAGTTGCCCCGGTAATTGGCGTCCTTGCACACTTCCCAGGTGCCCGAGCGCACGATGATGCTGGAGGTCTTGTCGTTAAAGCCCATGCGCGACAAGTCGCCCGTGTCGGAACGCAGGGTGACGGGGCGGCCGCGGAAACCGGCGTCCTCGAACAGGGTGATTTCGCCCGCGGATGCGGCAAGGGGGGCGAGAAAAGTGGCGGCGCACAGCAGCGCGGGCCGGAAAGATCGAACCATGACAACTCCAATACTGATTACATTTTCGCCAGTGTAGTCCAGGCGGCAGGCGGCGAGTGTAACAAAGGGCAAGCAAATGTCATCGCTTGGCAGCGAATGTAAAAACCGCCCGGCGGGATCAACCCGGCAGGCGGCCTGTCAGCATGTGTGCGGGAGAAAATCAGCGCACGCGGCGCAGCGAGGAAATCTGGTTTTCCATGCCGTTCAGGCGACCGTATTCGCCCGGCCCGATCACTTCGCAGCGACCACGGAAGTTCGAATCGCTGCACACTTCCCACTGGCCCTCGTTGACGACGATGGACGAGGCGCGGTCATTGAAGTTGTAGCGCACCAGGTCTTCCGCATTGCGGTCCAGCGCCAACGGTTCGCCGCGCATGCCCGCTTCGGGGAACAGCAGGACGGCGCCGCGTTGCTGGTACTGCGGCTGCTGGTACTGCGGATTTTGCGGCTGCTGGTAAGGCTGATCGTACTGCTGCTGGCGCCGCGCTTCGCGCTCGTCAACCATGCGCGCAGACGAGACGCGTCCATCGAGGCCACGTCCAAGGTCGTCGTGACGGCCGGGGCCGAAGATGCGGCACACGCCGTTATAGTTCGAGTCGCTGCACAACTGCCAGTAGCCGTTGTGGATGACGATGCTGGTGGTGCGGTCGTTGAAACCGATGCTGACGAAATCGTCCGTATCGCGGTTCAGGCGCGCCGAGCCGCCATTCTGTCCCGCGCCCGAATACACCTCCAGCGTGCCGCCACGGCCATAGCCGCCATTGCCACGGTCTGGATCACGTCCAGGACGCCCCGGATTGTAGCCATCGCCACGGCCTGATTCGCGCACCGACGTGATGGCGTCATTCATGCCCGGCATCGAGCGGTATTCGCCTGGCCCCAGGGTCTTGCAATTGCCGCGAAAACCGGAGTCCGTGCACACATCCCACGTGCCCGAACGCACCAGGATGCTCGACGTCTTGTCGTTGAAGCCCAAGCGCGACAAATCGTCCGTCGTCTCGCGCAGGTTCACTGCGCGGCCACGGAAATCAACGTCTTCGAACAAGGTGATATCGCCCGCATGGGCGGCCGCATGGGCCCCCAGCGAAAGCAGCAAGGTCGCCGCGCATGCCAGCGCGTGTTTGAAAGGGCCCGTCATGATTAACTCCATTCTTCATTCTTTGGTGATGATTTGCCTGGCTGTTGCGCCAGGGTGCTAGTGTAACAAATACAAGGCCACCGGAAAGCGCGATCACGCGCTCAATACAGGCTGCGCAGCGTCATGCGCAAGAGCACCGCGCCCCACGGACAAGTGATCGGCATGACAACTGCTGTCAGTGTAGCCATCCGTCGCAAAAACGGTGTAACAAAGTATGGAAAAAGCACAATAAATTGTTACTAAAAGCAATCACAGGCCACGCGAAGCCTGTGATTGCCATTTGTCTGGTATCAGCGCACTCCCGGGCGTCAGGAATGCCTCGGCGGACAAGCACGGCGAATGCCGGTAGAATCTCATGTTTAGTCAAGCTTGCCATCCATGCCACACACGACCTCGTTCACCCTGCCCGCCGTCCGCACCGAAGTATCTTCATTATGGAAGCTGGCCTGGCCCATCCTGATCGGCCAGCTGGCCACCGTCGGCATGGGCGCGGCCGACGTGGCGATGACGGGGCATACGAATCCCGAGGAACTGGCGGCCGTGTCGCTGGGCGCGGCCATCTGGTCCATCGTGCTCGTTACCGTGAGCGGCATCATGATGGCGATCAATACCCTGGTGGCGCATGAAATCGGCGCCGCGCGCCACGACCAGGTGCCGCACATCGTGCGCCAGTCGCTGTGGAAGGCGCTGCTGGTCGGCCTGGTGGCTTGCCTGCTGACGAACATGGCGGCGCTGGTGTTCGACCACCTGATGCTGGAACCCTTTGTCGCGGCCAAGGCCAAGCTGTTCGTGCACATCATCAGCTGCGCGCTGCCGCCGTTCGCCGCCTACCGCGCGCTGTACGGCTACAGCACCAGCATCAACCAGACCAAGCCCGTGATGGTCATCGCGCTGGCCGCGCTGGCGCTGAACATTCTCGTCAACTACCTGCTGATCTACGGCCACTGGGGCATGCCGAAGATGGGCGGCGTGGGCTGCGCCGTGGCCACCACCTGCTGCGTGTGGATGATGCTGCTGGCCATGCTGGCCTGGATCAGGATCGCGCCCGCCTACCACGCCACGTATCCGTTCACGCACTGGGAATGGCCGCAGCCGTCCTCGATCGGCCCCATGCTGCGCCTGGGCCTGCCCATCGGCGTGACCTACTTTGCCGAAGTGAGCGCCTTTGGCGTCATCAGCCTGCTGGTGGCGCGCTTCGGCGTGATCCAGGTGTCGGCGCACCAGATCGCGCTCAATTTCTCGTCCGTCGTCTTCATGGTGCCGCTCACTTTTGGCATCGCGCTGGTGACGCGCGTGGGCCATGCCGTAGGCGAAGCCAATTTGCGCCGCGCCCGTTTCATTTCGTGGGTGGGCGTGGCCATGTCGCTGACGGCGGCCATCGTCTCGGCCACCGTCATCACCGTCTTCCGCCACCAGATCGCGCAAGCCTATACGTCCGATCCGCAGGTGCAGGAACTGTGCGCGCAGCTGCTGCTGTTCGCCGCCCTGTTCCAGCTGTCCGACGCCACGCAGGTGGCTACGTCCTGCGCCATCCGCGGCTACAAGGTGACGCGCCAGCCGATGCTGATCCAGCTGCTGGCATTCTGGGGGTTCTCGCTGCCCATCGGCTATGTGCTGGGCCTCGCGCCGGCCGGCTTCATCTGGTCGCCGGCCGAACCGATGGCCGCCGCCGGCTTCTGGATCGGCCTGGTGACGGGCTTGACGGTGGCCGCCGTGCTGCTGACCTGGTATCTGAACCGGTTGTCGCTGCAGCGCCTGCGCGCGGCCTAACACCCCAAGCAAGGAAACCGCCATGCCGCAGCAACGCCCGTTCCAGCAAGTCGATGTCTTCAGCAGTGTGCCTTTCCTGGGCAATCCGCTGGCCGTGGTACTCGACGCCAATGGCCTCGATGACGCGCAGATGCAGGCCATCGCGCGCTGGACCGGCCTGTCGGAAACCACCTTCGTGCTGGCGCCGCGCGATGCGGCAGCCGACTACCGCGTGCGGATTTTTTCGCCCGAGATGGAATTCCCGTTCGCCGGCCACCCGACCCTGGGCACGGCGCACGCCCTGCTCGATGCGGGCATGCAGCCGAAAGGCGCGCGCATCGTGCAGGAATGCGGCGTCGGCCTGGTACAGATAGAGCGTGGCGCCGGCGGCGTGCTGGCGTTCCAGGCGCCGCCCTGCACCACGCGCGCGCTCGCCCAGGATCTGCTGCCGCTGCTGCAAACAGCGCTGGCCGGCACGCCCGCCGCTGCCGGCACGGTCGTCGAGATGGGCATACGCTGGCTGTGCGTGCCGCTGGCAAGCGCCGCCGCCTGCCTGGCCGTACGCGCCGATATCGCCGCGCTGACGGCATTGCTGGCCGCAGCCGGAGCGGACGGGCTGGCGCTGTATGGCCCGCACGCCGGGTGCAGGCCAGCCGATTACGAAGTGCGCGCGCTGCTCAGCGAGCATGGCGCGCTGGTGGAAGATCCCGTCACGGGCAGCGCCAACGCCTGCATCGCGCACCTGCTCGGGGGCAGCGACTACACGGTCCGCCAGGGCACCTGTTTGCAGCGCGACGGCCGCGTATCCATCAATTTCCGCGCTGGCCACGCCTGGATAGGCGGCGCGTGCCTGACCGTCATCGAAGGTACGATATTGGCCTGAACGGGACAGGCGCCATGGAATGGGCGGCTGCTGGATATTTTTGACGAAGGAAATACGGCCAGAAACGGTTTATTCCGTGGCCGGGGCTATCGCATAAACAGGCATGCTCTGGTATCGTCTTACGCTTAGGCAACGCTCAAGCTCGCCTTTACATGCAGTGCCCTTCCCCTTCCAACTACCGAGACATCCATGCGTTTTATTCTTTGTTTTCTGGCCGCGATGGCCAGCGTTCCCGCATCGGCTGAAAAGCTGACCCTGGAACGCATCCACGCCGATCCGGCACTGGCCGGCCCCGGCGTGCGCAACCTGAAGGTCTCACCCGACGGCGAGCGCGTCACGTTCCTGCGCGGCCGCGCCGACAACCAGTTCCAGCTCGACCTGTGGGAATTCAAGCTGAAGGACAAGAGCACGCACCGCCTGGTCGACTCGAAGGCGCTGGTGCCGAATGAAATTATCTCGCCCGAAGAACAGGCGCGCCGCGAACGCGAGCGCACGGCCAGCCTGAACGGCATTCTCAGCTACAGCTGGTCGCCCGATGGCAAGCAGCTGCTGGTGCCGCTGGCCGGCAATCTGTACCTGGTCGACGCGGCCCACCCGGACAAGGCGCGCCTGGTCGCCAAGGGCAATGTGCTCGATCCGAAAATCTCGCCGAAAGGCCGCTACGTCTCGTTCGTGCGCGAGCAAAACATCTATGTGATCGACCTCAAGACGGACAAGGAACGCCAGCTCACCACCGACGGCAAGGGCACGATCCACAACGGCGAAGCCGAATTCGTGGCGCAGGAAGAAATGGGCCAGCGCACCGGCTACTACTGGGCCCCCGACGATTCCGCCATCGCCTATAAACGCTATGACGAAGCACCCGTGCCCGTGGTGCGCCGCTTTGAAATCTTCGCCGACCGCACCGACGTCGTCGAGCAGCGCTATCCTGCCGCGGGCGACCCGAACGTGCTGGTGCAGCTGCTGATCGTCTCGCCGGAAACGGGCGCGCAGCGCCAGGTGGACCTGGGCACGAACCCGGACATCTACCTGGTGCGCGCCGACTGGAGCGCGGACAGCAAGTCGCTGGTCTACCAGCGCCAGTCGCGCGACCAGAAAACCCTCGATCTGGTGGCCGTCGATGCCGGTACTTTGGCGCAGCGCACCCTGCTGACGGAAACGTCCAAGACCTGGGTCAGCATCCATGACGACCTGCGCTTCCTGTCGAACGGCACCTTCCTCTGGTCGTCCGAACGCACGGGCCGCAACCACCTGTACCTGTACGACATGGGCGGCAAGCTGCTGCACCCGGTCACTTCCGGCGAGTGGGGCATCGACGGCGTGCTGGCCGTGAACCAGAAAACGGGCAAGGTCTTCGTCGCGTCGAACCGCGACGCCGTGATCGACAAGCAGACCTACGCCCTGGCGCTCGATGGCAGCACGGCCGACAAGCCGCAGCGCGTAACGAAAGCCGATGGCTGGCACGACACGACGTTCTCGCGCAATGGCGAAGTGTTTGTCGACACGTATTCCGACCCGGCCACGCCGCCGCAAGTGAGCATCCGCCGCCCGGACGGCGCCATGGTGGGCTGGCTGGAAGAAAATGCGCTCAACGCCAGCCACCCGTATTTCCAGTACAAGGCGGACCACCTGCCGACGCAGTACGGCACCCTGAAAGCCAACGATGGCCAGACCCTGCACTATTCGATCGTCAAGCCGTCGAACTTCGACGCGGGCAAACGCTACCCCGTCTACCTGTCGACGTATGGCGGCCCGCACTCGCAGCACGTGGCGCGCCGCTGGGGCAACAACTTCGACCAGTACATGGCGCAGCAAGGCTTTGTCGTCTTCCGCCTCGATAACCGGGGTTCGTCGCGCCGCGAGCGCGCCTTCACGGACGCCATCTATCACAACCTCGGTGCCGCCGAAGTGGCCGATCAACTGGTCGGCATAGCCTGGCTGGGCAAGCAAAGCTTCGTCGATGCCAAACGCATCGGCGTATTTGGCTGGAGCTACGGTGGTTTCATGACCCTGCGTTTGCTGTCGGCGGCATCGGACAAGATCGCCATGGGCGTCTCGGTGGCGCCCGTGACCGACTGGTCGCTGTACGACACCCACTACACGGAGCAATTCCTCGGCATGCCGAAGGAAAACGTGGACGGCTACAAGGATAGCACCGTGTTCGCCCACCTCGACGGCTTGAAGTCGCCGCTGCTGCTGGTGCACGGCATGGCCGACGATAACGTCTTGTTCAGCAATAGCACGCGATTGATCGACGCGCTGGTGAACCGCGGCGTGCAATTCGACCTGATGACGTATCCAGGCGCCAAGCACGGCATCTCGTCGCGCGCGGGCCAGCGCCACGTGTACAAGAAAATTGAAATGTTCTTCAAGCAAAACCTGATGAAGCCAGCACAGTAAGCTTGCGCTGCATCCAATAAAAAACCGCCGCCTGTCTTGCGACAAGCGGCGGTTTTTTTACATTCGTGCTGCCAGAATTATGGCTTGCGGGTGATGGTCTCTACTGCATCCTTGACATCGCCAACCTTCTTCTGCACTTTGCCTTCGACCTGGTTTGCCAGGCCCTTGGCTTGCTGTTCTTCGCTGCCGACGACTTTGCCAGCGGCTTCCTGGATTTTACCGCCGACTTCCTTCAGTTTACCTTCGACTTGATCTTTGTTCATGATGGATCCTCACTGTAGTTGGTACATCTGTTATCCGGCGCCCGAAGCGCCGGTACTGCGGCTCACACGCTGCTTGCTGCGTGTCGATGTGTCCATAGTACGCAGTGAGTATCAAAGGCTCTGTACGGTTCCTAACACAGTGCCAACATCGTGGATCAGGCCGTCAAATCCTTGCGCCACACGGTGGCCAGCCACGGCTGCTGGTCGCGCGGCAAGCCGGGTGGACGGTAGTACTGCTCGATCAAGGTAAAACTGGCGGCCTGCACGTACGCGGCCCACGTCGCTTCGTCGTGGTAGCTGCCATAGCGCGCGCCGTTCCAGCCTTCCTGGTTCTGCCCGCGCGGGTTCGAGCTGAACAGTACTCCACCGGGCTTCAGGCAGGCGTACAGGGCGCGCAGCACGCCGGGCAAGGCGGCGCTGGGCACGTGAAACAGCACGGCATTCGCGAACACGCCGTCGAAGTGCGCGGCGGGCAGGTCGAGGTCGACGAAATCCTGCTGCCACACGGTGCAGCCGCTGTAGGCGCGCGCCATCTCGACGAAGCGGGGGCAGCCATCGACGCCCGTGGCGTGATGACCCAAGGCCGTGAACGCCTTCAGGTCGCGGCCGGGGCCGCAACCGAGGTCGAGAATGTCCAAAGGCGCCGGCTTGCCGATGGCGGCCAGCAGCGCGCTGATATTTTGGCTGACGTCATGGTCGCGCGTGCCTTCGAAAAACTGCTCGGCGCTGGCATCGTAATGGGCCAGCGTGCGCCCGGTGATGGCGTGGATGGGGTCTTGCGGATCTTGCTGCGGGGTCGGCTTCATGGCGCTCCTGTCATCGATGGGCGCATTTTACGCTGCCGGCCGGCTCCCCGGCCGGCAGCACTTATGTCTACCAGACGCGCACGCGCTGTTGCGGCGCCAGGTACAGCTGCTGCCCCGGCTGGACGTCGAAGGCCGGATACCAGGCGTCGAGGTTGCGCACGGTGGCGGCGCGGTATTGCGCTGGCGCATGGCCATCGGTGACGATTTGCTGGCGCGCCGCCGCTTCGCGCGCCTTGCTGCGCCAGCTGACGCCGTAGCCGATGAAGAAATCGCGGTCCGCGTCCGCCTGCGCCGGCTTGCCCTGCTGCGACAGGGTGAACGCATCATGCGCGGCCGCCACGCCGGCCAGGTCGGCCAGGTTTTCGCTCAGGGTCAGCTGGCCATTCACGGCCAGATCGGGAAACGGTTGATAGGCCGCGAACTGCGCCACCAGCTGCTGGGATGCCGACTGGAAATGCGCCAGGTCGGCCGGCGTCCACCAGTCGCGCAACTTGCCCTGGGCGTCGAACTGCGCACCCTGGTCGTCGAAGCTGTGGCTGATCTCGTGGCCGATGGTGGCGCCGATGCCGCCATAGTTGGCCGCATCGGACGCTTGCGGGTCGAAAAACGGCGGCTGCAGGATGGCGGCGGGGAAATTGAGCGCATTTTGCAGCGGCAGGTTGACGGCGTTGACCAGCTGCGCCGGCATGGCCCAGGCCTTGCGATCCGGCGACTGGCCCAGCTTGGCCAGTTCCTGCCGGTAATGAAACTGTTCCGCCCGCTGCACATTGCCCAGCGCATCGCCGCGCACCACGCGCAAGCCCGCATAGCTGTCCCAACGCTCGGGATAGCCCACGCCCACGTACAGGGTCTTGAGTTTTTCCTGCGCCTGCGCCTTGGTGGCGGGCGCCATCCAGTCCAGCTTGTCAATGCGGCGCGAAAAGGCGGCGACGATATTCGTCACCATGTCTTGCACGCGGGCTTTCGACTCAGGCGGGAAATAACGTTCCACATACAGCTTGCCGACGGCGTCGCTCAGGGCCGCATTCGTCGCGGCCAGCGCCCGCTTGCTGCGCAGCGACTGCTGCGGCGTGCCGCTCAGGGCGCTGCCGTAGAAGGCGAAGCGCTGCTCGGCGGCCGCCTTCGGCAGAATCGTGCTGAAATGGTTGATGGCGTGGAAAGCCAGGAAATCCTTCCAGGTAGCCAGCGGCACGCTTGCTACCAGCGCGGCGCTGCCCGTCATGGCCGACGGGTGCCAGACGATGAAATCCGTCTGCTTGCCCAGCCCTGCCGCCTGGAAGAAGGCTTTCCAGTCCAGGCCCGGCGCCTTGCTGGCGAAGTCGGCGGCGCGCCAGGCGTTATTGCCCTTGGCGACATCGGCCGAATCTTCGCGGCTGGCGTGACTGGCGGCAATCTGCTGTTCCAGCGCAAACACGCGCGCGGCGCGGGCCGCCGCATCGCTGTAGCCGGCCTGCTTGAGCATGGCGGCGATATGCGCCTGGTAACCCGTGCGCAAGCCCTGCATGCGCGCGCTGTCACCCTGGTAGAACGCGCGGTCGGGCAAGCCCAGCCCGCCCTGCAACAGATAAGCCACATTGCGCGAGGTGTCGTTCAAGTCTTGCGCCACCCACAGGCCGAACAGGTTTTCCGTATAAAAATTGGTGGCGTTGAGCGGGTCGACATCGGCGCGCAAGCTCTCGCCCAGCGCACGGGCCAGCCCGGCCTGGTCGCGTATGCCATTGATCTTGCTCAATAGTGGCTGGATCGGCGCCCAGCCTTTCGCTTCGATAGCCGCTTCATCCATCCAGGAACGGTAAAAATCGCTGACCTGGCGCGCGGAGGCATCCGCCTGTGGCGCGGCCGCCAGGCCGTCGACGAGGCCGATGATGCGCTCGTTGGTCGCGTTGGCGAGGATGGCGAACGAACCCCAGCTGCTGCGGTCGGCGGGTATCTGCGTGCTGCGCAGCCAGTCGCCATTCACATAGTCATAGAAGTCGTCACCAGGCAAGACTTTGGCAGGGACAGCGGCAGTGGCGTCGGCGGCCTGGCCGTGCGCCTGGGCCGGCAAACCGGCCAGCGAGACGCCGGCCAGGGCGAGGACGATGGCAGCCTGGACTGGCGTCCAGGAGCAGGAAAAACGCAAGCCGTGCATGGCGATCCTTTCGATGAAAACAAGAAAATCATAGCCTGAAATCATACCTTTTTTGGGCCAAAAAGCGGTCCCCAATCTTTTTTGCATGCGTACAAAAAATCAGCTTATAGTTGCACGACCCCGTGCCGCGTGTACGCCAAGGAGATTGCCATGCAACTGGAAGCGCTGTTCCAGCAACCCCACGCCCTGCCCGCCGCCCCGAAGATCGTCAATGAGCTGGTGCGCAGTTTCGACAACCCCGCCATTGCCACCGAGGAAATCGCGCGCCAGCTGGGAGCGGACCCGGTGCTGAGCGCCAAGCTGCTGCGGCTGGCCAATTCGGCCTATTACCACGTCTCGCGCAGCATCGGCACGGTAGAAGACGCCGTGCTGATGCTCGGTTTTGTGACCGTGCGCACCCTCGTCATCAGCTCGGGCCTGGTCAGCGGCTACAAGACCGTGCCTGGCCTGAATCTGCTGCAGTTCTGGCGCTACAGCCTGCACAGCGCCGTGTCGGCCCGCTGGATCGCCAGGCAGACGGGCGATAACCAGGACCTGGCATTCACCGTCGGCATGATGCATGCAATCGGTCAATTGGTGATCCATGCCGCCATGCCCGAGCAAGCCATGCAGCTCGACAAGATCGCGCCGCCGCTCGATGCGCGCCGGCTCGATGCGGAACGGGTGTCGCTGGGCTATGACTATGCGCAAGTGGGCGCCGAACTGACGCGCCGCTGGAAGTTCCCCAGCACCTTTGCCGAGGCCATCGCCGCCTTTCCCGATCCGCTGGCCAGGGCGCCTTTGAACCGCCTGGGCGCCATCGTGCACCTGGCCGCCTGGCGCGCGCGCATCGATGAAAACCAGTTGAGCAATGAAGAAATCATCGCCTGCTACCCGAATGAAGTGGCTGAAGCGCTGGGCTTGCCGCCCTCGGTGCTGGTGGACAAGATGCCGCCGCCTGCCGAACTGAGCGCGGGGCTGGAAGAACTCGTCAAATAAACCGCTCGCGGCCGGAATCGTCACCCCCGCATGCATGCGGGTTTTGCGGGCGATTCCGGCGGCCAGCCAAAACTATGCACATTATTTTCACTTTTTTTTCAAAAACACCCTCAAGTTCCCGCTGAAGCTGCCGCTAATCTAGACAAGCGGTAATCCATTCACTAGTTACGGGTGTGCTCATGACCTCCAACGACGTTCTCTCGATGTATGAAAATATTGCAGGAATGACCAACAAAATGGTCGTGGCCGCACGTTCGAGCGACTGGGATGGCTTGGATACCCTGGAAAACCAGTGCGCCAGCGCCGCCAGCGCGACCATGACGGGCAGCATGCCCGCCCAGGCCGGCGCCTCGCGCCTGCGCAAGATCGACTTGCTCAAGCAAATCCTGGCCAATGACCGCGAAATCCGCGCCATCACGGAACCGTGGATGACGCAGCTGTCGAACATCATGCCAGGATCGCGCGCCCGCATGTAAATAAGCAAGCTTGCCACACCAGAAACGATAAAAGCACCCGAGGGTGCTTTTTTTACGTCTGCCGCCGTGCCGGGGAGCGCGCCATCTGCGGCGCTCAAAAAGCAAGGAGGGGGAATTTGGAAGGCGAACCCCAGGTATCTCCTGGCGTCGCCTCGCTGCCGGTTGCATCCGGCGTTCGCGAGCACATCGTCGGCATCGCAAACCGCTTCCAGACCCAGGCGTTTATGCAACGCTACACCTGTTTTGCCGCGCCACACTATCGTTGGTGACTGCGACAGGCTGGGGCTGTTTTGTCGTAGAGCAAGTCCACTGAATTAATCATATCATCATCTTTAAGAAATAGGCAACACAATAGAAAAGCACTTTCTGTCTTTTTTGAATATCTTTTCTTATATCAAATTATCGTGCCGCATTGCAGTGGCGCTAACGCGAGAACGGCTCCGCTTCCGCCTCGGCCGCTTCTTCCTCCACCGCCTCCGTCAGTACCGGCACCTCTTTCTTGCGGCCGAACGGCTTGCGCAGCAGGACCCAGTATTTCGACGGTGCGCCCGGCCCCGCCGCCTGCCTGCGCTTGCGCACGACATACACGATCGCCGCCGTCAGCAACAGGAAGGCCAGGGCGCCAAATCCCAGCCACAGCAAGCCATTGCCGCCCGCTGCCTTGCCCTTGTCCTTCTCGGCTGCCGGCGCCGCGTGCAGGGGCTTGGGCCTGGCATGCGGCGCCGGCGCCTCTGCCGGCACAACGGCGGCGGCGGGCAGGGCCAGCGCCTTTTGCAAGGCGCCGATCTTGCCTTCCAATTCACCGAGCTTGTCATTCAGGGCCGCGTTTTTCTCATCCAGCGCCACGCACGCTTGTGCCTGCCCGGCATCCGCCTGGGGCGCGCAAGCGGCCACGGGCGCCCTGGCGCGGCGCAATGGCGGCGGACGCAGCGCGGGAGCAGCCGGCGCAGGCACGGCAGGCGGCGGCACGAACACGCGCGCCGGACGCACCAACCCCTCGACCCGCGCGCGCGCTGCCAGCGCGGCAGCATCGGGCGGCGGCGCGCCGGACGCAGCGCGCGGCAGCGGCACGGGCGCCGGAATAACGGGCCGGACGGGCACACCGGCAGCAGCGGCAGCGGTGGCGGGCGGTGCCGGCGTCAGCCACAGCGTACCCAGACGCACGACGGCGCCGCCACCATTGCCTAATAATAAATACAAATGTACATGGCCCGCCTGGATCGCTTGCAGGGTAGTCACGCGTACATACTGCCGCCCACCGCGCTCCAGCGGGCTGATCGTCAAGGTTTGCAAGGCCGGGTCCATGCCGATGCCGCCGCCCCGGTACACATCGGGCGAGGCCAGGCGCACGCTTACGCCGTTGACATCTTCGGGCGCCAGAGCCGTCAATTCGATCTCGGCCAGCAAGGGCTGCCCCACATGCGACAACACCGCCATCTCGCCCAGTTCGGCCGCCATCACGGGCGGCAAGGCCAGGCTGGCGGCGGCGCACGCGATCAGGGACCAACGGGAAACAATGCTGCTTTGCATGGACTGATCGCTTTGATAACAATATAAATAAGGGGAACTCGTCTGTCTTTAACGGCAGGAAATCGCAAAAATATAGATGGGCCAAGGCAAAAATGATGCAATACAGCATCATCCTGTGTCTTTTTGACGTCTGGAGTACACTCGATCCACCTCCATCGATGAAAGGGATGCCATGAGTAGCAGAATCGAACGCGACAGTTTCGGCCCGATCGACGTACCCGCCGACCGGCTTTGGGGAGCGCAAACGCAGCGCTCGCTTGAGCACTTCCATATCTCCACGGAAAAGATGCCGCCTGAACTGATCGCCGCCCTGGCCACCGTCAAGCGCGCGGCCGCCCACGTCAACCTGGACCTGGGCCTATTAGATGGCAAGAAAGCCATCGCCATCACGCAAGCGGCCGATGAAGTGCTGGCCGGCAAGCATGACGCAGAATTCCCGCTGGCCGTCTGGCAGACGGGCTCTGGCACGCAAAGCAATATGAACATGAATGAAGTGCTGGCCAACCGCGGTTCCGAGCTGATCGGCGGCTTGCGGGGAGAAGAGCGCCTGCTGCACCCCAACGACGACGTCAACCTGGGCCAGTCCTCGAACGACATCTTCCCCACCGCCATCCATGTGGCGGCCGCCCTGGGCGTCGCCAACACGGTCTTGCCGCCGCTGCGCCAGCTGCGCGCCACGCTCGACGCGAAAGCCACGGAATTTGCCGACATCGTCAAGATCGGCCGCACGCATTTGCAAGATGCCACGCCCTTGACCCTGGGCCAGGAATTTTCCGGCTATGTGGCGCAGCTGGACTTTGCCCAGCACATCATCACGGCAGCGTTGCCGCCGCTGCTGCAACTGGCCGCCGGCGGCACGGCCGTGGGCACGGGATTGAATGCCCATGTGGAATTTGCCGGCCGCATTGCGCAAGAACTGGCACGCCTGACGGGCCAGCCGTTCGAGACGGCCAGCAACAAGTTTGCCGCCCTGGCCGCGCACGATGCGCTCGTCGCCGCCCATGGCGCACTGAAAACCCTGGCCACGGCGCTGATGAAAATCGCCAACGACGTGCGCTGGATGGCGTCCGGCCCCCGTTCCGGCCTCGGTGAAATCACCATCCCCGAAAACGAGCCAGGCAGTTCCATCATGCCGGGCAAGGTCAATCCCACCCAGTGCGAAGCACTGACCATGCTGTGCTGCCAGGTGTTCGGCAACGACGTCGCCATCACGGTGGGCGGCGCTTCGGGCAATTTCGAGCTGAACGTCTTCAAGCCCTTGATCGCGCACAACTTCCTGCAAAGCGCGCGCCTGCTGGGCGACGGCATGCGCAGCTTCGACGCGCATTGCGCGCACGGCATCGCGCCGAACCGTGGTCGCATCGCCGAGCTGATGGAGCGTTCCCTGATGCTGGTCACGGCGCTGGCACCCCACATCGGCTACGACAAGGCGGCGCAAATCGCCAAGCAGGCCCAGCATGAAGGCACGACCCTGAAGCAAGCAGCACTGGCCCTGGGCTATGTGACGGAAGAGCAATTCAGTGCGTGGATCGTGCCGCTGGAGATGACGCGGCCCAACAAAAGCTGACTTACACCCTGCATTGCTGGCGGCTTCAGGTAAACTATGGATTAGTTGAGGTCGTCATCAAGTGTTGAAAACACATCGTTGCAATAAGGGATACAATGCAAAAAGTAAGCTTTGATTTAACATCCGAGTTCGTCGAACTGAACCAGCTGCTGAAGCTGGTCGGCTTGTGCGACAGCGGTGGCGCAGGCAAGGTCATGGTCGATAGCGGCGTGGTGAAGGTCGATGGCAAGAAGGAATTGCGCAAGACCGCCAAGATCCGCGCCGGCCAGGTCGTCAGCGTAGGCGATATCCGTATCACGGTCGTCGCTCCCGTATGACCCGGACATGGGGTGCGAAAGCAGCCCCATGCTTCCAGCCAGCACCGCTGCCAGCCCGGCTGCCCTAGTCAAGCTGCGACACGTCGTTATTGTCAGATAAATATCGATTGCAGAAGGGGAGCGCCATGGACCAGCCCGAACAAGGTACGCGCAGCCAGGAACGCCTGATCGGCGACTTGCGCGAGGTGATAGAAAACGCAGAAGAATTGCTGCGTAACACAGACAAATACACCAGCAGCCTGTACCAGAGCGCGCGCGCCAGGCTGCAACTGGCCCTCGTCGCGGCCACGGCCGAACTGGCCCGTTTTGAAGAAGAACAAGTGACGCGCATGATGGACGCCACCCTGGCCGCGAATGCCCTGTACCGTGATCAGACGGGCGAAGCGCGCTTGCTGCGGGCCTTCGAATAAAAAACCGTCACGCCGTCAGTACCGCCTGCGCCAGCCACTGGCGCAAGTGTGCCGCCAGGTCAAATGCCGGGTCCCGCTCGAACGCCACATCGAGCGCGGCGCCAAACGTTTGTCCTTGCTGCAAGGCCAGCAAGGCCGCATGCGCGGCCGCGTCCACTACCAGCACCTGCGCCTTCCAGCATGGCCGGCAGACCAGTGCGCAGCTGGCCACCTGCATATCGTGCGGAAACATCCCCTGCCCTTCACCTTGCCCATCACCTTCCTGATGCGCCTGCCACAAGGGCGCCACTTGCCAGTTCGATGCCAGCAAGGCGCAAGCGGGATGCAAGGCAAAACGCTGCGCTTCGAGCATATCGGGATGTAGGGCGGCCAGCGACTCGGGCGCCAGCGCTTGCGCATCGGCGGCGTAATGGGCCTGGTGCACGGCCCATTCCAGGCGCGCCATGTCCGGCAGATACGGTAACTCGGCCGCAGGCGGAAAACTGCTCAGAAAATCGGCGAAACGGGCGCCAAACTGCTTCAAGTCGGCGCTATCGGACGGATACTGGCGGCCGTACGCGCGCGCCAGGCCGCCAAAAAAATCCGTGCCCACCAGCGCCAGCACGACGGGATAGGCGTGACCCAGGGTGCGGCGCCAGGTGGCGCTCAGATTGCCGCGATACAGCGCGAAACGCTGCGGCACCGCCGCTCCCGCGAACGATGGCAACGTTGCCGCAGTATCGAGCAAGGCCGTGGCAAACGCGTGCTGGCCGGCCGCCAGCGCGTCAAGCGACACGGGCGGTGGCGGTGGCAGCGCCGGCACCGCATGCCACGGCGAATGTTGCTCGCGCTGCGCCAACATGGCTTGCGCCTTGTCCGCTTCGCCCAGCAGGATATCGAGCGGCGGCAAATCCGTGTCCCATTCGACCAGGGTGGGCACGGCGCCAAAGCGCAGCAAGGCGGCCGCATACAAGTCCCAGACGGGCTCGGCCACGGCGGTGCCATGGTGGTCGATCACGGCGTGCGGCGTCAGCAGATGACCGCCCAGGTGCAGCTCGCCCACGCTGCCCGGCGCGATGCTTTGCATGGCAAGCAGGGCATCTTCGCCGTGGTTGCACTGGTTCACATACAAGTTGTTGATATCGAGCAGCAGCCCGCAGCCGCTGCGGCGCGCCAGCTCCGCCAGGAATTGCGCCTCGCTCATGGCATCGTCGGCAAAACGCAGGTAAGTCGAGACATTCTCCAGCAAGATCGGCCTTTTCAGCACATCCTGCACCCTCCCCACTCTGGCGCACAGTAAATCCAGGGCCGCGCCATTCAAGGCCAGCGGCAACAGATCATTGAGTTGCTGCTGCGCCACGGCACCCCAGCACAGATGCTCCGACACAAGAAACGGTTCGATGCGCTCCACCACAGCGCGCACGCGCTGCAAATGGCTCTCGGAAAAGCCGCGCACGGAACCCAGGCCCAGTCCCACGCCATGCAGGCTGAGCGGGTACTCCTGGCGCAGCGCCTGCAGCACATGACTATCCCAGCCAGATGATTGCAGATAATTTTCGGTATGCACTTCCAGCCAGCCCACGGCGGGCCGGCGCGCCAGAAAATCGCGGTAGTGCGCGGCGCGCAGGCCGACGCCAGCAAGCGCCTGGATTGGCGGCGGCATGGACAGGTGGCGGACGCTTACGGCTGCGTGGCCGGTTTTGCAGCCTTGCCGGCCTTGATGGGCTTGACGGAGCCGCCCGCCTGTTCGCACGTGCCCTTGGCAACATAGGTCCATTCCGTGGGCAGGTTATCCGCCTCGGCCTGGCCCGCGCAGGAATGCGCACCGTCGGACGAGGCGCAATCGTTCTGCCCCGCCTTGGCGACGCCGTAGCATTTTTCCTTGTCGCCAGGAGCGGGGCCATCGTGTGCGGCCGCGTTGACGGTGGTGCCGGCGCAGAGGCCCGCGAGGGCGGCGGCGATAAGAGCTTGACGTTTATTCATGGGGATTCCTCTTGCATGGGTCAAAGTAATGGCACGCCCCAGGCTGCACTATGGGCAACGCGAGGTGATGGACGTCATTTTACTGAATCGGCCGTGCCATGGCGAACCATGGTCAATTAATTAATTTGACAGGAACAGGGAAAAGGCGGAGAGACAGACAAACACGCCCACTCTCCAGCGTCGATGACGGTGGTGTGGGCATGCGCACGACAAAGCGCCAGACGGGCGCTACAGGCCTGAGCTCAGGCTGTCGTGTTGATGCGGTTACCGAGGTGAGCCGGCAGACTTGGCGCCGACTGTATCGGTGGCAACGCTTCCAGCAAGGCCGTGGCGGTCGAACTTTGAATATCCTGGGCTTTTTTCAGGACAGTCAAACCGACGGCTTGCCGCGTGCCTGTCTCTGCCATCGTGGTTGACAGTTGAGCAATGCTTCCGACGTCCATACGTTTCTCCAATGAGGTTCTACCAGTATTAACGGATGCCGCCGGCAAACCTTTAGCTTATTTTTCCAGCTTATTTTCCAACTGCAGCAGCAACCAGGCCAGCACATGCTCGCGTGCATTCAAGTCCAGCCATTGCACGCCCTCGCGCAGGTCGGCCGGCGCCGGGCTGTCGGAGGCGACGGCGATCACCTGCGAGTCATGCGGATACAGGGGCGCCTGCCCCACTTCCGGGCGGAACACTTCCAGCTTGGGAATGGGGTCCGTCTTGAAACCTTCGACCAGGGTCAGGTCCGCCGGCCCCATGCGGGCCAATTGCTGCGCCAGGCTCGGCTCGGGCGCGCCGCGCAGTTCATGTACGATGGCAAAGCGATACGGCGACGCCACCAGCACTTCCGCCGCCCCTGCCATACGCAAGCGGGCGCTGTCTTTTTGCGGCGGTTCCAGCGCCAGGTCATGGTGGCTGTGCTTGACCAGGTTGACGCGCAAGCCGCGCGCCGCCAGTTCCTTCACCACATATTCCAGCAGGGTCGTCTTGCCGCTACCGGAACGGCCGATCACACCCAGTACCGGGTGGGCGGGCATCGCATCGTGCATGATCACTCCTTGATTGAGAAGCAGTGATTATACGCAGCCCCACCGGCGCGGGCGCCATGCATTGCCAGCTCATTGCCCAGCTCATTGCCCAGCTCAAGCGCCTGTGCTTTTCCCACCACTCGCAGCACCGGCGGGTGTCGGCTTGCCGCCCTGCCGCCGGCGCCGGCCCGCCGGCGCAAGCGCTGCCTTGCCATGCTCCGCCTGCGCATTCCTGGCCCAGCGCGCCAATTGCCGATGCGCAGCGATCACGCCCGCCTCGGCGTCGGATTGTACGGGCACGGCGGCAACGGCAGCCATCTCGCCAGCCGGCGCCAGCGGGGCGAAATCGTGCGCCCGCACATCCGCTTCCCATGCGGCCCGCTGCGCCAGCACAGCAAAGGGCATGACGGGCGCCGCGCGCGGCTGCGCCAGGGTCAGCACGGCGCCCAGGCCGCTGGCGGCCGCCACGCGCGCGCCCATCTGGGGCAAGCCACCATCGGCGGCGCGGCAAAAGCGCTGCAGGATGGTTTTGATGATCGACGTGTGGTCGTATACCTCGTGGCTGACGCTGCCCGGCGCGATCAGCGGCGACACCAGCAGCATGGGCACGCGCACGCCGTACTGGCGAAACGCGGGGTCGTCATCGGCGGCGGCGGGCGGCGGCACATGGTCGAAAAAGCCGCCATGTTCGTCATAACTGAGGATCAGCAAGGTGCGCGGCCAGGCGGGACCGCGCGACAAGGCCTGGTAAACCTGCGCCACCAGCGCCTGGCCGGCGCGGATATCGGCCGGCGGGTGGTCGTCATTGTCGAAGAAATGCGGATCGATCCAGCTCACCGGGGGCAAGGTGCCCGCCAGCGCATCGCCGATGAAGCCATAGCGGCGCGCGCTGGAGCCGAACGGTTCAAACCACTCGGACGAGCGGTAATGGTCGTCGCTGAAGGCCAGGCTCCAGGGTTTCCAGGCGGAATAGAATTTCCAGCCGACCTGCGCGCGGTCCAGGTGGCGCACGAAGGACTTGTTCGCATACAGGGGCACGCGCTTGCTGTCGCGGCTGCCGGCCGCCTTGCCGCTGATGGCATACAGGCGGTTGGGCCAGGTGGCGCCCGGCAAGGAACTGTAGCAGCGGTCACAGACGCAGAACTGTTGTGCCAGGAAATCATACATGGGCAAGTCGGCCGCATTGTAGTAACCCATCACCAGATCGATGTCGGGGTCGCCCGGATGCGTTTGCGCATAGTCGTCGACGAAGCCGCCGTTATTGTTTTGCAATTGCTGCGCCACCGACAAGCCCGTATGCGACGGGTCTTGCAGCGGGCCGAAGGCCGTGCGCTGCAAATGGTGCACAGGATACGTCACGCCCGCATGCACGTTGGCATGACTGGCCTGCAAACCGTCGATGTCGGCGCGCACCCCTTCCAGGCTCAGGTAGCCCAGCATGTGGTCAAACGAGCGGTTTTCCATCATCAGCACGACGATATGCTCGATGCGCGCCAGGTTTTCCGGCGCATCCGCATCAAGCTCACCCTCACCAGCAGCGGCAGCAATCATGGGAACTCCCCGGCCGCGCACACGGGCGCAGCGACTCTGGTTCGACCACGCCAGGCCAGGTTGGTTCAGCGATGGTGGCCCGGCCTTGATGCGCAACAAGTCAATATGGCACGCGGTAGCGGTAGCCCTTGAAACTGAAGATGGCCGCCTTCGGCTGCAGCTTTTCCAGCACCAGGCCCGGAGCCAGCTCCTCGCCTTCGTGGCGCAGCACCTTGTCGATCAGCAACAGGCGGTCGGCCGGATTCTTCGAATAGATATAGCCGCCGATGGCAATGGCGGGGATTTGCCGCTGTATCGGCTCGGGCAAGTCGCGCATGCCGGGGACGCTTTCCTCGGCGGCGGGCGTGGGCGGCACTGCAGGCGCCGGGGCCGCAGCGGGCGGCAACACGGCCTGGCCGGGCGTCTCCTGCTTCGGCTCCGCCACGGGCCTGGCATGGTGCACGGGCGCGGCAGTGGCCGCTGGCGGCACGGCGGCCGCCACAGGCGCGGGCGCGACCGCGACCGCCGCTGGCGGGGCAGCCACGGGCAAGGGAGCGGGCCCGGCCTGGGCCAGCACGGCTGGCACGACAGCCGCGGCCGCAGGCGCCGCCGCGTCCGCCTGCCAAGGCTGCCACAGCAGCAGTGCGGCAGCCACGGCCACGGCGGCGCCGCCCAGCGCCAGCCACACGGGCGTGCGCCGCGCAGAAGCGGACGCTGCGCCATCATGCAGCTGCACTTGCGGTGCGTGGATCGACGGCAACTCGCCCAATTGGCGCTCGGCCTGCGATTTTTTCAATGCTTCAAGTATGTAGGACATCTTATTTCCCCGCCACCATCGCCGTCGCAGCGGACGCTGCCACGGCAGGAGCTGCGCTGCTCAGGCGCGGCTCCGCGTTGTCACCCAGTTGCCTCAGGCGTATGTAGGTTTTCGGACCCGCCAGGCCATCGGCCCGCAGATTCTGGCTCTGCTGGAAAGCGCGCAGCTGGCCTTGCATCTCGGCATCGAGCGGCAGGTTGGCGGCCGGTGCCGGCAAGCCCCGCTGCTGCGCCAGGCGCTGCGCCAGCCAGTCCACGTCGGCGCCACGGGCACCCGGCGGGACTTCGTCGCGCCAGCCGCGCGGGGCGCGCCAGAAGGTGGTAAAACTGCCATCGCTGCGCTGCGCCAGCTGGGCCAGGGGCAGGCTTTGTTGTTTGCCATCGAGCATCAAGGTGGCCGTCTCGCCCTGCAAGCGCGTCAGCAGCGCCAGCTGTTCCCTACCCTCCCCGTCGCGCAGGGCCAGCATGGCGGGCGTATCGAGCACGCGCAGTTCGGCGATGCCGCCCCGGCTATGCAGGCAGCGCAGGCCGGCGCGGGCGCCCGCCTGGCAAGCGTCGCCGGCCGGCAACTGCTCGCCCCACAGGGCGGCCAACTGGCGCAGCACGGCGTTGCGGTCCGGCACGCTGGCAGGCGCGGACGTGGATGCGGCGGCCAGCGCTGCGGACGCGGCCGGCACGGAGGTGGCCACGGCAGGTACAGCGGCCACAGCGGACGGGCGCGGCATGAAATGCCATGCCAGCGCAGCCGTGACCAGCGCACCGGCCAGCACGCCACCGGCCACGTGCGGCCAGCGCAAGCCCCGTCCGGCAGCCGGCTTGCCCTCTTCCGCAAATACTTCCTCGGCGGCACGGCGCAATATCTGGCGCGTCACCTGCGGCTGGTTTTCCACGTAGGCGCCCAGCAGCGCGCGGTCGCACAGCAGGTTGATGCGGCGCGGCACGCCATGGCTCAAGGCATGGATCTGCGCCATCAGGCGCGGCGCGAACGGCGTCTGCGCCGTGCTGCCCGCCACGGCCAGGCGGTGGCGGATATAGCTGGCCGTTTCCTCTGCCGTCAGCGAGCCCAGGTGATAGCGGGCGATGACGCGCTGCGCCAGCTGTTCCAGCTCGGGCCGGGCCAGCATGGCGCGCAATTCCGGCTGGCCGATGAGGATGATCTGCAGCAGCTTGCGCTCGCTCGTCTCCAGGTTGGTCAGCAAACGCAGCTGCTCCAGCACGGCGGCGGACAGGTTTTGCGCTTCGTCAATGATCAGCACATTGTTCTTGCCCTGCGCATGGCTGGCCAGCAGGTGCGCATTGATGGCGTCGACATAGCCTTTCACGCTGGCCACGCCGGGCGCCACGGCGATGCGGAATTCCTCGCAAATCGACAGCAGCAATTCCTCGACGGACAGTTTTGGATTGAAGATATAGGCGAGCTGGCAGTTTTCCGGAATCTGCTCCATGAAACAGCGGCACACGGTGGTCTTGCCGGCGCCGATTTCTCCCGTCAGCAGCACGAAGCCGCCGCCGCTGCCCACGCCATACAGCAGGTGCGCCAGCGCTTCGCGGTGGCGTTCGCTCATGAACAGGTAGCGCGGATCGGGGGCGATCGAGAACGGCGATTGCTTGAGCTGGAAATAATGCGTGTACATGGAGACCCTGCGGATGAAACGATCAAAATGCGCGGCGGCAAGCCGAACCCCTCAGCGGGTGCGGGCGGGCGGCAACGGCTTGTATTTGGCGCAATACACTTTCGCCTTGCTACGAAAGTAGACGATTTTACTGCCAGGCACGGAACCGCGGACAGGAAAGGCGGAATTGTCGAGTTTGTTGAAACGCAGGCCCGAGGCGCTGCGGATGGCCGGTTCCAGCTTCTCCGGTGTCGCGTCCGCCACCACGCCCATGAAGACGAGGGGGCTGGTGTCGTCGCTGACGATCACGTCGGTAACGGGCGCCCCCCACAAGGTGGCGTCCGTGCGGAACCAGTAGGCGCCGCCTTCATGCTTGTAGGCGGGACCGAAAGCCGTCAACAAATAGGCATAGAAGGCCTTGTTGTCGATCTGGTCGATGCACAGCACGGCATTGCCCACCACTTGCCCGAACGTGGAAGGCGCTGCCTTTTGCTGCGCCAGCACGCCGGACACGGGGACACCGAAGGCCAGCAGGGCGAACGCCGCCAGCAGGGCCGGCGCACGCCAGGGGCGCATCAATGCACGGCGCACGCGCATGATCAGCGCTTGCGCTCTTCTTTCTTGACCTTCTTGGCTTCCTTCTTTTCCTTCATGCTCTTGGCCGGTTCCTTCTTGGCTTCTTTCTTGCTGTCCTGTGCCTTGCTCATCATCTACTCCATGCTTGGGCGAAAATGCCTGAGCCATTATGACACTCCCCCATGAAAATGCCACCCGAAAAGCAAAACGGCCGCACAAGGCGGCCGTTCCAGTCAGGCATCAGCGCACACTCAGTGCAGGCACAGGCGGCGGCGCGTCTTTTCGATCAGCTCCGCATCGTAGGGATGCAGGTTCTCGATAAAGAACAATTCCGTTTCGGCCTCGTCTTCCAGGCACATCTCGAGCATGACCGGGCCATCGCTTTCGCGGCCCAGGAAATCCTTCGGCCAGCGGTTCTTGCGGTGCGTGCGCATCATTTCCATGCCCAGCTTGGCCAGCGGCGCCGACACGCCGGCGGCCAGCGCCTCTTGCTGCCAGTCGTCCCAGTACTCGCTCTTTGCTGCCTTGTCGTTCATCATGCTCTTCCAACTCAGGTGTAAAAGGCGGACTTTACTCTTCATGGCGCCCCTTGCCAAGCATGCATACAAGCAATAGTGCAACAACAGACCAAGACCACGCGGGAAAAATTGGCATTAAACAAGGCCAATTTCAATACCATTCACGGAACACAAAAAATCCTTTATTAACAGCAACTTGCAATCAGCAGCTCGGGCATGGCACGGCATTGCACAAGGCATTTGTTAATACCACTTAAATACCTGTTGACAAGCCATCGAGGCGACAATATAGTGCCTTCAGCTTTTTCGCCGCCCGACAAATAAAAAAACCAGACAGGCGCAATCAACCATATGCGGGACTGCACAACATGATCGAATACATAATCGGCGTCGACGGCGGGGGCAGCGGCACCCGCGTACGCCTGGCGCGCCTCGATGGCCAGGAACTGGCGCAGGGACAAAGCGGCCCCTCCGGCCTGGGTCTGGGCATCGAACGGGCCTGGACGTCCGTGGCGCATGCCGTCACCCTGGCCTTCCGCGCCGCCGGCCTGGAACAGCCGCCGCTGCAGCGCATGGCCATCGGCCTGGGCCTGGCCGGCGTGCACAACAAGCAGTGGGCCGCCAGCTTTGTCGAAAACAATCCCGGCTATGCCTTGGTGGCACTCGAATCGGATGCCCTGACCACCCTGCTGGGCGCGCACGCGGGCCAGCCGGGCGTCATCGTTGCCATCGGCACCGGCAGCGTGGGCGAAGTGCTGCACGCGGACGGCAGCCGCCACGAAGTGGGCGGCTGGGGCTTTCCCTCCGGCGACGAAGCGGGCGGCGCCTGGATCGGCATGCGCGCCATCAACCACGCGCAGCAGGTGGTTGACGGGCGCGTGCCCGGCAGCGCCTTCGCCACGGCCGTCATCGACGCCTGCGGCGGCCAGCGCAACGCCATGCAGGTGTGGCTGGCCGCCGCCAGCCAGACCACTTACGCGCAACTGGCGCGGCTGGTGCTCGAACACGCGGCCAGCAATGCCGTGGCACATGGCATCCTGAGCGACGCGGGCCAGCAGATCGCCCTCATCGCCAGGGCACTCGACCCGGCCGGCACCTTGCCCGTGGCCCTGTGCGGCGGCCTGGCGGCGCCCTTGTCAAGCTACCTGCCGGCGGCACTGTTGCAACTGGTCGTGCCGGCACAGGGCGACTCGGCCGCAGGCGGCCTGCGCCTGATCAGCAAGCACTTGCAGGAGCAATGACCATGCTGACCAAACTGTCCGCCTTCAAACCGAATCCCGCCAGCGACACGCCGCTCTACATGCAGCTGGCGAACATGCTGTCGGACGGCATCGCCAGCGGCGACTGGCGCGCCAACCAGGCCCTGCCCTCCGAGCGCGTGCTGTCGGACATCCTGGAAATCTCGCGCGTCACGGCGCGCAAGGCCATCGACATGCTGTGCGACCGGGGCATGCTGACGCGCAGGCGCGGCTCGGGCACCTACATCACGCCCAAGCTGGAGCAGCCGCTGTCGCGCCTGACGAGCTTTTCGGAAGAATTGCGCCAGCGGGGCTTCACGGCCGGCTCGCGCTGGCTGCAGCGCGATATCGGCGCGGCGGCGCCGCTGGAACTGCTGTCGCTGGGCCTGTCGCCGCACATGCCGGTGGCGCGTTTGCGCCGCCTGCGCACGGCCGACGAAGTGGTGATGGCGATCGAGACGACCACCATCCCCGCCCTATACATGCCGGACCCGCAGCAGGTCACCGATTCGCTGTACGGCTACCTGGAGTCGCGCGGCACCATCCCGATGCGCGCGCTGCAGCATATCCGCGCCGTCAACGCCACGGCGGAACAGGCCAAGCTGGCCAACATCAAGACGGGTGAAGCCATGCTGCACATCACCCGTGTCAGTTATCTCGACAACGGCGCAGCGGTGGAACTGACCCACTCGTATTGCCGCAGTGATTATTATGAATTCGTAGCGGAGTCGCGCAGATGAGCAGCACTATCCAAGGCAATATCCTTACCCCCGGCGGCTGGATCCACGGCGCCATCGCCTTCGGCGAGCGCGTCGACAGCATCACGGGCGATTCCCTCCACCCGTCGAGCAATAGCGACGACTATATTTTGCCCGGCTTTATCGACCTGCACGTGCATGGCGGTGCCGGCAAGGACATCATGGAAGGCGGCGACGCCGTCTACACCATCGCGGCCATCCACGCGCGCCACGGCACCACCAGCCTCCTGGCCACCACCATGACGGCGCCGCCGGAAGATATCGACGTAGCCCTGACGGCCATCGGCATCGCCGCCAACCACCGCCGCCCGAACACGGCGCGCGTGCTGGGCGCCCACCTGGAAGGCCCGTACATCAATTCCGGCAAGCTCGGGGCGCAGCCGAACTATGCGCGCGCCGCCACGCTGGCCGAAATCGAACGCCTGCAAACGCTGGCCAAGCTGCGCGTCATCACCGTGGCGCCGGAAATCGCCGGCCACCTGGACCTGGTGCGTGCCCTGTCCGACGCCGGCGTGCGCGTGCAGATCGGCCACACGCTCGGTTCCTATGAAGACGGCGTGGCCGCGCTGGAGCACGGCGCCATGGGTTTCACGCACCTGTTCAACGCCATGAGCGGCCTGCACCACCGCGAGCCGGGCATGGTCGGCGCCGCCCTGGCGCACGCCGAATATGCGGAACTGATCCCCGACCTGCTGCACGTGCACCCGGGCGCCATCAAAGTGGCCCTGCGCGCCATCCCGCGCCTGTACTGCGTCACCGATTCGACCGCCGCCACCGGCATGCCGGACGGCGAATACATGCTGGGCCGCCACGCCGTGCAGAAATGCATGGGCGGCGTGCGCCTGCCCGACGGCACGCTGGCGGGCAGCACCCTGACCCTGGACCAGGCGCTGCGCAACCTGGTGGGACTGGGACTGGACCTGGCCGACGCGTCGCGACGCGTATCGACCAATGCCGCCGATTACCTGGGCCTGGAAGAACGTGGCCGGCTGGCCCCCGGTACTTACGCCGATCTGGTAGTACTCGATCGCGATCTCAAACTCAAAGCTGTGTATATAGAAGGAGAAATCTGTGACCTCAATGATGCTTAAAGAAGCCGTTTCCGCCGCCGAATGCGTCGCCCTGCAACTGGCCAGCGA